>Ga0209075_1000622_pt1 | contig 34642 bp, 37 predicted proteins | sample Stecom2011_FD_187523 | JGI IMG/M metagenome (GOLD analysis project Ga0209075, IMG submission 187523) | Agricultural soil microbial communities from Utah to study Nitrogen management - Steer compost 2011 (SPAdes) (version 2) | ecosystem: Environmental > Terrestrial > Soil > Agricultural land...
CAAAGGCGCGCAGCCTAAGTGCGTGCAAAGCCCCACTAAGATCAGAAACTCAGGTTTAATGGAGCGAGCGGGGTTTTGTGCATAGTCGGGCTGCTGCGGTTGCTCGGAGTTTGGGTCGCGCAGCAATTTATCGTAATCTTGCAAAGTGCTTAACGCCTGCTCCGTGCGACGCACGATATACACCGGCTGGCCGCGCCATTCGGCGGTAATCATCGCCCCGGGCTCGATCTTGCTGACGTTTACTTTTACCGGTGCGCCCGCCGCTTTGGCCTTGGCACTCGGGCTCCAAGAGCTTACAAATGGTACCGCAGCACCTACCGCACCTACTGCACCTACCACCGCGGTAGCGGCGGTTAGCACACGACGGCGTGTTTTATTGACAACGTCATTGGTCATGACGACTTCTCCCCTAACAGCATCAACGGCCAGCAAATCACTGAATCTCAACGATCTAGAATAGTGTTATTGTCTTGTAAAAACTGGCCAATCTTAAAGAAATTGTGCGCCTGTTACAAGAATGACCACCTGAGGCCATACGGCGTAAGGGCTGTAGCGGCGTCGGATTAGCCGATTAAACGGTTAATCGAGGGCCTAAGCGGGCAACACAAACGGCTTGCCACAAACGAAAAAACGCCCAGGGCAAACCCTGAGCGCTTTTAACAGCCAGCTTCCGCCAGTTGCCTGACAGACAAGGCACAGCCGAATTAACGCTTAGAAAATTGCGGCTTCTTACGCGCTTTGCGCAGACCAACTTTCTTACGCTCAACCGCACGAGAGTCACGGGTAACATAACCCGCCCCCCGCAGCGACTCACGCAAGGTTTCGTCGTATTCCATTAAAGCGCGAGTCAAACCGTGGCGAATCGCGCCGGCCTGACCGAAGCTGCCGCCACCGGCAACCGTTGCGTTGATATCGAATTTATCGACCATCTCAACGAGCTCTAGCGGCTGACGCACGACCATGCGTGCAACATCGCGACCAAAGTAATCATCGAGCGAGCGATCATTAATCGTAACTTTTCCGGTGCCGGGGGTAATAAACACTCGAGCGGTCGAGGTTTTACGACGGCCGGTACCGTAATATTGAGTAACTGCCATAATCAGCTTTCCGTTTAAAGAGTAAGTTCTTGCGGCTGCTGAGCAGTGTGCGGATGCTCACTACCTGCGTACACTTTCAACTTGTTGAACATAGTCCGACCGAGCGGGCCACGGGGCAACATGCCTTTAACAGCACGCTGAATCACGCGCTCCGGTGCTCTTTCGATCATCTTCTCAAAGCTGAATGACTTGATACCGCCGACATAGCCGGTGTGATGGTAATAGATCTTGTCAGTCGCTTTTTTGCCGGTAACGCGAACTTTCTCTGCGTTGATGACTACAATGTAGTCGCCGGTGTCAACATGGGGTGTGTACTCAGGTTTGTGCTTACCGCGCAGACGAGTGGCGATCTCCGCAGCCATACGGCCCAGAGTCTTACCCTCTGCATTAATGACGAACCAGTCGCGTACGACTGACTCTGCTTTAGCACTATATGTCTTCATGTTATACCTGCTTACTAGGTGGTGCTTCCCACAAAAAGAGCGCGAATACTACATAACTTACGCTGCCAGAGCAAGCCCTTTGCCGTATTTAAAGCGTAAATGTAATGCCAGCCTTCGCAAACTGCCAAACGGCGCGCGAAAACCCTCAAGCGCAGTGTTGGCGGGCCAGATACTCGTGGCTTTGCATCTCCAGCAAACGGCTCTCGGTGCGGGCAAACTCAAACGCCAGCTTACCCCCCGCGTACAGCTGATGCAGCGGCGCGGCGGCGGACACCACCAGCTTAACGCCGCGGTCATAAAACACATCCACCAAATAAATAAAGCGTTTGGCTTGATCGTCTTTACTGCCCCCCAACAAAGGGATGTCGCTCACTAACACAGCGTGAAACTCCCGCGCCAGCTCGATGTAGTCGTTTTGCGAGCGCGGCCCGTCACACAGCGCGGCAAAATCAAACCAGGCCACATCTTCAACCAACTTACGCACCGGTATCGGGCGGTTTTCCACCTCGATCACCTGCCCCTCGCGCACCTGTGCGCCGGGCGGAGCTAAACGCGCAAAGGCGCTCTGCAAGCCGGCTTCGGCCGCGGCCCCAAGGGGCGAGTAATACAGCTCGGCCTGGCTCAGCGCGCGCAGCCGGTAATCAATACCGCCGTCGATATTAACCACCTCTGTGTGCTGCTGCAGCAGGGCGATAGCCGGTAAGAACCGCTCGCGCTGTAAACCATCTTGGTACAGTCCGTGGGGCGGGATATTGGAGGTTGCCACCAGGGTGACGCCGCGGGCAAACAGCTCGCGCAACAAGCCTGCCAGTATCATTGCATCGGTAATGTCACTGACAAAAAACTCATCAAAGCAAATCACCTGCGCCTCGGCTGCAATGCCGTCGGCCACCAACTCGAGGGGGTTTTTATGCCCCGCTAAGCGTTTTAAATCGTCGTGAACCCGGCGCATAAAACGATGAAAATGCACGCGGATTTTGCGCGTCAAGGGCAAGCTTTCGTAAAAACTGTCCATTAAATAGGTCTTACCACGCCCCACCCCGCCCCACAGGTAGAGCCCGCGGACCGGCTCCAGCTGCACCTGTCCCGTTAAGCGCTGCCACCAACTAGGCTTTTTAAGCGGGCTTTGTAAGCGCAGATGAAGCGCTTGCAGCTTGGCCACCGCCTGCGCCTGGCTGGCATCGGCAACAAACCCAGGCCGCTGTAGGTCTTGCTGGTAGCGCTGCGCGGGGCTCAAGCTGACGCTCGCCACGCTATTCATCATCCAACCCCACAAGTACCTCGGTTTGCGCGTCTTTTAGCTGCCCGAGCGCACCGTGAAAAAAGTGCCCTGCCGCGGCAAACGGCTGGTAGCAAAGACCGCGTCGCGCAGCCCACTGGGCCACCTCATCGGCCACCACTTGCTCGTCCTGCGCACCCTGAAAAACCGCCGCCGGCGGCACCATCGCATCAATAGCCTTTAAGTTGTAGCGCGGCACCGGCGGGGCCACCAGCAGCACATGGCGCAGTGGTGCGATTTGCCCGCAGGCATTGGCCACCACCGCGGCGCCAAAAGAAAAACCGGCCAAATACAAAGGCGCATGGGGCCGCCAACGGCGCACCTGAGCGACTACCGCCAACAGGTCATCCACCTCGGTCACGCCCTCGCCGTACTGCCCCTCACTGGCGCCAACACCACGAAAGTTAAAGCGCACTGTTGCCACACCCAGATCGCGATAGCCGCGCATCAAGGTGGTCACCACTTTGTTATCCATACTGCCGCCATGCAGCGGGTGCGGGTGGCAAATAACCGCTACCGCGGCGGTGGGCGCCAATTTACCGGCCGCGCTTGCCGTATTAACCGCGAGCTGTAAAGCCCCCGCAGGACCCGCCAAAGACAACGCTTGGTCGCGTTTAAACACATCGCTCACCATAACCACAACTCATTTCACTGCAATAATTAAAGCCACTGCCACCGGACACCTCACGCTGGAGCTTAAAAGGCCGTATAATACCGGCTGTAAGGCCCGCTTTGCACGCCAAAGCGTGCGACTCTTTTATTCGGCAAGTTCAGGAGAACTGTTGTGTATTCATCCACCACCGTTATTACCAGCGTTTTAATCGCACTGTTTGTAGGCTGCTTAATTGGTTTTATGGTTTCTCGTAGCCGCTCGGGCAGCTCGCGCAATGCCGATATTGAAAAGCGTTTAATTGAAGCCGAAGAAGCTCTTAACAACTACCAGCGCGATGTCACCGATCACTTTGCTCGCACCACCGAGCTGGTTAACAGCCTAAACGAAAGCTATCGCGATATGCACGAGCATTTAGCCAATAGCGCTTTAACCTTAAGCACGCCTGAAATCAGCCGCCAACTGCTGGCCGATGCCGAGCACCAGTTGCCCGGCGGCAGCCCAACCAAGCTGCCAGAGCAGCACATCGAGCCACCGCGTGACTGGGCGCCGAAACGCCAAGGTCACAAACCCACCCTAAGCGAAGAGTATGGTTTGCACGAGCAAGATTCGGCCAGCGCCGAGAGTAAACTCAACCCCGAGCCCGCCTCAGAGCGCTAATCAGCAAGCGCATCACTGAGGCGCACAGCGCCCAAGAGGAGAACGCATGTCCCCCAGCCGCCTGCTGAGCTTTATTGCCTGGCCCGTCACAATCGGCTTAGCTGCCGCATTGTTGCTGTTGCTAAGCGTACCCGAGCTGCGCCCACACAGCTGGCAACAGCAGGCCGCCGCCGAGGCTCAACCAGAGCACTCGCTGGCCAATTTATCTTATGCCCACGCGGTGGATAAGGCGGCCTCCTCGGTGGTAAACATCTACTCGCGCAAGGTGATCGAGGCGCGCCGCCACCCCCTTGCCGACCACCCCCTGTATGAAAAGCTGTTTCGCAACTCGGGCCAACAAGAGCGGGTTAAATCGGCTTTGGGCTCGGGCGTGATCGTCAGCACCGAGGGCTACCTGCTCACCAACAACCACGTTATTGAAGGTGCCGATGAGGTTTTAGTGCTGCTGCACGACGGCCGGCGCGCCGGCGCTACGTTTATCGGCAACGATCCTGGCAGTGATCTGGCCGTATTAAAAATCGAGCTGGACAACCTCACCCCCATTACCATCGGCAAACCCAATCGGGCCCGCGTGGGCGATGTGGTGCTGGCCATTGGCAACCCTTTTGGCGTTGGCCAGACCGTCACCCAGGGCATTGTCAGCGCCCTAAGCCGTTACGGCTTAGGCATCAGCAGTTACGAGAACTACATCCAAACCGACGCCGCCATTAACCCCGGCAACTCCGGCGGAGCACTTATCGATACCCAGGGCAATTTGCTGGGCATTAATGCCGCCATTATTTTTGATACGGTGGGTATAGGCTTTGCTGTGCCGGCTGACGATGCCATGAAATCCCTTAACGACATCATCAAATACGGACGCGTGGTGCGCGGCTGGCTGGGGTTGGATGCCGAGCGCTTAACCCCCATCGCCATTGCCGCCTTGGGCTTGCAAAACGTAACCGGCTTGCGCGTGACCAACGTTTTTCTTAACAACCCTGCGCACCTTGCCGGCATACGCCCCAACGATGTGATCACCCACATCAACGATCAACCCATTGGCAACGAGCGCCAGGGGCTAAGAGAAGTGGCCGAGCTGGCGCCCGGCACCAAAGTCACTGTGCGGATTTTGCGCCCGCGCGGCACCGGTTTATTACCCGAAGAGTTAGAGATAGACATTACCGTAGGCGAGCGCCCCGACAGCCTCGAGATGAACCGCACTTAACCATCATCAAGGCGCCTTAAGCAACAGGCGCCCCACACCAGCCCACTCAGCGCTGGCGATACTCCGCCGACAACGCATGGGCCTCTAACTGCTCGCTGCGAGCCAAAGTCGAGGCGGTGGCGGCCAAAGCCGACGCCCCCTCGGGCGAGCAAAAGATAATCGAGCTGCGCTTTTGGAAATCGTACACCCCCAAAGGCGACGAGAAGCGTGCGGTACCGGAGGTGGGCAACACGTGGTTAGGTCCTGCGCAGTAATCGCCCAGTACCTCTGGGGTGTGGCGACCCATAAAGATGGCACCGGCGTGACGCACATCCGGCAGCAGCGCCTCGGGGTCTGCCACCGACAACTCTAAGTGCTCTGGCGCGATCCGATTAGACAGCGCCACCGCCTCAGCCATGCTCGCCACTTTAATTAATGCCCCTCGATTGGCCAGCGACGGGCGAATAATATCCGCCCGACTCATGCTTGGCAGCAAGCGCGCCATGGCGGCGGCCACCTGATCGAGATACTCTGCATCGGGGCTGATTAAAATAGATTGCGCTTGCTCATCGTGCTCGGCCTGACTGAACAGGTCCATGGCAATCCAGTCTGGATCTGTTTTGCCATCGCAGATGATTAAAATCTCCGAGGGCCCGGCAATCATATCAATGGCCACTTGGCCAAATACCGCACGCTTTGCGGTGGCGACAAAGATATTGCCCGGCCCGACTATTTTATCCACTTGGGTGATAGTTTCAGTGCCGTAGGCCAGCGCGGCAACCGCCTGCGCGCCACCGATGGTAATAACCCGATCAACACCCGCTATTGCCGCGGCGGCCAGCACCATATCATTGAGCTCGCCATCGGGTGCCGGCACCACCATGGTCAACTCATCAACCCCTGCCACTTTAGCCGGTATGGCGTTCATCAGTACCGAAGACGGATAAGACGCCTTGCCGCCGGGAACGTAAAGCCCGACCCGCTGCATAGCGGTGATTTGCTGACCCAAAACGGTGCCATCGGGCTCGGTGTAACGCCACGAGGCTTGCAACTGATGCTCGTGGTAGGCTCGCACGCGGGCCGCGGCGGTCTCCAGCGCCTCGCGCTGCTGTACCGAGATACGCGCTAGCGCTGCCGCGATCCGCTCGGCGGACACAAACAACTGCGCCATGCTGGCGACATCGCGGCGGTCAAAACGATTGGTGTACTCGATCACGGCGGCGTCGCCACGGGTTTTTACCGCGGCGATGATCTCTGTCACTGTGTCGGCGACACTGGCATCGGAAACCGAATCCCAGGCCAGCAGCGCGTCCAGTTGCGCGGTAAAACCTGCGTCCGAGGCGTCGAGGCGTGCGATCAAGTTAGTGCTGCTCATAAGTGTTCTCTATTGCTTGTTGGCGGAGGCGACAGCCCGAGCGATACCATCGATAATGGCCTGGATCCGGACGTGCTTCATTTTCATGGAGGCTTTATTAACAATCAGCCGCGAGCTGATGTCGGCAATAAACTCGCGCGCCTCTAAACCGTTGGCTCTGAGCGTGTTGCCGGTATCGACAATATCCACGATCTCATCGGCCAAACCCATAATGGGCGCCAGCTCCATGGCCCCGTACAGCTTAATAATATCGCTTTGGCGGCCCTGCGCCGCGTAGTACTGCTTGGCGATATTAACGTACTTGGTGGCCACCCGAATGCGCCCCACTTTGGCGGGCGCGCCGTTAATGGCCGCGGTCATTAACTGACACCGCGCAATCTGTAAATCCAGCGGCTCATAGAGCCCCTCGGCGCCGTTTTCCATCAGCGTGTCTTTGCCCGAGATCCCCATATCCGCCGCACCAAACTGCACGTAAGTGGGTACGTCGGCGCCGCGCAACACCAACAGCTGTACATCGCTTTGGTTGCTGGCAAACACCAGTTTGCGGCTTTTGTTAATGTCTTCCTCGGGGTAGATCTCAGCCGCCGCCAGCAGCGGCAGCGTCTCCTCTAAGATGCGCCCTTTGGTGAGGGCGATGGTAATCATGTCACTCATAAATCAACCTAGTTGGGAACTCGACGAATATTTGCGCCCAGCATTTGCAGTTTTTCTTCGATACACTCATAACCGCGATCAATATGGTAAATGCGATCCACCAAGGTGGTGCCTTCGGCCACCAGCCCTGCAATGACCAAGCTGGCCGAGGCGCGCAAATCGGTCGCCATCACGGGCGCGCCTTTAAGCCGCTCCACTCCGCGAATCATCGCGGTGTTGCCCTGCAGGGTGATATCAGCGCCCATGCGGTTGAGCTCGTGCACTTGAATTAATCGGTTTTCAAAGATGGTTTCGGTCACTGTGCTGGCGCCTTCGGCGATCGCGTTCATGGCGGTAAACTGCGCCTGCATATCGGTTGGAAACGCGGGGTAAGGCGCCGTTTTTAGGCTCACCGCACGGGGGCGATTGCCCTTCATGTCCAAGCTAATCCAGTTGTCGCCAGTGGCTATATGCGCGCCGGCCTCTTCCAACTTTAACAGCACCCCCTCAAGGATGTCGTCGCGGGTATCTTTAAGGCGAATGCTGCCCCGCGTGGCGGCGGCGGCGACTAAATAAGTGCCCGTCTCAATGCGATCGGGCATCACCTTATAATGACACCCCTGCAAACGATCGACGCCGTCGATCACCAGTGTGGCCGTGCCTATGCCTTCAATTTGCGCCCCCATGGCCACTAAGCAATGGGCCAAGTCCACCACCTCGGGCTCGCGGGCGGCATTTTCTAGCACGGTGCGCCCCTCTGCCAGGGTGGCTGCCATCAATAGGTTTTCGGTGCCGCCCACCGTTACCATATCCATTAGGATATGCGCGCCTTTTAAACGGCCATTAACTCGGGCGCGAATATAACCCTCGTCCACCTCGATGGTGGCCCCCATGGCTTCGAGTCCGCGCAAGTGGATATCCACCGGGCGCGAGCCAATGGCGCAACCGCCGGGGAAGGACACATTGGCAATGCCGTGGCGGGCCAGCATCGGCCCCAACACCAAAATAGACGCGCGCATGGTTTTTACCAGCTCGTAAGGAGCGGTAAAGTCATCGATGGCGTTGGCGTCTATCTCGACCGACATGCGCTCGTCCACCGTCACCCCCACCCCCATACAGCGCAGCAGCGCCAACATGGTGGTGATGTCGTTTAAGTGGGGCAAATTTGATATTTGTATCGGGGTATCGGCCAGCAGTGTCGCCGCCAAGATCGGCAATGCCGCGTTTTTTGATCCGGAAATACGGATCTCGCCGGCCAGCGGGCCTGCGCTTTGAATCATCAGTTTATCCATGCGGATTACCTGTTAGCTGGTCTGGCGAGCAAACTCTTCAGGAGTCAGCGTTTTCATATGAACGGCGTGAATCACACCGCTGGCGATCTGATCGGTAAGCGCGCCGTACACCATCTGCTGTTTTTTTACAGCATTGGCTCCGGCAAAGGCAGGACTCACCACCACCAGATGCACATGGCTACCCTCAACGGTTACCTGCACTTGGCTATCGGCAATGTGGTTTTCAATCAGTGTTTGAATCTCGTGGGCTTGCATAGTTCTCCCATAGGGTAGAGCCGGCCGAGCTTATGGTGTCGGCCGACTAACTGAAAATCTAAAGCGGGAATATTACCGGATTGTAACGCCCCGCGCACCTTTAGCCGGCGCGGGGCTTATGAACAAAACAAAACCTAGCTCTCGGAGGCATCCCAGTGACGGATGATTTGCTCAACATCACCTTTATACTTATTAGCCAACTGCTGGAACTGGCCACTCAACGAGCGCCCTAAATTAACGCCATTGAGTATCAGATTGGTAAGCTTCCACTGGCCGTCGCGATTTTTTTGCATCGTATAGGAAAGCTTATGCTTGCTCCCCTCGTGCTCGACGTCTTGCTCGACCGTCACCCGGCGGTTTTCACCCACAGGTTGAGCGGGCGCCAGAGTTTTAATGTTACTGTCGGCATAGGTGGCAATGCCCTTGGCGTAGGTCACCACAAGACCGGCTTTAAACTTTTTCGCAAACGCTTCGCGCTGCTCGGCAGAGGCGGCTTTGTAGTGCTCACCCATAACCACACGGGCGATATAATCAAACGCCACAACTGGCTCAAGCGCCGCCATCACCTCGCGATCAAAATCATCCTGACCACCACCTTTATTGTGCGCCTGCGCCGCGCTAACCAGCTGCCCGGTTACCTTTTGCACCAACTGGTAAGGGTCAGACGCGTCGGCCTGGGCCATAAAAGACACAGACATAAACGCCAGCAGCACAAGTTGTAACGGCTTTAACCACCAAGATCGAATCATTTCTTTCATCCTTTAACGAGTAAGTAAGCACAAGTTTGCAGGGCACCCCAGCGGCACCAATAACGCTCTGCGCGCGCCAGACGCGTTGCACCCTGCAAAAAATAAAGCCGTATTAGCCAAAGCGCAAGCAAACTAAAAACCATGCGCCATATGGGCTTTGGCCAAGCGTTTGTAATTGCTGCGCGAGACGGAACACTATACCATTTAGCCCCGCGCCAGCCTACCGACGCCCGCCACTGTAAATGGGCGCCGAGCGTTTTTTGGCACACAACCTACATCGACACCGAGAACCTTTTATGACGCAACTTTGGCTCCCCGTACTTTTCGTGCTAATCGGTTTTATCGGCCTAGTATGGAGCGCCGACAAGTTTGTCGCCGGCAGCGCCGCCATGGCGCGCACCTTTGGCCTATCAAAGTTGATCATCGGCCTTACCATTGTCGCCTTTGGCACCTCGGCACCCGAGGTGGTGGTATCGCTGAATGCCGCCCTGCGCGGCGCGGGAGACTTGGCCATCGGTAACGCGCTGGGCTCAAACTTGGCCAATATTGGCCTAGTGCTGGGTGTCACGGCGCTGATCGCGGTGCTACCCGTGCAAAGTCACCTGCTCAAAATAGAGCTGCCCCTGCTGCTATTGGTCACCGCTATAGCCGGATGGTTCCTCAGCGACGCCACCTTAACGCGCCTAGAGGGCTGGATTTTACTGCTGTTACTGCCCCTTGTTGTGGCGGTGATGATCTACTGCAAACGCAGCCATCCTGATGAGATCGATGATGAAACTCCGGTCATGACCCGGGGCGCCTCTATCGGTTGGTTTATAATTGGCCTGATAGTGTTGATCGCCAGCTCCGACCTACTGGTACGCGGCGCCAGTGAGCTGGCCCTTGGCTTTGGCGTCAGCCCATTGATCATCGGTTTGACCGTGGTGGCGGTGGGCACCAGCCTGCCGGAGCTGGCGGCATCGGTCATCAGCGCCATTAAAGGCCACTACGATATTGCCATCGGCAACGTGATTGGCTCAAACCTGTTTAATCTTTTAGCCGTAATGGCCATTCCCGGTATAGTAGCGCCCCTGCACATGGAGCAGGCGGTGTACAGTCGCGACTTTTTCGCCATGGCCGGCTTGACACTGTTACTGGCAATCGCCTTGTACATTAGCTTTTTTACGCGCCGCCGTCGCGGTGGCGCGGCCCTTGGTAAGCCACTCGGTTTACTGTTATTGGCGCTGTACGCCGGCTACTACGTTCTGCTACTGAGTTAATGCTTTATACTAGCGACCCTTAAACCCATTAGGACTGACGCAACACCATGACCGAATTTGACTTTGGCCAATCCGCACTGCGCACCATCGAGCTTGAGGCTCTGGCGGTGGCCGAGCTGCGGGGCCATATAGATGAGCAGTTTAACCAAGCTTGTCGCCAGATTTTAAAGTGCACTGGCCGAGTTATCGTCTCGGGTATGGGAAAATCTGGTCATATGGGCAAAAAAATCGCGGCCACTTTAGCCAGCACCGGCACCCCGGCGTTTTTTATGCACCCGGGCGAGGCCAGCCACGGCGATCTGGGCATGCTCACTCGCGCCGATTTACTGCTGGCCATCTCTTACTCTGGCAGCTCGCCCGAGCTGGTCACCTTACTGCCACTGATAAAACGTTTGGGCGTGCCCATGATCAGCTTAACCGGCACGCCCAAATCGGTGCTGGCACAGGCCGCCGATGTGCACTTAAGTATCGCGGTGGAGCGCGAGGCCTGCCCGCTGACACTGGCGCCCACCTCTAGCGCTACCGTCACCACGGTTTTAGGCGACGCCCTGGCAATCGCACTGCTCGAGGCGCGAGGCTTTACCGCCGAAGATTTTGCCTTTTCTCACCCTGGCGGCTCATTGGGACGCAAGCTTTTACTGCGCGTTAGCGATGTTATGCACGGCGACGACAAGCTGCCCATGGTGCACAAACACGACACCCTCGCCCGGGCGCTGCTCGAGATGTCCAGCAAAGGTTTTGGCATGACCACGGTCACCGAGACCAACGGCACCCTAAGCGGAATATTTACCGATGGCGATTTACGCCGTTGCATTGACCGTGGGGTTGACATTCACTCGGCGCAAATGCACGAGATCATGAACTACAGCCCCGCCACTATCAGCTCCGACACACTTGCCGCCGAGGCGCTCAACCTAATGGAGAGCCGCAAAATTACCGCTCTGGTGATTACCGACGAGCAGCGTGTACCCACGGGCGTTGTGCACCTGCATGACTTACTGCGTGCCGGTGTTATTTAACAACTCGGCCGCCAACTTTTACGACAAGCTAAGACTTATGACGAAAGAAACTCTAGCGCGAGCGCGCCCCATTAAATTATTACTGCTGGATGTCGACGGCGTACTGACCGACTGCCGGCTCTACTTTGACAACGCCGGAAATGAACTTAAAGCTTTTAACACACTCGATGGACTGGGTATTAAATTGCTGCAAAAAACCGGTGTTAAGGTGGGTATTATTACCGGCCGCCGCAGCGCGCTGGTGGCCCGTCGCGCGCGCGATCTGGGCATCGAGTGGATCATCCAAGGCCGCGAAGACAAATGGCAAGCTTTAAGCGAGGTGTTTGACCAGCTGCACCTCGAGCTGGATCAAATCGCCTACATGGGCGACGACTGGCCCGATTTGCCCATTATGCTGCGGGTGGGTTTAGCCCTGTCAGTGCCCAATGGCCACAGTGCAGTCACCGAGCGCGCCCACTGGGTGAGCCAAAGCCGCGGTGGCGAGGGCGCGGTGCGCGACGCCTGCGATTTTATTATGCAAGCGCAAGACACATACGCCACAATGCTGGCATCTTTTACGACAACAGAGGGTTGAGCCTGTGCGACGCCGGCAACCAAAGTCTTGGATATTACTGATGTCACTGTGCTGTGCGCTAATTTACGGCGCACTGCAGTACTCGCCCCACGACATGTTATCGGGCGCTGATGACGCCGCGGCAAAAAAAGTATTTCCGCAATCGTATATGACCGGCATCGTCGATCGCAACTACGATCAAACCGGCGCCTTAAAATACCAGATGATCGCTCGCTCGGCCGCCACCTTTACCGACGACGCGATCAATCGCAGTGAAATAGATCACCCCCACCTCACCCTTTACAACCCATCCAACACCGCGCCCTGGCAACTTTCGGCCAACCAGGGCGCCACCCTCAGCAACACCATTACCCTGCTAGACAATGTGCAGGTGTGGAACGAGCAAGGCGAGTACGGCCAACTAACACTGACCACTGACGATTTAATCATCGACACCGATGAGCAATTCGCGCACACCGACAAACCTGTTACCATGCGCAGCGAGCGCGGCACCACTAGTGCAGTCGGCCTCAGCGCCGAGCTCGACAGTGGACGTATCGAATTGTTATCCGAGGTAAAAGCCAGCTATGCACCCCAATAACGTTAGGCAGCGCAGCGGCGCGAGCTTTTTAAAACAGCTGCCAGCGCGGGTTTTGGCGACGACCTTACTGCTCGCGGCACAGGCACAGGCACTGCCCGGCGACAGCGCACAAGATTTTTTACTGCAAGCGGATAAACAGCTGTTTGACCAGAAAAATGGCCTAGTCACCTACACCGGCTCAGCGCGGCTGCAGCAGGGCTCGCTGATTATTGAGGCCGAGCATATTATTATCCATTTTAAACACGACAACTCGGTGGCCAAAGTCGAGGCCTCGGGCTCGCCGGCGCACTTTCAGCAACAGCCACAAGCCGACAAAGGCATCGTGTTTGCCGAGGCCGACAAAATCGTCTACGACCACGAACAGCGCACCGTAACCCTCAGCCGCGGCGCCAAAATCGCCCAGGACGGCGCCACCATGCAAGGTCACAGCATTCATTACGATTTAATACGCGAGCTGATCAACGCCCAGAGCGATGAAGGCTCCAACGAGCGAATTAAAATGGTTATTCCTGCGGGGGCCGCCGGTAAATAATATGGCCACATTAACAGCGCACAATCTCGCCAAGAGTTATAAACAGCGTCAGGTGGTTGCCGATGTGTCTCTGTCCGTTAGCAGCGGCGAAATCGTCGGCTTACTGGGCCCTAACGGAGCGGGTAAAACCACCTGCTTTTACATGATAGCCGGGCTGGTAAAAGCCGACAAAGGCCGCGTCACCCTTAACGAGCAAGACCTAACACACCTGCCCATCCACGGACGGGCGCGCGCCGGCATTGGCTATTTGCCGCAAGAGGCGTCGGTGTTTCGCAAACTCTCGGTGGCCGATAATATTCTCGCCATTTTACAGACCCGCCGCGACCTGAACCGCCAACAGCAGCTGCAGCAACTCGAACAACTGCTGCAAGAGTTTCATATTACCCATATTCGCGACAACCTCGGTATGTCGCTCTCCGGTGGCGAGCGCCGCCGCGTCGAGATCGCCCGCGCACTGGCCACCAACCCGGCGTTTATTTTGCTCGATGAGCCCTTCGCCGGCGTCGACCCCATCTCGGTGAGTGATATTCAACAGATTGTGCGCCACCTCAAAGATCGCGGCATAGGCATCCTGATCACCGACCACAATGTGCGCGAGACCTTAGGCATTTGCGAAAAAGCCTACATCGTCAGCGAGGGTCATATCATCGCCGAGGGCAGCTCTGAACAAGTGCTGGCCAATCAAAAAGTACGCAAAGTGTACCTCGGTGAACACTTCTCACTGTAATGATTTGCTACATTCCCCTTGACAGCTTGCGTTTTTTCGCTTTCAGGCACAAAGATTGCTAGGGACTCTTGCTTGGTCCCGTGTTGATGACTAAACTCTACTCTACTGTCACATCAACGCAACTGAGTGCCTTTATTACCACTATGAAGCAGTCTCTACAGTTAAAGATGGGCCAGCAGCTCACCATGACGCCGCAGCTGCAACAGGCCATACGCCTGCTGCAATTATCGACGCTGGACCTGCAGCAAGAAATACAAGAAGCACTGGACTCCAACCCCATGCTCGAGGTAGAAGAAAACCTCGAAGAAACCCCTGATAACAACGCAAAAGAAGACCAAACAGGCGCGACAGAAGAGCGCCGCGACAACCTGCCGGACGAGCTAACCTCGGCCGAGCCCGCCAGCACCAGTACCGCCGCCGAGGCCGAGGGGCCCGCCGCTGACAGCGAGTGGAGCGAGTCGATTCCGGAAGATTTACCAGTAGACACCAGCTGGGACGATGTCTACGAGAGCTCGGCCTCCACCTTGCCCGCCAGCAACTACGATGGCGACGACAGCGACTTTGAAAGCCGCCGCGGCAACACCGAGACGCTCTTTGACCACCTTATGTGGCAACTCAACCTCACCACCATAAGCCCACGCGATGAGATCATTGCGCTGGCGATTATCGATGCCGTGCAGCCTTCGGGGCTGCTCAGCTGCACCATCGAAGACATCCACCAGGGTTTAACCAGCAGCTTGGACGATTTGGAGCTGGACGAGGTGCAAGCGGTACAGCGGCGCCTACAGCAGTTTGACCCGTGCGGCGTGTGCAGCGTCGACTTAGTAGACTGCCTGCTGGTACAACTTGCCCAGCTCGATAAAGACACCCCGTTTTTAGAGGCGGCACAACTGATTGTGCAGCAGTATTTGCCACAGCTGGCAAGCCGCGATTACCGCCAGTTGATGCGCCGGACGCGACTGAAAGAGCCCGAGCTGGCCGAGGCGGTAGCGCTGATTAAAAGCCTTACCCCTCACCCGGGCGACAGCATCAGCAGCAGCGACACCGAGTATGTCGTGCCCGATGTGTTTGTCAGTAAAAAAGAGGGCCGCTGGATGGTTGAGTTAAACCCAGACATAGCACCCAAGCTGCGCATCAACACAAGCTACGCCTCGATGGTAAAACGTGCCGACTCCAGCCGCGACAACACCTTTTTAAAAGACAATCTGCAAGAGGCCCGCTGGTTTTTAAAGAGCTTACAAAGCCGCAATGAGACACTGCTAAAGGTTTCCACCTGCATTGTCGAAAAACAGCGTGGCTTTTTAGAGTACGGCGACGAGGCGATGAAACCGCTGGTGTTGCACGATATAGCCGAGCTGGTGGAGATGCACGAGTCGACCATCTCGCGGGTGACCACGCAAAAATACATGCACACGCCACAGGGCATCTTCGAGTTAAAGTATTTTTTCTCCAGCCACGTCAGCACCGACTCTGGCGGCGAGTGCTCATCGACCGCAATCCGAGCTATTATCAGAAAGCTGGTAGCGGCCGAAGACCCTAAAAAACCGCTCAGCGACAGCAAGATCACCGGCATACTCGCCGAGCAAGGTATACAGGTTGCCCGGCGCACCATTGCTAAATATCGCGAGTCGTTGAATATTCCGCCCTCTAACGAGCGCAAAGGGTTAGGTTAATGCGCCCGCGTGTGACAGAACCGTTAAACCTTGCTATGTTGAGCTGCAGCCCACAAACTAAACACACAACACCGCACGGCGCCCCTTGCTCAGCAAGCTAACCGGTTGTTAGGCAACCATGACAGACACGAGGAGCAGTGTATGCACATCACCATTAGCGGCCATCACGTCGATGTCACCGAGGCAATCCACAACCATGTCGAGTCCAAGCTGGAGCGGCTTACCCATCACAGCGACCTTATCACCGGGATCGACGTGACGGTATCGGTCGATAAACTGATACAAAAAGCCGATGCAAAAATACACGTCAATGGCAAAGATATTTTTGCCGTGGCAGAGGCAGAAGACCTCTATACCGCGATTGATGCCATGACCGACAAGCTCGATCGGCAATTAATCAAACACAAAGAAAAACGTCGCAGTCACCGTTAACTATTATGCAAATCGCACAGATTTTATCGCCAGAACGAACCCTGAGCCAGATCGAGGGCATCAGCAAAAAGCGCGCCCTCGAGATACTCGCCAATACCATTGCCGAGAGCGTGCCGGGGATGGACGCCGATGATATTTTTCGTCGTCTTATTGCCCGCGAGCGGCTCGGCTCTACCGGCATTGGCCACGGCGTGGCTATTCCTCACAGCCGCTTACCCGGCTGTGAGGCCACCATCGCCGCTTTAATTACGCTAAAAGAACCCATAGACTTTGATGCGATTGACGGCGATCCGGTGGACATATTGTTTGCCATGTTGGTGCCCGATCAAGCCAACGACGAGCATCTGCAAACCCTAGCGGCATTGGCCGGTGCGCTAAACGAAACCGCCTACCGACAAACCCTGCACGATGCCGACACAGCCGAAGCCCTGTACGCGGCCGCCATCGAACACGACAACCGATAGATAGAGAGCACGTATGCACCTTGTGATCGTCAGCGGGCTATCAGGCTCCGGTAAAAGTACTGCGCTCAACGCTCTGGAAGACTCCGGCTACAACAGTATCGACAATCTGCCGGTTAGCTTGCTGTCCACCCTAGTGAGCCAGATCCAACTGCACAAAGACGCCGCCAATCAGAACTTTGCCATAGGCATTGATATCCGCGATGCCTGGCAAGACTTGGCGATGTTTCCTATCGCCATTAAACCCTTACGGGACGCACGGCTGCCTTTTACGGTGATATTTCTTGACGCCAGTGTCGATAAAATCATCCAGCGTTTTAGCGAGACCCGTCGCAAACACCCATTGAGCGACAAGCACACCAATTTAACCGAGGCCATCGAAACCGAGCATCAACTGCTACTGCCCATGCGCGACAGCGCCGATTTGGTGATCGACACCAGCACTTTAAATGTGCACCAACTGCGCGATTTAGTAAAAGAGCGGGTCGCCGAACCCAACAGCCAGGGTATGGCGGTGCTGTTTGAATCGTTCGGTTTTAAACACGGGCCGCCCAACAACGCCGACTTAGTCTTCGATGCGCGCTGCTTACCCAACCCGCACTGGGATCCAAACTTGCGCGCGCTCACTGGGCTCGATGAAGACGTCGCGCAGTTTCTGCACCAGCAACCACTGGTGCAAGAAATGCTCTCGGATATTCAGGACTTTTTAGGCCGCTGGCTGCCCCACTACCAAGAAAACAACCGCAGCTACATAACCATCGCCATAGGCTGCACCGGTGGCCAGCATCGTTCGGTTTACTTGTGCCGGCAACTGCAGGCGCACTTTGCAGCACAGTTAGACAATGTTCAGCTCAGACACCGCGAGCTTGGCCACCTGACAAAAGAGCGCCAGTAAATGCCCGAGCAGCTGGTCACCATTGTTAACCGCAAAGGGCTGCACGCCCGATCGGCTGCCCAGTTGGTGGCCATCGCAAAACAGTACCCCTGCAAGATCCAACTGCAGGTGGCCGACAAAACCGCCGACTGCAACAGCATGATGGCGCTGTTGATGTTGGCCGCCGGTTTTGACACCAAGGTAAATGTTTACACCCGCGGGCCACAAGAGAGCGAGGCACTAGAGGCTATTTGCTCACTGATTGCCGCCGGATTTGGCGAGCGGGACGAATAGCGCACCTGACTCTGCTTATCACAGTGTGAGCTGTTATAATTGCGCCCCACCCAACACGAGCTTGGCGCTACACCATGACCACAGATTTTGAATCAGACCACGAAGAGTTTGCCGAAGGGCCCAGTAAATCACAGCGCAAACGCGATATGCATGCCCTGCAGGATATTGGCAAACAATTGACCGAGCTGAAGCATTCACAACTGGCCAATATCGAGCTGCCCGACGAGTTGCGCGAGGCGATTATCGAGATGGAGCGCATCCACAAGCGCGAGGCCAAACGTCGTCAACTGCAGCGTATTGGGCGTTTAATGCAGCTGGTGGATGGCGACGATATTGCCGCGCAGTTGGCCGCGCTAAAAACCCAAGGCACTCTCAGTATTCAGCGGCAACACTTAATCGAGCGCTGGCGCGACCAGCTCGTGCAAGATCAAGCCGATACCATTGGCCGCTTTATCACCGAGTACCCCGAGGTGGATATTCAGCATTTACGCCAGCTTACCCGACAAGCGAGCAAAGAGCTGGCACAAGCAAAAGGCAACAGCCAAGCGCGCAAATTGTTTCGTTATATTCGCGATACCCTCGCGCTGCACGAGTAAACCAACAACACTACTTATTGGGGCGCTCCGCCTCGGCGGCGCGGTCAAACGCCATAACCGGGTCGTCCCAATCGCCGGTAATGCTGTAGGTTAAACTGGTGGCTTTATTCATTTGTTCTTCAAACAACTTACTGATCACAAAAACCCCAGCGGCGGCCGGCAACCCCCCCGCCAGCGCCGCGATCACCGTTAAGTTGCCCCCCATCGGCAGTGTTGCCACTAAGTTCATTTTAAGGGTTTGATCGATCAGGTTGACGTTGCCGGTTAACTGCATACGGCTGGAAGGAGTGCGCAGTAACACCGGCTCAGTCACCGCCAACTGACCGGAATCAAAACGCACGGCACCGGTGATTTTATCGAAGGTTAAACCGCTTTTGTAGAGATCCGAAAAGTCCAACCGCAAACGCCGCGCCAGTGAGTCAAAGTTAAACAACCCCATCAGCCGCAGCAAACCCTCGGCGGATGTGGCCGAGTCGCGAACAAAACGTCCCGAGCCGATCTCCACCGACACTTCACCCTCTAGCTTGGCCAGCTCAAACTCGGCCGGCCCGCCAAGCCAGCTCAAGCGCAATTGATAATCCGCCGACTCGCTCTCGAGGCTTTGCGGTGCTTGCCACTGGTGCATGACATCGGCCATATTAGCCGCACTTAAGTGCGCCTTTAGCTCGGTGCGCTCAGGTGCAATCTGCCAGCGCAACGCGGCGTTTTCGGGCTCGGCGTTTTTGATGGTTAAGCCGCGCAGCTGGCCGTGCAAATCGGTTAACAGCAAACTGTCGGGCTCGGGCACCAGGTTAAATTGCCAACGTCCATACTCTTCATCAGCCAACTGAAACCGCTCGATACTGACCTGTGCCGGACGCAACTGCTGAAGTATCTGCGGCGTTAACAACGGCTCGGGCTCGGGTAGCTCGAGAGCGGTTAAAGCGGACGCGGTATCTGTCTCGGGTTTTTTATCCGCCGGCTTAGGCAAACGCAAATGGCTGATGTTAAGCACTAACGGCGCAGCTTCATCCAGCGGCCAGTTAAGCTCGCCGGTAAGCGCCTCACTGGCCACTTTAACGTTCCAAGCCTCGGGCCGCTGCTGCAATTGCAACTGCACATCGTGCAACTTAAAGTCCCCAATGGGCTGCTCGGCAATACGCACACGGGCCGATAACGGCAACGGTAAGCCCGCCAGCTCGGCCGCCTCGGAGCGGCCCAACAATTGCGTGGCGTAATGCTGGTAGCGCTGCAGCACTTGTTGCCAAGGCGCCACATCCAGTTGCTCTAACCGGCCGGTGACGTGCAGCGCCGGATTGGGCAACAGCTCTGGCTCCCCACCCAAAGCAACAGCGGCGCCAAGAAGCTGTTGGCTGGCAGGCTCAATGTGCAGCAAGCCGCGCAACCGATCTAAATAATGCACATCCGCCAGAGCGGTTTGTTTGCCTAAAATATAATTGATCACCAACTGTCCCGGCGCGCCACTGCTTTTACCCAGTGGGGCCGGCAAGTTAACGTGGGTGTGCAATAAATCGGCGGTAATGGCCACGGCGGCGATTAAATCATCGTCGGGTTCATTTTGCGTATTGTCCTCATCGCCGACAATCGCCTCTGAGGCGGCATTTGCCGTCATGTTGGCATCGCGGTGATTAAGTTCGATATGAACCTTGAGCGGTATCTCCCCCTGGGCAAACAACAGCCCAGGTTGCTCGCTCCAGCCGGCCAGTTGATGAGCGCTGGCTTGCGCCTCGACATCAATGATGGTTTTACTGTGCTGTTGTGCTTGCTCGGTGCTTAAGACAATGTCGGCATTATGGCCAAAAAGTTGGCCGCGCAAATTCTCTGAGCGCAAACCGTCATCGCTGTTATAAAAAACTCGACCGCTAAAGTTGGCCAACTCAAGCCCGTAGTTATCCAGCGCAAAGGTCGAGGCGTCCACGGTAAACTCTAAGTCGTGATAACTGCCAGCGGCGCCGCTATCCAGTGGAATCGATAAGTCCACTAACGCGTCGAGCTCGCCGTGTAAATACCAAGTGTCCATGCTGTCGCCGACGTAATCGCGCAACACACTTTGGCGCAGAATGCGCAGACCATCGCTGGCGATACCGTCAATCCGCCCTGTTAGTGTCAGGATTTTACCGCTGTCGTGCGGGTTGTCGGCCAGTTTGATGCTGGCGTTTTTAATATCGCTGTTATAGATTTTGCCCTGCGCCAGCGTGGTGTACAGATCGCTGTCATCCAGCAATAAATGGCCTGCTAAATCCCGTGCCGCGGGCCAATCGGGGTGATAATCAAAATCGCCATCGGTGACCTCCAGCTCGAGCGCCACTGTGTGATCGGCCGCCTCAGAGCTATCGATCGCGCCGCGATAAATAAACGCCGCCTGCGAGGCAATGCCTGGATTATCGGAGCCGATACCGCGCTCTAAATACTGGCTTAACTGATCGGGCACCAGCATCGGTAAATACTTACGGTACTGATCTGCCGCCACCTGCTGCGCTTTAACATAGATGGTTAAATCAACCGGGCGAGTGCCGGGCTGCCAAGGTAGCGCTAGGTGAAAGTACCCTTGGGCACGCTCATCGCCGTCGTTTACCGCTAGCGAACCGCTGTTGACATAAATACGGTTGTCGGCGGGACGTAAATACCAAGCCACTTGGCCCTGCGCCAGGTCAAACTCTAATGGCCGCTGGTAAATACTGGGAAAGTCCATGCTAAAGCCATCGCGGCTGTCCAGCTGCACAGTGCCGCCATGGGCATTGGCCTGCACATAAGCGGATACATTGCTAAAGGCCGGCACTTGGTTCCAGTGACCGACACTGATGTTTTCTACGTTTGCCGCCAACTGCCAGTCTCCCCAATGGCCTGGCTCGGTCGATAACGTTAAAGCGCTAACGCTACCTGTCGCGTTCAAACTATCGACCAAATGCGTCAATGCAGGGTACGGCGTAAGCAGCTCACTGCTTTGCAATAGGCCCGTCAGCTGCGCCAGATCGATACCCGAGCTGCGCAGCTGTAACGGCGCACCCTGGCCGTCGCGGCTGGCGATTAGATCGAGCTCTAACGGCGCCTGCTGCGCCAGTGCCCACTGGGTTTGTTGCAGCGCAATATGCCACAGATCGACACTGGCAATTTGACCGCTTACTTGCCCGCGCATCTGTGTTGAAGGGGTAACAGCATCCGGCAGAGGGATACTGACATCGGCCAAACTAACATCGCCCAGCACACTGACGCTGCTGTTGCCGGCCTTGCGGCCAAACCAAAGGCTGGCACTGACGGCGCCTTTTGCCCTCACGGCGGGACGCTCTAGCCCGGCTCTTTTTAGCAGTGCATCGGTGAGTTTGTTGAGCGGAAAGTCACGCAACTGCAAATAGCCGTCGGCGATAAAACGCTTGTCGCGCGGATCGCCGTGAAGCTCCAGCAAAAACGACAGCGCCTCGCGCTGTCCGCCCACCCCTAAGCGCAGCGTTAAACGGTGAAAGTTGCCGCTGTTTTCAAGCAATAAAGACGGCGAGTCGAGGCGCACTTGCTCGCCGTTATCAAAGTGAAAGTCTAAATGGGTGCGATTAAACGCAATGTGGCGCGAGGCCAGTAAGATGTCCAGTAGCATATCGTGCAACTTACTGCTGGGGCGCACTTCATTGTTGCTTGCGCCCTGTAGACGCCAGTGGCCGCGCTCGTTTTGACGCAGCGCCATAGCCCCGCCGGCCAGCTCAACATCACCCCACACCGGGCTCCAAGCGAGCACCGAGGCCATAATATCCAATCTAAAGCGGGCGCTGTCCATGGCCAGCAATCGCTCGCCGGTAGATGCTGTAACAACAATGCCCTGCACCTCGAGCGCCGGTTGTAAACCGCTCCAGTCGGCGGCGATGTGGTCCAGCTGAACATCGGTTCCGGTTTGCTCTGACAAAAACGTTTCTAGTTGCGGCCGGTAATCGGCCAACAAATACGAAAAACTGCGACCCAACTGAACCAGCACGGCCAGCGCAATAACGGCGACGGCCAGTACTAAAACACTTTTTCGCAGCACGTAAGTCAGTGCCCGCAACATCGGTTATCCCTCCGCACGGCGCATGGCAAGCCGCACACAAAGAATGTGCCCTACACTAAACCAAGACAATGTCGTATTGCTCCTGGGTAAACAAAGGCTCCACCTGAAACTCAATGGTGCGGCCAATAAATGCCTCAAGATCCGCGACATAAGCGGCGTCTTCATCCAGCAACCGATCCACCACCACCGAGGCGGCCAACACTAAAAACTTGTCGTTGTCGTAGGCGCGCGCCTCGCGCAAGATTTCGCGAAACACCTCGTAGCAAACGGTCTCGGCCGATTTTACCTGCCCGCGGCCGCCACACACAGAGCAGCTCTCGCACAACATTTGGCCAAGGGACTCGCGTGTGCGCTTGCGCGTCATCTCGACTAACCCGAGCTCGGACACACCGGTAATGTTGGTTTTTGCGTGGTCCCGATCAAGGGCTTTTTCAAGCGTGCGTAACACTTGCCGCTGGTGCTCAGGGTCTTGCATGTCAATAAAATCCAGCACGATGATACCGCCGATATTGCGCACCCGTAACTGACGCGCAATGGCACCTGCGGCCTCCATGTTGGTTTTAAAAATAGTTTCTTCGAGGTTGCGGCGCCCGACAAAAGCGCCGGTGTTAACGTCCACGGTGGTCATGGCTTCGGTTTGTTCAATAATTAAATAACCGTTGGATTTAAGCCCCACCCGAGGGTCTAGGGCTCGGGCGATTTCATCCTCGACACCGTACAGATCAAGCAGCGGCCGCTCACCTTGGTAACACTCGATGATGTTGACCAACTGCGGACAGTATTGATTGGCAAACTCGCGCATTTGCGTCCAGCTTTGGCGCGAGTCGACACGGATTTTCTCCAGCGGCAAACGCGCCAGATCCCTTAAAGAGCGCAATGTCAGGGGCATATCTTCATAAATAATCCCCGGCGCTGTAACCGCTGCAACCCGGCCGCTCAAGTCTTGCCAAAGCTTTTGCAAAAACGGAATGTCCGCCACCACCGCTTGCACGTCGATCCCCTCGGCCACGGTACGGACAATAAAGCCACCGTCTATGGCTTGCTCGCGCACCTGTGTTTGTACCGCATCGCGCAGCCGCTGGCGCTCGCCGTCATCATCAATGCGCACCGATACGCCAATGTGCGAGCTGTTGGGCATATAAACAAGATAGCGAGACGACAAGGTGATGTGGCAGGTTAGGCGCGCCCCTTTAGTGCCGATAGGATCTTTGCTTACCTGCACCAGCAGCGGCTGCCCTTCTCGCACCAGGGTGCGAATATCGGGGGATTCTGTGGCGCGCGGTTCGCCCTCGGTTGGCTCGGGCAACAACTCTTGCACGTGAATAAAGCCGGTGCGCTCAAGCCCGATATCGACAAAAGCCGCCTGCATGCCCGGCAGCACTCGCACTACTTTGCCTTTATAGATATTGCCGACAAAGCCGCGACTGTGGCTGCGCTCTATGTGCAGCTCTTGCAACACGCCGTTATCCACCAGTGCTACCCGTGTTTCCACTGGGGATACATTGATCAGTATCTCTTCACTCACTACGCGCTCCCCGCCCCAGAGTGCAGGCGCGAAGCAGATGCCGCCGGTTCACTCTACATCAAGCCAAAAAGGAACATTGTACTTGCTCAGTAGGGGTGCTGTCGTCTCTAGCGGTAAACCGACCACATTGGAGTAGCTGCCGTGGATCTCGCGCACAAAAATGGCGCCCAAACCCTGAATTCCGTAGCCGCCGGCTTTATCGGCAGGCTCGCCGGTGTGCCAATAGGCCTCGATCTCACTGTTGCCAAGCTCGCGAAACTGCACCTGGGTACGCGCTAGCGCCACGTCGATCCGCGCGCCATCGGTAAGCGCCACGGCCGTTATCACCGTGTGGCAACGGCCGGACATGGCCCGCAACAATTGGGCCGCGTGAGCTTTATTGTGTGGTTTTCCCAGCAGCTCGCCATCGAGCACACCCACTGTATCGGCGCCCAACACCACTTGCTTATGAGTGGCGCCGGGCAAGCTGCGCCAACCGGCTTGAGCTTTGCTGCGGGCTAAGCGCGTAACGTAGTGCTCGGGATATTCGTCCGCCCCAGGCTGCTCTGGCACTGCGATGGACAGTGGTAAATAAGCCACCCCTATTTGGCGTAATAGCTCGGCACGTCTGGGCGAGCCCGAGGCGAGGTACAATTGCGCAGCAGCCTTCATCAAAACACCCCTGAGGTTAAACCTGTCGCGCAATACGATAATGGCGGCGCAGTCTATCCAACAGCATCGCCATTAACGGCCAGCAACAAGCGCCGGCAAGCGCTGGTAACAAAAACTCAAAGCCACTCATTTGCCGGCCGCCTAAGGCCTGTGCCCAATACGCCAGTAACTGCGCAGACGCTACCAACAACAACACCCACAGCGACTCTTGCCAGCGAGCAAAATGGCGCACCCGACGATAGCTGCGCAGGCACAAATAGCTCACTAAAATCAGCATCAGTGGGTGCTGCCCTAAAGGCGAGCCCACGGTGACATCGAGCAATAAACCCAATAACAACAGCAGCAACATGCTGCAGCTTTGCGGCAAAACATAGATCCAATAAATAGCCACCAACAACACAAACGGCGGGCGAAAGATGCGGTACTCCAGCGGCAGCGGATAGACGTCCAGCAAGATGGCGACAAGCAGCGTCAAAAAGATCAGCACATACGTTGGTAAGCGATCCAGCCACATAGCGCGCTAATCTACTTGAGGTGTATCAAACACCAGCAGCACATTGCCCGCACGATCCATCTGTGCCATCGGCCGCGCGGTGATTTTTGCAAACGGTTGGCCCGGGTCGCGCTCTATATGCTCCACCAACGCCACTGGGTAGCCGGCGGGAAAGCGCTGCCCCAGCCCCGAGCTTACCAGCAAGTCGCCCACGCGAATGTCAGTGGTGTTAGACACATGGCGCAAACTCAAGCTATCGAGCGCGCCGGTGCCCTCGGCAATGGCCCGGATACCGTTGCGGTTAACTTGCACCGGCAGCGCGTGAGAGGTGTCTGTCAGCAACAATACCCGCGCGCTGTCGCGGCCGACCTCAACCACTTGGCCCATCAAGCCTTTGGCATCCAACACCGGCTGCCCGACATAAACGCCATTGTCGCTACCGCGGTTGAGCACCAATGTGTGACTCAGTGGATTGGGCGACACTCCGATCAGCTCGGCGACTAAGACGTCGTCTTCTAGGATTTCGGTGGCGTTTAACAGCTGGCGCAAACGCACGTTCTCGGCGGCCAGGGCGGCCATCTTTTGCAATTTACGCTGGTGGATTAACAGCTCGGAGTCGAGCCGTTGTTTTTCTTTTAACAGCTCGGCGCGCGAGACAAACGTCTCTTCACTCCACTGGCTAATGCGTCTCGGTAGATCGGTGATTTGGTAAAATGGTTTCGCCAGCGTACTCAGCTCGCGCCGCACCGGATCGAGCCAGTCGGTATAAAGGCTAATCAATACCAACGCAAGCGCCGTCAAACCAAAAAAGATAAAGCGAGCACTGACCGCAGGGCCTTTGGTAAACAGTGTTTTAATGGCGGCACCTCCTGTCGTAACACACCAGAGCCTCTTATAAGTACAGGGCTATACAGTCCTGCGGGGCGCGATCATAGGCGCCCTGCCGCGCTGCTCGTTACGAAAACCACTGCATTGTGAGTGTTTTTGTTGTTAGGGCGCGAGCAAAAGGCCGCCGATTTGTTTATCCACGCCGGGGGGGAGCCACCCGAGAGGGTGCCCACGGTTTAGCTCGCCGCAACGCTAAGAAGACAACAGATCAATATTGCGCTTGTCGTTCATCTCCATCGCCAAGCCACCGCCGCGAGCAACACAGGTTAAAGGCTCCTCGGCAACTACAAACGGCAGGCCAGTCTCGTTGGCCAACAAGCGGTCAATATCGCGCAGCAATGCGCCGCCACCGGTTAACACCACTCCGCTCTCGGCGATATCCGAGGCCAGCTCGGGGGGGGATTGCTCTAAAGCACTTTTAACCGATTGCACAATGCCGGCCAGCGGCTCTTGCAGCGCCTCGAGGATTTCATCGCTATTGAGGGTAAAACTACGCGGAACCCCTTCGGCAAGATTGCGGCCACGCACGTCTATCTCGCGCACCTCGCTGCTGGCGTACGCACAGCCGACTTCTTGTTTAATACGCTCGGCGGTAGCATCGCCAATAATACTGCCGTAGTGGCGGCGCACATAGTTAACAATGGCCTCGTCAAAGCGGTCGCCGCCGATGCGTACTGAATCTGAATACACAATACCGTTGAGCGAGATAACCGCGATCTCGGTGGTGCCGCCACCTATGTCCACCACCATCGAGCCGTTCGCCTCGGCCACCTTTAAACCGGCGCCGATCGCGGCCGCCATTGGCTCTTCGATTAAGCGAACCTCTAGCGCACCGGCACCTAGGGCAGACTCGCGAATCGCGCGTTTCTCGACTTCGGTGGACAAACAGGGGACACTGATCAGCACCCGAGGACTAGGAGCAAACCAGCTGTTTTCGTGCACTTTTCGAATAAAGTGCTGTAGCATTTTCTCGGTGACCTGAAAATCGGCTATGACACCGTCCTTTAACGGACGAATGGCGGTAATATTACCCGGCGTGCGGCCCAGCATACGCTTTGCCTCCATGCCCACGGCTTCCACTATTTTTTGGCCGTTGTGATGGCGAATAGCCACCACCGAAGGCTCATCGAGAACCACCCCTCGACCGCGTACGTAAATGAGAGTGTTGGCTGTGCCGAGATCGATCGATAAGTCGTTAGAAAATGCGCCGCGAAGATATTTAAACATGAGTGTTGATGGCCTTAAGTACTTGGTAGTGCCAACTCGCACCAAGGCAGGCGAGCCGAGCTCTGTTTACTGTAACGGACTAATGCAGACGGCAGCAATTAAGCGGCCACGCCCGCCGATAACATTCAACGAGTCCCAAAAATGCTGTGCTTAATAGCCCTTTGTTTACTGGTATTGTTGTAAACGGCCGGCCGCAGAGTCGGTTGCGACTGCGTGAGCCACTAACCACAGACCCCTTGGGGAAGCTGGCACTCTATCAATGGCAGGGATTTAGGGCAAGACACAAATGTGATAACTTTACCGCCTTTTAGGGCAAAATCGGTATTTTTACACTAATGATAGCTGCAATCGACCTTTTACCCGTAAAATTGCCCAATTGACACAATCAGTACGCCCGCGCCCGCTGCAATCATTGCGCGAGCGCCACAGACGGAGCACACCCATGGCTGTAAACAAAAACGACGTTGAGAAACTGGCCGAGCTATCGCGCATCGATATCTCACAGGAGGCCGCCACCACCGTAGCGCAAAGCATCTGCGAGGTATTATCTCTGGTGGATCAGCTACAGGCGATCGACACCACCGGTGTGCAGCCTATGGCCCACCCCCTAGATGCGCTGCAACGGTTGCGCCCAGATAAGGTTACCGAGCCCGATCAGCGCGAGCAGCTGCAAGCTATGGCCCCCGCCGTTGAAGATGGCCTGTATCTGGTGCCGCGAGTGATTGAATAGCCAGCATTTGGCAGCATCGCTTTTAACTCTCGCGCGGTAACCACCGCACTATTGGTCAGTTATTCCAAAGGATAAACAATCCATGCACACCAAAACCATTGCCCAGCTCGCCGAGGCGCTGCGCAGTAAAGAGATCTCCAGCGTCGAGCTCACCCAGCATTACTTAGACCGTATTGCCGCACTCGATTCGACTTACAACAGTTTTATTACTGTCACCTCTGACATAGCGCTAGAGCAAGCTCGCGCCGCAGACGTGCGCCTAGCCGAGGGCGAGCAATCACCCCTGTGCGGTATCCCCATCGCCCACAAAGATATTTTTTGCACCCAAGGGGTGCGCACCAGTTGTGGCTCAAAAATGCTCGATAACTTTATCGCGCCTTACAACGCCACCATCGTCGACAACCTGGCCGCGGCCGGCGCCGTTATGTTGGGTAAAACCAATATGGACGAGTTTGCGATGGGCTCATCCAACGAGACCAGCTACTACGGGCCGGTAAAAAACCCTTGGGACACCAACTGCGTACCCGGGGGCTCCTCGGGGGGCTCTGCAGCGTCGGTAGCGGCCCTATTAGCCGCCGGCGCCACGGCCAGTGACACCGGCGGCTCAATCCGCCAGCCTGCGGCCCTGTGCGGCCTTACAGGCATTAAGCCAACCTACGGCCGCGTGTCGCGCTGGGGCATGATCGCGTTTGCCTCGAGCCTCGATCAGGCCGGCACCCTGTCCCGCAGCGCCGAAGATGCCGCGCTGATGCTCAACGCCATGGCCAGCTTTGACGACAAAGACTCCACCTGCATCGACCAACCCACAGAGGATTACAGCGCCACCTTGGGCGACTCTGTGAAGGGGCTCAACATCGGCATCCCCGAGGAGTACTTTGGCCCAGGCCTGCACCCAGACACCGCCAAAGCGGTGCAAGAGGCGATCAAAACCTACCAATCCCTCGGCGCCAACATCCATTCGATCAGCTTGCCACACAACCACTTGGCAGTGCCGGCTTATTACGTCATAGGACCGGCCGAGTGCTCGGCCAACCTGTCGCGTTTTGATGGCGTCCGTTACGGCTACCGCTGCGATGCGCCAAAAGATCTGGCCGATCTATACAAGCGCTCTCGCGGCGAAGGCTTTGGCGACGAGGTAAAGCGCCGTATTTTAATCGGCACCTATGCATTATCCGCTGGGTTTTACGATGCTTACTACAACAAAGCGCAACAGGTGCGGCGGTTAATTAAACAAGATTTTGTCGACGCTTTTAAAAACGTCGATGTTATTCTTGGCCCCACCTCGCCCACACCGGCCTTTGCACTTGGCGCTAAAGCCAAAAACCCTGTGGATATGTACCTAGAGGACATCTACACCATTGCCACCAACATGGCCGGACTGCCAGCGCTGTCCATCCCCTGTGGGCTGGTCGATAACAAACCGGTTGGCCTGCAGTTAATTGGTAACTATTTTGCCGAGGCAAAACTTTTGAACGTCGCGCACCAGTTTCAGCTCGCGACTGATTTTCACCAGCAGCTGGCTCCGACAAGCGCATAAGAGGACGACACAATGGAATGGGAAATTGTTATCGGGCTGGAGGTTCATGTTCAGCTCGCCACCCAATCAAAAATATTTTCTGGTGCCAGTACCGCTTTTGGTGCAGCCGCCAACACCCAAGCATGCGCCATTGATCTGGCCATGCCCGGTACCTTGCCCGTGGTTAACGAGCAAGCGTTTCGCTACGCGGTTATGTTTGGCTTGGCAATGAACTCCGAGATCGGCAGGCGCTCCGTGTTCGAGCGCAAAAACTACTTTTACCCCGACCTACCCAAAGGCTATCAAACCACCCAACTGGCCGAGCCCATCGTCGGCCCTGGGGTTACCGAGATCGAGCTGGCCAACGGTCAGCGTCGCGCGGTGCGGCTGCACCACGCCCACCTCGAGGAAGACGCCGGTAAATCACTGCACGAAGATTACCACGGCATGAGCGGTATCGACCTCAACCGCGCCGGCACCCCGCTGATTGAGATCGTCACCGAACCCGACATGCGCAGCGCCGAAGAGGCGGTGGCCTATCTTAAAAAAATCCATTCGATTATTACCTATCTAGGTATTTCTGATGGCGAGATGTCACAGGGCTCGATGCGCTGCGACGCCAACGTCTCGGTGCGCTTAAAAGGCGAAAAAAAACTCGGTAACCGCTGTGAGATTAAAAACATCAACTCCTTCAGGTTTGTTGAAAGAGCCATCAACATCGAGGCCGAGCGACAAATAGAAATACTCGAGGACGGCGGCACCATCGCCCAGGAAACCCGCCTGTACGATGCCGATAAAAACGAAACCCGCTCGATGCGCAGCAAAGAAGTCGCCAACGATTACCGCTACTTTCCCTGCCCCGACCTATTGCCGGTGATTCTCGACGACGATTACATCGAGTCCATCAAACGCACCCTGCCAGAGCTACCGGATGCTAAACGCGACCGTTTTATCAGCGATTACCAACTGTCGCCCTATGACGCCAGCGTATTAACCGCCGAGCGCGGCACCGCCGATTTTTTTGAGACAGTGGCAAAAACCTCGGGCGAGGCTAAACTGGCCGCCAACTGGGTCAGCGTAGATTTAGCAGCCCACCTAAACAAATCGGACACTACCCTCAGCGCCTGTCCGTTTAGCGCCGAGCAACTGGCCGGATTAATCTTGCGCATTAAAGATGGCACCATCTCGGGTAAAATCGCCAAGCAAGTGTTTGAGGCTATGTGCCACGGCGAGGGCGACGCCGACAGCATTATCGAGGCACGCGGCTTAAAACAGGTTAGCGACACAGGCGCGCTCGAGGCGATGGTGGACGAGGTGATCGCCAACAACCAAGCGCAGGTGCAAAACTACCTTAACGCCGACGCCGACAAACGCCCCAGAATGCTCGGGTTTTTTGTCGGACAAATCATGAAGGCCAGTAAAGGCCAAGCCAACCCACAAGCAGTCAATGAAATATTACTGAAAAAACTGGATCAACAATGACACAGATTAAAAAAGACAAGCAAAAAGTTTTAGGCGAAGTGTTTGATGACGAGCGCATCAAAAGCTTTTTACAATACCCCGCCCCCGAGGGCACCGAGCGCGATTTTCACTTACTCGAAAAAGCCTACCGAGGCATGCGCGAAGAAAACTTTGCAACTTTCATTACGTTTTTTTTGCAAGAGGGTTTTGATCTCAACGCCAAAGGTCCCGGCGAGCAAACGTTTTTGCAAACCATTAAGCCACACCGTTTTGCCGACAGCTACATCACCGCGCTCGAGCAAGCCGGTGCACACTAAGCCCACGGCATGATGAAAGGCAACCCTGCCAGTGCGGTAAGGTACATGAGCCAAGGGGCGCGGCTATTGCTCGCGCCCGGTTTAAAACGCTTTATTATCGTACCGCTGCTGGCCAATGTGGTTGTTTTTATCCTAGCCACCCTTACATTAATCCACCTGTTTAGCGATTTATTAACTTTTTTAATGGGCTGGCTACCCGGCTGGCTGGAGTTTTTAGGCTGGCTGCTCTGGGCTATTTTTGCCTGTATCTTACTGTTTGTTTACGGCTACAGCTTTACCATTATCACCAACTTAATTGCCGCACCTTTTTATGGCCTTTTAGCCGAAAAAATCGAACAAAAACTCACCGGTGTTACGCCTCCGGATGAAACTTGGGGCGAGCTAATCCCGCGCACAGTGGGCCGCGAGCTGGTTAAAATAGGGTATTTTTTAACCCGTGGGTTGCTGCTACTTTTGCTGATTTTGGTCAGCTGGTTTATACCTGGGCTAAACCTTGCGGTACTTATTATTGGCGCGCTCTGGTCCGCCTGGTGCATGGCTGTGCAATACATCGACTACCCTGCCGATAACCACCAAACGCCATTTACACGCATGCGTTACCTGCTAAACCGCGCCCCTCTTACCAGTTACACCTTTGGCGGCATGACCATGCTCGCCAGCATCATCCCCATCGTCAATATTTTTGCCATGCCCATCGCGGTAGCCGGCGCCACCGTATACTGGGTAGACTCCCTGCGACACATCGACGTCGGCCGGTAAAACCTACCTAAAGCATTGCGCCAAAATTATTACAGCGATACTTCCGACATAGCGAAGCGTTGATCTGGCGGGAGCCAAGGTGCGCCCTAATCCCTAAAGTTGGTAAACTGCAGCGGCAGCTCGACATCGGCAGCTCTTAAAAACGCGATTACCTCTTGCAGATCATCGCGCTTTTTACCGGTAACTCGCAACTGCTCACCCTGGATTTGCGTTTGCACTTTAAGCTTTTTTTCTTTGATCATTTTAACGATCTTTTTTGCCAGCTCGCTCTCAACGCCGGTGCGCACTACCACATCTTGGATGGTTTTTTTACCACTGGCGCGGGCCGCTTTAACGTCTAGGCAGGCGATATCGATTTTGTTTTTCAGTAAAGCACTTTGCAACATATCAAGCATTTGCTGCAGCTGAAACTCAGCCTCAGCGGTCATGGTCACTACGTAATCTTTTAGCTCAAAGCTGGCCTCGACGCCTTTAAAGTCATAGCGCGTAACAATCACACGCTTTACCTGATCGACGGCATTGGTCAAATCGTGTTTGCTGACCTCAGAGACTACATCAAACGACGGCATACTGGCTCCTATTAAAACAATAATGTGACAAGCGCAGCGGCAAATACCCAGAGCAATAATGCCCGAGAGAACATGCTCGCTGCGGATTCAACTAAACATAACGAGTAACTTGGCTCAATCCGTGCGGCAGGCTGAAAACGACGCGAGTCGGCGCCTTTGGACCACTCACTTTCCTCTCCCATGGCGCCCAGCAATACAGACACCAAAAACACGGGTGTTAACATCTGCTGCGATAACCACAAGTGCCGCAGCCGCACCATACAAAAATCAAAGTGCCCCACCAACGCCCAACTTAGCGCTAGCAAACGAGCTGCCGGCCACTCTATTAAAGTTAACGCGCGCCCCATAACCGCGGCACGGGAATCGTTTACCTCAAGTAAATGCCACCACAATAATACGCTAAGACGATAAGCCAACGCGCCGGGCGCGCCCGCCAGCATAAACCAAAAAATAACCGCAAACATTCGCTCAAAGCCACGGTAAGTAAACACCCGTAAAGCCTCGCGATTAAGTGTTGCCCAATCTTCGCTGTTGCGGCTGCCGCGCAAGTCCGGGTCGAGGTTCATATCATCTAACACGCTGGCGGCTTTTACCGAATCGCCAGAATGGGCCGCCTCGGTGTAGCTGTGCAATGCGCTGGAGAAGTCTCCGCGGCCTAAGCTGTACAGCAAAACCGGTATGTTTAACACAATCAGCCAGCCGGCCGACCAATATACAGAGATTAAAACAATAGCCGCCGCCAACAGCATTACCGGCAGCGCCACCGCCACCGCGCACAACCAAGGCGTATGAGCTGCGTACTTATGAGCGTGGGGCAACAGTTGCCACCATTTAAAAAACCACTCATCCCGATGCAAGGGTTTGCCCGAACCCCACCACTGCACCAGTAACAACACGATTACCAAACTTATAAATGTCACGAGTATCCCACCTTAGCTGGAGGCTATTTGTGCGTAATATTTATCCCAATCAAACGCCGCACCTGGATCTGTCTTGCGCCCCGGCGCAATATCGCAATGGCCGGCGATACGCTTTGTGTTAAGCGCCGGAAAATGGGCCAATAACGCCCGCGTCAGTTGCGCCAACACCTGATACTGCGCCTCGGTGTAAGCAAGCGTATCCGTCCCCTCTAGCTCAACACCAATACTGTAATCGTTGCACTCATCCACCCCGTCAAAGCTCGAGCGCCCCGCATGCCAGGCACGATCGTTAAATGATACAAACTGCACCAGCTCGCCGGCTCGGGTAATTAACACGTGAGACGACACCTGCAGCGACGCGATAGTGGCAAAATACGGATGCGTATCCGGCTCTAGTCGGTTGCAAAAAAATCGCTCAATCCAGCCGTTACCAAACTGCCCCGGCGGCAAGCTAATGTTATGAACCACCAACAAACTAACCGCAACACCCTCTGGGCGAGCGCTAAAATTGGGTGAGTAACAATGCCGTGCAGGCATCATCCAGCCGGACCCGTCAATGCTAATAGTTAAAGGAGTATGCAACACAAATAGACTCTATCGGCCCTAAATAGCCTCAGTATAATCAATAGCACTGTAAATGTTAGGGGGAATGCACCTGCAGCGATGCCTAAGACAGCTTGTTTTGCCGTATGAGCCTGTGTCGCGGGGTTGGCGCTTTGACGATACGCACGTACCGTTCGCCCAAAGACGCTGGATCCCGCATCAAGTGCGAGATGACGGTGTTGGGATTTGGTTTTATTCTCGTCATCCTCATGAAAATGAGGACCCAGTGTCTTTTGAATGCGGCACCTTGCCTAAGCGTATATACCGTTCGTTCCAAGACACTGGCCCCCGCATCACGTACGGGGTGACGATGCAGGTATTTGGTTTTACTCTCGTCATCCCTTGCCCCACTG
>Ga0209075_1000623_pt1 | contig 34634 bp, 36 predicted proteins | sample Stecom2011_FD_187523 | JGI IMG/M metagenome (GOLD analysis project Ga0209075, IMG submission 187523) | Agricultural soil microbial communities from Utah to study Nitrogen management - Steer compost 2011 (SPAdes) (version 2) | ecosystem: Environmental > Terrestrial > Soil > Agricultural land...
TGGGTTGACCCGTGAGCAATTGATCCTTGCCGGGAAATCGTTCAGGGAAGATCTGGAAAAAGTGGCTGCGGACGACGAGGTCGCAAGCCTGCTGGAGAATGACACCAAATCAAACCGCAAAGCCAAAAAGAAAAAGAACCAACCCATCGCGATTATTTTTGAACTGATTCAGGTGGGAGACCATATAGACACCCCCGCCGCCCGTACGACGCTTCGCGAACTTAAGCTTCTCTTTAATCGGAAAGACCGAGTGTTTGTTTGCGGCACCCTCATCGACAGCGCCACCCACCACGTCTGGACAACCCGCGGGCTGGGCGGGGTTCAGCGACGGCGTAATTGGCGATACGCACTCACGAACCGTGACCAACGACCGGCAGACATTCGAGAAGACCTGAGAAACAGCCGTTTCAACTGGAAATTGGTGTTGGTGGCTGTGATGGTGGCGTTAATCGGGACGGGGTTCAGCTACTACTTGCAACTGCAAGGAAGCCCGCGTCCTCTCGTGATGTTTTCAAGTGATATTCTGATTCCCCTCGTGATCATTCTGGGCGCGGTGTCCTTTAACAGGCTTCATAATCAGTCGGCTCGGCAGACCAAGTACTGCCTGATCGGTTATTTCAGCATCTACATCACGGTACTTTGTTGGTTGGTATGGCCCGTTACTTTTGCTTTTGTGCTGTACCTGGCCAAAGTGACGCTGCTGGTGTCATTTATTAGCATGATGGCCAGTACGATGATGGAGTTGGAGTGAGGTATTGGGCAAAGCTGAGAGCCGGTTATCCGCCGGACCAGAATTTGCCGCCATCAAGCCCTGCAATTACTCGCTCAAGGTTTCGCCGAGCTAGTGTCTCTCGCTCGCGAAAGAAAATTTCGGTGTGGTAAATTGCAGGCTGATCGAGAAAAGCCTGCAGTACCTTTGACCGCCCCTCTTTATAAATTATCTCCGGTACCCACTGATATTCTTCTCGAATTTGCTTTTCATACACATCAAAAATTTCAGATGATGTGCCTAAAATGGAAAGGTCTATGTCGAGGAGGTAGCGCTCTTCCAAAGAATCAGGAATGCTGGGGTGCTTAGTTGCCATGATCAGTTTATGGACAAGGTTGCGATTCTCTTCAGAGATATTCAGTTTTGCGAGTGTCTCAAAGGCATAGTTCGCGCTTTGTGCTTCATTATCGTTTTTGTGGGTGTCGTAGATGACGTCGTGATACCAGATGGCCATTTCAATAACGTGAAAACTTGTCAGTTGATCTCTGACGCTATCCAGGTGGCGGAGGCACGCGTCGATATGCTGAAAATTATGGTAGGCACGGTGGGGTTCCGCGTAATGCGCGCGTAAACGTTTATAAGCGGTCGCCGCTAGGTCTTTTGGGGCTTCAGGGAACAGTGCTAACCACCGTTCATAGTGCAGGTCTAGCATACCTACCCCCCTTCGCTCTGCCAGCTTTTCCGAGGCTGTGAAAATGGAGCTAACCATGCTCCCGCATGGCCTGCAAATGCTGGAAGGTTATGTTTTTGTATCAACTCTGAGTAGTCCATTCTCTTCTTCAAAGTCTACCTGCACCTCATCCGGACTAAACTGGTAAAGATAATCAGGAATGTCTCTTCCTTCAAATTGTCGTTGAACAAAGTCGTACACCTGAGGCTCCAGAATAGGGCCGGGGTAGAGGTAACCTTGAGCTTCATTCTGTTTAATGAAAACGACAGAGTAGTGGGTAAGGGTAAAACCAAACTCGATCGGGAGTTTGGGGGTCGTTGCCTGCGGGTCTAGTACAAAAAAAGCCCAGTGATCACCAGCAGAAGCGGCAAAGTTGTTGAGATAGTACGCGAAGTCGCCATAAGTCTCGTCGGTGTTGTCAGGATTGGGGCTAGTAGTGATGACGATGGCTTTGCCTGCATGCCAGGCCTCTACCAGTGGATGGGTGGCGGTGTCGGCCGACGCGCAGGCGGATATCAATAGCGCCAGCCCTAGAGTAATTGATGAACGTAGTAGCTTCATGGTCAATTTAGGTTCTTGAGAGGTATCGGGTGATTATTGGCGATGGTGCGCTGGTTGAAGAAGAACTTGAATTCATAGGCATCGCCATAGGGGTTCAGCCGCTTGTCGAAGTGGGGCGTATCGGGATTGGAAAAATTTCCGCCCCAGCGGTAACCAGCGTTTTTCATATCGTTGATAAAGTTGGTTGCCCCTTCGGTCTGTCGACCGGCGGCAAAAGTGCGGCTGTTGTTCCAGTTGCTGCCATCAACAATGTTGCAGTCGATAGCGTGGCCAATCAAATGTTGAGAGCGGGTTGCCGGGGTTACCACGGCACCGGAAACCGGTACGCCATTTACCCGAAACGCCTGGTTTAGCACTAGCTTCACACAGCGTTCACCGGCTTTTTTGTTGGCAGTGCTGAGCAGGTCAGCGGCAGCTGCGGAAAGCACTACGTCGCCCTCACAAACCGACACGTGGCTCAGTACTCGGAAACCATCGCCGACTTCGACGTGGTCCAGTTGTTTGCTGTCTAACCGTATAAGGTCGCCTGTACTGACATAGCCTTGAGCGATCCACCGGTTAAGCTCACTGGCTGTCTGGGTGTCCAGTCGCCCGCTTAAGGCCTGAGTGACTTTGCAGGTGTCGGTTACTAAAGACTGATTGAATCGCCTGTAGGGGTGCGCTGTGAGGCACCACTGGAACATTTTGAGCGCCTGCTCGGTGCCGGGCCCGAATTGACCATCCACAATGGCTAGGGGAATGTCTACCGCTCGCAGAGCCTCCTGCAATGCGGTGACATAGCTTGCAGCGTTCGGACGCCGATGGCCGCCAAAAATTTGTTTTTTGTCACTGTCACCACTCTTGAGCTCGAACGGGCCGAAACATGAAGACCTTGCCATTGGATATCCTTATCTCTTTTGGTTCAGAAGCAGAGCCCAGCAATGAGCGGGCTGTAGAATTTTTACGGATACCTACACTTTGACTGGCAGGGAAGAGATTGGCGCGTACGATACTTCCATGTGATCTGGGCCGGCATCCTGAGGTGGACAATAGGCGGCACTCTTAAGACTGTCAATGACGCCTTCGGTTGCACATTACTCGTTAATATAAAAATAACGTCTCCAACAATTGACACCCAATACAGCCTACATTAATGTTGATTTTCAAATTAGCCAGGAAGGCGTTACGTTCAGGGATTTAGAACATGTAGTTACTTTCAGTACATCGTTAATTGATTTGAAAGTACCCTGCCTCAAAACACCAATGTTCTTCATCTACTGACTCTGTGCCTTCTGTTCCGGGACGGTGTTGTCTTGTTTAAGCGCTTCTGGATTTTTTCTGTTATTGCATTGGCCGTTTTAATGGCGACTGGGGTTTACGCAGGTATGTTTGGGTTTACGAAAAAAACAACAGTTCATCTTTCCCCACCGGTTGAGGGCGTTGTAACCCTGAGTGGGCAGCCTCTTGTGGGAATTGAGGTGTATAGGACTCTTGATTACGATCAAGAGTACAAGGATAAGGCTCTTACCGATGCTGAAGGGCGCTTTGTCTTCCCAGAGAAAAATCTAGAGTCACGAAGGCCAAATCAATTGGGAGACGAGACGCGAGTCCGTCAGGTGATTGGTTTGGATTATGAGGGAAAAAACTACCTACTTTGGTACGCAGTCCCTGGCGGAATCACTCCCCGGGAAGCTCTATCTCAGCGTTTAGCTGATATGAAATGTGAACTTACAACTCCGGAAAAAGAGCAGGTTTTTGAGAATGTCGAGCGACCGGAGTTTCCCCATAGCGTTTTCAGTATTTGTCGCTGGTAACTTAAAACAAGCAAAGGATTATGCAGATGAAAGCTATATCTCCAAGGATGGCGTCAGAGTTCGCGGAACTTGTTTATCAGATTCGAGCGCCTAATACCGAGGGTAATTATCGCGTTCCAGTGGCGCACCTTTCACTATCGCGCGCTTTCGACTTGGATCTATCAGGTGGCCCTGTAACCGGTCGCACGGGTGGGGTGTTTGGCCTGTTTCGAAAGACATCGGGATTTGCTTTTCTCGCGAACGGAAAGCAGAATTTTGAGGGGCACCATGTGATCGCTGTGCGTGGCACGGCGACTAGTCATGACTGGCTGACCAATGGGAACGTTGGGATATCGACGTCGGTTAATGGTAGCTCTGTTCATGCGGGCTTTAACGCTACGTTTGAGAGTATGAAGCCGGCACTTGACCGCCTGCTAACGCCAGCAATAGCTCAGGGGCCAGTGCGAGGTATTCATTGCGTCGGCCATAGTCTGGGGGGAGCTCTGGCTTCGCTCACTGCGGACTGGGTTAGGAGTCGCTATCGGAAGCCGGTAAACCTTTACACCTTTGGCGCGCCCAGAGTTGGAATGATTGGTTATTCTAGATCTGCGTCGGAAGGTGTACATGCCCTTCATCGTTGTACCCACGGTGCCGACCCTGTTCCGAATGTACCTCTTTGGCCTTTTGTTCATGCGCCAACCAGTGGGGCTGAGTATCGTTTGGACGGTGGCACAGGAATTAGTGTCACCGCGCACGGAATGAGTGAAGACGATGTTCCCGGCTACCGCAATACCGCAAACGTTGAAGACTGGTCTCAGCTACATCGGCGCTCCGAAAGTAACTTGAATCGGCCGGTTCGTCTTGAGTATGAGCGCCGCAATGAAGCATTCTTTTCCAGCCAGTGGGCCGATAAACTGTCGGCAGCCCTAATCACACTGCTTCGAGACTCGGGCTACTACGCTGCCGTGGTGGCGCAGGCTGCAATAAGCTCGACGCTGACTTTTTACGACCTATTGGCAAGAACGTTAGAGCAGATCGCTGCTGCATCCAGTCGTTTTGCGAATCAGGCGAGGGGGCTTTTGGGGCATATGCTGGCTTTTGCTAGGGTTGCCGTCACCACAGTAACCGACCTGACTTTTCGCTTCATTCGTTGGGTTTTTGATCAGACAGCTGGGGCGTTATATCGGGCCGTTCGTCAGGCTATAGAGCGCACGTGATATAAGCTTGCTCAAGTATATGTACATTCTGTCTGTCGTTGTATCGAGCATTTCAATGGCGACAGAGGCCTATGCAGAAATGTTTGGTTTCCTCAAAAAACATGATGTTGAGCTTTTCCCTATAGTCGAAGGCCAGCTTTTTCAGAATGGGGAGCCTCTGGAAGGCGTGGAGATCATAAGAGAAGCGACCTATGACGACGTGGAAACCGAAACGACTGTGACAGGTGTAAGTGGGCACTTTGCTTTTCCCAGATGGAGAGCTCGATCGAATACTCCCGGTAAACCTCTGGTAGAGGCTCGGCTTCGGCAGGTGGTGGCTGCAAGGTATCAGGGTGAGTTTTATATTCTGTGGCAGTACACAACAGATCAAATTGCGCCGGAACCTATGATTGCTGATCTTCTGGGGCGTCTTGATTGCGATATTGCGAATGAGCAAGCTGACTACTATTTCCCTATTTCAGATAGTCCGGGTTTTGAGCACATCATTGGTAGTATCTGTAAATTGAAACCCTAACCATAAGGATATGTAGGCAGGTATAGGGTCGCTAAGGCTGGCTGAATGGCCACTTTTACCGAGCTGTCCAAACTGCCTTACAAAGGACTTAGGAATAATCGCTATGTCGCTAGATGATTCGTTCTATTTGCGTAATGAGTTGAATCAGCCGGTCGTTTTTACGGCCACACCGAGGCTTGATGAGTCAGGGGCGCCAGAAAGCGAGGCGTTTTTGCCCCACGCCACTTATGCTAAGGAAGCGTTGCGTGCGATTGTTGATGCGCAGCAGGATCCCTTTGCCAATCTGCTTACGGAGTTGTGGCTCTACGCCTACCAAAAGCCGTGGGCTGTGCCTGATACCGTGGACAAGTTAATTGTGGATATCGCAGACAAAATTGAATGCAGAGAGCTGTTCGTCTATCTGGATTGATCTGCGTTTTCGTACGGGGACGTCGGAAGGTGCGGGCACAAAAAACTCAACCAGAGTCTTTTGTGCCCGATAGTTTTACTGCAGTTTTGGACCGGCTGCGACAATTGAGTCGGAAACATCAAACTTCTTGAAGTTTTCCACGAACTGGTTGATCAGTTCTTCTGCTTTTTTGTCGTAGGCGTCTTTACTAGTCCAAGTGTTGCGTGGGTTCAGTAGGGCGGTATCAACACCCGGTACTTGCTTTGGAACGCTCACATTGAGGGTGGGCAAGTGTTCGGTTTCAACGTCATCCAAGTCGCCGTTTTGAATTCCGCTAATAATCGCACGGGTCGTCGGTATGCTGAAGCGTGTGCCTTCGCCGTAGGAACCGCCAGTCCAGCCGGTGTTTACTAGGAAGACCTTACTGCCGTATTCGTCGATGCGCTTCATCAGCAGCTCTGCGTAAACGCCTGCCGGGCGCGGGAAGAATGGAGCGCCGAAACACGTAGAGAAGGTGGATTTGAGCTTAGACGACGAACCCATCTCCGTAGAGCCAACCAAGGCGGTGTAGCCGCTTAGGAAGTGGTAGGCGGCGCCTTCTCGGCTCAGGATAGACACCGGGGGCAGAACACCGGTCATGTCGCAAGTCAGGAATACAATGTGCGAGGGCTCACCTGCACGGTTTTCCAGCACGCGTTTTTCTACGTGCTCAAGCGGGTAGGCACAACGGGAGTTTTCGGTTAGTGAAACGTCGTTGTAATCCGGCTCACGGGTTTCCGGGTCAATGGTGACGTTTTCAACAATGGCACCGAAGCGGATAGCGTCCCAGATGATGGGCTCGTTCTTCTTGCTTAGGTCGATGCATTTGGCGTAGCAGCCGCCTTCGATGTTGAACACGGTACCCGGGCCCCAGCCGTGTTCATCATCACCGATCAGGAAACGGTGCGGGTCGGCAGACAGGGTGGTTTTACCGGTGCCGGAGAGGCCGAAGAACAGGCAGGTTTCGCCGTCTTCACCTACGTTGGCAGAGCAGTGCATCGGGAGTACGTCTTTTTCCGGAAGCAGGAAGTTCTGCACGGAGAACATGGCTTTTTTCATCTCGCCTGCGTAATGCATGCCGGCTAGAAGCACTTTGCGACGGGCGAAGTTAATGATCACGCAGCCATCGCTGTTGGTGCCGTCACGTTCTGGTACGCATTCAAAGTTGGCAGCGTTCAGAATCTGCCACTCTTGCTTATCAGCCTGGTTGTAGCTTTCCGGGCGAATGAACAGATTGCGACCAAACAAGTTTTGCCAAGCGGTCTCGGTGGTCATCTTCACGGGCAAATAGTGCTCAGGGTCTGAGCCTACGTGCACTAAGGAAACAAAGCTGTCTTTTTCAGCAATGTAGGCCTCTACACGATCCCAAAGAGCATCGAATTTATCCGCATCGAACGGGCGGTTGATCGGCCCCCAGTGGATGCTGTCAGAGGTGCTTGGCTCTTCGACAATATAGCGATCCATAGGGGATCTGCCGGTGCGTTCGCCGGTCTTAACGACTAGTGAACCGTTGGAAGCCAGCTGGCCTTCGTTGCGCGCCAGTGCTTGCTCTACCAGCTGTGCTGTACTCAGATCATTATAAGTGTTGCTCACTTCGACCTCGCCCTCGGGATGTCTTAGTGACTGCTCAGGCCGCCTGCCCAAAATTGACGGAAATCTGAACAATCGGGTCAATTCAGGCGCGCTATTATGCCAGAGGCGCCGGTAAAAAACGACTGCTCCAGAAGCCGCATGATTGCTGGCTTCCGGGCGAATTCGTAACCAAGCTTAGTGTAGCGTGTGGCCAGCGAAAAGGTGATCTATATCGTTTCTATCGAAGCGATAGTGTGCGTGGCAGAACTGGCAATCCATATCGATGGCACCCTGCTCCTCCAGTATGCTGTAACACTCGTCTTTGCCTATGGCTTCCAGCGCGACGAGGGTTCTGTCTCTGGAGCAGCTGCACTGAAACGCTACCGGCTCGGCGTCGAAAAGCCGAACGGTTTCTTCGTTAAACAAGCGGTGTAGTAGGGTTTCGCTATCTAATTCAAGCAACTCGGCAGCTTCAACAGTGCGCGCAAGGTGATTGACCCGCTCCCAAAGCTCGTTGTCCTCCTCGGTAGCACCGGGTAGACGTTGGAGCATTAAGCCAGCAGCGCCGTTTTCATTGGAAAATAGAAACAGGCTTGTGGGGATTTGCTCCGAGCGCTCAAAATACTCTTCAAGACAACCGGCGAGGGTTTCGCGCTCCCGGGGCACAACACCCTGATAGCGGTTGCCCTGTCTAGGGGTAATAGTAATGGCCATGCGACCATCGCCCAGCAGGTTGTGGAAACTGTCTTCGCTTATAGCCTGCTCATCAAATCGCGCTAGGCCACGGATTTTCCGGTCATGGCTGCATTCGGCCATGAGTGTCCGAAGCGGGCCTTCGCCTTGCGCCTGAATGGATAGGGTGCCCTCGAACTTTAAACTGCTACTCATTACGATGCTGGCTACCAGCGCCTCGCCAAGCAGGCCGCGGACGGACTCGGGGTAGGGCGCCTGATTGGTTATTTCCAGAAAGCTTTCGTTAAGCTGAACCCAGGCTCCGCGCACCTGGCTGTGTTCAAATATAAAACGCTGAAACTGGTCGCGGGATGCCATGGTGGTTCTCCTAAAAACTGGGTGCTTAATTAGATAGGCGACATCAGATCGATGTGGCTCAAATGCTGTTCTGGTCGCGAAATTTTTGAATGTCACGGCGATCTTTCTTGGAAGGCCGACGGGCTGGCGGTAGCTGGGCTGCTTGCATGGTTTTGCGTTGCCACGAGAGATCTTCTCGCTTTTTTACGCTGTCTTCGGTTTCGTGATAGAGCTTCTGGGCTTCTGGCGCACCGCGCCTGCGCTCACTTATATCGTCAACAATCACGACTTTTTCCATAAAGCCTAGGCGCAGGGTGAGTGTGGCGCCAGGCTCAACCAGCCGTCCGGGCTTGCAACGTTGGTTATTGTAGTGAACTTTGCCGCCTTCAACCGCTTCTTTGGCTAGAGCGCGCGTTTTATAGAATCGCGCAGCCCAAAGCCATTTGTCGAGTCTAACCCGTTGATCGTCCGAAGTGGATGCCGCCATGTCTCCTCACCTGATGGGCGTTTGACAGCATTATAGCGCTCTCAGCCATTAGATGGCAGAGGCCTTTGCCGGTGAATGGAAGGCAGAATTTCGTCAAAGTGATGAACACAGGGTATGTCGGGATGCGTCTCCCGGGCAGCTTGCGTACTATCTGGAGCCAAAATACCCAAGCACTGAGCAATGCCTGCGGCTCGAGCACTTTCTAAAACGGGGAAGCTGTCATCCACCATCAGAGTGGTGGCGGCGCGGTATGGCGCCAATTGCTGTAGGTCTTGCCAAAACGCGGTATCTTCTTTGGGTTTGCCCAGTTGGTGACTAGAAACAATGTTGTCTACAAAACTGTCGAGGCCTGTGCGTTGTAACTTTAACTCAAGGGGGTCGGGATGGCAGTTGGTTACGATGACCGATCTCAGCCCGGTTTTTTTGAGTGCTTGGAGGAAGTTCGCTACGTGAGGGCGGTAACCAATTCGGTCGCCGACTTCGGACTTTAGGCCCGTAATGTCCATAGCGAGCCGCTCACTCCAATAATCGGTGCAATACCAGTTCAGAGTGCCTCTCTCGGCCATGATCATGCTGATAAGTTGGTGCTTTGCTTCGCCGGGGTGCAGGTCGTAATGTTCGGCGTAGCGCCGGGGCAGGTGTTCCAGCCAGAAGTGGTTGTCGAAGTGCAGATCAAGCAGTGTGCCGTCCATGTCCAGGAACACGGTTTCGAGAGACGTCCAGTTGATCATAAATAAAAACAGCCTGAAGAATTTTCGTCAGGCTGCCGCAGATGCCAGCAAGAGGCAAGCCGGAATGTTACTTATCAGACTGCTCGACAGTCTCGGTTTTTTGGCCAGTTGTGGTGCAGCCAAGGCAGCGTACAAAAGTCGCTTTCGCTGGGCCCACTACCAACGTTTCTCCAGCTTCAGCGGCATTACCGCCAAGCAGTGAAAACGGCAGGGATACTAGATAAACGGCAGCTCCAACAACGGTAGTGGCTAATAGAACGGGGCGCACAAACACTGCGTCACCGGCCATTGCCAAGGCGGACGGGCTTTCATCGATGGCTCGGGCGTGGCCTACGGATGAAAAAGCTAATAAGCAAGCCGCTAGCGTGGCCATCAAGGTGCGTGAAATGGTGCGGGTCATTGTGTGTCTCCTGAGTGTTAATCCTCTGTTAACTATGAATCATATTTGCGTATTTTCAAACGAATATTCGTTGAGAATTGTGCAGTCTCATGGGGTTTAGGCCGGGACTCGCCAGAGAAACTACCTCTGGCACCGAGTGCAGTACACAGTTGACCGACCGCTCATGCGGATTTCCTTCAAGGGTGTTTCGCACTCTGGGCAGGGCTCCCCTGTTCGGCCATAAACGAGCAATGATTGAGCAAAGTAGCCCGGCTTGCCATCACTATTCACGAAGTCCCTCAGGGTCGTACCGCCCATCAAAATCGCAGCACCGAGAATTTCGCGAATGGCCTCCGCAAGGCGTTGATAGCGATCGAGGCTGATGCGCCCAGCTTTGCGTCGGGGGTGAATGCCAGCTTTGAATAAGGCCTCGTTGGCGTATATGTTGCCTACGCCTACAACCACGTGGCTGTCCATAATGAAGGCTTTCACTGGGGTGTTTTTTGAGCGCGAGAGTTGGAAGAGCATTCGGCCATTGAACTCCGGTGATAAAGGCTCTGGGCCGAGGCTGGCAATTAATGGGTGCGCCGCAGCAGGGTCGGCCCACAACCAACAACCGAATCGACGGGGATCATTGAAGCGAAGAGTAACGCCGGAACTCAGCACAAGGTCGATGTGGTCGTGTTTCTGTGCTGGCGCGTTATCCGTGATGATGCGAAGGCTACCGGACATGCCCAAGTGGATGATGGCTGTGCCATGATCCAGATTCAGGAACAGGTATTTCGCGCGCCTGTCCACTGTTCGGATCATCTGGCCTTCCATTTGTTCAGCGATGTTCTCAGGCACGGGCCAGCGTAGGCTGCCATTGCGAACCTTGATTTTGTCGATGGTTTGGCCTTCACAGTGTGGCGCAATGCCGCGCCTTGTGGTTTCCACTTCAGGTAATTCGGGCACGCAGACTGTCTCCGGTCAAATGTGTGAGCCGTAATGTTGCGCAAATGTGAACAGTAACAAATTTGCATTTTAAAGCTGTTGTTCTGGCTAACAGCTGTACGCTAAAGTAATCGTGCCGGTGCCAAAAATTGCAGGCGCCCAAGATTTTGATTTGAGGATAAATTATGTGGTTTAACGGTCTCCTTGACCTATCAGTGATGCAGCTGATTTTAGTTGCTTTGGGTATGACCCATATCACTATCATCAGTGTAACGCTCTATCTGCATCGCCATTCAGCTCACAACTCATTGGATTTGCACCCTGTTCTGAAGCACTTTTTCCGCTTTTGGTTGTGGCTGACCACTGCCCAGAATACCAAAGAATGGACCGCGATCCATCGTAAGCATCACGCCAAGTGCGAAACGGCGGAAGACCCACATAGCCCAGTGGTGCTTGGGATAAAGAAGGTGTTGTTTGAAGGCGCGGAACTCTATGCGTCGGCGGCTACACCCGAGACTCTTGAACGTTACGGCCAGCGTACTCCGGATGACTGGGTCGAGCGCAACATATATAGCCGCCATAAGGTGTTGGGTATTGCGCTGATGGCGGTTATTAACTTAGCGTTGTTTGGTGTGCATGGTATTTGGATTTGGGCTGTGCAAATGGTCTGGATACCCTTCTGGGCAGCCGGCGTGGTGAACGGAGTTGGCCACTGGATGGGCTACCGTAATTTTGAGTGTGCAGACAATGCCCGCAACATTTCTCCGTTAGGCATTTTGATTGGTGGTGAAGAACTGCACAATAACCACCATACCTACCCGAACTCATCCAAGCTCTCGCGTCGTTGGTACGAGGTGGATATCGGCTGGGGCTACATCCGCACTTTCCAGCTGTTTGGTCTAGCCAAGCCCAAAGGATATCGGCCCATTGCGCATTATGTACCGGGTAAGCAGGACGTCGATGTCGAAACCGTTCAGGCCATTGCCAACAACCGGTTTGATATCATGCGCCAATATCGCAAGCGCGTAACAGAGCCGGTTCTGCGCCAGCAAAAGAGCCTGATGGATGACGAGATTCGGCCCCGTTACCGAAAGCTCAAGCAGCTTTTGTCCCGGGAAGTCACCCTCATAAAGCCACGTGAGAAGGAAACGCTGGAGTCGGCTCTGGAAAGCAACGCTGTTTTGCGCCAGATCTACGAGATGAGCAACGACTTACAGGCTCTCTGGCGCCAGCGTGGACTTAAACCACAGGATAAGCTGCACGCATTGATGGAGTGGTGCAAGGAGGCTGAAGCCAGCGGCATCCGGTATCTAGAAGAGTTTGCCGCTCATTTGCGGGCCTATTCGTTGCGCCCCGCAGCCTGAGCGACCCGGTATAGACAGTAAGTGACCTGTCCTGCGGTTTTTTGCCGGTGCAGCTGCCAGTCGGCGGGTGCAGCCGGTGTGGGCAGGTCGCTCTCATGCTCCACATAGACCCATCCCCCAGACTTAACCCAGCCCTGGGAATCCAGCAGCGGAAGTAGCGTTGTTAACCAGCCCTGCCGGAATGGCGGGTCCATAAACACGATATCGAACGGCTGCCGCGCCCGCTGGCTGAGATAAGTGTCTACGTTGGTGCAGGTAACCGTGCCAGCCTGAGAGCCAAGAAACCGAAGGTTGTTGCGCAGCGCCGTTGCCAGAGCGGGGTTGTTGTCAACCAGCGTGGCATGGGCGGCACCTCTGGAAAGCGCCTCTAAGCCGAGTGCGCCCGAGCCGGAAAACAAATCTAAACAGTCGCTTCCCGCCAAATGAAATGAAAGCCAGTTGAACAGAGTTTCCCGCGTGCGTGCTGGCGTTGGACGCACCCCTCCAGCGTCCGGGAAGCGGAGTTTACGGCTGCGCCAGTCGCCGCCGATAATGCGTAGCTCTCCGCTGGTTCCCGGGTTCCAGGATGCGCCTTTTTGGGGCTTGCTTGAAAGCCGCGGGCCTGAGGGTTTTCTTCGTGCCATATCCTAAGCTCCGGAAGCTGACTGGGTTCTTGCTGGCTGGCGTATATTAGCGGAAAACCGGCGTTCCATGATAATCCACGCCACCCTCACTTCCAGAGGACAGTCTGCTAGAATGTGCGTTTTATTTGTCCCGCCCAATCAGACTGACGGTATGACTTTATGATGGCAGAGTGGATTTCAGTCGGCCTTTTGGCCCTTCTTGTATTTGTATTTGTTCTGGATATCGCCAGCAACCGGCGCCGGGTTCCGCGGCCGAAGCCCGTGCCCCAGCGCAAACCGGAGGTTCTGAAAGGTCCCGCACCCGCCGCGCCGGTTGAGAGAAAAACTCCGGCCGCTACTCCTGAACCCTTGCCAGAAGAGCCTGCGAAAGCGCCAGCCGCCCCTGCGCCGAAGGCAGAGCCTGAGCCCGCACCCGAACCCGAACCCGAACCAGAAAAGATACCGGAGCCGGAAGCTGCGCCCCAGCTCAGCGTATTCGAGCGCATCAAACAGGGTCTGGGTAAAACCCGAGCGAGCCTCACCGGTGGTATGGCTGATCTTTTTGCCGTTGGCAAGAAGATCGATGAAGATCTACTGGAGGAGATCGAGACCACTCTGCTGATGGCCGATGTGGGCGTGACTGCCACTTCAGAAATTATTGAATCCCTCACTGACAAACTCCAGCGCAACCAACTAAAAGACGGCGAAGCACTGCGCAAGGCGTTGCGTGATGAATTGCACGGTTTGCTTAAAGATGTCACCAAGCCGCTGACGATTGATGCGGGAACTAAGCCATACGTCATTTTAATGGTCGGCGTGAACGGCGTAGGCAAGACCACCACAATCGGCAAACTTACGAAAAAGCTCCAAAGCGAAGGCAAGTCCGTCATGCTGGCGGCAGGTGATACCTTCCGTGCTGCCGCTGTTGAGCAGCTTCAGGTTTGGGGCGAGCGCAATAATGTTCCCGTGGTGGCTCAACATACCGGCGCTGACAGCGCATCGGTGATTTTTGATGCGATACAGTCAGGCCAGTCCCGTGGCGTGGATGTTGTGATCGCCGATACGGCAGGCCGGTTGCAGAATAAAGACAACCTGATGAGCGAGCTGGAAAAAGTCGTTCGGGTTATGAAAAAACTAGATGACACTGCGCCTCATGAAGTCATGCTGGTACTGGATGCGGGCACAGGGCAGAACGCACTGAGTCAGGCACAAGTGTTCCAGAAGGCGGTTGGCGTGAGCGGTATTACCTTAACGAAACTGGACGGCACAGCTAAAGGCGGTATCGTGTTCGCCATTGCCCGTCAGTTGCAGCTTCCTATTCGCTTTATCGGTGTGGGTGAGCAAGTTGATGATCTACGCAGCTTCGATGCCGAAACCTTTGTGGACGCATTGTTTGCAGAATAGTTTATCGAGCCACCTGAACTTGTGGAGCAATAGCCCGCCATGATCGAATTTCGTCAGGTTACCAAGCGGTATGACAGTGATCATACCGCATTGCGACAGGTGAATTTTCATCTAGCCCGTGGTGAACTGGCCTTTCTGACAGGGCACTCCGGTGCGGGAAAAAGTACCCTGCTGAAATTGCTTATGGTTATGGAGCGCCCCAGTGCCGGGGAAGTGGTGGTGGGTGGCCAGATCTTAAATAGCCTGCCGAGGCGACAGATTCCATACATACGTCGCCACATTGGCGTGGTGTTTCAAAACCACCAGCTGCTTTTTGATCGTACCGTATTCAACAACGTTGCCATGCCTTTGGAAGTTATGGGCGCTACGCCGCGTGACGTAGGGCGTCGGGTAAGAGCTGCGCTGGATAAGGTTGGCTTGCTGAACAAAGAAAAAATGAATCCCTTACAGCTCTCGGGCGGTGAGCAGCAGCGCGTAGGCATTGCCCGGGCTGTGGTGAACAAGCCACCGCTGCTGTTGGCGGATGAGCCGACGGGTAATCTGGACCCAAAACTGTCGGCAGATATCATGAACCTGTTCGCGCAGTTCAGTCAGGTTGGTGTAACCGTGCTCATAGCCAGCCACGACCTTGCTCTGATCAACGAGATGAACCGGCGCACATTAACTCTGGATCACGGTAATCTGATTGCCGGTGGTAATCCGCTTCAGGGAGGTGCCGGTGGCCGCTGACCCTTCACCTAAGCCCCGTAAGGCAGATGCCGAGAGAGGCGCCAAAACGTCTCGTTCCCCTTGGCGTGAGCAGGCTGAATCCTATTTTATACATCACCGCAAAGTAGCTCGTGACAGCGCAGTCCGCATGTGGCGAACACCGGTGGCAAGCCTGATGACATGGACCGTTATGGGTGTGGCTTTGGCTTTGCCGGTTGCGCTCCTGCTGCTGTTAGCCAGTCTGCAGGGCGTGAGCGCTGGGTGGGAAAGCAGTGCCCGTGTAACCGCCTACATGAAAATGAGCGCTAGCCTTGAGCAGACTCAAGCCTTAGCCGGTGAGATCGGCGGAGATGGCCGCGTAGCCGAGCTGGAATTGATTGATCGTGATCGTGCCTTGGCAGAGTTCCGGGCATCGTCGGGCCTTGATGATGCTCTGGACTATTTGGAAGAGAACCCCTTGCCCCACACCTTGCTGGTCACGCCTGAGGAAAGTGCTCGGTCGGCCGACGGTGTTGCAGCTTTGGTAACTTTTATAGAAGGCATGGAGGGGGTTGAGCGGGTTCAGGTGGATCTAGGCTGGCTACAGCGCCTCAACGCTATGACAGACCTACTTGCGCGGGCTGTGTGGGCGCTTGCCATATTGCTGGCCGCAGCCGTGGTGCTGGTGATTGGCAATACCGTGAGGCTGTCCATAGAGAGCCGTCGTGACGAGATACTGGTCGCCAAACTGGTAGGTGGCACAGACAGTTTTGTGCGCAGGCCTTTTCTTTATACCGGTGCCTGGTTTGGTCTTGGAGGGGGCGCTGTTGCCTTGATACTGCTGCAACTATCCCTGTGGTGGCTGAGTGGCCCCGTTGAACGCCTCGCCGGACTGTACCGCAGTGACTTCTCACTGAACGGTTTAAGCTTTGACGGTGCGTTTGCATTGATTATTGTCGCAATGCTGCTAGGCTGGCTGGGCGCTTGGGTAGCGGTAAAGCGCCATCTTGATGACATTGAGCCGGGTGAAATTGCCGGTGGTTGATGATCCGGACTGCGGAAAAACCGTATTGAAGTGAAATGCATTTCGGGATAGGTTCGTAAGCAGTTAAAGTTAGGGAGAATTCTCCATTTAGTTGATTTGAAACGTTTTACTTGGGGATTCGGGAACTTTTAGGGTTCGTGACGGTCCAATTTTTATTCGCTATATTATGCGACCGTCAGGTTCGGAGGATACAGCATGGGTACGAGCTTACAGCTCATTGAAAAACTTGTTCCGGGCGCAAATCTTGAGGCATATATTCAGGCCGCGAGTCGCATTCCGGTACTCACCGTGGATGAAGAACGGGAGTTGGCCGAGAGACTGCACTACGAAGAAGACGTAGATGCGGCTCGCCAACTGGTGTTATCCCACTTGCGTTTCGTTATCCATATAGCCCGCAGCTATTCCGGTTATGGGTTGGCGCAGGCGGATTTGATTCAGGAAGGTAACGTTGGCTTGATGAAAGCCGTCAAGCGCTTTAATCCGGAGTACGGGGTGAGGCTGGTGTCTTTCGCGGTGCACTGGATCAAAGCAGAAATTCACGAGTTCATTCTGCGTAATTGGCGCATTGTGAAAGTGGCGACGACCAAGTCCCAGCGTAAACTGTTTTTCAACTTGCGCAGCCAGAAGAAAAAGCTGGCGTGGTTGAGCCATGATGAACTGCACGCAGTGGCAGACGACTTGGGTGTTGAGCCCAGGGTTGTGCGGGAAATGGAGGGCCGTTTGGCGTCCCACGACACCGCCTTTGATGGCCCGATGGATGATGATGACGATAGTGCCTACAAAGCGCCAGCGTATTATTTGGAAGACCACCGCAGCGACCCTGCCGTTCAGCTTGAAAAAGCGGACTGGTCAGAGGACTCTAACGGTCGCTTAATGCAGGCATTGGAACTGCTTGATGAGCGCAGTCAGGATATCTTGCGTGAGCGTTGGTTATCCGAGAATAAGGCAACACTGCATCAGTTGGCAGATAAGTATGGTATTTCAGCCGAGCGCATTCGCCAGTTGGAAAAGAATGCCATGAAGAAAATCCGCACGCAGATGACGGAAGCTGCCTGATTAAGGTAGAGCATCTGCAAGTGTCCTGAAAACGCCACCACCGGCCACCGGTTGGTGGCGTTTTTGTTTGTGTGGTGTGTAATGCACTCAAGTATAAGAGGCGATTGGGCAGGCGTTTCCAAAACCGTGCGGAGCCATGGATGGCGGAGCCGAGCGTACATGGATGTATTTACAGCGTGTTTTGGAAACGCCTGCCCAATTGCCTCCTCCACCGATGCTGGATAGAGACCCACTCCTATGATCGAAAAACTCCCCCGAATCGCATTTCTTGGCATCGGCCTCATGGGCGCACCCATGACCCGTAATCTGCTGGATGCAGGTTTTTCCATGAATTTATGGAATCGCACCGCCAGCAAGTGTGAGCCGTTTGCTGCTGAGGCAACTGTCGCGGCCACCCCCGCTGACGCAGTGCGAACCGCCGATGTCATTATCACCATGCTGGAAAACAATGATGTGGTAGAGCAGGTGATGGTTGCCAGCGGTGCTATAAAAGCCATTAAGCGGGGCGCTCTGGTGATTGATATGAGCTCCATTCAGCCATCGGTGGCTCGTCGGCACGCTGCACTTGCGGCGGAACAGGGCGCAGGTTATGTGGATGCTCCGGTTTCCGGTGGAACTCTGGGGGCAGAGGAAGCACGATTGAGCATTATGGCGGGCGGTTCGGAGAATGATGTTCTTCGGGCGCAGCCGATTTTCGAGGTGCTGGGCAAGTGTACGCGGATTGGGCCCGTAGGCGCCGGGCAGCTTGCCAAATTGGCTAATCAGGCGATTGTCGGGATCACCATCGGGGCTGTGTCTGAGGCTCTGTTGTTGGCTGCCAATGGAGGGGCTGATCCGGCCGCTGTACGGGAGGCGCTAATGGGTGGTTTTGCTGGTAGCCGGATTCTTGAGTTGCATGGTCAACGCATGATCGACCGGGATTTCTCGCCCGGAGCGCCAGCGCGTATCCAGTTGAAAGACATGCGGATGATTTTGGATGAAGCCCGCGCTGAAGGATTGACGCTACCCTTGTCACAGCAGGTGCATAATGAATATCTGTCTCTGGTTGCTAATGGCCACAGTGACGCTGATCACAGTGGCCTTCTGCTGGAATTGGAGCATATGAACCGCACCCGCCTTGGTGGTGCTGGCTCGGGATCTAAGGAGTAAGTGCCATGCCGCGTTTTGCTGCCAATCTATCGATGCTATTCACCGAAGTGCCGTTTACCGAGCGTTTTGCCAAAGCGGCGGAGGCTGGGTTTACAGGCGTGGAGTATCTTTTCCCCTATGAGTGGCCCAAGGAACAGCTAGGCAAGGCCTTGGAAGACAATGGTTTGACCCAGGTCCTGTTCAACCTTCCCCCAGGTGATTGGAATGCAGGGGAGCGTGGCATTGCATGCTTGCCGGATAGGGTGGATGAATTCCGCGCAGGTGTGAGTCAGGCGATTGAGTACGCGCGAGCGCTGGGGTGTAAACGGCTGAACTGTTTGGCTGGATTGAAGCCGGTGGAACTGGATGAAGACACGGCTTGGCAAACGCTGGTGGCGAATGTGGCCTGGGCAGCGGATAAGCTGGAGGGTGAGGGCATTACGTTGTGTATTGAGGCAATAAACTCGCGGGTCGATATGCCCCGTTTTTTCCTTGATACGTCTGCTAGAGTCATGGCGCTGATTGAGGAAGTGGATGTCGATAACCTGCGCCTGCAATATGACATCTACCACATGCAAATCATGCAGGGCGATCTGGTGCGATCCATGGAGTGCTTGCTGCCATGGATTGGGCATATCCAGTTTGCCGATAACCCGGGCCGACATGAGCCGGGAACCGGGGAAATTAACTTTTCGAATGTTTTTTCTGCCATCGACAAAATGGATTATGACGGCTGGGTAAGTGCGGAGTATCGGCCCTCTGGCACTACGGCAGATAGCTTGCACTGGTTGCCGATCTGAGGTCGCCCGTCGCCATTAGCGACACCCTCTTACAAGATCGTAACTGGCCGGTGTCCCGAGATATTCGTACTCTGTTGTTAATGTAATCCGCTATCAGGAGGGGATCCGGTGAAAGCGCTGGTAATCGAAGACGATCAGGACGTAGCAAATTATCTTGTTAAAGGGCTGAAGGAATCAGACTTCGTAGTCGATCATGCTGCCGACGGCAAAGACGGCATGATGATGGCCGCCAGTGAAGAGTACGACATCATGATTGTCGACCGTATGCTCCCGGGCATGGACGGGCTCTCTATCATCAAGACGGTCCGCGCTACGGGAAATCAGGTGCCGGTACTTATATTGAGTGCCTTGGGCGATGTCGATGATCGGGTTGAAGGCTTGCGGGGCGGCGGTGATGATTACCTGACCAAACCTTTTTCTTTTACTGAACTTCTCGCCCGAATTGAGTCGCTGGTTCGCCGGAACCGCCAGTCTGCGGAAACCGAAACCGTGCTTCGGGTAGCCGATTTGGAAATGGATCTGTTGGCTCGAACCGTAAAACGCTCTGGCCAGAACATTGACGTTCAACCCCGTGAGTTCCGGTTGCTGGAGTACTTGATGCGTAATGCTGGTCAAGTGGTCACCCGAACCATGCTGTTGGAAAAGGTCTGGGATTATCATTTTGATCCCCAGACTAATGTGATCGACGTGCACATCAGCCGTCTACGGGCAAAGATCGACAAGGAATTCGAGACACCCTTACTGCAAACCATCCGTGGTGCAGGATACATGCTTCGTGAAACTGCTTAGCCAGCTCAGGACATCGTCCTTCCAGCTTGCCCTGCTGTACATGGTGGTGTTTGCCACCTCGGTATTTTTGTTACTGGCCTTTATTTACTGGCGTACAGCGGGCTTTATGACCGCTCAGACCGACGAGACCATTGAAGCGGAGATCGCTGGGCTGGCGGAACAGTACAGGGGGCGTGGCGTAAACGGCCTGATCACGATCATTCGTGAGCGGGTTGCTCGCGACCCCAATGCAAAAACAATCTATCTGCTGACTACCGAAGATTTCCTCAAGCTGGCAGGTAACCTAGAAACCTGGCCGGAAGGCAGCCCCTCAGAAGGCGGTTGGGTTAACTTCACGCTCAGTTCTGCAGTGGGCTGGACGGGGCCGGAGCGCTTGGCCCGGGCTCGAATCTTCGAAGTTCAGGGTGGATTGAGGTTATTGGTCGGCAGAGATGTCGACGAACTCACCAACCTCAAACGAGTGATTGAAACCGCCATTAACTGGGGAATGGGAATCACCCTGGCTTTGGCGTTGCTCGGCGGTTACCTGATGAGTCGAAACACCATTCGCCGCATCGAGGTTATTAACAATACCTCCCGACGAATCATGAACGGACACCTCTCACTGCGCATACCCACCCGTGGTACAGAGGATGACTTTGATCAGCTTGCAGAAAACCTGAATCAAATGTTGGACAGGATTGTCTACTTGATGGAAGGTATTCGCCATGTGTCTGACAGTATTGCCCACGACCTTCGCACTCCGCTCACCCGCCTGAGAAACCAGCTCGAAAACACCTTGATGTCCGTTGATAACGATGAGGCCCGTGAGCAAGCTGGCCGTGCTGTTGCAGAAGCGGACCAACTACTTGCCACCTTTAATGCTCTTTTGCGTATTGCGCGCTTGGAGACGAAAGGTAATTCTTCTGACATGAAGCGGGTGGCACTGGATGAGTTGGTGTCAGATGCCTGCGAACTATATGAAGCATTGGCGGAAGACAAAGAGCAAACGTTTGAGCAGGCCCTTGAGCCGGGTGTAATCATAGAAGGCGACCGTGATCTGCTATTTCAAATGATCAGTAATCTGATTGATAATGCCATCAAATATACGCCCGAACAGGGTGCCATTGGCGTGGCTGTACGAAAGGAGGGGGGCGACGCCGTTTTTGAAGTCCGGGACAGCGGTATCGGTATTCCCGACGATGAGAAAGATCAGGTGTTTCAGCGCTTTTACAGGGTTGGTAAGAGCCGTTCGCTTCCCGGCAATGGTTTGGGGCTCAGCTTGGTGAGCGCGGTGGCGGAAATCCACAAAGGGCGGATCGTGCTGAGTGACACAGACGAAGAAGCGCAACCGCCAGGCCTTACGGTCGCGGTGTATATGCCTGCCCCCACCCATGTACGTAAACGCATCAGGGCTAAGCAGGCGGGGCAGGAAAGTGACTCTGTCAGTGCTGGTGCCGCTGTGGCACAGAAACCCACCGTATCCGAGTCTTAGTGGCTCGGGCGGAACCGGTTAACCTGTGACATAACCGGAGCGATCAGCGAGTCGGCACGGGTTTCAATTTGTTGGGTAATACGCTCAAACTGTGAGCGACGAAGGTTTATGCGAACCTGAATGCTGTCCCACTCACCTTCTAGATGTTTCTGTTCTGACATCAAAAAAGCCGCAATGTTATGGCGGTTAACTTTTCCGGTGATGCCCATCTGTTCAAGGCGGTAACCCACGGCGTCTACGCCTTCCAGAGCTATATTCAGAAGCTTCTGTGTATTCATTATGCTATCTCCAAAACTGGCAGCGGATATAAGGTTCGTTAGCCGAAAGCTATAGGCGTTCCCTAGAGTGTACAACCTAATTCCCAATGCGGAGGCTGACCAAAAGGTAACTCGCCGGCAAGGGCGGGGTAATGCAGGGTGTGGAGAATAGGATGGGTAGTTTGAAGCAAGCATGTATAGCCGCTTGTTTCTCCCTCCAGCACAGCGCTAGCCTTACCCCGTTTTTACGGGGTTTTTTTATGCTTGATGGAAAAGCTTCAAGAAGAGTGGTTGGCCGGTTGCGCTATTTATCGTAAGTAATGCTATTGATATACCACGTGATTGTTCCAGCATCGGTTCTCACCTCGGCCTCGTCGCCCACTTGCTTTTTTAGCAGAGCCCGGGCCATGGGCGAATCGATGGAAATGTAATCGTTGCGGTTGAAAATCTCATCGTAGCCTACGATTCGGAACCTCAGGGTTTTGCCATCATCGTTTTCGACTTCTACCCAAGCCCCGAAAAAAACTTTCCCTTCTTGATCGGCGTGATGTTCTACCACTTTCAGGTTGTCCAAACAGCGTCTTAAATAGCGCACCCGGCGATCAATCTCCCTGAGCCGCTTCTTGTTGTACTGGTAGTCTGCGTTCTCGCTGCGATCACCAAGACTGGCTGCCCAAGTAACCTTTTTGGTGATCTCCGGGCGCTCAAATCGCCAGAGTTCATCAAGCTCATTTTGCAGGTCATCGTAGCCCTGTCGGGTGATAAGTGGTGTCTTCAAGTCTGCTCCTATTTTTGCAAGAGAGTGTGTACCGGGAACTAAAGAGGCTGCAAGCGTGACGATCGGGTCATTTTTACCAGTGAAAGTTGTCACAAAACGGTCAATCAACTGAGAAATACGGCCGGTTTGGCGATAGACTGATTAAAATTTGACACATTTAAGACAGAGTGTGTCTCGGAGGATGGACGCCATGAACCTGTTACAACGTATTGCTGGATCGCCTGAATCGTTTCGCTCTAGGTGTGTTCCTGCTTTTCTATTGCTCATGGTAGCAGGATTGGCAAGCGCACAGACCAGTTCGGGCGAGAATGAGGTATTTGAAGTTGAGGAGCGCTCCACTCTGGAGACAATTTCTTTTAGCTCAATTGAGGAAGACGCTCTATCAGAAACGGTAATTGAGGGCGCCCTGACAGCGCCAGCCGAGGGTATTCCGGTACAGCAAGTAGGAAAGGGGGACTTTTATTTAGACCCGCTTGCGTTGCAGCCCGGTGACGGCCGCACAGATCTCGGACGCTCGGAGATCCCAGTCGAGTTTCGCTTCAGTACACCCAAGTATATTCCCGGACAAACACACAGCGATAATTTTGTGATTCGTCCGCCAAACAACCGTACTTATGATGCGCTCAATTTGAATGTAACCGACCGTTGAGTGCTTCTTCAGGTTAACCGGTACATAGGCAGAGAGGCGATCCCGGCGGTATGTTCCAAGCCGGGATCGAAGTGCAGCTTGGCTTACTTGAGGGATTCGAGTTTGTCGATGTACTTTTGCATCGCTTCTTCTTTTGACATGCCTTTGCACTTTTCCCAGGCGTCATACTTGGCGCGGCCAACAAAGTCCATCATGCCAGGGCGCTTGCCCGATACGTCGCCTTCGGTGCCCTGCTTGTACAGTGCGTAAAACTCTAGCTTCATTTCGTTGGACGGCTTGAAGTCACCTTCCGCAGTCTGAATGAAGTTTACCGCCTCGTCGAAACTGGTTTTCAAATCGCTCATATCAATCTCCTCCTTGGTTTTTGTGATAATGCCTTGAAGCTATACATGTGCTTGCAGGAGTATAGCCATCGCGTTGCTTGCCGTCATTGACCGATTTTCTGGCTGCTTTGGCCAGTAGGTCACAAGTGTGTGAGCAGGTACAGTTGCCTTGATAAAAGTATGCCAGGGCTCACAGTTTGGTGCTCTGTTGGCAGGTTTGCTTGAGAAGTCTGGTTTGTCTGTGTAGGTTTTTAGCCAGATCAATGGACGATAAACGTTAAGGATTAGACGCGTGCAAATGATGTGTACATGGAGGTTCATTGCAGCCTTATTTTTGCTTTTAACGTGTGCTGCGCGTGCCAGTGAGATTGAACCGCCGCCGGTACCTCTCGCCAGCACTTATCAACAGGGAGTTGCCCTAGAGGATTACTGGGTCAGCGAAAAGTTGGATGGAGTGAGAGCTTATTGGAACGGGCATGCGTTTTTATCCCGTAATGGTAATGTTTACAGGGCGCCAGACTGGTTCATGGCTAGGCTTCCCGATATTCACTTGGATGGCGAGCTATGGATGGGGCGGCAGCGCTTTGCGGAGTTGTCTGGCGCTGTGCGTAAACAGGTGCCCGTTGAGGCCGAATGGCGTCGTATCCGATTTTATGTATTTGACCTGCCGGGGGCCGGGCCATTTTATGAGCGCTATGAACAGTTGCAGGCGCTGGTAGGTCATGCGGACTCGCCCTACTTGAAGCTGGTGCAGCAAAAGCCAACTTCCTCACACTCTGCGCTGATGGCTGATTTGGACAGGGTTATCGCTGAAGGTGGTGAGGGCTTAATGTTAAAGCGGTGGGAAAGCCCTTACGAGGCAGGACGCTCTGATGATCTATTGAAGGTAAAAGCCTTTGACGATGCAGAAGCTGTGGTGGTTGAGCACATAGCAGGCAAAGGGCGCCTGCAGGGCATGATGGGAGCGTTGAAAGTAGAGCTTCCAAATGGCCGCCGCTTTCGCATTGGAACAGGGTTTAGTGATGAGATCCGTGCGCACCCGCCTGCACCGGGAACGCGCATAACCTTCAAACACTTCGGCCTAACAGCAACCGGCTTACCTCGCTTCGCAAGTTTTTTGCGCGTGCGTGACGATGAGCCACCAGAACCTTAGATAGCCTCTGGTGGCGCATGAGGCCTCAGACTACTGTCTATAGCTGTTTTCAATTCTGTCCAGCTCGCCTGCTTTGCGGGCCTCGTCCAACGCTCGTTGAAAGTCGGCAACAATGGCGGGGTCAGTGCTGTTACTGAAAGCCAGGTACATGGGCGTTTCGCGGAACACCAGCACCGGCTTTAGTCCGGTGATGCCATGCTCTTCTTTGGCGACCAGAGGGCCAACCAAGCCGTCTGTTACCCACAAATCCGCTTGTCCCAGCATCAGCCGCCGAGTGTTCACGTCGCCTGAAACGGCAGTGAGAACATTGAACCCCTTGTCGATCAGGTAGTCCGACATTACGTCACCCTTATAGCCAGCAATCTGTAGGTCTTTTGCATCGTCAAGGGAATTCAGGCTGATATCCGAATCCGGAGCGGCAAAGAGCGTCCATTTAATAGATGCTAACGGGCCTACCCACTGGAACTGGCTCTCACGCTCATCCGTTCTGGCGGTGCAAAAAAGACCATGGTTTTCACGTCCTTGAACCCAGTTATAGGCATAGCTCCAGGCTCGCATTTTCATAACATAGTCGTAATCTAGCCGGGCGAGGGCGGCTTTCACCATATCGCTACAGATGCCGGTAATATCGTTTTCGTCATGGGCAAACGCCTGACCAGATACAGTATCGTTGTAGGGTGGGTACTTCTCAGTAAAGATATATAAACGGTCGGCAGCTGTTGTTGATGCCGCGAATCCCGTCAGTATCAACGACAACAAACCAGTTTTTACGCCGTTTAAGATCTTACGAGAGGTTAAATTCAGCATAGGCATTAGCTTGTCCTTATTTTTTGATTCCGGTGCCCCAGAAGGGCTGCTGTTTACCGCGACGTTTTATCATGGCCCGTCCGTAGGCAAATGTCAGTGACAAAACGTAGCAGGTTACCCACCACAGGCGCTCCACTTTCTGCAGGGTTAGTGTACAGTTACGAAGTTAGAACCCTGTGCTACAGTAGTTTGCGAGTGGTCTTGCATGGCAATAAGTAGGTCCGTCTAGCCGAGACCGTCGTCGAATGAACTCAGGAATCGAATCAGGAGACAGCTCATGGAAAAGCAAACAGCAAAAGATGATTACGGCCGCGTAAAAGAAGATCTCCAACTACTGCGGGAAGACCTTGCATCACTTACCAAGGCTGTAGCAGATGGCCAGAAGGCCAATGCCAGTAACCTGAAAGACGAAATCAGCCGCGAGGCCCAAGCCGTGTTTGATAATCTGCGCAAGCGCGGCGATGCCGCTCTTACTCGCGCTACAGAGGCTGGCTCGCAAACCGTAGAGAGTGTGGAGCACAAAATTGAGGAGAGGCCGTTTCTCAGCATCATCCTCATGTTTTTGGCAGGTGTTATCGTAGGCAAAATGCTCGATCGCTAATGCTGCCCGACTCTGCAACGATCCAAAGCACCCTTCGTAAACTTGTCGCGGCTATCACCGGCGTGGTGTTGGCCTTGGTGCTGCTTACAGCGCTGCTAGTTACCGGTTTTTATTTTTTGGTCAATGCAGCGGCTCTGGCTCTGGCTCCCCTTGTGGGTAAGCCAGGGGCCATGGCGATTACCGGGTTTGCATGCTTGTGTTTGCTCGCACTGTTCTTCTATCGCATGACTCGCCCTGCCAAATCCGGTAAAGAAAGCGAGGGCGGCACGCCAGCCTCTGGCTCCGGATCCCCCATTGAGGTTTTGCGGTCGTTAATAGCCCAAAACCCTCTGGAAGCTGCTGCTTTGGCCTTTGCCGTAGGCGTTGCTGAGCAGGCCGACCCTAGATTGAAAAATCTACTGCTTCAAGGCGGCATGGTTCTGATGCGCCAGGCTCCCAACTCTGCTAGCTCCAAACCTCGCGATTCCGCGGACTCTTCCGTACCTCCCGCAGACAAGCCCTCAGTCGAATAGCTTTTTCTTGGCCCTGCCAGCTCGAAAAAAACCGCCTTGGAAGTCCTTTGTCCTGTGCCTTCGAGTAAGTGACGGTGTTTGATGTTTTTCTTTTAAAGCTATGATTTATTTTAATTTTCTACAATAAATTAAGAGAGTATGAAGAGATTTTAGTCTGGATGTAACCCAAAACTGCGATCAGAACTACTAGGGTAAAAGCACGTATTTCGGGGGCGATGGGTGGAATTACTCAGCCACCCGAAGAACGCTATTCACGAATAGAACTCTTAACTAGTGAGGATGATGCATTATGAACTCCAAAGCTCGTATTGCCTGTGCCACGATTTTGTCTGCCAGTGTTTTTGCAGCTCCTGTAGCCTTGGCGCAAGGCTCTTCTGATCGTGACGCCTCCGGCCCGTACATTAAGGGTAGTTATGGTGGCTATAAATCGCACGGTGGGGATTTCGATGATTCGAATGATCTTTATGGAGCAGGGCTAGGTTACCAGTTCAATGAGTTCTTCGGCTTGGAAGCGAACTATGTCGACTTCGGCAATTTCGGTAAAGACGACACGAAGGCAAGCCTAAAAGGCGGCGCGCTTGTGGTGATTGGTCGACTACCGCTATCAAGTAGTTTTGGTGTCTACGCTAAAGCGGGTGCATTCGCTGCCGCGCTTGACGTTGATGCCTTTGATGAAGACGAGACCTATGACGATGTGAGCCCTGTCGTTGGTGCGGGTGTCGACTTCCGCATAACGGAGCACCTGAGTACATTCTTAGAGTACAACCGGTATAACGTCGATATTGATGAAGATGACTTTAACGGCCAGTTGAATAACGACGGTCCAGATTTTGATACTGCACAGGTTGGCCTCAAGTTCCAATTCTGATTAGAGCCAGTCTGACCCTCAAAAACAGCACAGAGGTTTAACCTCTGTGCTGTTTTTGCTTTTAGCCGCTTCGATAGCCTGCCCATAGCTCGTACCGATATACTGACAACCGGCTTCCCCGGCAGAGAACCGGAAAGCATATCTGTACTCAACGGAACGGAATGAAAGCTTATGTCTGAACAGCATCCTTTTGACTGGTCATCAACTCCGGCTGCGGTTTGGCGTCGCCATCGTTCAGGGCTGCGTGCCGTTCGTAGGTTAGACCCGGTGCAATGGGGCTCGCTTACGGGTATTGATCGCCAGCAACAGGCGCTTGCCCGCAACACAGAACGCTTTCTTGCCGGTGAACCTTCCAACAACGTGCTGCTTTGGGGAGCCAGAGGAACGGGAAAATCATCCCTTATCAAGGCGCTGCTGAATCGCTACAAAGAACAGGGTTTGAGAATTATTGAGGTGGATAAGGACGATCTGGTGAACTTGCCGGAGATTGTGGATGACATTTGTGATCTACCATTCCGCTTCGTTATCTTCTGTGACGACTTGTCGTTTGATGTGGGTGAATCCGGTTATAAAGCGTTGAAAAGCGTGCTTGAAGGGTCGCTGGAATTACCGCCAGAGAACGTTCGTGTTTATGCTACCTCCAACCGCCGACATTTGATGCCGGAGTTCATGTCCGACAACTTAAAGGGCCATACTCAGGATGGCGAAATTCATCCTGCGGAAGCCATTGAAGAGCAGGTTTCTCTGGCTGATCGCTTCGGTTTGCAGCTGTCCTTTTACGCGTTTCCCCAAGAGGTGTATTTGCAGGCAGTGGATGCGCTTTTTCCGAAGGTTGCTGACAGAGAGCATTTGCACCGTGAAGCCATCCGTTTTGCCACCCAAAAAGGGGTACGAAACGGTCGCACGGCGCAGCAGTTTTACCGACAGTTTGCCGGAGATGAAAATCTGGGCTGAGGCTTTTTGCTACTGCCGTCTTGCCATGCGGATAAAGTGATGGTGAACAAACCGAATCGCTAGATACACCAGTGCAAGTGTAGCGGGAATGGCAATCCCCAGCGCCAGAGTTTTGTTGAAGATAATCCCTGCTTCGTAAATGGAATCCAATGCCAGCTTGAGAAGGCCGATCAGATAGTAGGTGATAGCGACAACTGAAAAGCCTTCAACCGTGTGCTGCATCATCAGTTGGATTTTTGAGCGTCTGTCCATGGAGCTGAGCAGCTGCTGATTCTGGCTTTGGATCGCCAACTCTACCCGAGTTCGCATCATGTCAGATGTACGATCCACCCGGCGGGATAGGTCCTCCAGCCGAACGCCCACGGCTTCGCAGGTTTTGACAGCGGGAGTCAGGCGCCGAGTCATGAACTCAGAGATAGTGAGATGGCCTGATACTTCATCTTCCCGCAGCTCTTCGAGGCGTGTCAGCACCAGCTGATGGTAGGCTTTGGTGGCGGAAAAACGGAAGGTGGAGTGAGCGCGAAAGGCTTCGATTTTGGCAGCAATATTAGTGAGTTTGGCCAAAATAGATTGCTCATTCTGGGTTTCGTTATCTGCCAGAGCTTGCGTGATAATGGCGAGCTGTTGGTCCATCTCATTGAGGGCTGGCGTGATTTCTCGCGCTACAGACAGTGCCAACAGAGACATCAAGCGATAGGTTTCGATTTCCATCAACCGTTGAACGAGCCTGCCTAATTGGCTGTCAGACATGCTGTAATTGAGCACCATGAAGCGGCCGAAATTGTCTGAGTGCAATTGAAACGTACCCAGTACCCTCGCAGCCCCTTCCTGTGGGCTGCTACCTACCAAACGCATGCCCTCAAAATGCCGACGCATAAACGCGGGTTCGTTCCGGGCGTGTTCCACCGACGGGCCAACGTCAATATGAAAGGCGGCAACCACTATTCCTTCGAGTTGTTCTAGCCAGCCTCGGGGCAGAGCGCTGACACCCGTTTCCTCAAAGGGCTCGGCATCGGACGGAGCCAGATTGGTAAAGGTATAAGCGGTAAATTCCAGATGGACCTCGCGGCGAATGCGCAGCTGGTCAAAAGTTTGTTCATAGCAAGTGACCTCTTCCTCTGGCCAGGGTTGACCAAGCATACGGTGCAGGCTTTGCAGATGCTTAAACTGGCTTTTACGCTGCTCCGATGTGGTCAACACTGCGATGTGACTTACCCTTGCCTGCGGCGGTAACACCTGAAACGGACGCGAGTGCAGCTCCTGATACAGGTCAGGGCGCAGGGGGTGAAAATCCAGTGCGAGGGTTTTGGCGGTCACGGTTCAGTCCTTGGTTTATCCGGAAGCTTTGGGATGATAACGCGGAAGCAGGCTCCGTCAATGCCATTCAGACGCTGGTTTTGAGCGTCAACTCGGCCACCAAAGAAGTCGGCAATCAAGCGCACAATCAACAATCCTTGGCCAAGGTGCCCCTCGGTTTTGCCTTCACGTTGGGATACAAAGGCCTCAAAAATGTCTACGCCCGAGCTGGTGGGCAAGCTTGAACCTTCGTTAAACACTTCGATCTGGCAGTGTTCCGGGTGTTGGTCCAGACGTATTTCAATTCTGCCGTTTTCGGGTGTGAAGTCGCGCGCGTTATCGACCAGTTTGTCTAGCATTTGTACGAGCAGTTCCGGGGAACCCACAAAGTTGATGCCAGACTCCGATCCTGTGTAGATAAATTGATGATCTGGATCTAAGGCCTTATAGGCGGCGCTTGCCTGACTGATCACCTCTGCCAGATCGAAGTCTTCTTTATCGGCGTGATCAAAGCTCTGCTCCAAACGGGCTGCTTCGCTCATGCCATTGAGGATTTGTCGCAGGCGCTCGGTAGCTTTAGCCGCACGCCCGATGTATTGCGAGCGTTCATCTTCGGTTTCAGCGTGAGATAGGTTTTCCAGAGATGAGCGTACCACGGCCACGGGGGTTTTGAGTTCGTGGGAGAGGCGTTTTGAAAAGCTCTCTAAATAACGGTTATAGCCGTGCAGTCGGTCAGCCATCTGGGCGAAATGGTTCTGCAGCTGGCCCAGCTCATCCTTTGCCCCGGAGCCCGGCAGTGTGCCGATAATCCGGCCATCCTGATCAATGGTGGCGCTGACCGCGCGCTGTAGACGGGCAATGCGCCAAGACAGCCAACTGGCGTAGCCCAACAACACCAACGTCAGGCCGATAATAATCAAGGTGCTTCGAGCGATAACTGAGCCCAGCGTAGAGCCGGATAGCGTTAGTAGCTGATCAAGAGACTGTTCGACGATCAGTGTTCTGCCTCCGAATACAGGTTTGGTGGTCATCAACCAAATGCTGTCGTCTTCATGCCGTACAAGCCCTTCTTTGGGCAGGATGCTCATGTCCAGACGGTTGCTGTTGGCGGTGAGCGTTGCAGGCGTGGGTTGATACATCTGCACCAGTGCTCGCAAGGTGTTGAGGCTTATGTGCTCAATAATTTGCAAAGGGCTGAGAGCCTCAAACTCTGGCGGCGCCTGTCGGGCAGGCGTTGACTGTTGTGCGATGACCCAGCCCGCGGGCTCGATCAGCCGGGTAACTTGGCCTCTACTCATTCCTGACGTCAGTTGGCGCTCCAGTTCGGGTTGGCGTTCCACAAGAGCGGGTAGCGGGTTTGTTGATGTGGATGTTTGCGCCGAAGTCGAGTTGTCCTGCCACTGGATAGCAAAACCTAGGCGACTGTCTGGCGGTGGTTTGGGAAGTTCCAATTCAAGCTGCCAGCCGTTACCCACGCTGTGCCAATATCCGCTTACACGGTAGTCGGGCTTGTTGTCGCTGTCTCCGCTCGTCGCATTAATCGTGGTTGCGTAGACCTTGCCTGGCGCGGGGGTGCGTATGAGCCATGCTGCGGTTTGAGCGTTGGGGTTCAGTTTAGCGTTTGCGGGCTCTAGCCAGAGCATTAGCCGATCATGAGGCTGCTCGGGCGCGCCGGGGTTGAAGAATACGGGCTGGCGGTTGTTGAGGCGTATTAACAAGTACAGGTGGCGTTGGTCGGTCGCAGCTTGCCAGCGCATGGTGGGTTTGCTGATGGTGTCTGTTGGGCGATCCGGCGCTGCAGTAGATTGCCAGGGTTGGAGTTGTTCACTCTCGTCGTAGCCGGGCCAGTCATCGCTATAGCCGTCCAGGTTTATGGGGGTTTGGAGGTTTTCTACGTAGATGGCGGGCGCATGAGGCGCGACGACCGGGAGCCCAAGGCTTAGATCACCGGCGGTTTGTGCAAGCCGGTCTGCCTGATCCTGTAGTTGTTGTAGCGCCTGCTGCCGTAGGGCTTGATCCAGTTCCAGCACAAACTGAAGGCCGGCCCACGGGATGAGCAGCATCAGTAGGCTGGCAATAAAAAGCTGGCGTTTGAGAGTCACGAATCAGAGCTCACGGGCATTCCAGCGGTATCCCATGCCGTAGGCGGTTTGGATGCCGTCGAAGGTGCTGTCGATCTGCAGGAATTTGCTGCGGATGCGTTTGATGTGAGAGGTAACGGTGTTGTCGTCCAAGTGCGTGCTGGCGGCTTCCATTAGTTGGTCGCGACTGCGCACGTGGCCGGGGTGTTGCGCGAGTGAGTGCAGCATCCAGAATTCTGTAACGGTGAGGTCTATTGCGTTGTCGTCCCAGGCTACGGTCATGCGATCAACGTTAAGGCTCAGGCGGCCACGGTTTATCACTTCGTCGGGCTTTTGCAGAGCGTCCGCCCAAGCATCTGCCCGGCGAAGTAGCGCGGTTACTCTTGCTAGCAGGTGTTCCATGCTCATGTCTTTGGTGACGTAGTCGTCAGCGCCCAGACGCAGGCCGTGTACGGAATCTATGTCGCTGTCGCGGGCGGTCAGGAAGATGATGGGCAGGGTTGCAGACAGTGAGCGTAGGTCTTGGCAGAGGGTAAAGCCGCCTTCGGGTTCGTCGCCTAGGCCGACGTCAATGATGGCGAGGTCGGGGAGGTTTTGGCGCAGTACTTGCCAGGCGGATGATCGGTCGCTGTAGGTGGATACGCGATAGCCACGGCGTTCGAAGGCGGCACGGTAGTTGTCGCGGATGGCGGGTTCGTCCTCTATTAGGACAAGGTGTTTTTTCATGGTTTTTGCTGTTTGTCTGTGGGCGTTGGGGTCTATTTAAACACGGGGGGCGTTTAGAACAAGGTTAGCTTGCGGTGTTGTCATAATTCATCATTTTTTGTTCGCGGAATGTTTGATTCTGCCATGGGGGCGCCTTTTTGGGTTGGTGAAATGGCTGTGTCTGATTTAGTCATGTAGCCAAAGGATTATTGCCATGATGTTTTCTTCTTTATCCGCTCAACATAGCGCTTTCCCATTTGTCGCGAACCCGCCCTCCCGCAAGGCGGCCCCCCCTTCCGAAACACGCTGTGAATACCTCCCTGTACGCTCGGCTCCGCCTCTCGCTGCTTCATGCTCCTGCGTCGCAGCGAGAGTCCTGGGCAGGCCATCCTTGGCCAGCCCGAGAAGAGCTGGGCGCTCTTCTCCCATGGCTCCGCACGGTTTCGGAAGGGGGGGCCGCCTCACGGGAGGGCTCAGTCCAGGGCGCTCGCTTCGTGTTCGGCGTTTTATGGAAGGCGTGAGTTTGTGGATGGCTATGTTGCTGGTTTTGTTTGTGCAGCCGCTTTATGCACAGGCCAATACCGGTAATGAGGATTCCGCAGGTGTGCTGCATTTTGTTGACGGTAAAGGCCGTTGGCAGGAACCGGCGTTGGTGCTGGGGAGTGATTTTGATGTTCGGGTTAGTGGGCTGATTGCAGACAGCAAGCTGGTGCGGACGTTTAAGAACACGAGTGGTGATTGGCGTGAGGGGGTGTTCGTGTTTCCTCTGCCGGAGAAGGCCAGTGTTTATGGGCTGACCATGAAGATTGGTGAGCGCACGATTGTAGGGGAGGTTCAGCCCCGCGAGGAGGCGAAGAAGACTTATGAAACGGCTCGGGATGCCGGGCGGCATGCGGCGACGGTTGAGCAGCAGCGGCCGAATGTGTTTACCACGCGTGTGGCAAATATTCCGCCGGGGGCTGAGGTGAGTATAGAGCTGAATTATCAGCAGTTGGTGAGCTATCGGGATGGGGTGTTTGAGTTGAGTGTGCCAACGACTCTGACTCCCCGATATATGCCGGGTAAGCCTTTGGCGGCAGCGCCGCAGCAGTGGCAGGGTGGTTGGGCCCTGCCTACTACCGAGGTGTTGGATGCGGATGCGATCAGTCCGTTTACGGTGGATGTGGACGATGTTGCTGCGGACAGTCACAGGGCGTCGATTCGGTTCACTATTGATGCCGGGCTTGCGTTGGCGAATGTGTCCAGCCCCAGTCACCCGGTGGATACTCAGCAGGATGGTCAGGTGTTTACAGTTGAGCCTCAGGCGGGTGAGATCGTAATGAATCGGGATTTTGTGTTGCGTTGGCAGGCGTTTGCTGGGCATGAGCCGGGGGCGGCTGTTTTTCATCAGCGCTGGGCGGATGAGGATTATTTGTTGGCTATGGTGGTGCCGGGGCGGGCGGGTAAAACCCGGTTACCTCGTGAGCTTACGTTTGTGATTGATACCTCCGGTTCTATGGCCGGGGAGTCGATTCGGCAGGCTCGGGAAGCTTTGCATCTTGGTTTGGACACATTGGCACCCGGTGATCGCTTTAATGTGATTCAGTTTAATTCTCAGCCACATGCTCTGTTTATGCAGCCGGAAATGGCAACGGCGAATAATCTGGCTCGGGCGCGGCAGTATGTGAGTGGGCTAAGTGCCGATGGCGGTACGGAGATGGCGCCAGCGTTGACTATGGCCCTGCAGAGTCAGCGTGCGGTTGGGCGGATGGTAGCTGTTTCATCAGAATCAGATTTGGCCCCGAAAGTGCGCCAAGTTGTGTTTATGACGGATGGTGCGGTTGGGAATGAGTCGGCGTTGTTCGATCAAATTCGCCGCCAATTGGGTGACCAACGGCTGTTTACGGTGGCCATAGGATCAGCGCCCAACATGCACTTTATGCGTGAGGCGGCGCGGTGGGGGCGTGGTAGTTACACGTCAGTGCAGGATCCCACGGATATAAGTGGCCCGTTGGCTAAGTTGTTTGCGGCTATGGAGGCGCCAGTGCTGACAGATATTAAGGTGAGTTGGCAGGGGCAGTCTGCATCGGCACTGGAAGACAGTTTTCCACGTAGGCCAGGTGATTTGTTTCAGGGTGAACCTTTGTTGCAGGTGGTGCGGGGTGTGTCGCCTGCGGGTGAATTGAGTGTTTCAGGTCGGTTACCGGGTGGCGGGATGTGGCAGCAACGTTTGGATTTGCAGCAGGCGGCTCCGGGTACAG
>Ga0209075_1000624_pt1 | contig 34610 bp, 28 predicted proteins | sample Stecom2011_FD_187523 | JGI IMG/M metagenome (GOLD analysis project Ga0209075, IMG submission 187523) | Agricultural soil microbial communities from Utah to study Nitrogen management - Steer compost 2011 (SPAdes) (version 2) | ecosystem: Environmental > Terrestrial > Soil > Agricultural land...
GCGCAGCACCTTGGCTGCGATGTGAAGACTATCAATCGGCTTGTGAACGGGCGTACTTCCCTCGACGCGCGGATGGCCCAACTCCTAGCGGCTGCGCTGGGCACGACGCCGGACTTCTGGGTCAACCTGCAAAAGGCAGTAGAGCTCTATGAGGCCCAACACGCCGATCTGGAGTTGCCCCCCTTACTCCCTCAATTCGAGGGCCGCGCCGCTGCGGGATAAGCTCGCCGGCATATACCAACCACAAAAAACACCGCAAAAAATACCGGACTCAACGGAACACCCTCACCGGTGGCCGAGCAGCTTGAGCCGGATACGTCGCCGGGGTGATCCGCCACTTCGCCCTCTTCATCGAGGTCCGCATTATTTTCATCATCATTATTTGTCGAATCATCCGGGCCCTGCGGTTCACCCGTTTCGACCAGACGAATCTTAAGCGTCGCCGCCCGGCGCGGCCCCAAATGCCCATTCGCGACAACCACATAAAGCGGTGACATCGACCGGTCAAATTCGCTCGCCACCGCCTCGTCGATAAGATGCATGCTGCCCGACGTTGCGTATTCGTCTTGATTGAGCGCGATAAATCGCGGCGCATTCTCAAAACCCTCGAAGGCCATAAATTGAAGCGAAATCGCCGCATCGAAGCTTAGTTTTAGATAACGCGCGCCCAGCGGATTTGCGTCGAGATTCCAGTTGGTCGCGCGGTCGATGGTCTGGGCTTCGACCTCCACGCCCGCAAAACGCCCAGCCTCAGGATAGCCATTCTGCGCGACCGCGCGCTCGCCGGTGAAGAGGTTATAGACGGCGAAGACCTCGAAGGCCTCGGCGAGCGGCACCCAGACCTGGCTTAACTCGGCGTCGATTGCGGCGATGAGTTCTTCACCGGTGGCCAGGCGCTCGAAGACTCGGCGAATGCCATCCGCGCCGATTTGCTGTTCGAGAAAATAGACGAAGATGGAGCCGCCGTAGGGATGCGCGTCCGTTGCGCCGCGGGTGCGGTCGTTGAGTGCGCGCGCGGGATCCTGAAAATAGATCGACGTGAGCCGCTCAAAATCATCCTGCGCGGGGTCAAAGTACTCCTCAAACCAGGTCGCCGAACCCTCACTCCACCAGCTCGGCAAGTCGCCCGCATAGGCCGCCTGCACCGCATGAAAATATTCGTGCGATAACACCAACTTCGCCGCATATTCGGGCGATGGATAATTCAGCCCGGCGAAGTCATTTTCCATGCGAAAATGCCCCGCGCATTGCGCCACGCCGTGGGCGTTAGGAGCGCACCAATCGGACACGAATTGGCCGTCCCCATTCTCGAAATCAACCAGATAAATATCGAATAACCCGTCGCCTCCGGGCGCTGCCTCGCCATCGCCAGAATGGTCGCCCATCGCGAGTTTCCAGCCGGATTGATGAAGCGCTTCGGCGACTTCGTCGGCGACCTCGGCGACCGTTTCGACATAGTCGGGCACGCCGCTGGAATCCGCGTCGGCCGCCGGAACGGCGTGTTGCCCCTCGGCCACCCACCAGATGCGAAACTCACCGCCCGGGCTCACGAGCGACTCCGCCTGCGCGCCGTGATAGCCGCGCGCATCACCCGCATCGGTCGGGCGAAGCGGCTGCAGGCGCACCGTTCGAACCGGTTCGGCGTGCACGCGCCCGGCGTCGTCTTCGGCATCGATCTCGGCGCATGCGGCGAGCGATAAAAGCGTGAATCCTATGAGCAAAAATAGATATCCGAACTTCGAAATTCGACGCATATGATGACCTCTGATTGATTCTTTTGAGCCGATATTTATCCCACCGCGCGCAACGCCTTAGAGCGCGGCCCAGCGCACCTCAAAAATCCCATCATCCCAGGATAAAAGCTCAAATTTATAGGTCGCCTGGCGCGCCGGAACCTTGATCATATAGATATCGCCGGAATGCGGGACGATGCCATTTCCGTAGTCATACCAGGACTGGCTGCCGCTGGGGTTGTCGAGGTTAAGATAATTAAACGCGGTCACCGGTTGGCCGATGGGGTCGGTGATGAGCGCGCAATCGGCGTCATAGGCGACGTCTTCGGCCCAGGCGTCGGCGTTGGTGGGCGGAGCGCTCACGGCCTCGAAGCGCGTATCGCTAAACTTTGAGAGCGAAATATCGCCCCCACCCGAGTCCGCCCCATTGCTGCGAATGATGACGCGCTTAAACGCCAGGTCCCAACCGCCCTCTTTGAACGCGGTGATGTCATCGGCAATGAGCTGCTCACCGCTTTCGAGATTCAGATAAATATAAGACTTGCTCGCCGCAGACTGGGTGCCGCCAGCGCGCGCATCGATCGTCGCGTGCATCACCCCGCCCTGCTCGGTCGTGGTGATCAGCGTAGCCGGAACCTCGGTATTCAGCGGCCAATCCTCAACGGGCGCATTCCCGCAGCGATGGCCAAGATTCGCGTCGAGTGTGATATCGCCGAGCACAAGGATATCGTCCTCTTCGACGGTGTCGGTCGAGGTGATATCTTCCGATTCGATGTCTTTAAATCCGGCGTCCGGGGCGTCGTTCACACGGCTGTCGTGCGTGTCCTCGGCAGCGCATCCCAAAAGCATCGCGGCGAGTATCGTTAGTATAATGCGGCCATAAAATTTCATTCGCGTTCACTTCACGTATTTTGAACTGAGTTTCGGTGCAAAATGCGTTTCCTAGCAGCCCGCCCACGACTCTGCAAATGAAACTCATTATCAATTGCGAGAGATTAGCGCTCGGCCGAACGCCGCGCGAACGAAGAATCCAGCCGCGTCTCGGGGCGCCGTGTCGCGGAACAATTGGATGCGATAGTGTGTTAGCTTTGACGGTCATTCGCAGTCGTTATAAGTGCCCTAGACGCCCATTAACTTCGCGTAGTTGAGCAGATTCAAACCCTATATTCCGCGACTGGTGAATCCATGATTCTTGATTTCGACGCCCAAGATCTCTTTCAAAAGCTCTCCGCACACCCGCACATCGCGGCCGACCCGGTAGCGCTGCGATTACTGCCCGTCGTGTGTCTTCCCACGGGCATGAGCAGTGCGGGATTTGCCTATCTGGACCGGCGCGCGTTTGAGATTTTTCGCGATACCGTGGCGCATCTTTTTTCGATGGGCGGGGCGGTGCTAAATGCGGGCAAGACGCTGCAGGCTGCGGCCGGCGAGCTTGGCGAGGAGTTGGGCGAAGCCGGTGCCGAGAATGTGCGCCGCGCCTGCGATGTGCTGCGCCGGGTGGTGCAGACGGCGGTCATCACCGCGCCGCCGGACCTCTGGCTGATGCGCCATATTCTGGGCGTGCACGCCGAGTTCGGACTCACGCAGCGGCTGCTTGCTGGCGAGGCGATCGACCCGGAATATTGCGCGGTTGAGGTCGACGGCAAGCAGCTAATCCTCGACACCGAACAGCTGGCCATCGACATGCACTTTTTGCTCGCCAGGGGCATCGTCGAGCCGTATGACGAGTGTTTTCGCATCGCCGGCCACCCGCGTGTGGCGAGGCTGCTGGAGCATATCGACGCGATCCCCGCCGAGCATCCGATCCCGGCAGCGCCGCTTTGGGCGAATCTTTTCGACCCTCAAAAAACCCTGAGCGCCGACGAAGCCCTGGCGCTCGAAGTTCTGGGTGAAAGCACGCCTGAGCGGCGACACGATATGGCGCAAAATCACTGGGTTCCGACCCTTGGCGAGGTCCAGCTTGGCTATCTTCTGGTCCCGGTCGTATTGGGCCTGCGCGCCGCGAAACGCACCGGCGAGCTTCGCAGGGGAGTGGCCCTTCGGCCTGGCGACCTGAGCGCCGAGCACCCGAAAACCGCGCGCGCAGCGCTCCATATCTTGGAGGCCGCCGGGTGGCTTGAGCGCACAGAAGATGACCTGTGGCAGGTCAGCTCCGTGGGCGCGCGCGGGTTTGCGCGCGCGCCGGGGCCTTTCGGGATCATCCAGACCTATCATCCCTATATGTCCCAGGCGCGCGAGATTTTGCTGCACGGGCGCAGCAATGTTTGGGTGCGCCGCGGCGAGAATGTGGGCGCCAGCCAGGACGCCAATCGCAAGACCTTTGAGCTTGCCAACGACGCGCTCGACCGCTTTGTGGCCGACACCGGATTTGAGTACGACGTCTTTTTGGAGCACGCGATTGGCCGCGGTGAGGCCACGCGCCAGCGATACGCGCGCTCCGGCGAGGAGACGATTCGCTATTTTGGCGCCGACCTGGAGGACGCCGCGATTGATGCGGCGGTGCTCGAACAGGAGGCTGGCCGGTTGCCTAAAAATATGGAGTTTGTGCGCCAGGCCGATATCGGCAAGCCCGCGCGCCTGCTCGACGCGCTCAGGGCAGCGGGCGTGTCGACCCAGGGCGCGGTGATGTTGGTCGGAAACGGTTTTCACGAAGCGCGCGACCAGACCGACGCGAGCATGGTCGAGGTCTTTCGCCAATATCACGACGCCGGCATCGTCTTGCTCTTCACCGAAGAGAACGCGCTGTCGATCGACGACCTGCGCGCGACCGCCTGGAATACGTATCACTCCGGCTTTAAATATGTGCACGAGAAGTCCGGCCAGTGCCTTCGCCCGGCGTCGCCGCGCCCGGTGCCGCGGCTTGGGCCGCCGCTTCGGGCCGCCTGGAGCGAGTGCGCAAGTTGCGCGGGCTATATTCGTATGGAGGCCTACGCCACACGCACGCGCACGATTTATCCCTACGCGCGCCCGGGACGCCCGAATCCGTCCATCAGCGTCAATCACTTCTTTGTGCCGCGCGCGATCTTCGATGCGCTTAACCTGCAGACCGAATAGCGGCGGGGCTTCGCAAACGCGGCGCAATACTTGCCGATCCATTTTCTTGGCTTTAATTCGGCGATGGGATGGGCTAAGGCCATCCAGAATTCGGTTGCTCTAGATTTCAACCAACCTTGAAACCATATTTGGAAACCTGACCATGAAAGACCTCGACATCTATTGGCAAGACGCCGTCGCCATGCTGGCCGGTATCTATTTGGCGCTTATTCTGGGCTTTAATATCAGCACCCTCACGATCGCGGAGGGCTGGATCATTTACGTCGTCGGGTGCATGGCGGCCATGCTGACGGCGGGTGGTTTTGTCAGCAAAGATCCGACGCTTTCCTGGGGTGCCGCGGCCACCGGCGTGGTCGCAATCCTTACACCTGTGCTGCTGGGCTCCTTCGACAAGCCCTTCTTCCTGGTGAGCATGATCGCGGGCGGTGCCATCATCACGCTATTTTCCGCCTGGTCCGCCACGATCAAAAAGAAGGACACGAAGAGCGACGCGAAGGCCAGTTAACTTCAAAGGTCATCCCGCACTCCACCAGCCCAACGAGACGCCGTGCTTAAATTTTTCGCAAAAATTTATCTAAAACTCGTGGGCTGGACGGTCGAATCCGAGGTGCCGGCGGGTGTCGACAAATTCGTGATCATCGCTGCGCCGCATACCAGCAATTGGGACTTCCCGATTACCATCGCGGTGGCGGCAATGATCGATATGAAGTTCTATTTTGTCGGCAAGCATACCATGTTTCGGCGCCCCTTCGGCGGGCTGTTTCGCCGCCTGGGCGGCATTCCGGTGGACCGGCGCAAATCGCGCAACTTCGTCGACCAGGTCGCCGACGCCTTCGCCGAGGCCGACCGCATGGCGCTGGGCATTGCGGCCGAAGGCACGCGCTCCAAAAAAGAGTATTGGAAGTCGGGCTTCTATTATATCGCACACGCCGCGGGCGTGCCGATCGTGCTGGGTTATCTCGACTATAAAACCAAGCGCGGCGGGCTTGGCCCCATGGTCGACTCCTCGCTGCCCATCGACGAGGTCATGGATATCATCCGCGACTTTTACGCCGATAAAGTGGGCAAAAACCATGCGCAATTTACCCAGCCAAAGCTTCGAAACGAGGACGCGCCGCATTCGGCCGCGGAAAACTCCGCAGCCGAGCACCGCGCCGCCGCACCCGTCGAAGAACCCGTCGAAGAACCCGTCTTTGAATAAAAACTGCGAATGCCTGTCTGAGCCCGGTGGCAAGTGAGGACTCGACCGCGCGGCGCGCCGGTGTCGGAGTCCCACTCTCGAATCACCAACCTTCAGAAAAGGCATGCATGAGAATACGAAGAACCGAAACCCCACCCCCTCCCAAGCTTGACTGGGAGATCTTCAAAACCCTGCTTCCATATATCTGGGAATACCGCGGACGCTCGCTAATCGCGATGCTCCTGCTGCTCCTGGCGAAAGTCGCCACGGTCAGCGTGCCCATGATTCTCAAGAATTTGGTCGACGCGCTCGATACCTCCACCCACGCAGTCCTCGCCCTCCCGGTCGGCTTACTGCTCGGGTACGGGGCCTTGCGTTTTACCGCTTCGGCGTTCGAGGAAATTCGCAGCGCCCTCTTCGCCCGGATGCGCTACGGCATCATGCGAAAGATCTCGATGCAGGTCATCAGCCACCTGCACGACCTGTCGCTGCGCTTCCACCTGGAGCGCCAGACCGGCGCTATCACCCGCGATATCAGCCGCGGGGCGAGCAGCATCAGTAACCTGTTGAATTACTTGCTCTTTCGCATCGTGCCGACCTTGGTTGAAATCGCGCTGGTCGCCGCCGTTTTGCTCAAGTCCTACGAGGTCGGCTTTGCGCTGGTGGTCGTGGTCACCTTCGTGATCTATGTCGCCCTGACCCTTGTGCTCACCGAACGCCGCCTGAAATACCGCGTCGCGATGAATAAGGCCGAATCGGTGGCCAATGCCCACGCCATTGACGCGCTGCTCAACTATGAGACGGTCAAGTATTTCGGCAACGAAGACTTCGAGGTCCAGCGCTACGACAAAGACCTGCTCAAGTGGGAGGCCGCGGCGGTGCGCTCGCAGAATTCGATGTCCTTTCTAAATATCAGCCAGGGCGCGGTCATCGCCGCCGGCGTCACCATCATCATGGTGCTGGCCGCGCGCGGGGTGGTTTCCGGCGAGATGAGCGTGGGCGACCTGGTCGCGGTCAACGCCTATTTGCTCCAGGTCTTTATGCCGCTCGGGTTTTTGGGCACGATTTATAGCGTCATCAAACACGCGTTTAGCGATATGGAGCGCATGTTCGCGCTGCTCGAGCGCGAGCCGGAGATCCAGGATATCCCCGACGCGCCCGCGCTTGAGGTGCGCGCCGGCGAGGTGCGCTTTGAGAATGTGGAGTTCGCCTACGACGAAGACCGCCAGATTCTCCACGGCATCAGCTTCCACGTGGCGGCGGGCAAAAAACTTGCCATCGTCGGCCCCAGCGGCGCCGGTAAATCGACGCTCGCCAGGCTCCTGTACCGCTTTTATGATGTCGACGCGGGCCAAATCAGCATCGACGGCCAGGATATCTCGGCGGTGACCCAAAAAAGCGCGCGCGATGCGGTGGCAATTGTCCCGCAGGATACCGTGCTCTTTAATGACACGATCTTCTATAATATCCAGTACGCCAACCTCGACGCGACCCGCGAGGAGGTCATCGAGGCGGCGCAGGTTGCCGCGCTGCATGACTTTATTGAATCGCTGCCCCAGGGCTACGATACCGTGGTTGGCGAGCGCGGGCTGAAGTTATCGGGCGGCGAGAAGCAGCGCGTGGCGATTGCGCGCGCGGTGCTTAAAAACCCGCGCATTATCATCTTTGACGAGGCGACCTCCTCGCTGGATTCCGCCAGCGAGCGCTCCATTCTCAGCGCGCTGCGCACCGTCGCGGCCGGCCACACGACTCTCACCATCGCGCATCGTCTGTCGACCATCACCGATAGCGACGAAATCCTGGTCATGGACCAGGGTCGCATCGTCGAGCGTGGCACCCATGCCGAGCTGGTCGCCCAGGACGGCGTCTATAGCATGATGTGGCGTATGCAGCAGGCCGAAGATTATGACGACCCGAACAGCGGCGCCCCTTAGCGCGGGGCTCCCCGCTTCGAGTCGCGCGCGACGACGTCTTCGAGTTGTCTGGCGAGCCAATCGGGTGCTTCGATATGCAGGGCATGCGCAGCGGTCGGGGCAACGCGCACCGTGTGGCCCTGAGCGGTGAGTTCTTCGCCAAGGCGGCGATATTTGGGATCATCGGCGCCGACAATCCAGGTCGTATAAGGTCGCTCGCCGAGCAGCGCCCCGAGGCGCTGCCAATTCGAAGGTTGCTCGCCGGGACTTAACTCCCCGATGACGCGCGCGATGGCCGCCGGGCTTTGCTGGCGGCGGCGCGCAAGCATCGCCGGCAATTGCGGATGCTTGCCAAGGTTTCCGAAGATCCCGAGGCGGTACCAATTCTCCAGAAACGCGTCGAAGTCCTGAAGAATGCGCCCGGCCCGAAGGGCGTCCTGTGCGCGGCGCGCGCGGCGCTCCTCTGGGTCCTCGATACCCGGTGAGGTCGAAATCAAGACGAGTTTTGCCACGCTCTGCGGGTCATCCAGCGCGCATTGCAGGGCAAGGCGCCCGCCCATGGAATAGCCGATAAGTGTTGGATTTTTCAGGGGTTTCAGGATGTCGTCGCGGAGTTGCCTGGCGAGGTTATGGAGCGTGAGCGGCGCGTCCGGGAGTGCAACGTCGCCGTGTCCTGCAAGCTCCACCGCAATGCAGCGAAAACGCGCACCGAGGCGCGCGACCATCGGCGCGTAGTCGGCCGGGCCGCCCATAAACCCGTGTACGAATACGAGCGCGGGCGCGTCGTCGCCCTGCCCTGCCGCGACCTGGATGGCGCGCAATAACTTCAAAAAATACCTTCGCTTAGATCAGCGATTGTTCTTGGAGCACGCCCTCGCGCTCCAGGAGCGTGCGCTTTCGCCCGACACCCCAACGATATCCGGACAGCGCGCCGTCGCTTCGCAAGACGCGGTGACAGGGAATGGCGACCGACACCAGGTTGGCCGCACACGCGCCAGCAACCGCGCGCGCGGCGCTGGGTCGACCGATGGCGCGGGCAATCTCGGTATAGGTCGAGGTCTGGCCGAACGGAATCTCGCGAAGCTTTTGCCAAATGCTCTGTTGAAATTCGGTTCCATAGAGGTCGAATTCCAAGTTGAGGTCCCGGCGAGGATGCTCGATATAGTCGATGACGGCGGTGAGGGTATGGGAGAGTTCGGACGCGTCGTTGGCGCTCAGGTCGCGACGACGCGCCTGCGGAAAACGCCCCCGCAATGGCTCCTCAACCTCACTCGCATCCTCGCCGATAAAGATCGCGCAGACGCCTTTGGAGGTTCGAGCGACCAAAACGAGACCGAGCGTGGATTCACCCAGGGCATAATCAACCGGGGATGTGCGGCGGGTGGAAGGCTGTGTTGTGGGCATCGTGGTCTCCATATTTTTGCGGGTCAACCGCGTCAGTCACACTCTGCAATTTCTGGCAGTGTGCGTACGTTGTCAACTCGGGCGCTGGCGCGATAACTCCGGCGCGCCGCATATTTTATATGACTTACAATCTCTTTAAGGAATCACGATGTCCAAACTATTTGAGCCGTTTCGATTGGGCCCGGTCACGCTAAGCAATCGCGTGGTGATGGCACCGATGACGCGCTCGCGGGCGACCGACGCCGGCAAGCCGGACGCGCAGACGGCGCTCTATTATGAGCAGCGCGCGACGGCGGGTTTGATTATAAGCGAAGGCGTTTCGATCTCGGTGCAGAGTCAGGGCTACCTATTTGTGCCGGGTCTTTATACCGAGGCGCAGGTGGAGGCCTGGCGGCCGGTTTGCGACACGGTGCATGCGGCGGGTGGGCGAATCTTTGCCCAACTATGGCATGTGGGGCGCGTGTCGCATCCGTCGACGCGCGCCGATGGGTCGGCGCCAGTGAGTTCGGTGGCGGTGCGGGCAAATGACACGACCTGTTATGGCTATCGCGAGGACGGCACGCCCGGGCGCATTGCTCCGGCAAAGCCGGTCGCGCTGAGCATCGCGCAGATTCAGCAGACCATTCAGGATTACGCCCAGGCCGCCGAGAACGCGATGCAGGCGGGGTTTGACGGCGTCGAGATTCACGCTGCGAACGGCTATCTGATCGAGCAGTTTATCAACGCCGGGCTGAATACGCGCGAAGATGCGTACGGCGGCGCGACGATTGAGGGGCGCACGCGTCTGGCGATTGAGGTATGCGATGCGGTGATTGCGCGCATCGGCGCGCAGCATACGGCCATCCGATTCGCCCCGTTTGGCAGATTCGCGGATATGCACCCCTTCGCGCAGGAGACCGAGACCTGGCTTTATCTGGCTAAAGTGCTCAACCGGCGAGGACTTGCGTATGTCCACTTTAATGACCAACTGATTGGTGGAGAGCGCTGCATTGGACGGGAATTTTTGGCGCGTTTTCGCAACGCTTATGCCGGTACGTTGATGATCGCGGGCGGCTTTGAGCGCGCGCGCGCTGAGGCGATTATCGAAGATGACCTGGTCGACCTCGTCGCGTTTGGCATTCCCTATATCGCCAACCCTGACCTCGTCGCGCGTATGCAGAACGACTGGCCGCTTGCCGAGCGAGACCCCGCGACTGTTTACGGTGGCGCGGCGGCTGGCTATACAACCTATCCGCCCTATCAGGGTTCCTGATTTATTGGAGAATCACATGAAGAATCGCCCTCTTGGCCGCTCCGACATTACCAGCGCACCGCTGATTTTTGGCGGCAATGTATTTGGCTGGACCGTCGACGAAGCGACGTCGTTTCAACTGCTCGACCGCTTCGAAGATGCGGGCCTCAATACCATTGATACGGCGAATACCTATTCAACCTGGGTGCCCGGAAACCAGGGCGGTGAGTCCGAGACCATCATCGGGAAATGGCTGAAGCAGTCGCCGGGGCGCCGCGAGAAAATAAATATCATCACGAAGGTGGGCGGTGAGATGACCCCCCAGGAAAAGGGGCTGGCTGGCAATTATATCATGGAAGCCGTCGAGGCATCTTTGAAGCGGCTGCAAATCGAGCGTATCGACGTCTACTTGAGCCACTGGCCCGACGCCGATACGCCTTATGAGGAGACGCTTCGCGCCTATGAAAGGCTTATCGAGCAGGGAAAGGTTAAGTCGATCGGCGCATCGAATCTCGACGCCGCACAATTGCGCGAGGCGCTCGACGTCGCCCAGGCGAACGGTCTGCCGCGCTATGAAGTCTTTCAACCCGAATATAGCCTCTACTCGCGCGATACCTACGACGGGGCGCTGCGCGATCTTTGCATGGCCGAAGGGCTGGGGACCATCACCTATTATAGCCTTGCGTCGGGGTTTCTGACGGGCAAATATCGCTCGGAGGCGGACTTGCATAAAAGCGCGCGCGGACAGGGGATTAAAAAGTATCTCAACCCGCGTGGGCTGCGTATTTTGGGCGCACTTGACGCCGTCGCCGCCCAGCATGATGCCCAACCCGCAGAGGTTGCGCTCGCCTGGTTAATGTCGCGCGAAGGTGTCACGGCTCCGATTGCGAGCGCCACGTCGATCGAGCAGCTCGAAAGTTTGATTCGGGCGACGCGCCTGTCGCTGTCGGGCGATGATATGCAAAAGTTGAACGCCGCGAGCGCCCCCTAAGCTTCGTCTATTGTCCGAATAGAAACGCGGCTAATATAGTTATATGTTGCGAGCGTGCGCACGTCGGCCGAAATATGGTAGATAACGCACACGATTTACCGATCAATTAGCCACCTATTACTAATTTTTGCATAGGATTTCAGACCATGACGCAACACGAACAATATGCTCAGCATGGCCATGGGCCGAATTTTGGAGGCGGTGTCGCCAGCGCGGCGGATGCCGTGCTCGATGAGCGCCTGGCATTTATGCGCCGCACCTATTTGCACCTGGGCGGGGCCATCGCGCTCTTCGTCGCGATAAGCGCCGCGCTGATTAACTCGCCGCTTGCTGAACCCATGATTCAACTGATGGTCGGGGGCCGGTTTTCCTGGCTGATCGTCATGGCCCTATTCATCGGCACCGGCATGCTCGCGGATTGGTGGGCGCGCAGCGTGGACTCACCGCCGATGCAATATCTGGGGCTGGGATTGGGCGTTGTGAGCTACGCGGTCGTCTTTGTGCCGATGCTCTTTGTCGCAACATTTTATTCGTCGCCGAGCGTGCTGCCCACCGCGGCGCTGATCACCCTGTCGGTCTTTAGCGTGCTGACGGGATTTGTGCTCGTGAGCAAGCGCGACTTTTCGATGCTTCGAACCGGCCTGGTCGTGATGAGTGCGCTGGCCATGGCCGCGATCGCGGCGGGCATTTTGTTCGGCTTTAGCCTCGGCCTGGGCTTCTCGATCGCCATGGTCGGGCTGTCAGCCGGGTATGTCGTCTATTATACCTCGAATGTGCTCCACCACTATCGCACCGACCAGCATGTCGCCGCAGCGCTGGCGCTCTTCTCGGCCATCGCCATGATGTTCTGGTATATCCTGAGGCTTGTGATGAGCCGCGACTGATCGGGGTCTAACGAACGAACTTCGCGGACAATAAATCGCCCCGCTCGAATTCCTATATACGGATTTGAGCGGGGCGATTTTGATCGAGGTGCAATTGGGTGAAGCGCGTCAATCTTACTTAGCGCGCAGACCATACGGCTAATTCATAGCCGTCGGGGTCGGTGAAGTGAAAGCGACGACCGCCCGGGAAGTCGTAGATTGGCTGCACAATCTGGCCGCCTGCCGACTCGATATTTGCGAGGGTTTGTTCCAGGGCGTCGGCATAAATAATGACGAGCGCCCCACCCGCGGCCTGGACGGATGAGGTCTGTGCGAAGCCGCCCTCAAGACGTCCGTCCGAGAAGGCGCAATAGGTCGGCCCATAGTCGGTAAATGACCATCCGAAGGCTTCGCCGTAAAACGCGCGCGATCGCTCGATGCTCGCGACACTAAACTCGATATAATCCACCCGAGAATCCTGCTCGGCGCGTGCCGTCGCATCTTCGTCAGCGGTGTTTGGAGCGTCGCCCGCTGCGTCGTCGGAGCCTTTGGGTTGAGGTGCTACGTAGGGAAAGCGTTCTCCCTCGCGCGCTTCGATGACCTCTGCGCGCTTAAAAGCATCGCGAGCGGTGCAGCGCGCGACATAATCGGCAATGGGACCTTCGACTGGGATGGCGCCGAAGAGCATGCCAAAGCGAAGCCCTGCACCGACCAGCACGTCCGCCGCGGAGAAGGTGTCGCCAAGCAGCCAGTTGCCGCGCGATAGGCCTTCGGTAGCGACGCGAATCATTTCGTCGAAGGAACCCCAGGCCAGGCTCGAGGGTGCCGGGGTCCAGCCGAACATCCGTTCACCCAGGGAGGGTTCGATGATCGCGCTCGCAAAGAAGATCCAGCGCAGGAAGTCCGGCCGCTTCGGTTCGTCGGGCGCCGGCGCGAGTTTGGCGGCCGGATAAAGATCCGACAGATAGATTGCGATGGCGCCGATTTCGGGAACCGCCCTGCCCCGGTCGAGCAACATCGGGACTTTGCCCAGCGGATTGAGCGCCAGGTAATCGGGTTGCTTATGGCGCCTATTCGACAGGTCAAAACTCTCCAGGGCGTAGTCTAGGCCGAATTCTTCGAGCAGCCAGAGGGCCGTAAAAGAGCGGGTTCTCGGGGCATAATAAAGGGTCAAATCAGCGGTCGTCATCAGCACTCCATGGTCATTTATTTATCAGTATTCAGAAACGGCCACGCACCAATAGCTAAACATATTATCAGTGCGACTGATAGACAATAACCGCTGAGTTTGAAGCGTCAAGCAGAACTTCCTGGTCTTGGAGCTTACGCGATTCGCCGCGCTGCCAGAGGTCGAATTCGCTCATGAAGTAAGGGCTACTCGGATCGCCGGAGTAGCCGCCGGCGATGGCGCTAAAGGTCTGCGGATTATCCGGATCCATCGAGTGAATCAGGCGCAGGCCGGCGCCCGCGGTGCAGCTAAAGTCAAAGTCACGATAGCCGTGTGCGCACGGATTCACCGAAAACTCGCCACCGCCTCGCGCATAAAATGGCAGGTTCTCGACGGCCTCGGGGCGCTGAAATTCGCCGCTCACCGACGGCATCATCGCGGCGAGCGCAAGGCCGTGCATTCGCCCCCATACCCAATCGCCATAGTCTGACGAGGCCGGTGACGGAATCGCGCGCCCCGATACCTCGCCAAGGTCAGCAGGATTCTCAAAGCGGTCGGCGGCTCGCACGACAGCGTGCACCAACGCGCTCAGGCGCGTCTCGGTGAAATCCGGCGTATTAAGGTCGTCGAAGATGCGTGCATCACCGGTCAATGCGTCAAAAGTTTGGGCGGACTCGGGCGTCTCCAATAAAAAAATCAACGAGCGCATCAGCAGTTGGGTCGCGCCGGCGAATTGAAACTCCCCCGCCCCATAAAACCCGAGCTTCTCAAACTCATCGGCGTAGACCGCTTCGAGCAGGTTCACCACTGCTGCGTTAAAAAGACTCGCCGCCGCGCTGCGCACCACATCGGGGCCAGCCGGCGAGCGCGTAGACGGCGCGCGATAGTCCCAGATATCGAGCAGGTCTCGGTATTGCTCCAGCGCGTCGATTCGGTCCGCGTAACGCTCCAGCAGCGCCAAAACCTCGGGGTCCTCGCTGCCTTCGAGGCTGGCCAGCGTCACGTGGTCGATGGCGTTAATCATGCGCTGGGCGATGCGCGCAGCCGCCGGGTCGAAGACGTCATTCTGGATCGCCATCTGTTCGCTGAGACTCAGGGTCTGCTCATTCTGGCTGAAGGCCTCGATCAGATGAGTGATGCGCTCGGCGCGAAATCCGATGTCAAAAAACGCGCCGAGATAATAGAGCCCGTCGAAGGGATGATTCTGGAGCACGTCGCCCACAGGATCGTTATTGGCCGTGACGATAAATCTCGTCTGAGGATTATAGGCATGGGGAATGCGTCGCTCGTCGAGCATGCCGCTCCACTCCGCGCCGCCACTTCCCGGCAGAATGAAGATGGGGGCACTGCCACGCGGATTATCGATCGGGTCGTAATTCAGCGCGTCTGGCTGGCGCTGCGGGATATCGGATTGTCCCGAATAAAAAGTCTGCCCCGAGCCAAAGCCAAAGACGAAATTACTCCACCCAACCCCATGGCTATCCAGGGCGATTTCGGCGTCGATGGGCGTTTTTGCCCGCCACAAACCCATCCAGAAGTCCATCTCGTTATTTGCGACGAGGCCGCTCCACTTGACCGACAGCGCCTGTCCTTTGGCGCGCGTCACGGGCAGGCCGTGTTGGAGCGTTGGCAGAATAGGCCCGTGATGCGGCACGACCTCGACGGTCCAATCGACGGTTTGTGTAATATCGCCGGCGGTCCCGATATTGATTGCCTCCGAAACTCGCTCGATCGCGACCTGGTTCCCCTCAAATAAGACGGTCGGGGGCGTCTGAGCGTCCGAATCGGCGCTGAGTTCCTCGGCGTAGACATCGGTCGTGTCATAGTGGGCAGCCGACGCTCCCCAGGCCATCTGGTCGTTGCGACCGAGCTGCACGCCCGGCAGTCCCATCATCGCCGCGCCAATCATCTTCAGGGGCGCGCGCCCGTCGATATCATCGCTGAGTTCCAGGTGAATGGGATAAAATGGCGTCGGCAATCCCAGCGGCAGGTGCAGGTCGGTGGCGACGCTTGGGTGGCCCGATTCGGTCAATCTTCCGTGGAGCACCCAGTTATTGCCGGCGCGCGCCAGCGGGCCGCGGCGCCCGAAGATGTCCAGCGGCGCCATGCCCGGCAAATCACCGAGTTCGTCATGCAGCGCGAGCGCGCGCGAAATCAGCGCGGGATCCACGCTGGGCGCGCGTGCCGCGGAGGTATTGGGAAGAATAATTGCCGGACTCGTTCCGCCGGGGAGCCCGTCAATATGGGTAGCGCCGGTGGCCGGAGCGAGGCGCAGCACGTCGGCGAGAAACCCGTCGCGCGCGGCGAAGGCCGGGTCGGAGGCGTCGGCCCCAAAGGTGTCCAGCATCGCCTGGCGAAGCGCGTGCCACTCGATCCAGGTCGGCGCCGAATAGGTGAGCTGCAGGGCGAGGAGCTTCGACATTGCCATCACATCGGCAGGTTGCCAGTCGGGCAAGGCGGCCGCCGGCATCGCCTCCGCCATGCCTCGCGCCAGCGCGACCTCCCCGGCACGGTATTTCGCCAGGTATGCATTCACCCCGGCGCAGTAGGCCATCAGGGCCTGATAGGATTCCGAGTCGGCGTCGTAATTTGCTTGCAAATAGCGCTCGGCACTTCGCTTCAGCCCGAGGGTGCGCATAATGACGTCGGTGCGCGTGGCGTCCGCCGAGGCATCGCCCCATAATTCGCCGAGCGTGCCGGTGGCGATGCGCCGATAAAATTCCATCTGCGCGAAGCGGTCGCTCGCGTAGGTATAGCCGTTGATAAAAAAGAGGTCTTCGAGGGATTCGGCGAAGATATGGGGCATTCCGAAGTCGTCGGTCACCACCTTGACCGGGCGGCGAAGCTGCGCCTCGATATCGGGATTGGCGACCAGGGGATCGGGCGCGCGGTTGATTTCCTCGCCCCCGCTATCCGCGTCCGTTCCCGCGTCGGAGTCGGAAGGCCCGACCGCGTCCTCGCCCTGCCCACCATCGGGTCCAGGCGAGGTCGAATCCCGGCCGGCGTCAGGCTCGGGACGAGTGTTATCAAGAAGTTGGCGATTCGAAGAATCCGAACACCCGGCCATGGAGAGCGCAAATAGGACAGACAAGCTCAGCAGGTATTTTCGCATCATCGTCTTTCCGATCGGGATGGCGCCTATATCAAATCACTCGGCCGGCTCGGGCAACTTCTCCAGCAAGAGCGCGCGCACGCCTTCGGCGTCGGCGGTACCTCCACTTGCCTTCATCACCTGGCCGATGAAAAAGCCCAGCAACTGCCGTTTTCCGGCGGCATAACGGGAGACGGCGTCGTCATTATCGGCAAGAATCTGGTCGACCAGCGCGCCCAGCGCTCCGGTATCGGTGATGCGCTCAAGACCCTGCTCGCGGATGATATCTTCGGGCAAGTCGCCGGTGTCGAGCATGGTCCCCAGCACCCGGCGGCTGATCTGATTGGTGATGCGCTCCTGGGCGAAAGCCTCGACGAGGTGCGCGACGCTTTCGGGCGTAAGCAGCTCCTTTGAGACGCCGCTAAGCGACTCGATCTCGCGCTCGGCAAGCTCCGGAAGCAGTTCGTTGACGAACCAGGTCGCCACGGTTTGCGGCTCATTATAGGTGTTGAGCGCGGCTTCATAAAACTCGGCAATGGCGAGCTCTCCGCTGAGCAGGTCGGCGTCGTCGTGCGATAGGCCAAAATCCTTCTGGTAGCGCTCAAATCGCGCGGCAAGCGCGGGGTCCTGGGCGCGGGCTTGATCGCGCTCAAAGGAGGCGGGCTTTTTGCTCGGGCGGCGGCGCTCCGACGCGGCACTTGCCTCGGCGCTTGCGCTGACGTCTTTTTTGTCGGCCTTTTTGGGCGGTTTCTCCGGCGCCTTTTGGGTCTTTGACCAGGTATCGCGAAGCGCCGCGATGCGGTTGAAGACGAGGTGATCGGGCGCCGAATCCTTGGGGTCCTGCCAGAAATAACCCTCACGCTCGAATTGATAGCGGGTATCCGCGGGGTCGTCGGCCACACTCGGCTCCACGCGCGCCCCGGTGATCACGCGCAGAGACTCGGGATTCACGAACTCGAGAAAATCGCGCTCAGGGTCGGCTTCGGGAAACTCGACCTCGAAGAGACGGTCGTATACGCGCACCTCGGCGGGCAGCGAATGCTCGGCGGACACCCAATGAAGCGTCCCTTTCGGGTTGCGCCCGTCGGGGGCTTCGCCGCCGCGGGTTTCAGGGTCATAGGTGCAGTGGAGCTCAATAATCTCCCCGTTATCGTCCTTAATGACGGCATCGCAGGTGATAAAATAGCCGTAGCGCAGCCGGACCTCGCGTCCCGGCGCGAGGCGCCAGAAGCTCTTGGGGGGATTCTCCATAAAGTCGGCGCGCTCGATATAAAGCTCGCGCCCAAACGGAATCTTTCGGCTCCCCTCAAGCGGCACGTCGTGGGGGAAATAATCGGCATCCAGCCACTCCACGGGTGCGTCTGCGCCGTCGGCGCTCTCGGGATAATTGCTCAGCACAACCTTGAGCGGATTGAGCACGCTCATGACGCGCGGGGCGCGCATATTAAGGTCGTCGCGGATGGCGTACTCGAGCATCTGCACGTCTACCGTGGAGTTGGCGCGCGCGACGCCGACCAGGTCAATAAAGCGATGAATCGCGCTCGGCGGAACCCCGCGGCGGCGAAGCCCGGCGATGGTTGGAAGGCGCGGGTCATCCCAGCCCTGGACATAATCCTTCTCGACAAGTTGACGCAGTTTGCGCTTGCTCATCACCGTATAATTAATATTGAGGCGTGCGAACTCATATTGATGGGGGCGCGATGAGACCTCGGAATTCTCGATCATCCAGTCATATAATTCGCGATTATTCTCGAATTCCAGCGAGCAGAGCGAGTGCGTGACGCCCTCAAAGGCGTCCTCCAGGGCGTGGGCGAAGTCGTACATCGGGTAGATGCACCAGTCGTCGCCGGTGCGATGATGCGTGGCGTGGCGGATGCGATAAAGCAGTGGGTCACGCATGAGCATATTGGGGTTTTCAAGGTCAATAATGGCGCGCAATACGTGCGCACCGTCCTCGAATTCGCCGGCGCGCATGCGCGCAAAGAGGTCGAGGTTCTCTTCGACCGAGCGGGTGCGATAGGGGCTGGGGGTTCCCGGCTCGCTCAGGGTGCCGCGGTGGGCGCGGATCTCCTCGAGCGAGAGGCTATCGACATAAGCCCGGCCTGTGCGAATCAGGTCCACGGCAATGGCGTACATCTTCTCGAAGTAGTCTGAGGCAAAATAAAGGTGCTCGCCCCAATCGCCCCCGAGCCAGCGCACGTCTTCCTTGATCGACTCGACATACTCGACGTCTTCTGCCACCGGGTTGGTATCGTCAAAGCGCAGGTGGCAGCGGGTCGAAACGCCCTGAGCCGCATAATCACGGGCGATGCCGAAGTTGAGCAGGATCGCCTTGCAGTGGCCGATATGAAGGTAGCCGTTGGGCTCGGGCGGGAATCGCGTCACGACCTCCTGAACCTTGCCGCTGGCGAGGTCTGCGTCGATGATCGTGCGGATAAAATTGCTGCGCCCTTCTTCTGCTTTATCTGATGCCATAGTTTTTTCTTTAAAGACGTTTGATAAAAAATGAACGTGAATTACGCCCGCAATCCGGCGCATAAATCTAGCATATTCCAGGCAAGATGCATCCGAAAAGATCAGGCATTTTGCGGCGTCTTGGGCAGCTCGACCCGCGGGCTGCGAGCGACAAAATGCGGGTTCAAAAGACTCTGTTTATTATAGCGAAGCCGCTGGCCGTTGAGCTGCTCAACCACGCCGCCGGCCTGCTCCAAAATGCACTGGCCGGCCGCGATATCCCACTCTGAGGTTGGCCCCATGCGCGGATAAACATCCGCGCGGCCGTCGGCGATCATGCAGAGTTTTAGGGAGCTCCCCACCCTCAAGAGTGTGGGTTCGCGGTAGATCTGCTCGATATCGCTCATAAATTGCGCGTTCGCCCCGGTGATATGGGAGCGACTCACGATAATCGTGAGCGGGCGGGCCTGCGCGGGCTCGGGCGCGTCAAGGCGCGGGATCTGGCGCGAGGAAACGCCAATGGGTGCGCTCCCCTGCGCGTCGACCTTAAAGGCGCCAAGCCCGCGAGCCGCCCAATAGGTGAGCCCATAAACCGGCGCAAAAATAACTCCCATCACCGGCTCGCCGTCCTGAATCAGCGCGACGTTGACCGTGAAGTCATCGTTTTTCTTCACGAATTCTTTGGTTCCATCCAGCGGGTCAACCAGCCAGTAGGTCCGCCAGGTTTGGCGCTCGGACCATAATATCTGGCCGGACTCCTCCGAGAGCACCGGCACCTCGGGCCAGGACGCGCGCAGCCCGTCCACGACCACTCGATGCGCCGCAAAGTCGGCCGCCGTCACCGGCGTCTGATCCGCCTTCAGCCGGACCTCGACGTCTGGCTCTTGATAGATCTCCATGATCGCGGCGCCGGCGCGCGCACAGATCCCGGCGACCTCCGCGGCCACCTCGGCGTTGAGCAAATTGAGAGCATCTCGATTCATAAAAATCCCGTGGCGATTTGAATAGCAAAGAGATCTGCCAGTTCACCCTTGAGCTCATACCGCTTCGCGCGTCAAACGTGCAACCACTGCTCCCATTCCCCGATTGGGTGATACTTGTTCCCCGATTGGGTGATGCTTGAGCGGGTGGGCCGGCTCAAAGGGCCCTCCGGGGGGCGAAAATCAGCGCATTGCCAGCAATAATTCGCGCACGACCTTGGCGGCGAGCACCGCGGAGATATCGGTGGGATCGAGTTGTGGGGCGAGTTCCATGACGTCGCAGCCAACGAGGTTGAGGGGTGAGAGTGCGGCGAGCAATTGTTCGAATTCGCGCCAGTTGATGCCGCCGGGTTCGGGGGTGCCGGTGCCGGGGAAATAGGCGGGGTCAAAGACGTCGAGGTCGACGGTCAAATAGACCGGACGCCGGCCAAATTCGGCGACGCGCTCGGCCAGCTCGACACCCTCCGGGGGCGTATAGCGGCCGGATTCTCGCAACTCATCGAATTCTGCGCGGGTTCCCGAGCGAATGCCGACCTGCAGCAGACGCATGCCCTGGGGTGAATCCGGGGTGTCGAGCAGGTCCAGACACCTGCGCATGGCGCAGGCGTGGCTGAACGCTTCGCCCAGGTAATCGGCGCGAAGATCGGCGTGGGCGTCGAGTTGCACCACGACCAGGTCGGGGTAAACCTCCAGCGCGCCGCGCACCGCCCCGGCGGTCAGGGAGTGCTCACCGCCGAGCAATAACGGGCGCGCGCCGAGGCTCATCACTTCCTTGACCGCCGCGGCGACCATGTCCACCGCGGGCTTTGGCGAGCCAAAGGGCAGGTCGAGGTTACCGGCGTCGAGGATCGGGGCGTCTTCGAGGTCGGCGTGCTGGCTGGGCGAATAGGTCTCCAGGCCGTCGCTGACCCGTCGAATCGCGTCGGGTCCACCGCGCGTGCCGGGGCGAAACGAAGTGGTTCCGTCATAACCGGCACCCAGAAGCACCGGGGTGCCGGGGCGAAACTCGACCGCGCGCGCCGCCGAAATATACAGCGGCGCGCTGTCGTCCCCAAAGCTCAGGTCAGCGAATGAAAGTCGTGTCATAGTGCGCGCCGGATATGATTGGGAACTGCGAAAGCACCCAGGTGAATATCTTCATTGTAGATCTCGGTAACCTCGCAGACAAACGCGGCGCGCTCCGCGATGATATCGCGCGGCGAGACGGAGTTGGACGCATAGGTCCAGCTCCAGGCGCCGCCCGGGTAGATCATGACGGTCCCATAATAGGGATGCACATTTTTGAAGGTCTTCTTCATCACGCCGATCATATCGAGATGCACGTCGCGAAAGAGCATCGGGCTCTCGCTCTGGGTGACGAATACGCCGTCTTTGGCCAGTAGATTCTGGCAGCCCTGATAGAACTCCAGGTCAAAGAGCCCCACCGCCGGCCCGACCGGGTCGGAGCCGTCGATGATGATGACATCATAGGGCTCCAGGTCGGTTCGCTTCGACCATTTGATGCCATCGTCGATAACGACGTTCAGGCGCGGGTCATCCCAGGCGCTGCCGATCTCGGGCAAGAACTGCTTGCACGCCTGCACGACCATGCCGTCGATCTCGACCATATCGACATGCTCGACCTCGGGGTATCGCAGCACTTCGCGCGCGGTGCCGCCATCGCCGCCGCCGATGATCAACACGCGCCGAATGCTCGGGGCGGTGGTCATGACCGGGTGGACCAGCAATTCATGATAATATTTTTCATCGCGCTGCGAAGTCATCCACAGCCCGTCGAGGGCAAGCGCCTTGCCGAGCAGCTCGGTCTCAACGATTTCGACGCGCTGAAACGCGCTCTGCTCGCTGAATAACGTGCGTTTAACCTTGAGTCCGCAGCGCAGGGAATCTTCAAAAACTTCATCGTACCAAAGCGCCATGATAAACCCTCCAAACGTCGATTGAGTCGAGGCAATAGAATGCCAAAAGCCCTGATATGGCGGATGCTCCTGATTGGCACAGGAGCATCCGACATGTCGGGGAGCCATGCAGGTGCCCGCGGGCACCTGTGCATACGCGATTATTTCGGCTGAATTAGAGTTTCCACAAGACGATGCCTGCGAAGGCCGCGCCATGGTTTACAACGAGGTGTTCGGCCCCGATCGAGACGACATCGCGCACTTCACGGTTGCGATATGCCATCCCCTGAATCGCCATCTCGCGCACCTGCGCTTCGATATCGGCCAGGGTCCCCACGCCGTGGTGCTCCATAATGAGGCCGGGCAAGGTGGGGTCAAGCGGAATGCCAACCGCCACTGCCGAGGCGATGACTTCGCCGGGGACGCTGGAGGTCATGTCGGCGTAGGCGACCGGAACAAGCGCGCCATAGGGAAGCGCGATATGTTCCAGGCGCTGGCAGGACGGCGGCAGAATCGAGCTCATGCGCACCAGATTGGTGTCGCCCACGCCCGCTGCAAGCAGGGCCTGGTCAAAAGCATTGAGCGAGGAATACCCCTCGGCGTGCCCTGCGACGATGCTATAATGGGTGGGTTGAGTAAAAATCATCGCTGACCTCCTGCGACCAATTTGGCAGCGAAGCTGCCGGCGTTAATGGTATGATCACAAATCTGAAGACTATTGGGAGCCTCAATCGCACCGCGACTGACGTCCATAATCTCGAAATGGGCCGGCTTTAAGCCCTGGCACAAAACCAGATGCCCCTCAAAAGGATCGCAATCCCCACACGTATAAAAGTCCATGGCCGCATATCCGTTTTCTGGCCATGTATGAATCGACAAATGCGATTCCTGCAATACGAGCACCCCGCTCGTCCCACAGGGTGAAAAAGAGTGAAAGACGTCGGCTACCACCGTCGCGCCCGATGCGTGAGCCGCACGAAACATCCATTCTTTTAGCTGCGTGGGATCATTTAAGATCGCGCTATCACAGCCCTGGTACTCCATCAGCAAATGCCGACCGTATGTTTGCATCCTCAGGGTCCTCCTCGGGTTAATGGGGGAGACATCGCCCTGGCGTCTTTGGGATCAGCTATCCGTGAATAGTGCGTCTTGGGGACTAACGGGTTTTGTCTGGGGGGCCACACCATGTGACTTTGGTGCTACGCCTAGATTCGCGCCCTCAGGACTGAGAGAAACGAATTTAGGAGGCGTACCCTACCCTAAAGTAATCCGTGAGTCAAAGCCAAAAATGCCCGCTTTCGTATTTGTCAATTTAGGGGTTGCTTGCTAGGGATTCTCATCCGTATAACCCGACGCTTTGAGTCTTCACAGTCTACCCAAAATGAGAGCCTGATCGATGAAAGAAGCCACACCGACCGCCGCAGCCCATGCCGTGCGCGAGCGCGATGAGATCGCCGCGCGTCATAAATGGAATTTGGGGGATATCTTCGCCAGCTGGGAAGAATGGGAGCAGGAGATTACGCGATGTCGCGCGCTGATGGACGCATTCGTCGCGCTGAAGGGGACGATTGGTCAGGGCCCGGAGCGCATGCTTGAGGCCTATCAGCTCAACGACCAGATCGGCATGATGGCCTATAAGATCTTTCGCTTTCCCCAGCTTAGCTACGACACCGATCAGCGCAATAACGAGCTGCTCGCACGCATTCAAAAAGTGCAGAATCTATTCGCCGAATTTGCCACCAAGTCGGCCTGGTTTCAGCCGGAGTTGGTCGCGCTCAACGAGGATACGGTGCTCGGCTGGGTCGACGAGCACGCGCCGCTCAACGTGTATCGCTTCTCCATCAGCGAGGTCTTTCGCCAGCGCGCGCACCTGCTCAATGAGGATGGCGAGCGATTGCTGTCGTACTTTAGCCGATTTCACGGCAATCCCGGGGAGAGCTATCGGGCGCTTTCGACGGCCGACGTCACCTTCAATACCGTTGAGCTAAGCGACGGTAGCGCGGTCGAGGTCAGCCACGCCGCCTACGCACGCCTTCTTCGCACCTGCCGCAATCAGTCGGACCGCAGGAAGGCGTTTGAGGCGATGTACCAAATCTATGCCGACAAGCGAAATACCTACGCCTCGCTCTATAATGGGATTTGCCAGCGCGGCGCGGCCAGCGCGCGCGCGCGCCATTTCGAGGGCTCCGCCCACGCCGCGCTCGACGGCAATAACGTACCGGTCAGTGTGCTGGAGACGCTGGTGGAGACCGCCGCGGCCGGTGTCGCCCCGCTTCAGCGCTACCATGCGCTGCGAAAAAAGGTGCTTGGCCTTGAGAAGTACGACCAGTATGACGGCTCGGTTCCGCTGGTCGAGATCGACCTTGAGTATGATTATGACGCGGTCGCCGAGACGATCATCGCATCGGTCGCGCCGCTTGGCGAGGATTATCAGGCCCAGATTCGCACCGCGCTTGAGGGCGGTTGGATCGACGTCTATGAGACCAAGGGGAAGCGCTCGGGCGCGTATTCGGCGGGCGTCTACGGGGTGCATCCGTATATGTTGCTCAATTATAATGGGACGCTGTCGGATGTCTTTACCCTGGCCCACGAACTTGGGCATACGATGCATACGCTGCTCGCCAATGAGTCGCAGCCGTTTGCGACCGCGGATTATACGATCTTTGTGGCCGAGGTCGCCTCGACGCTCAACGAGGCCCTGCTGCTCGATTATATGCTCGGGCAGACCAATGAGCCGCTGGAGCGCGCGGTTCTTTTGCAGCGCGCAATCGACGGCATCGTCGGCACCTTCTATATGCAGGCCCTCTTCGCGGATTACGAACTTCAGGCCCATCGCCTCGCCGAGCAGGATCAGCCAATCACCGCAGAGGTATTGAGTGAGGTCTACTTTAGCCGCCTGAAGCATTATCTGGGGGATGTCGCAGAGCTCGACCCGCTCTACGCGATGACCTGGGCGCGGATTCCGCACTTCTTCAATGCGCCCTTTTATGTCTATCAATATGCGACCTGTTACGCGTCCTCGGCGAAGCTGGTCCGCGAGATTCTCGACGACGGCCCGGGCCAGGCCGAGGCGGTCGAGCGCTATCTGAATTTGTTGCGTGCCGGAGGCAGCGACCACCCGATGGAGTTGCTCAAGGCGGCGGGCGTTGACCTGAGTGAGCCCTCCACCGTCGAGGCCGTGGTCACCCAACTCGACACCCTGGTAGGGATGCTTGAGGCGGAACTCGACACCCTGGGCTTGGTTCCCTGAGGGGCGCGCCATCGCTCAGGATTCCTGGGGGATCTCCGGCAAGAATACGGGCGGCTGGAGATACCCCATAATTACCAGGAATCCGCCCACAATCACGAAGCTAAACTGCCAGTTTGGGTCCAAAAAGAAAGTAACCATGCCCAAAATGGCGCTCCCCTTGGCGAGCATCCAGCAAAATAATGCGGTGGGTACTCCGTCTCCGCCAAAGCGCGTTTTAAAGATGAGCGCGACGCCCAACCACATCACCGAGACGAAGAGCCCCACAACCATCGTCGTATTGGACAGCCCGCCGGTCACCCCCTGGGCGCCGGTGCTCGACCAGAAGATGAAGATCAACTCCCCCACCGTCGCCAGGACAATCCCACTCCAATAAAACCAGAGCAGCATCAATAATTGCCCGCGCTCTTTCTCTTGTTGCTCGGCACTCGGTTTCTCAGGCATTCTGACTCCAAAGAGGGTTGGGAAGCCGACCCTATTTATCTTAAGCGTTCCGTTCGAAATTTCCATCACGACGTTGGGCGCGCTAAAAACTGAACAGGTGCGCTTAAATCCAGAAGTTTGACCTGCATCTGCGCCGCCGATATGATGATCTATACTTCGGTGCGCCCCCCCTTCGTATTTCTGACTTCGAGTTACAAGCAAATGTTTCGAATTCTCAAAAACCTGAATAACGTCCTGGCTTTTATGGGCATTTTGGCGCTTTCCGGCTGTATTTTGACCGAAAGTCCCCCGGAGCGTCGGAATAAATCAGGAATACAAAACGACGCGAGTTCCACAGATATCGGCGAGAATGACGCGGGCGATACCATCGACGCCATCGCCTGCACCCTCGACGGTAATGAATGCAAAAGCCAGGAGAAAGCCAATCAGATCAGCACCTGCTCGAGCGAGTCGCTCACGTGTCTGTTTCGGTGCATAAAAGACTATAGGGACTGTGATGGTATAATTGCCAACGGCTGCGAAACGCATCTGGGCGACGTCGAAAATTGTGGCACATGCGCCAACTCATGCGTTTACGATACCGCACACTTTGCCCGAATTTGTGTTCCCGATGCCAACGCTTCGGTTCCCTTCAAATGCAGGATAAGCCTGGATGAGTGCGAGGAGGGCTTTGAGCGCGTGGATTCGGGAGGAATCATCACATGTGTAGCGCCGGAGTGAGGAATCACTTCAATTCATATCTTTACTTTTCTTACTTGCAGGAAGTTTCGCAATGAATCCTAAAAAAATAGCCTTATTGGTATTCCTCGCCTTTGGCAGCGGCGCACTCCTTAACTGCAGTGATGATTCACCTGCCCATCGCGGCCCGGATCTCATTGAGCAGAATGACATCACCGAAACCGACAGCTCCGACGCGGTCGATGAATCAGACGCGCCTAGCGATGGAATAAGCGAAGGCTCCTGCCAGAGCCATGACGACTGCGAAGGCAAGCAAAACCAGGACGGTTTTTGTGAGCCGAGCAGCAACGAGTGTGTCTTTTCCTGCAAGGACAACTTTAGCGATTGCGACGGGGATGCCGCCAACGGCTGCGAAGTTGATTTGAGCAGTGATAGCGCAAATTGCGGCGCCTGCGGCAATACCTGCGATGCCACGGACCTGAATTACCTTGCGGTATGTTCGCTTGGCGCCGAGGAAACCGCGACATGTTCGGTCGACTCCAGCGGTTGCGCCGACGGCTTCGTCGACCTCAATGGCGACCTCGCCGACGGGTGCGAATGTGAAATCGACAACCCCAATGATCTGATCGATGCCGATGGCATCGACACCAACTGTGACGGTGTTGACGGCATTCTTGTCGACTCGGTTTTTGTGTCCGCCAGCGATGGTGATGACAGCCAAAACGATGGCCTCACCCCCGATGCTCCGCTGGCCACGCTTGTGGCCGCCCTGGAAGCTGCTTCGGCCGAGGGTCGCCAACATATTCTTATGTCCGGCGGCACCTATGCCGGCGCGGTTGCGCTCAAAGACGGAATCAGCATCTACGGCGGGTTTGCGGCCGATGGGTTCACCCGCGACATCGCCAATCAGACCACCCGAATCGTCGCAACGCCCAGCGATTTCGACGGCGATACGACCGCCTTCGTCACCGTGAAAGCCCAGGATCTCAGCAGCCCGACCGTGCTCGATAATCTTATCATCGAAGGCTTCGACGCCAGCAACGACGGTGCATCGACGCTGGCACTATGGGCGCTGAACTCGCCAGAACTGACGGTCCAAAACACGACATTTGTTGCAGGTATCGCCGCAGACGGCGCAACCGGAACTGCGGGCGCGGCGCTCGATTGTGCGCCGGCTCCAAAGGGCGGTGCGGGTGGCGAGCCAAGTGGCGCCCAACCCTGCACATCGAGCAGCGATGGAAGCGCAGCACCGGGTGGCAATCATGGAGAGGGCTTTAACGCCTCGGCACCGGCGGGCCAAACCGGTCAAGGCGGAACGGGAGGAATTCATAAATGCAAAGGCTCCACCACAAACGGCGACGCCGGAGAAATCGGACCTCCGGGTTCGCCGGGCGCTCCGGGTGCCCTTTCCGCGAGCAATGATCTGGGCCGCTTTGACGCGAGCGGCCTCTGGATTCCGGCCAGCGGAGTCGACCCCATCGATGGCACACCAGGCGGCGGCGGTGGCGGCGGTGGTGCCGGGGGCAATTACGCGGGCAATACGCTTTTCACATGCGATGGGATTGTCGCGTCGTGCCTTTATGCCGGCGCAGCAGGCGGCAAGGGCGGTGATGGCGGCTGCGGAGGCGGCGCGGCCATGAACGGCCAGCCCGGCGGAAGCTCCTTTGGCATCGTTATTCTGCACGACCCTATCACGATAACAAATACCACAGTCACTCTTGGCCAGGGCGGCGACGGCGGCGACGGCGGCGCGGGACGACCGGGGCAAACCGGTGAACCCCCCATATCTGGTCAGATTGCCGTAAAAATCCAGGCCGGCGATGGCGGCAATGGAGGCCGCGGCGGCACCGGCGGACATGGTGGAAACGGCGCCGGTGGACAGGGTGGAAACGCCATTGGCCTGGCAACGGTCAACGCAGTAGTCGACGCCGCCGATATCACCTTTGATGGTACCGGCGCCGCGGAAGGAGCCGGTGGCGCAGGAGCAAGCCCCGCCACAAACTCGGTCAGCGCGCCAGATGGCCGCTCCGGCGTCACGCAAGATATCCATGCTTTCGCTCCAGCACCCTGATTGCGCGCCGTCCACGCCGTGCAGCTCCACAGCATGAACGGCGCCAAATCCCGGGCGATAACAAGTTTATTGTTATCGCCCATCTTTCCCCAAAGCACTTGCCGGCATGGCGCGCACACTGTAGCTTACGCCAGAATGTCCCGATACCAATCTCTCGACGAGATTATGATGTTTATTTCTAATATGACGTTTCAGTCCCTGCGCCGCTCTTTACCCCTGAAGGCTAAACGCAGTCGCTTGCTCCCCTTTCTGGTGGGGCTTTCTACGTTATTTCTGCTCCAGAGTTGCTCGCTCATTCTGGATTTTGACGAGTGCGCCGCGGATTCCGAGTGCGCAGGCGCCGGGGTGTGCACCGAGGGGATCTGCAAGCCGCCTCCCACTCAGGAAGTCATCAATATCATCGCCGCAGATACGACCTGGACCGCCGACAAGGTGTATTTGCTCAAGGACGTTATCACCATCACCAGCCCCGCCGTGCTGACGATTGAGCCGGGGACGAGAATCCTGGCTGAGAAAGGTGCCGCGCTGGTCGCGCTTCCCGGCGCACGCATCGAGGCCGCCGGCACCCGACAGGCGCCGATTGTCTTCAGCAGCGCGCAGCCGGTTGGCCGGCGGCGCGCGGGCGATTGGGGCGGTGTGGCGCTGATCGGAAAAGCCCGGGTTAACCGCGAGAACTTCAACCTGCGCATCAACGCCGAAGAGCAACAACCCCTGGTCGGCGGCAGCGATGACGCCTGGAATTGCGGCACCATCAAATATACGCGCATCGAATTCGGCGGGGGGTTCGTCAAGGGTGATAACGCGCTCAACGGGCTGACACTTGCCGGGTGTGGCACCGGGACCACCATCGATTATGTCCACGTGCATAAGGGCGATGACGATAACCTGGAGATCTTCGGCGGCTCGGTCAATATCCGCCATATCCTGCTCACGCGGGCGGGAGACGACCCCTTCGATATCGACACCGGCTGGCATGGCACGGCACAATTTCTGGCGATTCAACAAGATCCGGTGGGCAATAACTCCCTGGAGATCGGTGGGCTCAAGGAAAACCATAGCGCCACACCTCTCACCGATATCAAGATCTATAATTATACCCTGATCGGCGGCGAGGAAGACGGAGATATCCAGCGCGCCGCGCATATCAAGGAGGGCGCGCGCGCCTTCATGTCCCATGGCATCATCATCGGACATCATAGCGTGGGCATTGAAATCTCGGACGCCGCCTCGATTCAAGCGGCCGAAGAGGGCAATATCGTGGTTCAGAATACGCTGTTTTTCGATGTGGGCGCCGACAAAACCTCGTATTTTCATGCGGGCCCGCCGATACCTTCGGACCCGGATTCCAACCCGGATGAGGGCACCGACCCGGGCGACGAGTTCTTCGACCAGGTGGCCTATTTTACCCAGACGGCGTTCAATAACGTCTTCGGCCAGGACCCCGGCATCGAGCGTCCCTTTGACCTGAAGAACCCCAGCTGGGTTCCGGCCGGAACGCATACCACCGGCGCTTCCATCACCTCGCCGCCCGTGAGCGAGGGCTTTGACCCGACCGGCGTTTACCTGGGGGCATTTCGCCCCGGCGAGATTCCGTGGACAGAAGGCTGGACCGATTATCCGCTTAATTGATTTATTATCGAATTGATTGACTATTTATTATTTTAACTCGTTTTTGCGGAGCCGATATCATGAGCAGGCGCGATGGTGGACTGATGATTGCCGAGCAGCTTAAGAACGGCGGCATCGAGTATCTTTTCACTCTTTGCGGCGGGCATATCTCGCCAATTCTAGTCGGCGCCAAGCAGCTCGATATCCAGGTGATCGACGTGCGCGACGAGGCCAGCGCGGTCTTCGCCGCCGACGCGGCCGCACGCATGACGGGAAAACCCGGCGTCGCCGCGGTCACCGCCGGCCCCGGCGTGACCAATACGGTGACGGCGGTCAAGAACGCACAGATGGCCCAGACCCCGCTGCTCATCCTGGGCGGGGCGACCGCGACGATCCTTCGCGGGCGCGGCGCCCTGCAGGATATCGACCAGATGGCGTTTATGACGCCCGTGACCAAGTGGTGCACCCGCGTCACCACCGTGCGCGCGCTCGGGCCAACGATTCAAAAGGCGCTCAAGGTCGCCGCCGAAGGCGTGCCGGGACCGGTCTTTGTCGAGGTCCCGATCGATCTTCTCTACCCCGAAGAAGTCGTCAAAGGATGGTATCTGGAAGAAGCGGGGCTCGGCGACCCGCAAACACTGCTGGCCAAGGGCATGGCACTGGGCATGAAAGCCTATCTTCAGCGCCAGTTCCACCAGCCTCATCTTTCCCTGGACTTCTCGCCACCCGAGGTCAACCTGCCCTTCAAGGCGAGCCTCGCCTCCCTGGTGGAGGCGGCCGCCAATGCGCTGGTGCGCGCCGAGCGCCCGACATTGGTGGTCGGCGGACAGACCCTGGTCAATCGCAACCAGACTCAAGCGCGCGAGGTCGCCCGCGCCATCGAAAGCCTGGGCATTCCGGTCTGGCTGGGCGGCATGGCCCGCGGCCTGCTGGGCAAACAAAATGATCTTCAGTTCTTCCACAAACGCAGCGCCGCGCTCAAAAAGACCGACTGCGCCATCATTGCCGGATTCCCCTTTGATTTTCGTCTTGGATACGGCCGAAAAATCAGCTCCAAGGCCACGCTGATCGCCGCGAACCTCAGCGATACGGACCTGCGAAAAAACCGCACCCCCGACATCGCTTTGCAGATGCACCCGGGCGACTTCCTCATCGAGTTGGCCAACTATATGGGCACCGCTCCAGGCGCATCCAAATCCTGGCTGGCCGACTGCCAGAAACGCGAAGACGCGCGCAACGCAGATATCGCCGCGCGCGCCAACGACGCCGAGGAATTCGTCCACCCGATTTACTTCTTTCAGCGCCTCGAAGAACTGATGGGTGACAACGCCGTCATCGCCGTCGACGGCGGCGATTTCGTCGCCACAGGGGCCTATATCTTGCGCCCTCGCCAGCCGCTGAATTGGCTGGACCCCGGGGTTTTCGGGACCCTGGGCGTCGGCGGCGGCTTCGCACTGGGCGGCGCACTTTGCCGCCCCGACTCCGAGATCTGGCTGCTCTGGGGCGACGGGTCCAGCGCGTATAGCCTGGCCGAATTCGACACCTACGTGCGCCACGGCCTGGCACCCATCGCCGTGGTGGGCATGGACGCTTCCTGGGCGCAGATTGCCCGCGACCAAGTCACGATCCTGGGCGACGAAGTCGGCACCGGCCTGCGCTATACCGACTATCATAAGGTCGCCGAGGGCTATGGCGGCAAAGGCATTCTGGTCACCGACCCCACCAAGGTCGACGCGGCTATCAAGAAGGCGCAAAAACTTGCCAAACAAGGGACTCCGGTGCTCATCAACGTCCACCTTGCCCCCAGCGACTTCCGAGAAGGTTCGATCTCCGTCTGAGCCGAGAAACCTCAACAAAAACAACCACTTTGACCGGAGCAACCCGAAAATTTCGCGTTGCTCCGGGCGCTTTGCTGCTTAGATCCAAGATGAGGAAGAATGAGTCCCGTCGATTAAACCCAGACCGGAGTACTCGCCATGAATCTCAGCTCAATATGCCTCCTTCGCCGTTTGTCGCTCCTCACCGCCCTGCTCGCCGCATTCGCCCTGCTGACCCCCGCTTGCCGCACCGCCACGGCGACCAGTTCCGATTCGTCCGCCCCGGACGTCCAGGGTCCCATCGCTTCCAGCGACGCGATCCCCGAAGGCACCGACTTGCGTGTCTCACTCAATCAAAAACTCGACACGGTCAGCACCCAGAAAGGCGACACTTTCACGGCCACCGTGCTCAATCCGCTGATGAGCGAAACCGGCGAGGTTGTGGTGCCGGCCGAAGCCACGGTCTCCGGGGTTGTGACGGGTGTGGCGCCCTCCACCAGCGCTAACGAACAGGCGGCCATCCGCCTGGATATCCAGGAGATTCGCTTCGACGGGCGCGCATATCCCATGAGTGCGGATATTACCCAGACCGGCGTCGAAGCCCACACCGACCGCGGTGAGCTGCGCACCGGGGCTGCGGTCGGCGGCGTCACAGGTCTTGCGCTGGGCGCCATCATCGGCCGAAGCGTCACCTCAGCGGTGGTCGGCGGCCTGCTTGGCGCGGGTGCGGGCACCGCCATCAGCATGGGCACCGGCACCACCAACGCCGAGCTTCCCGCGGGTTCGACCATGACCCTTCGCACGACTCGGGCTGTTCCGATTCAATGATTCCCATCAAGCCGCGCCTCAAGCGCGCGGCGTCTCTCGTTATTTGGTCTGATTGACGCCCATGCTCGAATCATTATTTTCTTGGATGACCCCGATCGAACTCGCCGCCACTATCACCGGACTCGCTTCGGTCTGGCTGAGTGTGCGCCGAAATATCTGGTGCTGGCCGACCGGCCTGGTCATGGTCACGCTCTATATTTTCATCTTTTATGACGCGAAGCTCTACTCGGATATGGGCCTGCAAATCGTCTATATCTTTATGCAAATCTATGGCTGGTATTATTGGCTGAGCGGTGCGAAGGACGGGGACAAGGATGATGCGGTTCCGGTCACCCGCCTGAGTTCGCGCCAACTCGCCGCGACCTGGGCCCTCGGCCTGGCCGGCATCGTGGCGCTCGGCTACGTCATGGACACCTATACCGACGCGAGCCTGGCCTATTGGGACGCCGCGACCACGGTGCTAAGCTTGATCGCGCAGTGGTTTCTGGGCAAAAAGATACTGGAATCATGGGTCTTCTGGATCACCGTCGACGTCCTCGCCGTCGGCGTTTATCTGGCCAAGGGCCTCTATTTAACGAGCGGGCTTTACGTCGTCTTCCTGGGAATGGCGGCTGCGGGATTATTTGAATGGTTGAAAATTTATCGCCAGCGCCAGCTCGCACAAAGCGCACAAGAGGCATGATGCTGGGCAAGTTTTTGCCCCCGCACGCCGGCCACCGCTACCTCGCCGATTTCGCGCGCAACTATTGCGACGAACTTACTATTCTGGTCTGCACGCTGCAGCAAGAACCCATCGACGGCGCGCTTCGCTATGCGTGGATGCGCCGGATATTCCCGGATTGTCGCGTCGTGCATATCACCGACGATGTGCCGCAAACGCCGGCGGAGCACCCGGAGTTCTGGGCCATCTGGCGGGCGCTTGTGCTTGGCGCGATGCCCGAGGGCGTCGATCTGGTCTTTGCCTCCGAAGACTACGGTTTTAAGCTGGCCGAGGTCCTAAACGCCGAGTTCGTGCCGGTCGATCCCGGGCGCGAAATGATGCCAGTTAGCGGCACGGCGCTTCGCGAAAATCCGCTCAAATACTGGCGCTATATTCCCGACGAAGTCCGCCCCTATTATCTCAAACGCGTATGCGTCTTCGGCCCCGAATCCACCGGAAAATCGACGCTCAGCGCCGACCTCGCCCGCCACTTCGACACCCTCTACGTCCACGAATACGCGCGCCCGCTGCTCGATTATAAAGACGGGCGCTGCGACTACGCCGATATCGAACGCATCGCCCGCGGCCAGGCTGCCGCCGAAGACGCGCTCGCCTTGCGCGCGAACCGCGTGCTCTTCTGCGATACCGATGCCCTTACGACCACAATCTGGAGCGACGTCTTCTTCGGGAAGTGCCCCGATTGGGTCTTAGAAGAGGCCGAACGGCGCACTTACGACCTCTATTTGCTCCTCGACGTTGACGTCCCCTGGATCGACGACGCGCAGCGCAACCTGGGTGAGGCCGACGCGCGGCGCGCGTTCTTTGCGCGCTGCAAACAAGCGCTCGATGAGCGCGGCAGGCCCTATGTGCATATTTATGGGCCGTGGGCGGAGCGCTTCGCGCGTGCGGTCGCTGCGGTGGAGCAATGCCTGGCTCAGGAGAAGTTGCGCCCCTCATCATCGCCGCGCTGAATATAGGGCATGACCTTGCCCCCCGGCTGCCCATCGCCAAGCTGCTCATCGATCTGCACATCGATCGCGGCGTCTTCGCCGAAGAGCGTGGCGAGCTTGCGCGCAAGCCCCGCGCGATCCACCGGCACGCCGGGTACCGGGCGCACGCGGACGAAACATCGACCGTCGGCTTCCTGCACGAATTGATGCTGCGCAAAGACGCCATGAAGACGCATGATGCGCCCGATATCGACCGGGTTCACAAGCGAACCATCGGCCGCGCGAAAGAAGACCATCTTACGTGCGTGGA
>Ga0209075_1000625_pt1 | contig 34600 bp, 52 predicted proteins | sample Stecom2011_FD_187523 | JGI IMG/M metagenome (GOLD analysis project Ga0209075, IMG submission 187523) | Agricultural soil microbial communities from Utah to study Nitrogen management - Steer compost 2011 (SPAdes) (version 2) | ecosystem: Environmental > Terrestrial > Soil > Agricultural land...
ACCATGCCTGTCTACCAATTTCAGCACCTGGGCAAAAACTGGGATTGCAAAGATAGGAAATAGAATTGTTTTAAGATATCCTATGCTGATTATTTTTTGAATGTTTATTGCTTGGACTTCGAACTATAATCGCAAAATCGAACTGTACAAATTTAAAAATCGAATCGTACAAAAATAGCACGATTCGATTAAAGACACATTAAACACTGTTTAAACCTTACTAATATCATAATTAGCGGTCAACATCTCAAGTTTACGCTTACCACTCTGATTCGATGCGCTCAGGTGCATATAGTTGCCTTTGGTGCTCCATCCGTTTGCTATTGAATGCTCAAGCAATGACTCATTAGGATAACTAGACAATAAGAACTTCCCTTTGATATTGGATAGACATTCTAACAACTCGTCAAAATGCTGTTGAGTATAGCCTCCATAGTGACCTTGATTGCTATCCACATAAGGAGGATCACAATAAAAGAATGCATCTTCATGGTCGTGCCTCTTTATTAATTGAACAGCATCTTTACTCTCTATCTGAACAAGCTTCAATCTATCAGAGGTGACTTCATTAATTAGCTCCTTTTTATTCTCAAGAAGAATAACCTCTTTATTTCGATTTTGGGCACATCTCCAAGAGCCAATCTTATTGCTGAACCCTTGTATAGTAACCGTCCAAAACGCCCATGCTCTTGTTAACTCATCAAAGAGATACGGTGCGTTATACACAACTAAAGCCTGTTTATACGCTGTTCGTGCGTACGGAGTTGAATCTACAAGCTCTTTGAGTTCTTCAGGTTTGCGTTTTAGTACGCTGTAAAAATTCATGACTTGACCATTAAGATCATTTACTACTTCTACATCGGATGGATCTTTAGCCCAAAACAAAGCTCCGCCTCCAAAGAATGGCTCAACATACACTTTGTGTTCAGGTATTAACGGTAGTAATTTGGGTAACATTGTTTGTTTACCTCCATAGTAGGATATCGGTGTTTTTCTTTTTTTAATTTTCATTTCACTATACTTTTTAACTATATTTGTAGCACTCCCCAGTAAATAAGAAAGCACAACACGTGCGAATTTGACCTTAAAGAAGGTCTCGTGCATGTATTGTGCTTTTTATATTTGCTGGGGAGCAGGTATAGCGGGGCCTTCTTATCCTTCTTTAGTCAAAGATTTTAATCTCAACATATACAGGCTCTCCGTATAATGGACTTCCAGTAACTACGTTGTTTGCCGAAGCTAGACCTGTTACATCAAAGTATGTCATTACAGTTACTCGCATCTTAGTGTCGCTAATTCTTCGACCACCTGTTACGGTTAAGTTAGAATCAGCTTGTAATTGCCCTATTCCACTTACTATTATTGCTGTTTTTTTATTTAAAAAAATAGGATTAATACTCTCGAAATCATAAAACAGATAAGATGGAGAGGCTGTGAAAGTTATTATCTCTCCAGTATCATTGTACTCCTCCGTAAATACACCGTCAATAAAGAACCCTTTGATGCTCTTGTATGGCGTTATTCTTCTCTTAACTGCTTGCCAATATGACTTTGTTTGAGAATAAATCAATGAATTAGGAGGCACACTTACTCCAACCTCTATTAAAGCTATTTTTTCTCGCCAAGCCTCGTGATCTGATCCATCAAAATAGTCTCTATGTCCCCCAGGCACATCTACAGTTGCAATAGTCCAATATTCGTTATCTGAACCGGTAGCTTCTGGATATGAGTGTTGATTAACCCTAACAACCTCTCCATTATATAAAACCCATCCAGAATCAACTGTCACCGTGCCAGATGTAACACTTCGTGAGCATCCACTGATAATAACGACATTGTTGTTTTCTGCAATAGGCTTCATAATAGCCTCAAATGCTTCTCTATATATAGAGTCGATAAAACGGAGGTCGTCCACATATATTGGCATCCCCCCATTTGCGTTAATATTTAATGTTTTCATGATTTTATATTATTTCAATTATATAATTCTTACTTGCTAATTTATATCTGTTTATTAGTGCTCTAAGCCTTGGCTCATCAAAAGTTATGTTGTTTGGAATGTTAACTACAAAGTCTGGCCAACTCTGCAGTTCTTGTTGATTAAATAGGTATGTCTCCTGAGTGTTCTCAGATTCATTGTATATGTATGTTTTCTCATTTCCTTCAATCTTGTTGTACAATACCGTGGCTTTTTCCACATCGGTAGCATCTTGAATGTATATTCCTCTCTGAGCAGGATCAAAATAGTGATTCAAAATGTGTTCCAAGTATATGACCTGCCCATTCATATGAATAAGCAATTCGTTCTCTTTTCGATGCGAGTAATATTCCATTAGAATACGTCTAATAGGCTTACTTAAGAATTTCAGCCATGCAATATTGATATACTTCCTCTTGGAAATAGGCAAGTTAGTTTCGTTCCTTTCGTCTACATCTATTAATATCATTGCGCTATATAGTTAATTGATGAATTAAGAGGATGAGCAGCGTCCACTTCTAAATAACCACCGTTGGCGTTGTAGTAGTCTGTTATTGGTTGATATGCAAAACCTCCATATTTTGCTGCTGCATTCACAAATAAAGGATTAGCAACCCCATCTGCCAATTGAACTTGATCAATCATTTCAGTAACTGAAAAGACACCATCAAATGGTAAGTTCTTTAGGTAGTTGTTAATTGCATCCTCAACTGGAAATACTGATGAATCAGAAATTAAAGAACCATCACTGGCCATCACCAACGGATCGTAGTAGACTTTTAAGTCTACCTTAAATAAATCTGCAGGACGAGACACTGCAGTTACATTCACACCTGCAAATTTAATTCTATCAAGATATGCATTAAGCGCATCAAGTTGTGATTGTGTAAGCTGTGTCGGTGTATTGCCTTGCAAGTCTGCAACTTTAATTATAACCTCACGATTAACACCTTCATTAGCTGAAGCTAACTTGACTATTCGTGAAGCAGCATCTTCTGTAGGATATTCATATTGCAAGGTCGTTGCATTCCATTCTAATGCATGACCATACTGAAACTCTAAAGCTTTCTTTTGATACCACGGTAGGTTACCTAGTACGAGTTCTCGAGATCTCTGTTCAACCGCATTCTTGTGCTGTGTGAATAGATTCTGTAGGTCTGCAATTCTTGACGCAATAATCCAAACAAATAATCGCCAAACACCAACCTTGGAGGTGGTGTTAAGATCATCCGCCAATTGCTGTGAATCGTCGATGCTTGGCTGTAGATCATTAAGCTCTGTATAGTTAGACTTCTCGTCTAGTATTTCGTTGTAAATATCTGTTGTTCTCATGTTACCTTATTAATTTCGTTATATGTCTTCAAAACTCCGTTTCCTCATCCTCAATCATCTTATAAGGTTGTAGTAATTGGGCTGCTTTGTTAGGGCAACCCCTTTTATTTAATCAAAATAGTTCCCTTCTTCTGTTCCATCCATACCTATTACATAGTAATTAGTATCTAAACCTACATTTCCTAACTCCACAGGATTTTTATAGAGGTTATAGGCTTGTTTGGCTGTTAGAATAGGTACTTCTAATGATTGTATGTAATCAATCAAGTCGGATAATTCCTGTCTTCTTTCTCCATATCCTGATGGGTTGTTACTTGGTTGGTATTCGGGATATTGGGGGTGAATTGCGAAGACCAGCCATCCTCCTGTCGCTATTGCTACATCGACGGCATCCTTACAAACTTGAAGTCTTGAAACTTCATTCGCTCCTGCATCGAATTTCACCCTCTTTAATTTATAACTTTCGATTGGAGGAACATTGGCGCAAGTCCCTGCCGCTATTTCACTATCGTCAACCGAAATGAAATCAGTTCTATAATATTTTCTCACAATTCTATCCGTGTCAAAGGTTCTTGAACCAAAAGGCGCAACGAACATCTCTGCTTTTTCTCCTATGGCTGCCAGTTCTGTTTTACATCTCTGTAATTCAAACTCTTGTTCTGGAAGCGGTAAATCACCTGTATAGTAATGGTTATGTGTGTGACCAGCAATGTCGTGTCCTAATGCTGATAACTCCACTATCCTTTCCTTGGTATAATAATTAGGGTCTCCAAATCTACCTGTGATTATAGCGAATGAAGATTTAACTTCCTTAGAATCTAACATTGGAACATACCAATCGTCATTAAGTACGTGTCCATCATCTGAGATAAAGGAAACCATAGGTATTCTTGGCTTGGCTGGATTAGCATCCCTGAACACTCTAGATATCGTTGTAATTATACTTTTCCCATTCAACGGAATAGTAGAATTATTCTTTACCCCTCCTGTCGTAGAAAATGGAGATTCTTTCTGTATTACCTCATTTTTATTGTTTATGCGGGTTGTAGAGGGGTTCGAAGTATTAATTGAAATTCTAATGAATCTTACATTTTCAGGAATAATTACCGACGGGAAATAATAGGCTACAGGGTCAGAAACATTCTCTATGTTAGAAACGAGCTCGTAATCAGCATTATATAGCAGCACCCTGGCGTTTCCTGAAAAAAGAATATACATTTCATATTCCCCAGGCTCTATTCTATAATATTTTTTAGAGTAATACCATCCAGAACCCGCAAATGGAATTCCATTGTCCCTCAAAAACCCCTCTCCCCATATTTCAGTATCTGTTATCTGTGAATCCGCCAATTCCTGAAGAAAATTAGTGCCTGGCGCTTTCCTCAGGAATCCTAGTTCTTCTTTAGTTTCTTCCTTTTTTAAGTTGACAAATATAGGAGTTGTAAAAACATTGTTTGTAGGGATATTTGCATTTTGTAAAAAATCTGCACGTAAATAGCTTGTATCTACATCGTTATGAGATATTTTTATCCACTCAGTACTAGCAGGCAACTGTATTTGAAAAATATAAACTGTGGGATTTGTTTCATTAGAAATTACATCTACTATATTGTAATTAGCATCGTAAGCTATGATTCTTGCATTACCTGTTAACCGTATATTTACCTCATATAAACCTGGGTAGGCTTTTATGAAATTTTTAGAGTAATACCATCCAGAACCCGCAAATGGAATTCCATTGTCCCTCAAAAACCCCTCTCCCCATATCTCAGTATTAGTTACTGGGATGCCTTGTATTTCTTCTAAAATATTAGTTCCAGCATTTATAGTTTCAATTCCTATATCTTCAGGGGTTAGATTATATCTCTCAAACCTTGTACCCCCTGGTTCTGAACTCTGAAAACTATAGTATCCTGCATTATTGGAGTCTGTTGCTTCTGATACCTGAAATACAGTTCCATCGGCAGGTTTTGGGTCTACTGCTTGCGCATCTGCAAGTGAATCATAGACTTTAACGGATTCAAAAATAGCCGCGTCTAATGTATCTCCGAGAGTTATAACACCTGTCTCAACAGTCTTTACCTTAGTTGCTAAATCATCGATTGAGTCATATCCATTTTGTGCGCTATCTGTTCTATTCTTAACTTCATCAATGAAATCAGATGTCTCTTGCTCTGTATATTTCTTACCTCCGTATGGTCTAATGTTGTTTTGTGCCATATCTATTTTTATTTAACTGAATACTAAAATTGAAAAAACCTCTTCTGAAAAGACTCCTTTTAAGTCTAATTCAAAAGTTGAAGTTGTCATTACTACTTTATTCTTGGAGATATAATCCACTATTGCCTGATTTATTACCGTAGGAATCACAAGTATCTCATTCACGTACAATGTATCATCAACCTTTCCGTTATGCAACAAGATGTCCATAACAGTATCTATTGATCCTGTGTACATCAATGCGATGTCAAATATCGTTTGGTTGTCCTGTACTTTAATCTTCGTCATATCTCGCTGATATTTCAATGTTATCAATGCTGCCAACGCTCACGCTAACATTCTTACCACCATCTGCTTCGATTTGTAGCTTAATGTCACGCTCGAGTTTCTGTCTTATCCTTGCATCTACTGGAGCACGCAAATAGGAACTTATGCCAATTCCCAACACGGGGTTTTGTGTATATTCACCTTTGTGGGCAAGAAGCAAATCTTCAACATGTTGCTGATCTGATTCGTCAACCACGAAATCTCCACCTCTTATCTGAAGGTCGCCATCTTTTAATACAAAATCTTTAGCCATGTTTAATGTTTTTGTTTTCGATTCCTGTTCCGTCCTTGAAGTCTAAAGAACTTAGTGACGCATTCAATGCTGCTTGAAATGCTGAAGGACTTCCATTGCCTGGTTCATTTATTGGCGTAGAGAGTGAACTCTTAAATGCATCAATAAACGCTTTATTCGTTGCCATGATCTGTTGAAGCTCTTCTGCTTTTACAATTGAATAATCATCTCCATTAAACTCTATTTTATCAGCGTTTAAACGATACTTAACGATATCGTCAAATTTCAATACAACGAGTGCCTCCTTCTTATTCTCAATCTTCGCTAGCAATACCTCGCTGCCTATTTTCGGTTCAACGAGAATTCCAGTAACATTTGTATTGATCACTGACTTCACACGAACACCATCCAACTCCAAATCATCAACATCGCATGTCAATGTCCAGTCGTTCGAATCGAAGTCTGTCACTTTTCCCGTGAAAACTTGAGCTCCTAACATTGGCTCAACTATCGCTAATATGGCATCTCTCAAATTCATGTTCTCGCTCCTAATGTTATTTCCTGTTGGTGACCATCAACTCCAATTGAATAGTTCACTTTGTCTATCCAGTAGCTTCCTACTTTATCGCTGTCTTCATTGTCCTGTATCGTTAAGATGTCGCCTTGACGGACAAATGGCTCGCCAAATAGCGTTAAGCCACCACGCCAACCGTCATATATTAATCGTTCCGCTTCCTTTTCTGCAAGCTTTTTCAATTGGCTTACAGGAATGTTATAAAAGTTTAATGTCTTCGAGTCTCCGTTAGGGTCGCCAATTTCAATTTCGTGTTTTGTACCGTCTGCCATATTAGAAATAGCTGCAACCTTAACCTTCACATCTTCCTTTGATTTGTATTCCAAATCATCCTCCTTGACAGTTTCATTCAAAACAACAAAGTGCTCTTTTGCAAATTCAGGATCATATTGTTTTCCAACCGTGATCTTGCCATTTCTAATGAATGAACGCAATCCAAAATCGGACTTAATCTGATCTAACAATTTAGCTGCAGATATTTTGGAAGCGATGAACCTTGGTAAATCAATATCAAATGCATCAATTTCGAAGTCTGGAAGATTTCTCTCCAGGAATGATTTGATAGTTTCATTTTTCGCAACGTCATTGATTTGCAATTGCTTCAATTTCCACATTAAATCTTCACATTCAATTTCTATTGGAATAGTTGGTTTAACTGCAGATACAAAACCCTCGAATGCCAAGTACATGTTTGGCTTATAACCGTAACTGATGGTTACAGCATCGCCTTTCTTAATCAAGTCTTTGAGTTTGTTCTTATCCAACTTCAAATTAGCAGGCAACATAATAACTGCAGTGTCGGTTAAGGATTCCCAACCGCTTATAATCTCAGCTTTGTGAACGTAATCAAAAGTGAATTGACCAATGGTGATATGTACTTGCGTTACTTTCATTACTGCGTCAAATTGCTTAATTCATTTGCGTTCAATTCTAAAGGCACATCGCTCTTCGCTGTGAACGAATATTGCTGACAATTAATGTATGGCGTTTTCTGAAGTGTTGGTTGCATGATCACAATTTCATACACGCCTAGCGCATTCAATACCTCGTGATCTACTTCCAAGGTAGATTCCTTTTTCATGAATTTCATAAAATTGACAACTTGCTCCAAAGGATAGCCATAAGATGTGTTGCAGATCATGCCACTCACGCTGATTTCAAAATCTCCGTTATTAATGAATTCCTTCACCGAGCTGTCTCGGCCATCTATGATAGTTTCTACAATATTGCGAGGCATTGTGATGTCAATAACCGCAGATTCAAGAAATAGATCATCCTCTCCTTCAACTCTCAAAGTCATTGGTTGGAAGAGAGGCACGCCTGCAAGATTGGAGCTCTCTCCATAATCCTTTCTGTCTTGTGCAGGAATAGATTCATAACCATTGACTATATCTGTAACTTCTTTCAAAGCCGTATTATAATCAATTCGATTCGTTGACTGCATTAGTGCTTGTAATGCATACGCCACTTCAGGACGATAATTGACATCTCCTGCCAACTTCGTTACTAATTCTGGTATGTTGTACTTTCTTACTGCCATTACATTTACATTGCGACTTCAAAATCTCTTACTGCTGCGACCATCGCCTCAGTAACTTGTTGTTTAATCTTTCCTGTACCTTCTTTGAGGTTGGTTGTGCTTAATGTTATATTCTTTACTAGGTTCTCAATGCGAACGTTAATAGTTTTCATTTCTCCACCTGTGCCCTGGATAACTTTGTCACGGGTGGGTACTGTTGCACCACCTCCAGCACCAGTATCTAAGTTTGTATTAAAACTACCCACTTCTTTCTTGCTAACACTGCTGCCTCTATGACTTGATAATCCAGCGTCATTGAAAGCCTTATCTGCCTTAAGAGACTCTTGAAGCGCAAGATTAGCCTCAGCTGCTAACTCGTTAACTTGAACACCTTTAACATCCTCAGAGGAAATAATACCTAGAGAATTAAATGCTATCAGTTTTTCATACCAACCTGGAGCCTTTTGCTCTGCTTGTATTTGCTCCTTAAGTTTCTCCTTGTAAATTTCCGCAGCAACTTCTTTCCTCGCACGTAACATTGCATTGTCCGCAATCTTACCTTGAATCTCGTCAATCTTTTCATTTGTCAATTGCTCCTCAGTGTACATCTTGAGCAATTCAGGGTATTCTCTTTTTAACTCTGCAATAGCTCTCTTACGCTCATCAGTACCTTTCTTTGCAGCCTTAATTCTATTGGTGAGAATAGTTGTTTCTGCAATTTCTTCGGAGGCAATATCAACCGCACGTTCATGAACTTCGTTTGCAGCTTCTTGGGCAGAGGTAGACGAGGATAAAACACGTGTCAATGCATAAGCCCCTGCTGCTAATGCTGCAACACCTGTAATCACTAAGCCAATAGGGTTGGCTGTCATTGCTGCATTCCATAACCATTGCGCTGCAGTCACAGCCTTAGTTGCAATTGCAGCTGCCAACTTTGATTTCCCTAAAAACTTAATACCTGAAGCTGCCGCACTTGCTATTGGTACAAATGCAGACATTTGACGAGCAACGTCTGAGATAGGTTCTAAATAAGCGAATACTCCACCTGTAGCATTAAAGACAGACACTTTGAAATCATCGATTGACGCTTTCATTCGTGCTTGTTTTTCTGCACCTGTATCCATCATAATTGCCGCTTGATCAAATGCTGTATTAGTACCAGTAATGGCATTTGTCATTTCGTCCTGAGCATCTACAGATTGCAACAAAGATTGTGCGGCTGCAGCATTTGCACGCCCAAATAATTTAGACATCAATGCAGAGTCATTGCCAATCACTTCAAGATTTCTTAATCTGTCGGTAAAAGATAAAGACTTATCACTCAATGAATCAACACTCACACCAGCTCTGGCTAACTCTTCTTGAACATCTGGTGGCAAAAACCGACCTTGATTCAATGTTGTGATAACATTTCGCAATGCAATACCACCTTCAGCACCTTTCTTACCTGCTTTGTCAAGTAACTGTATTGAACTCAACATTTGTTCGAACGAAATGTTAGCCCGCATCGCATCAGCTCCAACATTCATAACCGCAGATTGAAGTACTGGCAATTCAGAAGAACCTGCATCAGCTGATGCAGCCATTGCGTTCATCATCTCACTCATTACCTTATTAGCATCTGCTGCGTTGGTTAGATCCACATTGTACTGATTCATCGCAGTGGTTAACAGATTCGTAGCACCAACCACATCGCCACCCATCATTTTCGCTAATCGCTCAGAGTTTTGAGACATCATATTCAACATGTCGGGAGTGTTGGCTAGTTCTGGTCCTAACTGTGCTAAGATAAGTTTGAATGTTTCAACAGAGTCTGCTGCATCTCCTCCGAATATCTTAGCATTTTCTCGAGCTTTCTTACCAAGATCATCTAATGCGCTTCCTGTTAATCCAGTCATTGCTTCAACCTCTGCCATGGAAGATTCAAAACGCAGTCCTGGCCCCGCAATATCTGCTAATGATCTTGTAACATTCTCAAGACCTTGAGTAATAGAAACGAAAGAAATGTTTTGGATATGGCGCTTCATACCAGAGAAAGCCTTCTTGGAAGACTCTTCTATGCCAGTAACGCCTTTCTTTAGCTTGTCGGTATCCTTTCGAATATCGTCTAATGCTTTGAAAACATTACCCTCAACATCTATGGTGAACCTTGCATCGCTCATTTCTTTCTTGCTTCAATTACAATTTTGTAGGCCTCAAGAGCTCCATCTCTCACTGCCGCTTTTTGTTCGGAGTATTTGTGTTGATTGAGCCACAGGACATCTGCCGCTCGTTGTGAAAACTCCTCCTCTGTTAATGACATTGGGTCTAGACCAAACTCCGAACGAATTAAAACGCCCAGTTTCCTAATGTCAGCCTTTCCTTCCTCATTTGGAATAGAGGAAGAGTTTATGCGTTTTTTACTGTTCCAACTAGAATTCTGAAACTACGTGCAACAGCAGTGTCTAATGCTAAACTGAACTCATCATCTGTTGAGAATTCTTCCGAACCTCCGAGATAACAGTTCTCACGCAAATAGTTGTTCTTTGCAACATAATCGTCAGCGTGCGCAGCATCTGCCGCTTGCATTAATTCCAATGTAGGTTTCTTGAAGTAAGCCAAATGCTTCTTTCCATCGTCAATTACCTCAAATACTTTGATTTGATTCTTCCCTGGATACTTCGCTTTCCATTTGTTCATTTCGCCTTCAGTTGCCTTTCCAACGATTTCTAATTCTTTCTTTTTTTCTGCTAATTCTTTTGCCATAGTTGTTTGTGTTGAAAGGCGATCATTACGACCGCCTTTAAATTATTATTGTACATTCCAGTCAATGTGACTGGTGATCATTTCATGCGTGTGAGAGATTTCCGTGTCTCCTTGTGTAACTGCTATTCCGTTGCTTTTGAACTGGCAATTTCTAATAATATCAGTTCTTAACAATGGTTGGTTCTTGGGTTGAAATGTTACCACGATGTCGAATGGAGGAATATCCTGCAATCTTTGTCCTGGAGCCAAAGAAGCTTCGAGTGCTCTTTTCTCGAATTCTAAGAGTTCAAAGGATGCTTGAGGGTCAAAATTCCCATCTCCACGAGCTACAGGATGATTTCCTGCGCCCATGATATGCTCTTTCGATTGCGTGTCGGAATAGTCAATAGACTTGATTCCTGTCAAAGTACGTGAGAGCATGTTCACCTTAATTGAACCCCACGATGGCTGTACGCCGTTAATGAATGGTTGTGCCATATCTCTTAATTATTTGGGTTAGTGAATCCAATGTCTACGTTAATCTCTCTTGCTTTTCCAAGAGGAATAAGTGACAATTGCGTGTCTATGGATGAAGTTGCGAGAACATCTTGCGCAGGATCAATGTAGAAAGTGAAGCCTGACAATTCCCCTGGCATCTGCTCAGTGATGGCTTTGTCTACTTTGGCTTTCATAGCCATTACAAAAGTTGCATCTAGCTCACCGCTATTTGGGTCAACGGCAACTGGAGAACCTAGATCAGGCAACAATGTCGCTCTTACAATTCGAGTTGCTTTGTTGACCGTTCGGTTGTTCTCGATGTAGGCATAGTCTTCCGTTACCGCTGTACAAGTGTGCGTGTCGTTGAAATAGATACCTGCAATTCCTACGTGCTTGCGAAAGAAAATCGCTCCGTTATCGTTGGCAGTATTGAGTTGCGAAACTGACAACGCACTTAATTTGGTATTCGATATTGAAGCGATGGAAAGTGAACCTCCTAACATATTGAAATCACTCACGTAGTCAATTCCTACATGTACGCCAGCTCTTGAAATTGCACCAAGTGCTGTTCCAACAGCTGCATAAGTGTCATCAACTTGTGCCACTGAATAATCTTGACCAACCATTACCGCAACATTCTCGGCATTCAATGCTCTGAAATCGTCGGGGTTGGTAATGTCAAATCCTTTTCCTTCCAATACTACAAGGATAGGCTTGTGACCATTATACAGTGTCTTCGCTTGAATTTCAGCCTCTGCAATTGCCGCTAACAATTCAGTTGTGTCTGTTACTGCTATTGAAGGGTTATAAGCGATAGCCGCTTGATTAATATCTCCATCCGCCGCATCTGTAAGCGTTGGTAGTTCCTCAGTCAACTCTTTGTAAGTTGTCGCTTGTGCCTTCAACAATAAGTGAAGTACTCCATCAGGATTCACACGGAAGAACTCTTTTATGTGCTCATATACAAGCACTGTGTTTGTTGTGTCGTAGTCAGCATCAAGACCAATATCTTCTGCTTCTTTTACGCTTGAAAGCATGTACACAATGTCTAATTGCGCACCGCCTACAACAGCGACACCATTAGCGATTAATCCGCTAATCATGTCCGTGGCTGGCTCTCGTCTACCGAGTCCTCCACGGGTTTTATTAATATTTACGTCGTTCAAAGCCATATCTTATGAATTTGTTGGTTTGTGTTCTTCTGAATCGTCAGCTTCCTCAGCTCCTGAATCGGCCGTTTCATCCGTTTCATTTTGAATTGAATCAGGATTGAAAGGTGTGTCCAAGAATGTTTGAATTGTTTCAGTAATTTCTGCATTCGTTGCTTGCTCATCAATTGAGATTTCATTTTCCTTAGCGAAATCAATCAACTCTGCTTTCTTCATTCGCTTCAAATTTGGAGCTTCGATTGCAGGAGCTTCTGGAGTTTCCTTTGAAGTGTCAACCTCAACATCCAATTCTGATCTCTTAATGATTTCGATTTTCAAACCGTTGTGATCTGCATGGCGTTGTGCCCAGATAGCAGCTTCCCTTTCAAATATTTGACCGTCTGATGTGATAACGCATTCGTTCTCTTTCGGGTAGTGCTTAAAAAAGCCTTCTAATATTTCTTTATGATTTTCTACCATAACTTTGTTTTTAAAATGATGAATAAAACGAAGAATATCAGCAATCCAGATAGAATAAGAATGGTTGTCCAATCCCTTTCAATCACCACCTCTTTGGTGCTTTCTTGCTGTATTACTTCTTGATTTCTTTTGAGACTTTGGAATTCACGTTCAATGGTAGATTTTACCAATTGACTAATCTCATCACAAATACAAGTTGCAGTTATGCTGTCATTCATGTATTTAATGTGGGTTTGAACGCCTTTTGAAGAGCGTTTAATCTCTCCGATTTTCTTCAAGTCTTCTATTGAGATATTCAAACTATCCTGTCTTTCTTTAATCACAATTGTGTCTAGGACCACCTCTTTTGTGTAAGAGGTAGAATCCCGATGATCCAGCGTTGTCTCCTTCGTCTTGTCTATGCTCTTTGTCAGCTTGCAAGAGGAGATTGACAACGCCGTAATCATGGCAACTATGAAAGTTAAATATCTCATTGTTCTTTAATTCTTTGTATTTTTAATTTGAGCTTTTCCATTTCAGCCTCTTGAGTTTGCACTCTTAGTTTTAGCTTCTCTGTTTCAAACTTTTGAATTTGCAACTCTGCTTGGCAATTGCTTTTCTCGTTCTCGGCCTGTTCTCTTTGAGCGGTCAAATAATCAAGCAAACCCTGTGAGGTCTTAATTAGCTGCTCTGCTCCATCGCTTACAACGCCTGTGTCGCTTCGTCTTGATGCTTGACGTCCGCCTAACATCCAACCTGCAGCGGTAGTTATTACCCCAACTGCCGATATTATAATCTCGTTAGTGTGTGACATCATCTAGATACTTATTAAGGGTTTCAGCCAAAAGAACTCCTGTTTCACATTGAAACTTTGGATCACGCAATAAGCGCACGCCATCGTCGTTCGTGTGAAATTCAAGCTCGATAAGAATAGCTGGGCACACCGTATCTCTCACTACTGCAAAGTTGGCTTCTTTTCCAAGGTAGCCGTCCGACAGATCAGTACGCAATGGCACGTCTGGAAACTTCTCCTCGAAGCCTTTCAGCCACAAATCTGCAATGATGTCCGCTTCTGTATTTCCGTAGAAAGTGAAAGCCTCATGTCCACGAGCTGTGGAAGATTTCGCTGCATTAGAATGAATAGAGAATAGAATTGCATCTCTATTGCGAGAAAGATCGTTTGCTCTCTTTGTACGCTCATGAAGTGGCACGTCTCTCCATTCGGAAGGACATACCGTAAATTCAACCTCATAACCGTATATTCTTAAGGTCTTCGCCCATTCTCGAGCAAAGACTCTATTTCCAACTCCTTCGTAATAGAACGAGCCATCCACCTCATGACGAGATGCTTTGCCTGGAGTAACATACTTGCCAGTTGTGGGGTCTAAAGCCCCATGTCCTGCGTCTAATATGATTAATGGCTTATTCATGGCTCGTTCTTTCTATCTTGGGTTTGGGTTTAATATTATGCCGCTGGCGAATAGATCGCTGCAATTCCTTTGTTTCTAATCGGCATAGAAAGACCACGCATTTGGAAACCAATAACATCTCCACGATCTGATGGGTCATTGATTCTTGAAAACAAGTCAACAGTACCTTTCGCTTTCATCACTTCATCCTTATGGAAAGCAAATGAAGCGTGTACATCAGTTGCAGGAGTATCTGCTGCACCCCATGCTACCTTTGCTCCAGTCGTTTTGTTGTAACGTGGCAATCTTCTCTCAGCTAAGAAATATAATTTGAATCCAAGCAAGTCTCCTTTTTCCATCACACGATTGAATCTGTCTACATCTTCCAACTCCAAATCTTCTTGGTGTTGCGTAGAAAGAATTAGAATTCTACCTTCCGCAGGAATTTCTGCATCATTGAAGGCTGTACGCAACTTAATCACGTCAGCATATTTCAAGCGTTTGTTTCCATTTCCATTATCTGCTCCAGTAGCTGTAATAATTGGAGTGTACGCAGTATCTGTAGAAGGCACTAATGCATGCGCAGCTTTCTTCATAAATGTCATTTGCAATGCTTTTTTATGGCCTTCAGTTACAGATTTCACTTTGTCATAAGCTAACTCTGCTTTCTCGATTGAACGCACTAATGTGTTCTCCGTATCGTAAGTGTCCAACGGCAATGCAATAGGAGTGTCTGTACGTTGATTAGTAGCAACAGGATAAGTTGTGTTATTAATCAACACATCAGGGTCAACGCCTGCCTCAGCGAGGTTAATTGTGTTATTGTCCACGAAAGCACTCATGTCTTTCATTTCTGACAAGAACATGTCATCAGCATAGAAATCCTCTAAGATTTCGTCAAGCCAAATTTCTTTGTTCAAGCCTGCAAAAGCTGCGCTTTCAACTTTTGGTGTTAATGCCGATAAGGCAACTAATCCAGCACCTGCCGCTAGAACTGGGAGACCTGTCAAGAAGGTCACTGTGAACGCCAAAATGGCGATTGGTAAAAATCCGAATATCTTTTTCATCTTACTTTAGATTTGAGGTTTTAACAACTTTGGCGTAACGCTCTGGATCCTCCTCCTTCATCGCTAACAGCCCTGAATAATCTTTTTCTTTCCAATCTCTGAAAGACCATGCATCACGGCCATCAGCATTTGGGGTGTTTGGCTTTCCACCTCCTGCCATTGCAGTAAGGTTCTCTTTGCCAGGAAGAGCTTCGATAGTCTCTTTCGCTAGATCAAAATCAGCCTTTGCTAGGTTGATGAACTGCGCTTCATTTTTGGCAGTAACTTTACCTTCTTTTTTTGCTGTTGCAATTAGAGACTCTATTGCTTTCGCTTCGGCAGTCTCCTGCGCTTTCTCCATCTCTTCGACTTTCGTCTCTAATGCAGAATTGCGTGCAATAACATTCTCAATCGCAGCAGAAATCTCGTTGTCTTTTGCTTCGGATTCTAATCCAAGAGCGACAATCGTCTTTGCGTTTAACTTCATGTTATTATTTGTTTTGGGTGTACTTGTTTGGGGTTTCTCCTCTTCTTGGAAGAAACGTGCTTGGAGGTCTTCGTCTGATGCAAAATTTTCCAAGCATGCGGCAATGTTCTCCATGTTATGAAATGCAGAAATATCTGCGTCCGATAATGATGGATCAACAATTTCATCAACAATCTTCTCGCTAAGTGCTAATGATGAAGAAAACCAGTTATCTCCATCTAACCAAGCCTCAATGTCTTTTGCTTCTTTTCCAGTTCGCTTAGAATATTGAGAAACAAAATCAGATTCTAATGATCGGAGAAGCATAGCGTATTTCTCCATATCTTTTGCATTCCCCTCAACTCGTCCAGATGGAGAATGAATCATGATTAATCCATTGTCTGCAATCTTCAACTTATTAGCCGCTAACATGATTATCGTTCCCATGCTTGCAGCTAACCCGTCTATCACAATAGTTAAATCACCTTTAAATGCTCTTAAAGTGTTATAGATTAAGTTTCCATCAAAGACAGAACCTCCTGGAGTGTGCAAGTGAACTGTTGCCGTTTTCTTATTCTTCAAGAACTCAGTCAATTGATTTGATATATATTGACCATTTCCATAATAGATCTCTCCATATAGCTTGGCCGCATTATCTGTTGAATGAAATAGCATATTTGTCTTTTCGTTTCAACAAATTTGAGGGCTTTTTTTCGCTAAAAAAAACGCTCTAAACATAAAGGTAAGCCCTGTGTAGCATATTGGTTTCAGAGGATTAGCAATACAAATGAAGTGCTTTTTTATAGGTCTTAAAATGTCGAATTTTGGAAATATGAAGATGGCAGAAAAGAAGCAACTCGCTCAGAGTTTATATGTAAAAAGTGATTTTACTCGTAAACAAATTGCAGCAAATGCAGAGGTCACAGAAAAGACCTTGAGGAAATGGATAGAAGACGGTGAATGGGATAAAATGAAAGACGCACTCCAAGTTACTCGTCCGCAATTGTTGGTTGAAGCTTATTCGCAATTGAAAGCAGTGAATGAGAAGATTCGCGATGAATTTGGAAACGTGCCTAATAAAGAATTAAGCGATGCAAAAGGCGTGTTAAGAAAGGAAATTGAAATCTTATCCAACCAACCCATTCACAAGTACATTGAAGTATTTGAAGACTTCATTCAATTCTTATCCAAGACAGAACCTAAGGAACTTTCCAAGTTCGCCACACTTTCGCAAAGCTTCATTAATGAACTCGTAAAAGAAAGATAATGGCAGGAGCATATAAAATGAAGGACAAACAGGCTCAGAAACGCTATGAAGAACTTTGTAGGCGTATTTCTGAGAATACTGGTATTGATCCTTTTGAAACTGTATCCAGCAGAAAGCAAAGAATTGAAGTGTATATGAATGACTTCAAGAAGTTTGTTCAGTACTACTTTCCGCACTATGGAGATTCTGAGACACCTGAATTTCATGTGCGCATTGCTCGCCGTGTGCGTAGGTCTAAAACATACAAGGCATGGTTGAAATGGGCACGTGGACATGCTAAGTCGGTTGTGGCAACTGTGCTATTACCGTTGTGGTTGTGGATTAATGGAGATATTCAATTCTTAGTGGTCATTGGACAAAATGAAGACAAAGCAAAGATTCTCCTGGGCGACTTGCAAGCAGAATTTGAAAACAACCAAAGACTAATCAATGACTTTGGAAAACAACAGCAACTCGGAAGTTGGGAAGATGGTTTCTTTGTAACGAAATCAGGATTCAAAGCTAAGGCATTAGGGATGGGGCAAGAACCTCGTGGACTTCGTGTTGGTGCAGATAGACCTGACATGATTGTTGCCGATGATTGGGAAACCAAAGATACTTCTAAGAATCCTGCAAGACAGAAAGAGTATGCTGAATGGTTCTTGAGATCTGTAATACCTACAATGGATGATAAGAATAGGCGTGTACTGATCGCTCAAAACAAGTTCCACCCTCAAATGATATTTGACCTTGTGGTTGATGGAAATGACGAATGGAAGGAAGACAGAGTCGATGCGTATGATCCTGTTACTTACGAGCCTATTTGGAAAGATAAGTACGATGCTGAATTCTTCAAGTTGCAGGAAAAGACAATGGGAACTATTCGAGCATTGGCGGAGTACAACAACACACCTCACATTGAAGGTACGATGTTCAAGGACGAATACATTCAATGGGCAAAGCTTCCACGCATAGATCACTTTGATGCGATTGTAGGAACTTGGGATGTTGCCTATGGAGGAACAAAGACCAGTGACTTCAACGCCATTCGTATTTGGGGATTAAAGGACGGTAAGAAGTATTTAATTGATTGCTTTGTTAAGCAGTCAGTAGTTCGTGAAGCTGTGCAATGGATTAAGGATTTTCAATCGAGACTTCCTAAAGGAGTGAAAGTTCAAATAGGTTTTGAGGCTCAATTTTGGAATGAGGCAATATTTGACGCCATTCAAGAAGTTGAACGTGAGGCAGGTTTTCGTTTGAACTTGATTAAGATGGAGCGCAGACGAGGAAATAAGTATGACGCTATGTGCGAAATGCTTCCTGACTATCAAAACGGCAGAGTTTTCTACAACAGGCAATTGAAAGGACACAATGACACGCAGACAGGAATTGCGCAATTGAAAGGAATTGAGCCGGGATATAAATCAAAAGACGATGCTCCAGATGCAGACAAATACGCATTTGATGAACTCGATAGATACAAAGGTTCATCGTTTCACCAAGGTGGAAGATTAGGAGGAACACGTACATCACGTAAATTTTAGAATTATGATATTAACATTAAACGATTACTCCAAAATCATTGACAGCGAAGAGTTGGAAGACGTGGTTGGAGATTTGAATTTAGAAGGATGGGCATTGCTCCAAGATTTGGAAGGCGATGCCATAGATGAAATGAAAGCTTACTTGGCTGTGCGCTACGATGCGGAGAAGTGCCTTGATGAATTAGAGAATACAAGCATTGGCGTTCTAAAGAGAAAGCTTGTGGACATGATTCTTTATGATGCTTTCGCACTAATAGTTCCCAACAATATCCCTGACCTTCGTACAACTCGAAGAGATCAAGCAATTGAATATCTTGAGAAGATTGCGGATGGTTTTATTAATCCCGCATTTCCAACTAATGAGGAAGACCCAACAACGCCACTTCGCTTTGGTTCTGAACTTCCAAAATCACAAAATTACTTTTAATCATGGCAGAACAAAATAAACAAGCATTAACAGAACGTCCTAACAAGGTTCTGGACACAATTATTAGAACAACTACAGCTAGAGCTCGTAGACAAATTAGCGACTGGACTAATGCGTTAAGGTCTGCGGAGAATGTAGAACGTCCTAATCGTTCGAGGTTATACGGCATCTATAATGACATCTTAATTGATGCGCATTTGACTGCGGAAATGCTGAAGAGAATGAACTCCTTGCTAGAGAGTGATTTTGACTTGATGGATGAGAAAGGCGTGCCAAATCCTGAAGCTACAGCAATGTTGAATAAGGCTTGGTTTACTAAGCTTTTGCAATATGCGTGGGAATCTCGCATGTGGGGACATTCATTGGTAGAAATCACAGACTTAACCGCTGAAGGTAGAATTGGAGACGTGCAACTTGTTAACCGTTGGCATGTTGTACCTGAGAAAGGAATTGTCATTAAGAACGTTGGTGACGAGACTGGTGTGACTTACCGTGACAATCCAAAGTACACGCCTTGGCTTTTCGAAATTGGTGATAATTACGATCTAGGCTTGCTGAACAAAACAGTGCCGCATGTTCTTTACAAACGATTTGCTCAAGCTTCTTGGAGTGAGTTCACTGAGATATTTGGTATCCCTCCAAGATACGTGAAGACACCAAGTAGAGACCAGGAACATTTGAATAAGTTGGAAATCATGTTGAGAGACATGGGAACTTCAACCTATGGTGTCTTTGGAACGGATGAAGAATTCGACTTCATGGATGTGCCGAGTTCTGACGGTTCGTTATACAAGAACTTGATAGGTTTGGCCGCTAATGAGATTTCCAAACTGTTGAATGGCTCTGTAATTGGAGAGCAATCTCAAGAAGGTTCTAGAGCGAAGGAGCAAGTAGGAATGGATTTATCTCAGCAGATTTGGAATGGAGATAAAACATGGATGGAGCGCATCATCAATGAGGAGTGGTTGCCTAAGATGATAGAGATGGGGTATCCGTTTGCTAACCTCCATTTTGAATTCAACAGGGAAAAAGACCTAAAAGCTGAATGGGAAATTGTGAGCGGTGTTTTAAATCATTTCACGGTTGATCCTGAATACATTCAAGATACTTTTGGAATTCCAGTCATTGAGCAAAAAATGAACGGCGTTAATCCAATTGAAGACAGCAGTGCAAAAGCTTTAGGTTCTTCGTCTTTTTTCGACTAAGCCCCGACATTGAATTCGGGGCATCATTGAGAGAGGTCTATGATCACGCAGTGATGAAAAGCAACCGTCGTTTGTTTACCAAGGCTAAATCTGAGGAAGTGGCCAAAGACTTCTATGACGGTAACATTGACAAAGTTGTTGAGGAAGTTTGGAAGGAAACGGACAAGCAGCTGCGCAAAGGTGTGACTGCTGGCTATGGAACAACTGGCTATGACGTGAGAGATTTTGACACTGTGAAACAACTCAATGAGAATGTAGGTGTGTTTTCTGCGTTCAAATCTTATAGAATGAACAAAGAAATGAAAGCCAGTTTAACCGATGCGGATGGCAACAAACGTTCATTTGATGAGTTCCTGCAGGAATATCGAAAGGTTGATTCTAAGTACAACATCAATTATTTGCGTGCAGAGTATAACATTGCGCAGAAACAAGCAGCTGCTGCTAACCAGTGGCAGGACTTTGAACGAGACAGTAATCTCTACCCGAATCTGAAATACATGCCGAGTAGATCTGCTGAACCTCGAGAAAGTCATGAGCGATACTATGGAATTGTTAAACCAATTAATGATCCTGTATGGGACACGCTTAATCCTCCGTTAGATTGGGGTTGTAATTGTTGGGTAACGAACACCGATGAACCTGCGGAAGCGACAACCATAGAAGCTCCACTTCCTATTGATGGAGTTGCAGGAAACGCAGGAAGAACTGGACAGGTTTACGACAATAAGCATCCTTATGTTGCTGATGTTCCAAAATCTGAAAAGAAGAAAGTGGAGCGTTTTCACGATACCATGGCCGAGAAGCATCTTACTAATCAATTTGTTGAAAGCAAAGTTGGGAAGGGAAGAGTCAAGTTAAGCCTCACGCATCCGAAGGAAGGAATGAAAGAACGTTTAGACTTCGCTTATACGTCAACTGCTAATCATGGAAAGACATTTGAATTGATGGGAGGATCTAACGCTCCACTTCGCTACAATAAAGTTGATGGTGACTTGTCAACGATTGACCAAAAGAATCTATTCGATAAGTACAACAAAGGAAAATCTCTTGAGAAAATTAACAAGTCCTTCCTTGGAATTGAACTTGGAGAAAAACTGTCCAGGAACAATTTGAACGAAATTGCAAACAACATCCTGAAAGGCTTTGCAGACAACAAAGGTTGTAACTTTGTGATTGTAAGAAACGAAGCGAAAACGACAATTATCAACAGAGATGTTGAGTTGACGGACATTGTCAAATCATTAGAAAACGAATTGTTATAATGGCAGATTTCAAGAAATGGGAAGAGAAATTAAGGAAGTTGAACGACTACCTAGAGAATGACATTCAAACTCGTATAGGTGTGGAAAGTGTGAACCATTTCAAAGAAAGTTTCGAGAACCAAGGTTTTACAGATTCCTCCCTGCAGAAATGGGACGAAGTTGAGCGACGTAAACCTGAAAGTCCTTGGTATGGTTTCAAATACAAAGGCACAGCAAAAAGACCAGGAAGAAAGAGCAGGAGGAAAGGCGGTTATACACACTATTCTCCTGCTGCAACGTCTCGACAGATTTTGAGCGGAGAAACTGGAAACTTAATGAATGGAATTCGTTGGAGGAAGAATGGCAGGCGTGTGGAGATCACAGCAAATACGGAATATGCGCAACTGATCAACGAAGGTGGACAGATGAAGGTATTCGGTAAGCATATCACAACGATGCCACAACGCCAATTTATGGGAAAATCAAAGGCATTAAACAAGAAGATTGAAGCAAAGATAATTAAGGACTTAAAACGAATCATGAGATGATTATATATAACACACTTTACACGGCCATTAAACAGCAATTAAACGGTATTCAAAGCATCAAGTTGATTGATTGGTACAATGACCAATATCGAAATTATGAAAGCGAAAAAGCTATTCCAAGACGAGCTGTCTTTGTTGAAATTCTTGACCCTGTAAATTGGGACCAATTAACGCCAGGACAAAGTGGCGAAGTTCGTGTTAGATTGCACTGTGTGATTTACGATGTGAAGGACTCACCAGTGCCTGCTTTAGAGTTCACGCAAGAAGTATATGAAGCTTTGCAGAGGAAGGATATGATGGACGTTAATGGACATCAAATTACAACAGAGATGTTGAGGAGCGAAAGCAATATGCCAAAGCGTTATGATCAAGTGAAAGTAACGCAGGTAACTTTTAGAGCTCATTTATACGATGGAAGTGGAATTGAGGAAGGGACGCAGGTTAATGTTGACTTCACTACAATTATTAATTAAAGATGTCGGCTATACGACTGGAGACTGCCCTTGAATTTATACGTCTATAATTCTCACATGTAGTCATTCATGTTAATTGATGCGCTTGCTCATGGCAGAGGCGTTTGGGCTTCGTCTATTAAGGTTTAAATCCTGCTTCTACCTTAATCTTTGTACCACATTCAGAAACTGTCATCTTTCGTGTGTTATACCAGCTACATATAGCAATATCTTCATCTACATACAATGTATATTTCATAGTTGATGGATTGAAAGTCCTTGTACACCTATCTTTCGCAAACTCGGCCAATTCAGCTTTATTTTCAAAAACAAAACCTTTCGCTGCTAATGCATCAATGATAAACTGGTCTCTTTTTAGTCCTATTTCCTCAGCGTAGAGATAAGTTAACTCTCTCATTTCCGATTGTGCTTCAACAAATTCTTGACATGTATTTTCCCAAGCAGGTAAAAGTTCAGGATTAATCAATTCTGCTTTGTACTCCGTTGGCTTAACACCTTGTATCTCTTTATCACCTAACATCACCGTGAGGTCTGCCCATTTACTCGTGGTACTTTCATCTAGGCCTTTCACCCATTCCTCCTTACTTATACTCATAATTCATCGTTCATCGTTCATATTTATCTTCATGATCTCTCAACACTTCAAGCAACTGCTCTGGTGTGAATCTAAACTCATCTATATACTCATCTGTTCCAAACTTTCCTTCGTTACTCGAGAATGAAAGCACAATCGTTTCCCCTTCCATGAGTTTAGTACATGTTATTTTAGTTTGGCTTTTGGGGAGATATAGAATGCTAGAAAATCTACGTTTCTCATCTTCAAAAGTAAACGCTTTACCAATTTTTTCTGCTAACTCCTCTATTTGGCTCATAAATTAAAGTCTAACTATTCGTTTAGTGACTATGCAATGCATTTTTGTTTTTGGCGGATAACTAGATTCAATCATATGACCACGGATAAATATAGGCTTCGATTCAACCGAATGAATGTCGGATAGACTTAGCACAGTCACCTCATCGTCTAAATCGAATATATCTTTAATATTTATAATTCCATCGTTTTCTTTTATTCTTGAAAAAAGCTTAGCTGTCTGGCCTAATGTCTCTTCAATTTCTATTGTCAGTACTAGTTTTGTTTTCTGCATAATTCATCGTTCATAATTCATAATTACCTAACCTTCCAGTTATAATGAGGATGCCTTTCCGCTAAATCCTTTGTTGTTGGTTCTTCCTGTATGAGGTCGTTGATTCTATGTGTATGGTCGCTTAAAATACTTATGATTCTGTGGCTTGTTAAGTAGAACTCCTGCTCCAGTAATGCAATACAATCATCGTATCTATATCTGTTGATTTCAGCATGGAAGTAGTAGCGTGCTATCAATGCTTTATTTCGTAGAGGTTGATAAACATTACGTGGCCTTTGCTTCGACCGTGGTTCTTCCTCTCTGATGAACTTTGATGAAAATAATGATTGTTGACCTCGCATATAGCAAAGATAATGCTTTTTGCAAACGATTTTAAATAACAAAGCCCAAGTTGTTAAGTTGGGCTTTGTTGGGCATTATTTCCATTCATATAAATACGAATTTAAAACTGCATCTACATCTTTGTCTTCATCAAAATACACTTCAAACTTTAAATCTTTAAATTTTGCGCCTGTTGCTTTTTCAGTAGCTTCAGCTTTAACGCTCACCATATATCCTGCAATATTTGTAGAATCCAATTCATCGTCTCGTTCTTCCATATTACTCAAAGAGTCTTGAAGCTTGATTGCTATATTTCGATAATGAATAGTTTCTGAATTTTCCTCTCCAGTATCAAACCTTTCATCTATAGCTTTAAATTCCTTATAATGTTTTACAGATTTAGTTAATTCCTTCATTAACGGTATGCGCTTCACAAGAGCCATATCCTTTTCTGATAACTCAACCAGTGTGTCCAACTCCTTAAACACTACAAAACCTTTTTCATCTTCTGTATTGAGTTTTCCGTCTAGGTATTTTGTAGCCTTAGCGTACATCTGCTCTTTATCATTTGTTCCGCAGCTTACCATAAGTGCGGTTATTGCTATTGTTAATATTGCTTTCTTCATAATATATTGGTTTTTAAATTGGTTACTAAATTAATAAAAATAAGCCTCACAGACTGCGAAGCTTATTTTTAGCTTTGTGTTATCCAAAATCAATAGCACCTTGCTGTTGGTTGTTTATCTTCTCAGAAAGTCTCTTGTCTACTTCAATCTCGTATTGCTTGGACAACCTTAGCGTGCCTTGATTTCGCGTCTTGAAATAAGACTTCTGTTGCTTTCTCATTTCGAATACTAGGCGTTCAAATTCGTTTAGATTTTTCACAGTTCTATTTCATTATGGTTATATGTAATTTTTAGTTTCTCCGTAAGTTCATCGAGTCTCTTGCACTCTTCATGAGTTAGTGCGAAAGAACCTTTTTCTTCTCGGATATCTAACAAAGCTCGACGTTCTTTAAGTTCTTCTGTGGTTATTCTGCTCCACTTTGAATCGCTATGTTCCGATTCACGTAACTCGTGATTGAAAAAGTCACTCGTCACATGATTTCTATACGCCATATAGTCGTGATTATTCCAATCTGGCTTATCAATTACATGTACAAGTACGAAGTGAACTGCAGATAAGCATAAGACAACCAAAAATATCGCTCCTACTGTATATCCATAATACAACATTCCTGCAATGGCGCAAATGATGAATGTTATTGTTAATGTCCAAATTGTTGTGATTTTTGTTTTCATTTTATTTCTTTTTTAGTTTATTTATATAGTTTTTACATTCTTGAATTTCGTCTTCCAAGAAAATCCTTCCTGATCCTCCTGTTTTTCGAACACCTACAGAGATTACTAAATGACCTCCAGGAGTAAAGTTCGATATCTCAATGTAAGGCCAGTTGTTTTTAATCCAATCAACGTCCTTATGTAGATGATGACGTTTTTTCATTTCATTGCTTGTTTCGTTAAATACTCAATTTTCGCTTTTTTATATCCTTCATCATCTCGGTAGTCTGTACTACTTCGTTCGCCTTCAAACTTACCCGCAAGGTGCTTGTTGTAGTTCTCATTCATCACCATGTTCGACTTCTCTGCAAGGTGATCGTTCACAGCCTTGAGAATGGTGGGTACTTTCAATTTGTAAGTGGAGGAGGTTTTGATTTTTTGACAGATGAGATACAAATCTTCTAATGATATTGATCTTGTGATGCCTGTTCTCACTTCTGCCACTACCTCAAGGATATCATCCTTTCCTATATCGCCACCAAAAGATTGGTTAAGGTCTGAAACTATTACCGCTATTGCGTTACTTATCGCTTCTTTTCCATGTTGCCTTTCCAGCGCACCTATGGCAGGTGGTTGTTCTTTTACCACCTGTCTCAGTGTCATTGCTCCGAAGTGCTCTATTAATTCAATCTTAGAACTTTTGGCGGAAATCATTTGATACAGACTTGGCTTGTGTTTTTGAATCTGATGTTCCATGTTTAACTGTTTTTAGAATGATATTTATATTTGAATTGATTTGTCTGAGTTCTTTCTGTTCTCTGTAAAAATCGTCGAGAACATCCCAGCTATTCAAGAGGTATTGAAACACTTCTTTGACTTCATCATCGTTGGTAGATTGCTTTCTGAGATAAGCGATGATCTGCTTGAGGTGTCTTCCTGCCACTCCATCTATTTTGGGGTTGATTTCTGTTCTCTCTAAGTACCAGGAATGATAAGCTTCCATCATTTCAGTGAAGAGTGTTTTTTTCTTTTGTTCAATGATTTCATAGAGCACTCTACCTTCATAATGTGTCTTGAATTTTTCTAACTTATCAACTGTACGAGGCACAACCATCATCAATGCTTTGTATTGCGCATTATTCATTTTGCCTGATTTAATTTCAAGACGTTTGAAACGCTTTTGCAAATACGTTGCAATGATGTTGGCTGTAGCTCCGTGAGTGAGTAATGTGATTTTAACTTTCATAGTTGTTAATTATTAAAAATTTTGTCTAAAACTTGAAGTTCAAAAGCATCTGTAACTTTCAAGTCTTTATAACCAGGTATTGAAATTTTCACCTGCTTCTTTTGGTGATGTGAAATTTCAACTTTTATTACTCCTTTCTCCCAAACTTCTAATTCTAGAGTTTTTTCTTGTAATGATTTATCAAAAACATATTTTGAGAGGCAGTGCCTAAATCCATTAATTGCTAATTTCAAGTGGATATTCTTTGTATACTTCATAGTTGTTCAAATGTTGTTTTATAAAATTGCTCTGCTTGGTAGACAAGTTTTAAAAGGTCATTACCTCTGTATTCGTTCAATTCTACCTTAGCGTGTCCTCGTTTAATGCACCATTCATTGATGCGTTGCATATCTGGACGGTCATTGGAAGTGTAGCCACATTGGCAGAGTAAAGCAATCACCTTCTTGCGCATCCTGTTCGCCTTGTCGTCTTTGAAATCATTGTTGCGAAGCATTGCACTCATTAGATTGGTTAACTCTCGGTAGTCGGCAGGTGTTAATCCTTTCAAGGATGATGTTCTGCCTTCTGTGAAGTCTGCAATCAGTTCAGCACGATCTATGTGCATCCCTGATTGCTTCAACTTCTTTTCTATTGCGAAATACTTGGAGTAGTTCATGAAGTTTAGTTTTCTAAGTGATAAATAATAGATTCGTAAAATTCAATTCTCCTTTTTGTTTCATCTCTATAACTCTCGCTTAAGGTGTCATATTTGAGAATGTTAGAATACTCTTCAATGCGTTCTTTAGTCGTTTTGATTATAGATTCTTTAGTTACTTTTGGCTCTTTCATAGTTGCTTTTGGTTTTATTTTGATTCTAATTCACAAGTATCAGCGGCGCAATACTCGTTCTCTTCCTTAATGCAATAGTCGCCGCTTTCCTTGCACTCTACTACTGAGAATCTAGGAGATTCCTCTAAGTCTTTGAGTTCAACCTCTAGCTCTGTGAATTGTCTAAACATTACAATCGCTGCAATCAGTGCAATAGTTATAATTGCTAATGTCCAATAAGCAGGGCTTTGTAATTTCTCTCCAAACCAAAGGAGGATGGCAACCACCCCGAATGGAAATCGGGATGGAAGGTTTAATCTTGATATTACTTTCGGTCTTTTCATCTCTTTTTGGTTTTATAAGTTTTAACAACTGAAATGCTCAAGCCTTCTTTCACTTTCTTCTCAGCTTGAGCGGAAGAGTAGGCGGTCACATTGGTGTCGAACTTTCTTATTGGCTCACCGTTGAACTTCAATAGACAATGCGTCTTGTAGCTTCTCTTTTTCGGTTTAATAATTTTATTCACTGGCTTTCCTACAAATGTAGGTGTGCCGTCTTTCTTGTAAATTAGTCTCTTTAAGAAATGCATTGATTTTGTTATTTTATTGATGAAAAATTGAGGTCGATGTTCTGATATTCGCCTGCTGTGTCTTTTGCCCAAATGCGGAAGTAAGTCTTTGAACTTGGTTTTCTAATTGAGTCCTTCAATACTTCCATTGCCTTCTTGAACTTCGGGTGATCCTCTTCATTCTCATATCGGATAAGGTTCATCACCTTCTTGGTGTCAAGCTTTCCTCTTGATGTCGTGAATGCATCATGTAGCATTTTAGAAATCATCTTGTTTCTTGTGTTCTTCAAGGTGTCGTTCAGATATTCGTCGAACAGTTCTCTACATGTTGCTATTCCCATATCGTCGAATGTGATGCGATCATTAATGCTTACCTCTACTTTGATTGATCTGTCGAAATTGTACCAAGTGAAATTTCCTTTTCCTTTTGCATCGATATTCTTATCTTTCAGATATTGCTCATGTACCTCCTCACATATCTCTCTAACTTTCTCTTTGAAATCGTGAAGTACTTCGTTTACCTTAATTGCGTCTTTGAAAAGTTTAATTGCGTTCTTTTCCATTAACTTCTCGTACGTAAACAAACGGCTGTACTGCGTTTGGTTTCCCGATTCATCTATCCAAGCTGTCTCGCTGGACTTCTGATGTGTTGCTTTGTAATTTTTCATTTATCCTTTATTTTTGGAATTGTAATTGTCTCCATTCCTGGGTGAGACTTCCCCATGTTATCTATTCTTGATTGAATCGTTTTTTTATCTACTCTAAGCAGGTTTAGCTTCCTATATTCTTCAATAAAGTCATCTTCAGATGTGCTCATAGATTGTACTTTATTTTCAGCTGTTCTTATTTTTACTTCGACAACTTTCAACCGTCTTTTGAGCTCTACAGAGTACCATTTACTATCTTCCATTGTTTCTATTGTTAATTGACATGTACTGGCGAAGTGATAGCCATGTACGTCTACATTCAACCATCTCTTGCATTTTATTCTGATAATCGTTCCAGTCGAATTCTTGCTTTTCGTTCAGAAAGTAGATCACTGCACGCTCATGATTTCTCCACAGCATTTTGAAGAAATTCCAATACTCTTTCTTTGATGAAAATCGTCTGACTTGCTCATCTTCTATCATGTGAGCTTCTAAGACTTGCATTCCTACTTCGTATTGAAAGGCGTTGTAGTCTATTTCCTTGACATTGCTCAATCGCATTACTTGTGTTTGCTGCGTTTTCAAGTCTCTTCGCAACTTTTCGACTGTTGTTTTTTCCTTTGTTTTCATAGTTGTATGTTTATTGTTCTTCCATTCCCCAATAGCGCTCTGCTCCGTGGTCCCAAATTGTATATGGCTCTCCTCCTCCAAATCGAGACGTCGCAAAAGCTTTGTAACCTTCAACTCTGATTTTGACATCTGAGTGATATCTTACAGAGTCTGCTGTTGTGCCTTTAGGATTCTTTCCTTCAGCGTGACTTATGAATATGAAAAGCACCTTTGGGTGTGTATTGATAAGATCACTGTATTTGTTTTTATTCAAATTAGAATACTGAAGGGAGTCTATGATTACTATTTTCGGGGCTCTATTCTTTTTTAATCGGTGACTTAATTCTTCAATTGTTTCTGATATAATGATCATTTTTCCATTCACTGCTTTTAGGTTAGTATCTCGGGCAGCACGTTGGAAGGATAATTTCTTTCCTTCCTCAAGTGTGTTATAGGCTACTCTTCCGAAGTTGGAGAGGTACTTTGCTAATTGAAGTGAAAATCTTGTCTTTCCATTTCCTGAATTCCCCCATATAATCCATGAGCCTGCTTTTTCTGGGGTACCTACAAAGTCCAACCATTCGCCAGAGAACTCCATCGTGTCAAACTTCATCTTAAGAAGTTCATCAATGCTCGTCGCTCTTTTTAATGTCTTGTTAATTTGCATTTAAACAGGTTTTAATTAGCATTTAAAAGGTGGATTCTCTCGATGTCCTTGCGTACTCTTCTGATATCGCCTTCACAATTGTTGTAGATGTACTGGATGTCTTCTTTAGATTCAACTCCGTTGGCTTTACAAATCAACCCGACATCTGATAAGCTGATAGGGTCTAGCTTGATGAATTTGCGTCCTACTCTTGAATAGAGTTCTCTATATCCAATTTTATCGTGTTGAACTCCTCTAACTATGCGCTTCTCAAGCGCAGGAACTCCTGACACTACAAATGCGCAGTTGTCTTCAAGTTCGTTGTAGAAATCCATGAATAAGTCCATTGATGGGTCTTTAAGCTTGTCGAATTGATCTATTATTAGAATAGGAGCGTTCATTGCTTTCACGTGATCAATGAAAGTTTCTATCATCTCCTCCGTTGTGCCATAAGGTCGAATTCCGCACGCTTTAAGGAGGTTCTTCACATAGGACTTCTTGCTCCAGTAGTTCTTGCATTCGATGTAGATCACGTTCCCTTGAGTTCTTGAGAACAATCTATAAGCTGAGCTCTTACCTGCTCCTGCGTTGTAAGCTATTGCGATAGATAGCTTTCTGTTTTTCGCAGACTCCAAAAGAGAAGTTAATCCCTTGAGGTTCTTGGTTGGTGCAATCTTCCAACCTGTTGAGATGTTCAGGTTAGATTTTACTTTCCTCCACATTTCATCGGCAATTAACTCATGGTTGCCATTAATGATCTGCGATATTGTAGCGGAGGAAACTCCTGCTTTCGTTGCGACTTTGTTCTGCGATGTCGCCTTTGATAATCTTGTAACTTCTTGGGTTACTTCTGCTTTCATTGTTGTATTCATAGTTGTATGCTTTTTATTTTGATTTATACTAATTCTGCTATCATTTCAACGCGAGCTTTGACTATGAAACAATATTCCTCCTGATGGGTGTCGTTGGATATATATGTCAATTTCATAAGCGGTTGATCGTTGTGAAATTTGTGTAATACCTGATCTATGTTTTCGGTAGTCCTTAATTTCATTCTACTAGTCATCGTTATAATTGTCTTGAGTTCCATTTCTATTGACTTCATGGTTTATATTCTATTAAGGAAGCTATCAGCCTCTGCTGCGCTTCTTATCTCTTTAGGCACGTCTCCGCCCATTTTAATTGCTAATTCTTGTTGTTCTATTAATTCTTCAGGTGTTAAGCCTACTTCACGTTGTATGCGCTCTATCTCTTCAAGGTCACGTGCATATTCTTGCTCGGTGATTTGAAAGTCTTTGAACCAATCTGCATGATCACCTTCCTCCATTAATGCAGGAATAGATTCGTGTTTCTTCTTTGGTTGAGCGATGGCAACCATTGTCTTCTTATCGTCTGCGGTGGTCTTCCAAAGCTGAACACCGTCATTGATTAATTCAGGGTCATATCTAATCTTGAAAGTCTCGCCAACGTACTTGCGTCTGAATTCTAAGTCAATGTTGCCGTTTTTGTCACGCACTTCAAATTCGTAAGTCTCACCTGAAAGTTTCATTTTGATGCCATCGCCTTGGTATTTATTGCCTTTGGTTTCTTCCATCCAAAACACTTCTACCATTTCTGTAATATCAAATTCTTCACGTCTTGGAGCTTCTTGTGCAAATACTTCATTTCGTGTCATGTTCTTGAATTTCGGGTGTTTGGATTCATTCCACTTTTTAACCGCATATTCCCACGCTTTTATCAATTCCTCTTTAGATTTCAATAGGTGTTTATTCTTCTTAATGAACTCCATGTTAGGCTGAGAATTCATTGATCTCGTTCTAACTCCTTGTTTGTCTGAAAACCAAAACTGGTTCAAAATCTGTTGCTGAAATCTTGAGAATATCTGCTCAACAGGAGAGGATGATCTATAAGCCTGGTGCTTGTAGTGAACACCTCCATCCTTAGCGACTAAATTGGTGTACACGTCTTGCATTCTTGTAGTCGTATGCCCTGACTGACCGTCATAAGTGATTAAGAATGGACGTGCTCCTGTTGTAGCGACTGCCGACTTCAACGCTTTGAAGTGATCAATGTGATTCTCCGTTGTTGAGTAGGACCAGCCTATTATTTTCTCGCTGTGAACGTCAAATACTGGATCTATCTTCAATTTCGCAGCCATTTTAAGGTCGTTGTCGTAATAGTGTATCCAGTCGAGTTTCGTTCCGTCAATTGCCCAGTAAGCATTTGGGAACCATTTTGAGCGGTCACGAGTTACTTTATACCCGAAATGCTTGTTGTACTCAGATTTCCCATGTCGTGAAACTATCCATAGACGTTTGTTTTCGGGTTTATTTAGCCACAATATCACACCTGATTCAGTAAGTGATGGCCATCCATTGTCTTCACGGATAGATTCGTACTTATCCATGATCGCAGGAATCATTGGTTTGGTTGGCATAGAGTAATGAACTATCCACCAATCAGCAATTGCACCTGTAATCTTGGATGAGTTATCATTGTTGAATCCTTTATGAATTAATGCATCATAACCAACTGCCTTGTATTTTTCGTAAAGTGCTTTTACTCTTCTGTAGTTACCAGGAATAGAATGCTCAAATCTTTTGAAGTTGTTAACCGCTTTGGACACATTTTGCCACATGCGTGTTTTACCTTGTCCAAGAGCTCTTGATTTTGCGTAGTGATCTGTGATTAATATCTCAATACCATTAAGAATGGATGCATTGCGAACGTACTTTTGTTGAGTTTCAAATGGTATTTGCTCGCCATTCTCTTTTCTGAATGCAGCATACACCTCAGCCGCTTGATTGTCAATTTGTACGATTTCTTCTAGCATGTTTTTTGTTATTTTGTCTTTAGGATGGCCCGCTTTCTGAATAATCAACTCCTTGATGTCTTGTCTGCTTATGCTTTCGAATTCAATTAATGCATCAGTGCCTTTACAACCTCTTCGAAGACCGACTAAATGCCCTTTTCTTCGAAGTTGCTTGTAATTGCTCTCCGTGATAATCATAGCTTCATCAATTAGCCATTTCACACGCACACCGATTGTATTATTGTGATATTCGTAAGTCATAATTATGCAGTTTGAAATCTTTGAAAGTCGGTCGTTGGGTTAAGAATGAACTCTTTCAGTCTTATAGGAGCATGCTCTTGAAGTGTGATTTTATCCTGATGCTTCATTAACTGGAACCTCAATTCGCCTTTACAGGCAAATGCCGTCCATCCAATAATCTTGTTCCCTAAGTATATAATCTCGTAGCCTCTCATTAAATGTTTTCTTTAATTGATTCATTAATCTGATTCTTTCTGGTCTCGACAAACTCGTCAAATACGATTTTGATAACCTTTGAATTCGTCTTTCCTGTAATAAATGCATGAACAGATTGTTTTGTGTATCCTACTGACTTCGCAATCGCAGTGATATCGCCGTTTCTTAAGTATCGAGAATCTTCCAATCGCTTCTTGATTGCATTTTCTTTTGTTATGGAGTTGTTTTTTTTCATATTTTTGACTGACAAACTTTAATTGTTTTGACAAATATAGATAGTTATATGAATGATAGTATAATTATATGAATGAATTTTGATAAAAATATCATGAACGATAAAGAAAAGCTTATTAAGTACTTAGAATACAAAGGTTTGAACAAGAGTTCTTTTTGTTCAAAAGCTGGCCTTTCTTCTGGATTTCTTGACAAAGGAAGTAGTTTAGGCGTGGATAAATTGAGAATTATATCAAAAAGCTTTCCCGATCTTAATGTACTTTGGTTTTTCGATGAAGATGCTCCTATGATTAAAGACAGCTCTAACAATCTGTCAGAAGTAAACGAACCAAGACCTGACTATGGCAGTAAAAACAAAGACAGCTCTTTAATGGACTTTCTTATTGAGAAAGATAAGGAGTTGAGAAATTCTTATGAAGAGATCGGAAGACTAAAGGAGGTAGTTAGACGATTTTCAAAGTCAAATAAGGACACTGAAGATGCTCCTATTTAACGGGAGGCTAAACTAAAAAAGGTCACCTATTAAAGTGACCTTTCGTGCAATTAATAAACTTACGGTTATGAATACCTTGGGACACCAAAGTTACCAATCTCTTTTATTTAAAGCCTTAAATAGCAACTATTTCTTTGTATATCAGGCGTTAAAACTGTTTTTAGATGTGATTAACCCCCATAGCTAAAGGGGTTAAATATGCTTTAAGACGTTTCAAATAAGTATTAAGCATCGTTTTACGCCCTTGTTTTTCCTCTTTTTTGTAACCCCATTTGTAACCCCATTGATAACCCCAATTGTAATTTACGTCAAATTTCGATAATTATCCTAATCATCTTACTTTTATAGTATTTCCTCATATAATTATACGATAACGGTAGTATTGGCGCTAGTTATACCGTTTTCAAAGCTTTAATGATATTGTCTGATATTATGAATAAGAGTAGTGGGAGGTAAACGGTAGATCAATGGGAGTTTTGTACGTTTTGAATTTTGTTGGGTGTTTTTGTTTTTTATCTGTATTAGTTGATTTTATTGGGGTTGTGGTTGTTTTTATTGTTTTTCTTTTTTGTACGGTTTGTTATTGGGGGGTTAGAACTAGTCCAAAAAAAAGTGGAGACTTCTTTCGAAATCTCCACCTTCATTAGTGAGTGATGAATAATTTATTTTTTTACGGTTTCTACAACAGCTTTGAATGCATCTGGATGATTCATCGCTAAG
>Ga0209075_1000626_pt1 | contig 34592 bp, 28 predicted proteins | sample Stecom2011_FD_187523 | JGI IMG/M metagenome (GOLD analysis project Ga0209075, IMG submission 187523) | Agricultural soil microbial communities from Utah to study Nitrogen management - Steer compost 2011 (SPAdes) (version 2) | ecosystem: Environmental > Terrestrial > Soil > Agricultural land...
ATGGGGACGGCAACCTCAAACAACGTTTCAACTACACGCTGGGCCATGCTCCGACGAGCTTTACCGAGAATGGCGAGACCTATTACCTGCTGACGGATCACCTGGGCAGCCCGCGGATGATCACGGACAGCGCCGGGCAAGTGGTCAAAGCCATCGAGTATGATGCCTATGGCAATGTGATCAGTGATAGCAATCCTGGCTTTGGGATTCCGTTTGCGTTTGCCGGTGGTCTGAACGATGCGGATACTGGCCTGATCCGGTTCGGCTACCGGGATTACGACCCCACAACCGGCCGCTGGACGGCCCGGGATCCGATTGGTTTCGCGGGTGGGGATACGAATCTTTATGGGTATGTGTCCAACGATCCCGTAAACTTTGTAGACCCCACGGGTGAAATCGCCTGGGTTGTTGGCGCAATCGTAGGTGCTGGGGCTGATCTGGCCTGGCAGATGATGGTGGAAGGCAAATCCTGGAGTTGTGTGGATGGTGGTCAAGTTGCCGCAGCTGCTGCAGCCGGTGCGGTTGGTGGTGGGATTCTTGATAAAATTGGGAAGCTCAATAAGCTTGATAAAGTTACAAAGGGGGCAGATAAACTAAATCCGAAGCTTATACAAGAAAATCCAAGGAACCTTATACCAACTCAAACCAAGTCAGAAATGTCAGGGTCGCAAGTTAAACGACTTACAAAAGACATGAAGCAGAATGGATTCGACCAAAGCAAGCCAGTTGATGCATGGCGAAATCCGAACACAGGACGACTCGAAATTCAGGATGGACACCATAGAACTGAAGCAGCTAGGAAAGCTGGATTGGACAAGATTCCAGTACAGGTTTGGGAGTAGGGAGATGAAAGGAAAATATCAAGCTGCTTTTATCGTTCCCGTGGGGGCCAACAAAGTCTTAGGCGAAGACGGTTGGGAATTTGAAAGCTCAGCCCGGTTGTCCGAAGAGGTAAGAGAATATCTGATTCAGTCACTGAAACTTAGCTTTTTGGAAAGCTACCTTGGAATTGAAAGCTACATCGATGGCGACATAAAGATGTCGATAACTTTCGATGACCAGAATGAAATCGAGAGCATTCACTTCCAGCTCTGTGGCGATTCTTTGGTCATCCTTACAGAAGTGTGTCAAGGCAGCCGGATGCCTTCTGAAGCTGAACTATTCATTCCACAGCAAGAGCACGAGCAATGATGGCGCGCATGCTATCTCTTTTCCTGTTGATTATTTTTGCGGGGCAATCCTGGGGTTTGGCTGTCTCGCCAAGCAACGATGGTTATCGGCACGATGGGAACAAAGTTACCGAAAATACGCAAAATCTCAACTATGACGTAATCCAGAAATTGTCAGGTGACGGGGTTCGACAGACGATTGGGTCTTTGTCCGATAATGCTCAAGGAGAGTCTTTTTTTGCCTTTGCTGGCGGTTTTGATGTTACAAAGAAGGCAGTAGCAGGGAAAAACCGGTTATACGAAGCACGGTTTAAATCAGGTGGTAGGACGTAATGGTGGTATGGGTGTAAATGCCAAAAATATGCTTGCTGCAGTAAAGAATCCCAAAAAAGTTGTACAGGGTGCTAATGGTACGATGAAGTATCAAGGTAAGAAGTCAACAGTCATATTGAATAGTGAATGAAAGGTGATTACGACTTACGGGAAATCACGTGGACCTCAAATATGGCAGCAAGGGACGACTCGTGCTGGCGGAAGTGGCTCTGCTCAAAGGCGAGCAAATGAAGTTGGGTTCAGCTACAACCCGAGTGCAATTAGGTAACTACGATGCAGTTTAAAATTAATCTTTCAGAAATAAGACTTCTAGTTGATATTCTTGAAGATTCCAATTTAGTCGCTAAGTTTCGAGATGCTGAGCAGGTAGGACAGAATCTTGAAAAAGGGGAGCTGAATTCATTAGGTCGTCAAGTAGAATCGCTTGTTGATATTTCTAGTGATGACTAAAAAAATTGAATGATCTCCATAGTTTAATGTTACAAAGGGGGGAAGGAGGCTTTTGGCGGAACTCTGATTTAAGGTTTTAGGAGGTTTGTACTGGGTAAGAGCACAGCACAGGCACCCAGGTCAGCCCGATCACCTGTGTCGGTGACAGCACCAGCCTGACCTATGGCCGCGACGGCCTGTTAACCGGCACCCTCGAATACCGGAATAACGCCCTGGGTAACTGCCCTAACCCCCCAACCCCTTGAAAAACTGCTGTACGTTTTCGCTGAGAGTCTCCAGGTCATACCCGCCTTCCTGCACCACCAGCGTTGGTAAACCCAGCTGCCGGATGCGGGTGCTCAGCCGGCAGAAGCCTTCCGAGCTGACTGATACCTTGGCCTGTGGGTCGTTCTTGTAGATATCAAAGCCCAGAGTCAGGATCAGCACGTCGGGCTGATACAACCGAATGGTTGCCAGGGCTTCCTCTAACCGGCCGAAGAAAACCTCCTCGCTGGAACCGTGGGGCATCGGCAGGTTGACGTTATAGCCGTAGCCTTCGCCCTCGCCCCGTTCGTCCTCGAACCCGCTGACCACCGGATAGAAGTTGGTGGGGTCGCCGTGGATGGAGACGTAGAGCACGTCACTGCGGTTATAGAAGATCTCCTGAATGCCCTGGCCGTGGTGCATGTCGGTATCCAGAATCACGGTCCGCGGGAACCGGCTTTTCATATGTTCGGCGGCGATGGCGGCGTTGTTCAGGTAACAGAAACCGCCGGCGGCATCTTTGCGGGCGTGGTGGCCTGGCGGGCGGCATACAGCATAGGCCGTGCGCTCGCCAGCCATCAGGGCATCGGCAGCGCCGAGGGCGGTCTGGGCCGACCAGTAAGCCGCTTGCCAGGTATTCTCGCCGATCGGGCAACTGCCATCGGCCAGGTAATAGGCGGCTTCGGCCAGGATGCCTTTCAGGGCATTGGGGGAGCGCACGAAAATGTTCGACATTACCTCGTCGCCCCAGTCGTCCATGTCCATCCAGCGGCGGTGGGCGGATTCCAGAAAGCGCAGATAGCCAAGGTCGTGCACTTTCGCGATGGGGCCGGCACCCTGGTCTGCAGGTTGCAACACCGGAACGCCCATGGCTTTCAGTCCTTCCAGCATCTGGCCGGTACGATCCGGTACCTCCTGAGGCTGACGCATCTGGCCGCGGGTGAAGTAGGTCTTCGGGATGTGCAAGTCCTGCGTGGGATGGAAAAATGCTTTCATGTCCGGGCTCCTTGTTTCACTCTAACGAGTATAGGCAGGGTCCGGAATGGGTCAAAGTCGACTTTACAGGCTGTCCGGGAGCTACCACTATGAGAGAACTGTCTGAAACCCCGGGCCCGGCCAGAACAAGGAGTTCTCGAAATGATCCAATCACCTCTGTTGCAAAACCTTACCGGCTACATCGGCGGGCGCTGGACGGACCGCGCCGATGGCAACACCTTTGATGTCTATAACCCTGCCACCAGGTCGGTGATTGCCCGCGTACCGTCAATGCCCGAGCAGGATGTACTGGATGCCATCGAAGCCGGCAAAAAAGCGTTGCGCCTGAGCAACCCGTACCCACTGGAAACCCGCCGTAAATGGCTGGAAGATATTCGCGATGCCCTCAGGGACAACCGTAAAGAGATCGGCCGGATTCTGTGCATGGAACACGGCAAGCCCTGGAAAGAAGGGCAGGGCGAGGTTGACTACGCAGCCGGTTTTTTTGATTACTGCGCCGCTCATATTGATGCCCTGGAGCCCCATACCCTGGTGGAGAAACCCAAAGACTGTACCTGGACGATTCACCACCGGCCGGTGGGTGTGGCCGGCCTGATTGTGCCCTGGAACTTCCCCATCGGCATGATCGCCAAAAAGCTCTCGGGCGCGCTCGCGGCGGGTTGCCCGTCGGTGATCAAGCCCGCCAGCGAAACGCCGCTCACCATGATCGCGTTCTTCTGCATTCTGGATAAGCTCAGCCTGCCAGCGGGCATGATCAACCTGGTGATGGGTAAGGCCAGTGTGATCGGCAAGGTATTGTGCGAGCACAAAGACGTGCCCATGCTCAGCTTTACCGGCTCAACCGAGGTGGGCCGGAAACTGATCGTTGATACCGCAGAGCAGGTAAAGAAACTGTCGCTGGAACTCGGTGGCAACGCGCCCTACATCGTCTTTGACGATGCTGATCTGGACGCTGCCGCCGACAACCTGATCGCCAACAAATTCCGCGGTAGCGGCCAGACCTGCGTCTGTGCCAACCGTATCCTGGTGCATGAAAAGGTGGCGGATGCCTTCGGTGAAAAGCTGGCGGAGCGGGTCAGCAGAATGACGGTAGGCGATGGCATGAATGAAGACACCGATATCGGCCCCCTGATCAACCAGGCCGGTTTTGATAAGGTCAAGCGCCATCTGGCCGATGCCCTTGCTAAAGGCGGCCGGCTGGTGGCCGGCAAGCAGCCGGAAGAACTGGGCGACGGGTTGTTCTTTCCGCCCACGGTTGTGCAGGGGGTTGATCGCTCCATGGCCTGTTATCAGGAAGAAACCTTCGGTCCGCTGGTGCCCATGGCACTGTTCCGCACGGAAGACGAAGTGATCGAAGCCGGCAATGATACCGAGTTTGGCCTGGCCGCCTACGTGTTCACCGCCGACGCCGAGCGTGCCCAGCGGGTCGCCGCCGGTTTGCGCTTTGGTCATGTGGGCTGGAACACCGGTACCGGCCCCACGCCGGAAGCGCCGTTTGGGGGCATGAAGGCCTCCGGCATTGGCCGGGAAGGGGGGCTGGAAGGCTTGTTCGAGTTTGTGGAGGCTCAGACGGTCCCCTGTGGCTCCTGAACCGTCCCGCCTGTGGCTTTGCCGGGCCTCCTTCCCTGCGGGTTGGCCCGGCGAAAAAGCAATCCTGCGTTTCTCCTGATATACTCCTGCCCTGTTTATTTAACCAGTAAAAGCCAGGTGCTATGGACGTTTCCCACATTATAGATCCCCTGAATGATGCCCAGCGTGAAGCGGTCACCGCCCAGAATGACCATCTGCTGGTACTGGCCGGTGCGGGCAGTGGCAAAACCCGGGTGCTGGTGCACCGGATTGCCTGGTTGATGACGGTGGATCGGGTACCGCCCACGGGCATTCTCGCGGTAACGTTTACCAACAAGGCCGCCAGGGAGATGCGTTACCGCATCGAGCAGATGATGGATATCCCCTCCCGGGGGCTGTGGTTCGGGACCTTCCACGGGATTGCCCATCGCCTGCTGCGGGCGCATTGGAAAGACGCCGGCCTGCCGGAAAACTTTCAGGTGCTCGACAGCGATGACCAGCTGCGCCTGGTCAAGCGGGTGATGCGGGAAAACCAGATGGATGAAAGCCAGTGGCCACCCAGGCAGGCCCAGTGGTTTATCAACAGCCAGAAGGATGAAGGGCTGCGGTCGGACCATATTCAGGACCGTCCGGGCGACCATTTCACCAACACCATGCTGAAGATCTACCGCCAGTACGAAAAGCTGTGTCAGCAGGGCGGGCTGGTGGATTTTGGTGAATTATTGCTGCGCTCCCACGAACTCTGGCTGCATCGCCCGGAACTGCTCAGCCACTATCAGCAGAGGTTCCAGCACATTCTGGTGGACGAGTTTCAGGACACCAATACCATTCAATATGCCTGGTTACAGGTGCTTGCCGGCAATCGCGTTCCTCTGACTGTGGTGGGTGACGACGACCAGTCCATCTACGGCTGGCGCGGTGCAAAAGTTGAGAATATCCAGCAGTACCAGCAGGATTTTGCCAACGCGCGGCTGGTACGCCTGGAGCAGAATTACCGGTCTACCAAGACCATCCTCAAGGCCGCCAACTCGGTGATCGCCAACAACCATGGCCGTCTGGGCAAGGAGTTGTGGACCGATGGCGCCGAGGGCGAGCCCATCAGCCTGTACGCAGCCTTTAACGAGCAGGATGAGGCCAATTACATTGCCGACTCCATCTCGGCCTGGGTTAACGACGGCAACCTGCGCAGTGAATCTGCCATCCTTTACCGTTCCAACGCCCAGTCCCGGGTGCTGGAAGAAGCGCTGATGCGCCAGGGGATTCCGTACCGGGTGTATGGCGGCCTGCGTTTTTACGATCGCCAGGAAATCCGTAACGCGCTGGCCTACCTGCGCCTGGTGCATTATCGCCGGGATGATGCCGCCTTTGAGCGGGTGGTTAATATTCCCACCCGGGGCATTGGTGCCAAAAGCCTGACCGAGATTCGGGAGCACGCCACCGGCCAGGGCATTTCGCTGTGGGAGTCTGCGGAACGGCTGCTGGCGGCGGGCCAGGTGAAGGGCCGGGCAAAAACCGGTTTGCAGTCGTTTATGGAAATCATCAACGAACTGACGGCGATGGTGGATGACGCCTCCTTGCAGGGGTTAATGAAGCATGCCATCGAGGTCAGTGGCCTGAAGGCCTACCACGCCAGCGAGAAAGGCGAGAAGGGACAGGCCCGGCTGGAAAACCTGGAAGAGCTGGTGAACGCCCTGGCCGACTTTGAGGTGGAGCCGGGGGTTGATCCGTTGTCGGAGTTTATCGCCCAGGCGGCGCTGGATGCGGGCGAGGCTCAGGCTGATGCCCACGAAGACAGTGTTCAGCTGATGACCCTGCACTCAGCCAAAGGGCTGGAGTTTCCTCTGGTGTTTCTGGCGGGTGCAGAAGAAGGCCTGTTCCCCCACAGCATGTCGCTGGAAGAGCCGGGGCGGATGGAAGAAGAGCGCCGGCTGGCCTATGTGGGCATTACCCGGGCGATGAAAAAGCTGGTGCTCACTTACGCGGAGTCCCGCCGTTTGTACGGCCAGGAAAAATTCCATGCGCTGTCGCGGTTTGTCCGGGAGATTCCGGCAGACTGCCTGCAGGAGGTTCGCCTGCGCAACACCGTTACCCGTCCGGCGATGGTATCCCGCCCCAACGAAAGTCTGTTCAGCCAGGATGCCGCGCAGCAGGCCGGCTTCAGTCTTGGCCAGCGGGTCCGGCATCCGAAGTTTGGTGAGGGTGTGGTCATGAACTGCGAGGGCTCCGGGCATCATACCCGGGTGCAGGTCAATTTTGACGAGGGTGCTAAGTGGCTGGTGCTGGCTTATGCGCCGTTAGAGGCCTGTTAGAACTGTCCGTTCCTGGCCTGCACCGCAGCAGGCCAGGTGCCGGCGCCCCTACATCAGCACCGCGTAGATGACGGCCGCCAGCGCGATGCGGTAGATAACATACGGCCACATGCCTACTTTGTTGAGCCACTTCAGAAAGAAGTGGATCGCCGTAATGGCCATCAGGAACGAGGTGACACCACCGATCAGGAAACCGCTCCAGTCGACCACGACATCCGACGAGGCTACGTCCAGCAGCTTGACGGCGGAGGCCAGTACGATAATCGGAATGGCCAGCAGGAATGAGAACCGGGAGGCGGTTTCCCGGGTCATTCCCAGGAACAGTCCGGCCGTGATGGTAACGCCGGAGCGGGAGGTGCCGGGGATCAGGGCGATGGCCTGGGCCAGACCAACGATGAGCGCGTCTTTCCAGTTGAGCGAGTCCATGCTGCGCTGGCGTTTGGGCAGCCAGTCGGCGAGGCCAAGCAGCAGGCCGAAGACCAGGGTGGTGCAGAAGATAACGGCGGCGCCCCGCAGTTCATTGTCGATCATGTCCAGCAGGGCCAGGCCGGCCAGGCCGGCAGGGATGGTGCCCAGCACCAGATACCAGGCCAGCGCGCCCTGGCCGACGATCTGGCGTTGATGCAGGGAAGCCAGGCCGTCTTTTGCAATGCCGAAGACATCCCGGCGGAAGTACATCACCACGGCCAGCAGCGTGCCTACGTGTACAGACAGATCAAACCCCACGCCCTGATCATCCCAGCCGAAGAAAGCGGGTGTCAGGATCAGGTGAGCAGAGCTGGAAATGGGCAGGAATTCGGTCAGTCCCTGGAGAAGGCCAAGGATAAGGGCCTGATAAAGATCCATTCTTTCGATTCCGGTCGGGGTGATGCAGGTGTCGGGTTAACAGATTCCACACTTGGAAAACGTGCGGGATAGTAACAGTCTGGCTGCCCGCTGAACAGATCAGGGGGAGGTGAACGTTATGGCTGATTCCAGCGTTGTTGTGGTTACCGGTGCCAACCGGGTCATTCTGGCATCGCAACGGGGATGAGCTGCCCTGGTGACCCGGTTCGGCTGGCCTGATCAGCGTGACTGATCAGGCACTTCCCGGATGCGGCCGTGTTCATCAATAGCAACGTAGACAAACAGGCCTTCGGTAACTTTCCGTGGGGTTCTGGCGGTGCGGTCCAGGGTCCAGACTTCGACGTTGAGCTTCATTGAGCTTCGGCCGATATCCACCAGTTCGCAGTAACACCCCACCTGGGAGCCCACCCGCAGCGGCGACAGAAACTCCATGCGGTCCATGGCAACGGTCGCGTTCCGGCCTTGGGAAACGCGCCCGGCCATGGTGGCGGCGGCGATATCCATCTGCTTTACCAGCCAGCCGGCGAATACATCACCATTGGCGTTGGTGTCGGAGGGAAGCGGAATTACCTGCAGCATCAATTCTCCGCGAGGGGCGGGCTTGTCGTCATCGTATGCTTTCATGGATGTTTGCCTTCAAAAGCTTAAGAGTTGTTTTCTGTGCATGGTAACGGGCTGGGCGAGGGCTGCAAGAACATTTCGACTATCGCGGTTATATTTCAGAGGTTGTAACAAAGCTGTCACAGAGTCTCCCTAGGATGCAGTCATCGGTAAAGCAGATCGCTAAACAACGTTCACCGAAACTGGAGACATAACGTGATGAAACTGAAAGCCGCACTTGCTTCTGTGGCCCTCGCGGGCACCATGGCAGCCGTGTCCACCCCCGCCATGGCCCGTGACACGATCAATATCGTAGGTTCTTCTACGGTTTATCCGTTCGCGACCGTGGTTGCCGAGCGTTTTGGCCGTAACACCGACTTCCCCACCCCGAAACTGGAATCCACCGGTTCCGGTGGCGGTCTGAAGCTGTTCTGTGCTGGTATCGGTACTCAGCATCCGGACATCTCCAACGCCTCCCGACGCATGAAGAAGAGCGAATTCGACATGTGTCAGGACAACGGTGTGGAATCCATCACTGAAGTCAGAATTGGTGCCGACGGCATTGTTATCGCCAATTCCAAAGAAGCCGACAAGATGGATCTGAGCCTGCAGCACATCTTCCTGGCTCTGGCCAAAGAAGTTCCGGATCCCAACGGTGGCGACAAGCTGGTAGCCAACCCGTACCAGAACTGGAGCGAGATTGACGCCAGCCTGCCCAACAAGCCGATCAGCGTGATGGGTCCCCCTCCGACCTCCGGTACCCGTGATGCCTTTGTTGAAATTGCCATGGAAGGTGGCTGTAAAACCTTCGATTTCATCAAGGCGATGGACGGCGACGAGATCAAAAGCGTGTGCCACAGCATGCGTGAAGACGGCCCGTTTGTGGAAGCTGGTGAGAACGACAACCTGATCGTTCAGCGTCTGGCCCAGGATAAGGACATCGTTGGTATCTTCGGATACAGCTTCCTGATGGAAAACACCAACCGCATCCAGGCGGCCACCATTGCCGGTGTTGAGCCGACACCGGAAACCATCGCGGCCGAAGAGTATCCGGTTGCCCGTTCGCTGTTCTTCTACATCAAGAATGCCCACGTAGGCGTGGTTCCTGGCCTGAAAGAATACGCTGAGTCGTTCACCACTGAAGCGGCCTGGGGCGATAACGGTTATCTGGTTGATGTTGGCCTGATTCCGAACCCGCGTGACACTCGCATGGACGTTGCCAAAAAAGTACGCAGCCTGACACCGATGACCGGTAACGAGCTGTAAGCAGCCGCAGGTAATCAGGGATGATGCCAGAGAACGCGAGCCGGTAGGGTTCGCGTTCTTTCATTGCGGGCGGATGAATAAAATGGCCGCTAAACTGGCACAATAACAACAACGTTGAGCAGGCTTAACCTCAACATTCACACGATACAGAGAACGTTATGCAAACGGCTAATTTATTGCCTCTGGTCCTGGTGATTGCCGTCATTGCCTATGGTCTGGCTTACCAGCGCTCACGGGCCGTGGCGGTGCCATTGGGCGGGATACGAAACCTGAAGGCGCTGCCCTTCTATTATGCCGCCCGCGCGGCCCTGTGGTGCGCCATTCCTGCGCTGCTGGTGCTCGCTGCCTGGGCCGGTTTTGAAGGCAAGGTCATCCAGAATGTGGTGATGGCCTCCTTGCCTGCCGAGATGGCTCCTCAGAGCGAGGGCCATGCCAGTCTGATTCTTTCGCAGATCAACAACGTGGCAGCCGGCAAGCTCGACCCACGCTTTGTGCCGGCAGAGGTGGTTGGCGCAGCGGGTCTGCTGGAGGTTCTGGAAGCGCGCAGTGCCAACTTCAAGACCACGCTGGTGGTCCTGCTGGCGGTGCTCGGTGCGGCCTACGCCTGGACCCGGGTGCAGCCCCAGATCAACGCCCGTGAAAACGTCGAGCGCATCCTGCGCTGGATTTTCTTTGTCTGTGCGGCGGTGGCTGTGCTCACCACCGTTGGCATTGTGTTTTCGGTCATTTTTGAAACCTTCCGTTTCTTTGCCCGGGTGCCGGTCACCGAGTTCCTGTTTGGCACCTCCTGGAGCCCGCAAACAGCGCTGCGCGCGGACCAGGTCGGAGCAGACGGTGCCTTCGGGGTGATTCCGCTGTTCACCGGCACGCTCCTGATATCCGCCATTGCTCTGGTGGTGGCGGTGCCGGTCGGTCTGTTGTCGGCGGTTTATCTGTCTGAGTATGCCTCTCAGCGCGGGCGGGCCATCATCAAGCCGCTGCTGGAAATGCTGGCGGGTGTTCCTACCGTCGTATATGGCTTTTTTGCCGCGCTCACGGTCGCGCCGTTTATCCGCAACCTGGCAGAGAGCATCGGCCTTCAGGCGTCGTCCCAGAGTGCACTGGCCGCGGGGCTGGTGATGGGCATCATGATTATTCCGTTTGTGTCCTCGCTGTCGGACGACGTGATCAATGCGGTTCCTCGCACCCTGCGGGACGGGTCCCTGGCTCTGGGGGCAACCCAGTCAGAAACCATGAAAAACGTGATTTTCCCGGCCGCCCTGCCGGGCATTATGGGGGGGATCCTGCTGGCGGCCTCCCGGGCGATCGGCGAGACCATGATTGTTGTGATGGCGGCTGGCCTGGCGGCAAACCTGACCGCAAACCCTCTGGAATCAGTCACCACCGTTACCGTTCAGATTGTCACCCTGTTGACCGGTGATCAGGAGTTCGACAGCGCCAAAACTCTGGCGGCCTTTGCGCTGGGTATGCTGTTGTTCCTGGTAACACTGACCCTGAACATTATCGCCCTGAAAATTGTCCGCAAGTATAGGGAACAGTATGACTGATCAGCGTACCCAGGCGGAGATTGTCCGCCAGTCACTCAAGCGTCGGTATCGCAAGGAGCGCCGGTTCCGGCTGTATGGCATGACTGCCATTGCCATCGCGCTGGCATCGTTGTTTCTGCTGTTCACCGATATTATCGGCAAAGGCCACACCGGCTTTATCAAGACCACCATGACGCTCGATGTCGTGCTCGACGGCAGCCAGATGTATCTGGACGATCCGCAAGACACGGATCAGCTGTCGATGGCGGACTTCCAGGCGCCGATCATCAGTGCCCTGCAGCAGTATTTTCCGGAGGTAACCGAGCGCGCCGATGTGCGGGAGCTGAGCCGCCTGGCCGGCAGTTATGCCAGCAACCAGGTGCGGGACCTGCTGGTGCACCAGCCGGACCTTCTGGGTACCACCCAGCGCATGGAGTTTCTCGTGCATGATACGGTGTCGGTCTATGTTAAGCATGCGGATAACCCGGCCTACAGCATCCGCCTGTCCGAGCAGCAGCAACGCTGGGTAGACGAACTGGTTGCACAAGGGGTGATCGGTACCAGCTTTAACGATGTGCTCTTCATCCGTGGCGACTCCCGGGAACCCTCCAACGCCGGTATTCTCGGCGCCATTGTCGGCTCCCTGCTGACGATGCTGGTGACGGTGGTGATTGCCTTCCCCGTCGGCGTTGCGGCTGCCGTGTACCTGGAGGAATTTGCCCCCCAGAACAGGTTTACCGACTTTGTTGAGGTGAACATCAACAACCTGGCCGCGGTACCCTCAATCATCTTCGGCCTGCTGGGCCTGGCGGTGTTTATCGGCGTCTTCGGTCTGCCCCGTTCGGTGCCTTTCCTCGGTGGCCTGGTGCTGGCGCTGATGACGCTGCCCACCATCATCATTTCCAGCCGGGCTGCGATCAAAAGCGTGCCGCCGTCGATCCGTGAAGCGGCCGAGGGGATCGGTGCGTCCAAGATGCAGGTGGTTCTGCACCACGTGGTACCGCTGGCGATGCCGGGTATGCTGACCGGTTCGATTATCGGTATGGCGCAGGCTTTGGGTGAGACGGCACCGCTGCTGCTGATCGGTATGGTGGCGTTTATCGTGGAAATACCGGACGGCCTGTTCAGTTCGGCAACGGTGCTTCCGGTACAGATTTATCTGTGGGCCAGCAGTGCTGAGCAGGGCTTTATCGAGCTCGCCTCGGCCGGAATTATGGTGTTGCTGACCTTCATGATTACTATGAATGCATTGGCCATCTGGCTGCGTAAGCGTCTTGAGCGCCGGTGGTAAGGAGAAATGACTATGAATTCCCTCAAAACAGCAGTTGCCAGCGAGGCCGCGATGACCGAAGAAACCCCTGTTCCGGTACGGAAACAGCAACCTGCCGATACCGTCATCGCGGAAGGGCAAACCGTTGGCTTACCGCTGGCGGATGATCCCAAGTTCCAGCTCCGGGATGTGGAAGTCTTCTACGGCGAAAGCCGGGCCATCAAGAAAGTGAGCCTGGACATCGCCCGGAATGAAGTCATTGCTTTCATCGGCCCGTCGGGCTGCGGCAAGTCCACGTTTCTGCGGTGCCTGAACCGGATGAACGACAGCATCGAAAGCTGTCGCGTCACGGGCCAGTTAATGCTGGATGGCCAGGATATCTACAACCCCAAACGCGACGTGGTCGAACTTCGGGCCCGGGTGGGTATGGTGTTCCAGAAGCCCAATCCGTTCCCCAAAACCATTTACGACAACGTGGCCTATGGTCCGCGTATTCACGGCCTGGCTAACCGTAAGTCAGATCTTGACGATATTGTTGAGAACAGTCTGCGTAAGGCCGGTTTGTGGGAAGAGGTCAAGGACCGGCTGGATGCCAATGCCACCGGAATGTCCGGCGGCCAGCAGCAGCGTCTGTGTATTGCCCGTGCCATTGCAGTGAGCCCGGAAGTGGTTCTGATGGATGAGCCCTGCTCGGCGCTGGACCCCATCGCTACCGCCAGGGTAGAAGAACTGATTGCCGAACTGTCCGAGAGCTACACCATCGTGATCGTGACTCACTCCATGCAGCAGGCCGCGCGGGTATCCAACCGCACCGCCTATTTCCACCTCGGGCATCTGGTGGAAGTGAACGAAACCGATAAAGTGTTCACATCGCCGGATCATGAGCTGACCGAGTCATACATCACCGGTCGCTTCGGTTAATCCGGGCCGGCACAGAGGAGAAAACACCAATGGTGAAGAAAAAGGACGACGTGTACGGAGATCATATTTCCGCCCGGTTCAACGACGAACTGATGGAGCTGAAAACCCAGTTTCTGAATATGGGGGGGCTGGTAGAAAGCCAGGTGGAGCGGGCACTGCAGGCGCTGGTAGAAGGCGACGGCAAAAGCGCGGAAGAAGTGCGTAGCGGCGACAAGGAGGTTGACCGGATGGAGCTGGACCTGGATGAGGAAGCGATTCTGGTGATCGCCCGCCGTCAGCCCACCGCCCGGGACCTGCGCCTGGTGATCTCGGTGATCAAGATGGTCGCCGACCTGGAGCGGGTGGGGGATGAAGCCAAAAAAATTGCCAAGATGGCCATCAAACTGACCGAAGAAGGTCAGGCCCCCCGCGGCTACGTGGAAGTGCGCCACATTGGCAGTCATGTGGTCAACATGCTGCGGGGCGCCCTGGATGCCTTCGCCCGGCTTGACTCTGAGCAGGCCCTGCGCATTATGAGGGAAGATCAGCAGGTGGACGAAGAGTATCAGGCCGCCGCCCGGGCCTTGCTGACGTTCATGATGGAAGATACCCGTAACATTTCCCGCTGCATGATGGTGATGTGGGTACTGCGGTCGCTGGAGCGTATCGGCGACCATGCCTGCAACATTGCCGAGCATGTGATCTTTATGGCCAAGGGGGAGGATGTCCGTCATTCACCCCTGGAAGAGGCTGAACGGGTGGTCGGACGCTGAGAGATGGCTCCGGTTTAGCGTAAAAATATGGTCCGCCCGTATGTGGGGCGGGCCATAGTTGCTATATTGTTCCAGAGCCACCATCACTCTGAGGACCTATGACGCTTCTTATTGCCTTCGCGGTTCTGTCTATTTTTTTCTCTTTCCTGTGCTCCATTCTGGAAGCCTCGTTGCTGTCCGTTACGCCCAGCTATATTGCGTCCCTCAAGAACGATCGGCCGGAGCTGTTTGCCCGTTTACGCAAGCTCAAGGATGATATTGACGACCCCCTGGCAGCCATACTGACGCTCAATACCGTTGCCCATACCGCCGGGGCCACGGGTGTAGGGGCACAGGTGGCGGTGGTGTTCGGGGAGGCGTGGCTGGGGGCGGCTTCGGCCATCATGACTCTGGCCATCCTGATTATTTCCGAAATCCTGCCCAAGACCATCGGTGCCAAATACTGGCGTAGCCTGGCGCCGTTTCTGCCAGGTATTCTGAATGTGCTGGTTAAAACCCTGCTGCCGTTTGTGTGGCTTTCCAAACAGATTACCCGGCGCCTGACACCGGGTGAAGATCACACCGATATCCGCGGTGAGATCAAGGCGCTGGCCGAGATTGGCCGGGATCAGCAGGCCCTGGACGAGGACGAGCACCGGGTTATCCACAACGTCCTGCGGTTTCATGAGATCAAGGTCAGCTCTGTGATGACGCCCCGTACGGTCTGTGAGTTTATCACCCCGGAGACAACGGTGGCGGAGCTTCGGCAGAAGGTCACCCAATCGGCGTTTTCCCGGTACCCGGTGATTGACGCTGATGGCGAAACGCTGGGCTACGTGCACCGGTCCGACCTGCTTACCCTTACCGACGATGCGGATCTGACATCGTCCCTGCGTCCGATCATGAAGACCAAAGCGGCGACGGATATCGAACATCTGTTTGCCGAGATGCTGAGGGAGCGCCAGCACATCGCGGTGGTCTACGACGAGCTGGGAACCTGGCTGGGCGTGGTCACCATGGAGGATATACTTGAAACGCTGCTGGGTACCGAAATCATGGACGAGACGGACAATGTCGCCAACCTTCGACGATACGCCCGGCAGCGCTGGAGCCGGCGGCTGAAGCGCACCGGGAACGCCTAGCAGAGTTGTTGCCGGCACGGCCAGAGGCTATGGCACGTGCCGTGCAGGTCAGCCCTGCTTCATTTTGTCGGTGTAGGGCGGCCAGCCCAAAGGTTTGCCGGCGAGCAGGTGCAGATGGATATGGAACACTGTCTGGCCCGCGTTCTCTCCACAGTTCATCACTACCCGGTAACCATCCTCGGAAAATCCCTGTTCGGCAGCGAGTCTGGCGGCCACCCAATACAGGTGGCCCACCAGTTCCCGGTCGGCTTCCCCGATATCATTGATAGTGGCGATGGGTTTTTTGGGAATGATCAGCAGGTGCACCGGCGCCTGGGGATTGATGTCTTTGAAGGCCAGACTGATGTCGTCCTCGTACACGATATCGGCGGGAATCTCCCGGTTGATGATTTTGGTAAAAATGGTCTCGGACATAACAGCTCCCTGAACGTTGAGACGGATGAGTAAGGGCTACTATAAACGGCCAGGCCCGGGTAAGCGATTCATCAACTGTCGCAGGGGACGAGGCAACTCGTCATCCAGCCCCATGGCGTAGCGGGCGACCTGGTTGCGGGCGAAGGGCAGGGCCCTGGCCGTCGCCAGGCCCAGGTTACGCAGCAGATGAACCGGGGGAATGTCGTTGCTGAACAGATGGTAGAACAGGTCCATCGCAGCCATCATGCGCTGGGTGGCCGGCCTGCGCTGTTTTTCATAGAGCGCCAGCCAGCGCTCGCTGCCAAGGTCGTTGTTGCGATGGGCTTCCTGCAGCAGGCCTTGCAGGCATTGAGCATCCTGGAAGCCCAGGTTCACCCCCTGGCCCGCCAGCGGATTGATCGTGTGGGCGGCGTCACCCACCAATACCACCCGGCCCTGGTAATAGCGCCTGGCGTGTTGCCGGGCGATGGGAAAGCTGGCCCGGGCATCGATATGGGTCAGAGCTGGTAATCGGGCCGGAAACCCGGCCTGAATGGCCGCTATCAGCTGCGCCGGTGCCATCGCCTTGAGCTCTGCCAGGCGGGCCGGGTGGTCGTACCAGACCAGAGAGCCCCAGGTTTCCCCCGGGTAGTGCGGGCCGGCGCTGTGTAACGGCAGAAACGCTCTGGGGCCGCTGGGGTAGAAGCCTTGCCAGGTAATATCCTCAACACCGCCCTGATAACGGATCGAGACCACCATGGCCTGTTGCGGGTATTGGTTGCGTGTGGTGCCGATGCCGGTCAGTTCGCGAACGCGGGACGCGGCGCCGTCCGCGCCGACTGCCAGACGGCCGGTGAGCCGACGGCCATCGTCCAGCTCAACCGTTACCCGCTCCGGGGTCTGGTGAAGGTCTTTCAGACCGGCGCCGGTCATCAGCGTGACCGTCGTTTCGGCAGCGGCTGTTTGCCACAACGCGAGCTGAGTGATGTTGTTTTCGACAATATGGCCCAATTGAGGGGCCCCGAGTTTATCCGCCGAAAACTCCACCTCTGCCATCCGTGTCCTGAACAACACATCCAGTGGGGAGGGCGTTTCATCCCAGACTGCCAGGCGGCGATACGGCGTAGCCCGCATGGCGAGTATCCGGGGCCAGGCACCGAGGCTGTCCAGGTAGCGTTCGCTGCCTGTGCTCAGGGCAGATACCCGGATGTGCGGCGCATGGTCAGGGTGAAAGGCTGCCGGTTCGGCACGATCAATCAGGGCCACCTTCAGGCCCTGCTGGCCAAGACCGGTGGCCAGCGCGGTACCGACCATGCCGGCACCGACAACGATAACGTCAAACTCTTGATTCATATCCGGGTCCTGTCTGATGGCTCCAGTTTAATCAATGCCAGCCAGCAGACAAGGGACCAGGGTCAATTTGCCGGTATCAGTAGCCCGCCAGACGATTTTCCGTCAGGGGCCGGGGGCGCTGACGGCTCTTTTTCAGCCACGCCGGTTTGGGAGCGCCGGGCCGGGTGAAACCCTGATTAAGCACCATGGGCTGAACCAGAGCGAGGTAATCCCGGGTCTTCATATGAATGGATTCGCTGTGGCTCCCGGCCGCGAACGCCAGTTCGGGCTGTTCGGTAAGCACTTCAGCGCAGTAGACACTCATCCCGAACAGGTGGCCGAAGGGAGGCATGGCGCCCACTTCGCAGTCCGGAAAGCGGTCCTGAAAACTCTGTTCGTCGGCGAGGTCAACAAAATCTGTATCCAGGATGTGGGACAACCGATTCCACTGTACACGCCAGGTGGCGGGCATCACCAGCATAGTCATTTTGCCATCAAGTTCAATGATCACCGTCTTGACCACCCGGTCACCGGCTATTTTGATATGGTGAGCCAGCTGCTGGGCGGTAAATGCGGGTGGATGGGTAAGGCACATATATTCCACGCCCGCCCCATCAAGAAATTCCTTCAACTGCTGAACCGGCATAGTCACAACCTCCTGACCATTTAGACAGTCGTGCAGAGCCTTTTGCCGTCCCGGCCGGGCTCTGGCAAAGCCGGGCAGATGCCCGGCCTTACCGTCAGCTTAGTCGAGTATTGTCGGTTTGCGAATCTCTGCCGAACCGAGCCGCGGGAATGCTGTGTTATTCCTCGTGTTTTTGCAGGTACAGGACCTGGCGTGGGAACGGAATGGTGATGCCTTCGCTGTCAAACGCCAGCTTGACCCGCTCCTGCATGTCCCAGTAGAAGGGCCACAGGTCGCCGGCCCTGGTCCAGGCACGGACTGTCAGGTTGACGCTGCTGTCAGCAAGCTCGCCGACAACGATCAGGGGAGCCGGAGTATCGAGAGCGCGCTCGTCTTCTTCAATCAGCCGCTGGCAGACGGCTTTGGCCTTGCTGATATCATCGTCGTAACTGATCGAAAAGCTCATATCGCAACGGCGGATCTCATTGGTGCTCATGTTGGTCAGGCTGGCGTTCGACAGCTGGCCGTTGGGAATGATGATGCGGCGGTTATCAAAGGTGTCGATAATGGTGTAGAGGATAGTGATTTCCTTGACGGTACCCAGGAAGCCCTGGGCTTCGATGGCATCGCCCACCTTGAACGGTTTGAAGATCAGGATCAGCACACCGCCGGCAAAGTTGGCCAGGCTGCCCTGCAGGGCCAGGCCGACCGCCAGGCCGGCGGCACCGATAATGGCTACGAAGGAGGTGGTGGCAATGCCCACCATCGAAGCGACCGAGATCAGCAGCAGGATTTTGAGGATGATACTGATCAGGCCGCACAGGAATTTGTTCAGCGTGGGGTCTTTTTTCCCCAGTCTGGTGTCCACAACGTTCACGAAACGTTTGATCAGCCAGAGGCCGACAATGAGTGTAATGATGGCCAGCACGACTTTTGGCGCATAGGCCAGAACCAGAGCAATGCCCTGATCCAGCCACGCCGATGTCTGTCCGTCGGCACCAAAAATATCTTCCATAGAGAAGCTCCTTGAGCATTAATATTTTTTAGTTTTCAGGGCCACCGACATGCGCTGCCAGAGCACAGGTCAGTTGCCAGAGAGTATAGTAGAGGTGGTGGGTTTCCGTACCTGGCTAACTGCCCGTTGCTGGAAAGTTTCAGGATGGGAGCCAGAGAAGTTCTGCTGGCGGATTCGCGGGTTCGGGCGCCGGGGTTGCGATAATCTGGTCTCAAAAAAATAAAGGGCAGCCAGAAGGCTGCCCTTAAAAGGTCGTGAGTTGCCATCCTGGCATTTCACTATCGGTACAGGTAGTGCATCCATGCACCTGGGGCAGTGTCCATACTGCCGGAATCCTTCGGTCATTCCATGAGCACCAGCGTCCGAGCCGGTATTCCAGTTCGTTATCCCTAAGCAGAGCGTCCCTGACTCCGTGCTTCTCCCCGCATTCCATGCCAGGGTGCATCCCGTGCGTCATCCGTCTCCATGTCATCCCTGACGACAGCAACTATACCAAGACCTTTCGGACAAACTTGTGACAGCCACACGCGGCCTTCGGAGAATAACTATCTGTCTGATAGCTTTTCGTTTTAATTCATGGGGCTGCAGGCATTGAGCGGTCGGCTTTTCGCCTCTTCGCACGGCAATATACCGAAACTTCCTACGCCGATGTGCGATATCTCTTACAGGGAATCGGGCGAATTTCTCAAGGCGGCGTGATCAGGCCGACGTGTCCCGGGCCAGGGCAGCATGCCGATGGCGATGCCCAGGCCGTCCGCGACCACGTCCATCAGGGAAAACTCCCGATAGGGCAGATTGGCCTGAACGACTTCGAGCAGCAGGCCGAACCCCAGCAATACCGAGGCATACCACCAGGCGCTGAGCCGGGGCCAGGCCAGACGGGTGACGATGGTGAGTTCTACAAAGGCGATCAGATGATTGACCTTGTCGTTGTCAGAAGCCGGCACCGGGTAGCTGCTGCTGGTGGTCGCGAGGTACAGAACCGCGGCTACAGAGACGAAGAGCACGGCCTGCCAGAGGCGACGCATATGCAGAATGTGCCGGATGGCGGGCCAGAGTTGTGTCATAGGCGAGTCCGAAGGTGGTTGCGGGCTGTGGGATCAAGGCTGACATGATATGCTTTGCGCCCCGTTATTGTCATGGCAGCGGAGGACCACCAGCTATGCTCAAAGGGAATTTTTTTCGGGGGCTGGGCTACCTGGGGGAGGGCTTCAGGCTGATACGCCAGCCCGGGCTCCGGTTGTTCGTGATCATCCCGCTTATTATTAACGTGATCCTGTTTGGGTTGATGTTCTACTTCCTGGCCGAACTGTTTGCCGTGATGATTGCCGGTGCCATGGCCTGGCTGCCGGACTGGGCCTGGTTGCAGGCACTGGATGTCCTGTTCTGGCTGCTTTACGGGCTGGTCATCCTGCTGATGCTGGCCTACGGCTTTGTCATGGTGGCTAACCTGATCGGCTCGCCCTTTTACGGTTATCTGGCCGAGCTCACTGAAAAGCATCTGACGGGGCAGGAGGTCAGCACTGAAGGGGGCTGGCTGGCCATTCTCAAGGATGTTCCCCGGGCGCTTTGGCGGGAAGTGCAGAAGATTGCCTATTATCTGCCCCGGGCGCTGGGGCTGTTTATCCTTGGCATGATTCCCGTGGTGAATCTGGCAGCGGCGGTGCTCTGGTTTCTGTTCAACAGCTGGATGATGGCGTTGCAATACGTGGACTTTCCGGCGGACAACCATAAAGTCAGCTTTCCCCGCCTGCGCCGGGACCTGGCGGCTCAACGGCTGTCTGCTCTGGGCTTCGGGCTGCCGGTTGCGCTGGCGGCCATGGTGCCCCTGCTTAATCTGGTCGTCGTCCCGGCGGCGGTGTGTGGTGCCACGGCGTTCTGGGTTCGGGAAAACCGGCTAAACCAACAGTAATACTTGTGCGGAGGTTTCTTGGAAACATCGGAATTTGTCATTGGTCAGCGCTGGGTCAGCCATAGCGATACGGCGCTTGGCCTGGGAATTGTTACGGATATCTCAGGACGCCGGGTTACCCTGGGGTTTCCTGCGGCTGATGAAGAGCGGACTTACGCCATCGACAATGCCCCTTTGTCCAGAATCATTTATCAGCAGGGCGAAGAGATAGAGACTTTCGACGGCAGAAAATACCTTGTGCGGGCGGTTGAGGAGCTCCATGGGGTGCTGCTGTACCACGCCGACGATGGTGAAACCCTCCATCAGATCTCGGAAGTCAGACTCGCCGGATCGGTCAACTTTTCAGCGCCTCACCAACGTTTGTTTGCGGGCCAGTTCGACCGCAACGGGGCGTTCCGCCTGCGAGTGTCGACCCTGGAACACGCCGACCGTCTGCGCAGCTCCCCGGTACAGGGCCTGCTTGGTGCCCGTGCCCAGCATCTGCCACACCAGATCTACATTGCTCATGAAGTGGCCCGGCGCCATGCGCCCCGGGTACTGCTGGCCGATGAGGTTGGCCTGGGTAAAACCATTGAGGCCGGGCTGATCCTGCATTACCAGCTGCACACTGGCCGGGCCCGCCGTGCGCTGATTGTGGTGCCCGACGCGCTGATTCATCAGTGGCTGGTAGAAATGCTCCGGCGCTTCAACCTGCGCTTTTCCATTGTGGACCAGAGTCGTTACGACGCCCTCCAGGCCGGAGAGGATGATGTGGATGCCCTGGTTAACCAGATCTTTGGCGACGATGGCGTTAATCCGTTCGAGGCAGATCAGCTGGTGCTGTGCAGCCTGGACTTTCTGGTGCGCAGCGAGCAGGCGCGCCAGCACGCCGTAGCTGCTGGCTGGGATCTGATGGTGGTGGATGAAGCCCACCACCTGGCCTGGTCCGAGGAGGAGGCCAGCCCCGGGTACCGGGTGGTGGAAAGCCTGTCGGCGGTCAGCCGCGGCTTGTTGCTGCTCACCGCCACCCCGGAGCAGGTTGGTGTCGCCAGCCACTTTGCCCGTTTGCGCCTGCTCGACCCGGCCCGGTTCCATAGCCTGCAGAGCTTTCTGGACGAGGAGCAGCAGTACGTGGCCATTAACCAGGTGGTGCGTCGTCTGCAGCAGGCCCCGGGTGCCCTCACCGAAGAAGACATGGCTGCTCTGCGGGAGTGGCTCGGCGACGAGCTGGATACGTTGCTGGCCTCCGGGCCCGGCGAAAATGCCGTGATTGATGCGTTGCTGGATCGCCACGGCACCGGTCGGGTGCTGTTTCGCAATACCCGGGCGGCTATCCAGGGCTTTCCACAGCGACAGCCGCAACCCGAGCCTCTGGACTGTCCGGATCTTTATCAGGACCAGTGTTACGGAACGGTGGGGCTGGCGCCTGAGCAATCGGTGCCGGAAGAACAATGGCTGGCGCAGGATCCCCGGGTGGCCTGGCTGGAAAAGAAACTGGCCGGTTTGCGTCCGGCCAAAGTGGTGGTGATTTGTGCCCGGGCGGATACGGCCATGGCGCTGGAGCATTACCTGCAGCTACGGGCGGGTATTCGCAGCGCGGCCTTCCACGAACACCTGAGTTTGCTGGAGCGCGATCGGGCGGCGGCGTATTTTGCTGATACCGAGCAGGGCGCTCAGGCTCTCATTTGCTCCGAGATCGGCAGTGAAGGCCGTAACTTCCAGTTTGCCCACCATCTGGTGCTGTTCGATCTGCCCGCCAACCCCGACCTGCTCGAGCAGCGTATCGGGCGCCTGGACCGTATTGGCCAGACCCGGGCTATCCAGATCCATATCCCTTACCTTCGGGGTACCAGCCAGGAGGTCCAGTACCGGTGGTTTGAGGAAGGCCTCAATGCCTTTGCCGAAAGCTGTGCCGTGGGGGTCGCCGTACAGGAACAGGTTCTCGGCCAGTGGCAGCAGGCTTTGGCCGGTGACAGCAGCGTGCTGCCCCGGTTACTGGCCGACAGCGCCGACGAAACCCGGCGACTGAAAGCCCTGTTGCATAACGGACGGGATGCCCTGATAGAGCTGAATTCCTGTCGGCAGGAGCCAGCGGAGGCTCTGATCCGTCAGATCGAAGACGAAGAGAACTCGGCCCGGGTGCGGGATTACCTGGTGCAGGCGTTTGATATTCTCGGTGTTGATATGGAAGACCATAGCGAACACGCGGATATCCTCAGGCCGGGCGAACAGTACCAGGCCGGTCATGTGGCGGGGCTGCCGGAAGACGGTCTGACCGTTACCTGGGATCGTGAGCAGGCCCTGCAGCGAGAAGACATGGCGTTTATCAGCTGGGAGCACCCGATCGTAACCGGTGTGATGGAATCGGTGGCCAGTTCCGGCCTTGGCAAGGCCGCGCTGGCGAGTCTGTCAGTAAAAGCGTTACCGCCGGGCACCCTGCTGCTTGAGGCGGTCTTTGCCGTGCACTGCCCGGCACCCGAAACGCTTCAGCTGTCCCGTTACCTTCCGGTCTCGCCGGTACGGCTGGTGGTGGACGTGAATGGCCGGGATCTTTCCAGAGCACTGCCCCATGACCGCCTGAATGAACTCTGTGCCAATATCCGCCGCCGTACCGCCCAGGTTATCGTGCCGCAGATACGGGCTGAAGTGGAAACCATGGTAGACCATGTCGAGCGACTGGCGGAGCCGGCCCTCGCTCCGTTGCAGGAGCAGGCTCTGGCCCGGCTGGAGGAAAGTTTTGGGCCGGAAATCCAGCGGCTCGAGGCCTTACGGAAGGTAAACCCGGCGATTCGCGATGAAGAGATCGACTTCCTCCGCCAGCAGCTGGCGGCTGCCCGGGACGCCGTTGGCCGGGCCAGCCTGGCGCTGGAGGGAATCCGGGTGATTGTAACCTCGTAATGCCGATAACCGACTGACTGTCGGGCCATTATCTGGCAGGCAGGTAGCTGTTAGAGTAAGTTGAACATAACGAAGTGTTAGCGAACCGGCTCTGGCCCGTTGCCAGAGGCTCTAATCCATGGAAGACAGAGAGAATTTGCGATGACTTTGATTCTGTTTTTGCTTGCCCTGGCAGGCCTGCTGTTTGTGATGCGCAGGGAGGCCGGTGCCAGGCCGGCCATTGCCGTCCTGTTAGTCGTGGGTGTCCTGTCTTTGTTAGCCGGCTCCGGCTGGCTGACCCTGCTGCTGTTTTTGGGTGCCGCCATCACGGCGGCCGCCGGCCTGCCGCAGTTCCGGATCAACTGGCTGACGCCCCGGGCGTTTGCCCTGTTCAGAAAGGTAGCGCCGAAGGTTTCCGAGACTGAGAAAGTGGCGCTCGAAGCCGGTACCGTGGGCTGGGACGGAGAGCTCTTTACCGGCCGGCCGGACTGGCACAACCTGCTGATCAACCGGCACACCGGCCTGAGTGAGGAAGAGCAGGCGTTTGTTGATAACCAGTGTAACCAGGCCATTGCCATGTGTAACGCCTGGGATCTGGCAGTGGAGCGGGCCGACCTGCCACCAGAGCTGTGGGACTTCCTGAAGAAAGAAAAGTTCTTCGGCATGATCATTCCCAGGGAGTACGGCGGTCTGGGTTTTTCGGCAAAGGCCCAGACGGCGGTGTTGCAACGGCTGGCGGTTAACGAAATGCTGATGGTGACGGTGGGCGTGCCAAACTCCCTCGGCCCGGGTGAGCTGCTGGTCAAGTACGGTACCGAAGAGCAGAAAGAGCACTACCTGCCAAGGCTGGCCGATGGTCGAGAAATTCCCTGCTTTGGCCTGACCGGGCCCCGGGCAGGCTCCGACGCTACCTCACTGCCGGATACCGGTATCGTGTGTAAGCAGGAAGTCGATGGTGAGGAGGTGCTGGGGATCCGTCTGAACTTTGAAAAGCGCTGGATCACGCTGGCACCGGTGGCCACCGTGGTAGGGCTGGCCTTCCGCATGTTTGACCCGGATGGACTGCTGGGCGAGACCAAAGACTATGGCATCACCTGTGCACTGATTCCCCGTAATACCGAGGGCATGGAGATCGGCCGCCGCCATTACCCGATAGGCTCGCCGTTCATGAACGGCCCCGTCAAAGGCAAGGATGTCTTTATCCCCATGGATTATCTTATCGGTGGCCAGGAGATGGCCGGGCAGGGCTGGCGTATGCTGGTGGAGTGCCTGTCGGTGGGCCGCTGTATCACCCTGCCGTCCGGTGCTGCAGGGGCCGCAGCCTATGCGCTCGGCACTGCCGGTGGCTTTACCCGGGTGCGGCGCCAGTTCAATGCCCCGGTGGCAGAGATGGAGGGCGTGCAGGCACCGCTGGCCAGAATTGCGGGCAAGACCTATATTGCCCAGTCGGCGGTTAACCATACCGCCAATATGATCGACCGGGGTGAGAAACCGGCGGTGCCCTCCGCGATTCTCAAATACCATCTGACCGAGTTCCAGCGCGAAATCCTCACGGACGCCATGGACGTGCACGGGGGCAAAACGGTTACCCTGGGGCCCCGGAACTATCTGGGCATAGGCTACAGCGCTGCGGCAGTCTCGATTACCGTAGAAGGCGCTAACATCATGACCCGCAGCCTGATGATTTTCGGGCAGGGCGCGATTCGTTGCCATCCCTATGTGCTCAGGGAGCTGGCGGCTAAAGACAACGATGATCTCAAGGCCTTTGATGAAGCCTTCTTTGGCCACGCTGGCCTGATCTTCGGCAATGCCGCCCGGGCCTTTACCCAGGCGTTCGGCATTGGCAAGGCGGATGTGCCGTTTGATAACGCCGCCCGGCCTTATGCCCAGGCTCTGGCCCGGTTCAGCTCGGCCTTTGGCCTGTGTTCCGACGCCGCCATGACCACCCTTGGCGGCGAGCTGAAAATGCGCGAGCTGATCTCGGCGCGTCTGGGTGACATGCTGGCCAACCTCTATCTGGCCTCCATGGTGATCAAGAACTGGTATGAGACTCAGCCGGTTGAGGGCGAGAAAGAGCTCATGCAATACAGCCTCGCTCTGTTGCTGCACCGCACCGAAAAAGCCCTGGATGAATTCCTGAAAAACCTGCCCAACCGTGCCGTGGCGATTGTCCTGCGGCTGGTAACGCTGCCCCTTGGCCGCTGCTGGTCGGAGCCGGGCGATGAGCTGACCCGGGCGCTGGCGAAAGCGATCAGTACGGACACGCCGCTTCGGGCCAAGCTGATCAGCAGCACCTGGACCATCGATGGGGATGGCGGGGTCGTTAATCCACTGGCGTGTTACAACGCCCTGCTCAAGGATTACGACAAGGCCGAGCAGCTTTACCGTAAGGCGACCAAGGCGTATGCCAGGGGCGAGCTGCCGATCACGGCCCTGCATCCGGAAGAGCGTTTTGACGCGGCTCTGGAGGCAGGTGTGTTCAGCCAGGAAGAAGCCGATTTCATGCGGTCATATGAGGCCGGTGTCCTCGACATGCTGACGGTCGATGATTTTCCGTTCGATGCATTTGCCGCTGACAAGGACACACTGATTGACCACAACCCGGCGTGAGGCAAGCCGCCAGGAGCTAGCGGATCACTGATCCGGACCGGGTTGGCGCCGTGTTTGGCACCAACCCGGCTCTGGGTACCTCTACCTACACAAATAGTTGAAAATACCCTTGGCAAGGCTGGACTTCCAGAGTAGAGTTAATCCTTAAGGAAAGATTAGCAAAGCAGTTCATGAATAAGACGTTCCTCCGCAGTTAGCAGTGCCGTCCTGTTTTTGATCCCGCGAGTTCAGTTTTTCCGTACAACGCCGACCAGCGCCAGAATGGTTTTGGCGGCAGATAATATGATTGATTTCAGGAAGTTTAAGTATGTCGACTGTTACCGGTACTGTTAAGTTCTTCAACGAAGCTAAAGGCTTTGGCTTTATCACTCGTGAAGGCGGCCCGGACGTATTTGTTCACTACAGCGCTATTCAGGGCTCAGGTTTCAAAACCCTGGCTGAAGGCCAACAGGTTGAGTTCACCGTAACTCAGGGCCAGAAAGGTCCTCAGGCGGAGAACGTTGTTGCCCTGTAATCCGTGAGGATTCCGCAACATCCAGAAAAGGCAGCCGAGGCTGCCTTTTTTTGTGTCTGCCCGGCTGGGTCAGTCTGAGAAAATTTCCCGGTAAAACCTGAGGGTACCTTCCCAGGAGCGTTGTGCGGCCGCTTCGTCGTAACCCACAGGCATACCAAACTGCTCTGCCAGCCGGTCTGCCTCCGGGTTGGTGAAGGTGTGTAATACCTCCGGGAAACTCACCAGGGTGAGGTCTGCGCCGGCGTCCTGCATTTCCTGAACCAGGCCTGCTACCTGTGCGGATGGCACCATGGGGTCGGCCCCGCCGGTGTAGACCTGAATCCGGGCTTTCAGCCGGCCGGCCTCTGCCCGGATCGGGCCCGCCAATGGGCCGTGGTAACTTACCACGCCATCCAGATCGACCCCCAGCCGGGCCATATTCAGCACCACCCCACCGCCAAAACAGTAGCCCTGGGCCGCGATCCTGTCGCTATCAACGGACTCATGGTTCTGTAACAGCTCTTTGGCTTTGACAAACCGGGCTTTTACCTGATCCATGTCGCTGGATGCTTCTTTCATAAACTCCTGCGCGCTGTCAGGGTGTTCGGCCAGCTTGCCCTTGCCATACATGTCCAGAGCAAAGGCCGTGTAACCCTCGGCGGCGAGTCGCTCGGCCTGATCCCGGACAAACTCGTTATGCCCCCACCATTCGTGGACCAGCAAAACCCCTGGCCGCTTGGCGTCGGTGTCGTCGTCCCAGGCCAGGTAACCGCTGAAGGTCTGGCCATCCAGTGTGTATTCAACCGTTTCGGTACGCAGGTCTGCCTGTGCTGCAGCGCTGGCCAGGGCAAAGGCCAGGGCAGCAAGCGTGGGTGTTTTTATCAGGGTGTTCATTGCACTGGTGCTCCTCAAGTTACGGATGTGGTGTTACGCAAAGGCTTGTGGGTGTCCGGGTGGTTTGAAAGAACCAAAAAGCATCACAGCGCAGGGCTTTGATCAAAATAGAATCAATGCCCCCTTTGACCCGGGACATTCTTGACTATAGTTAAGAAGAAGAGCGGTTTAAAACTGAACCTGTTCAGACACCGCCTGGTGCACTACCAATAAAAGCAACACTGCGGGGTGGTCTATGCTTCTGTCACATGCCGTTGGTCTGTTTACCCGTCCGGGTGAAGAGTGGGCATTCATCAAGAACCAACGCGAAAACGCTACCAGACACTATGTGCTGTACATCGTTATTCTTTCGGCCATTGCGCCGATCTGTGCCTATATATCCACCGCACACTTTGGCTGGTCGGTCGGCAACGAGCGGCTCATCCGGCTGACTGAAATCAGTGCCGTGCAACTGAGTGTACTGACTTACCTTGCGATGCTGGTGGGTGTGTTCGCCCTGGGGTACGCCATTCACTGGATGGCGAAAACCTATGGCGCCAAGGATGAGCCCCGGCTTGTCAGTGGTGTTGCCCTGGCGGCGTACTCCTGCACGCCGCTCTTCCTCGCCGGCTTTGCCCTGCTGTATCCGGTGCCCTGGTTCAACGCAGCGGTATTCCTGGCGGCCGCCTGTTACGGGGCATGGCTGATGTATGACGGCCTGCCGGTGGTCATGGGGGTCGAGAAAGGCCAGGCGGTGATGTACGGCGGCGCCTTGCTCACCGTGGCACTGGTCATCCTGGTGTCTACCCGGGTGGGCTCGGTTATCCTGTGGAACCTTGGCGTAGGGCCGGTGTTTATCAGCGGGTGATCACCGAGGGATCGCCGCGGCCCTCTACCGCGGCCAGTTCGGCACTGGACAACCAGGCGCCCGGCGGTTTGTCCAGTACTTCGGCACAGGCCGCGAGGGTATGGGCCCAGGAGCAGTAATTAGCGAACAGCATACCCGGCTCGTTCAGGGTGCCGCCCCGATTGAGGTAACCCAGCACCCGGCTCTGGGCGGGCATGGGGAACAGGTTATACAGATGCCCCCGGAATACTTCCGGGCGCATGTGTGTCAGTGCTACCCGATGTCTCAGGCGTTGAGGGAACAGCCGTTCCCGCTCAAGCCCGGGCAGGCAGTGGGCAGCCTCGTGGCTGTCCCGGGGCTGACGAAAACGGCCCGGTTCCTGCAAATACACCAGCCGGAAGGCGGTGCCGGTTTCCCGCAGACGCTCGCAGGCCCGGATGGCCTCAGAGAGCTGATAGGCGCCGTTGGCGATCAGTAGAATCGGTTCGCCACCGGTTGACGTGTCTTCATCCACCACCAGCGCGCCGTGGCGGGCCAGCTGCTCAGACTCTTCCGCATTGAACACGCAGGGGCGATCCCGTTTGGGAATCACCATACAGCTGATGCGGCCCCGCTCCCGGAAAACCGACGGCAGGACCGCAAGCGTGCTGTTGTAATCCGCCGGAAACAGGACCCTCGAAACATCATTCATTTCACCCAGCAGGGCTTCGCAGAAGGTGGTGTCCTGATGGGATTGTTCGTTCTTGCCGTTTTCCCAGGTGTGGGAGGTGGCGATGATCGGCAGGCCCAGCCAGCGGGCGGGGCGGCCAACCTCTTTCTGGTGCCGGGCAAAGATGAGTTCCTGACGCACGGCTCCGAGCATTTTTACGCAGAAGGCTTCGTAGCTGGCCACCAGATTCAGGCCCGCCTTGTTAGCCAGGCAGGCCGACACCACCGCTTCTTCGTTGAGGGCGGTAATAATCCTGCCGTGCACGTCTTCAAGCTCGTTTTCGGGATCGTTAACCCGATGCTTGAGATCGCTCAGAATCCCGGTCAGGCGGTTGCTGGCGAGTTCATCCGGGTTGCCGACCCGGGGTCTCAGGTGAGGATTGGAGCGGACCAGTGCCCGGAAGAAGTCATCAACCGCTGCCATGGGAGACCGCGATCCCTGAGCCCAGGGCAGAGACGGGATAACCGGCTCTGTCGGGTTACGGACCGCCAGTGCGTGGTCGCGTTCCCGGGGGCGCTGTTGAATCTCGTGCTCGGCCAGCTCAGCGACCGCCTGCTGGAGTTCGGATGGCTCCACCCACAGGGGAGCAATGTGTTCGTTGAACAGCTCCCGGGCACGGTTGTCCAGCCTGGGGTTGCCCGCCAGGGGCAGGTTGTGGGCGGCGTTAGCGCCGGCACCGTAGAACCCGTAGCCTTTAACCGTATGGGCAATGCCATAGGGAATCCGCACCGGATAGCGGGTTTTGCCCTGGCTTGCGGCATGGCCGTTGGCGATCAGGGCGGTTTCCATCTCATGCAAGGCACAGACAAAGGCCGCCGGGTCGGTGCCGTCAAACCGGAAGGGCGCGAAGCCGCGGGCGTCGAGGTGCTGCTCAAAGCGTTCCAGTCCTTCCCGGGTGCCAAGCTCGGTGCGCTGCTCAATGCGCCGGCCGTTGGCAATCATCACCGGCATGACCACGCCGGTGTCTTCAGCGCGCCACCAGCGCGGTATCCAGTCGCTGCCCCGCTGTTCTTCAGCCGCGCCGTCAGACAGAAAAGCCACCAGTGATTCGCCGGGCAGTGGCATATGGGCGTACTGAAGCTCGGCAAAGCCGAGGTAGCCGCCCTCAATAATGCCACCGGCGGTGTAGGGGTTTACGTGGCTGCCTAAAGGCGAAGCCATCGAGCCGTCCGGCTTCTGGCGATAACTGTAGAAATCCGAGGCCAGGCGGGACAAGCCGTCCGGTGCCTGGTAGCGGGCTTTCTGTTCGGGCAGAAGATTACCACTGAGCACGTTAAGCGCATCAATGGCCGCGACGCAATGACCCTGGCCCATCAGCCAGCTACGGGTTTGGCCGGTCAGGTTGTTATAAGCCAGATAGCCAGCGTAGGCGGGCACCATGTTCAGGGCACCGCCGGTGTGGCCTTCCGGGGTCGCCTTAAAGTCTTTGGGTTGCAGGGGGGCGCCCGTGATATCCACCCGGTTGCAGTAGGTCATGTGCACCACAAGCCAGAGCCCCGCGCTCGCCAGCCGGTCGAGAGCGGTCAGTTTGCGGTAAACACAGTCGGGGTCGGGCTGGTGACCAGCGGCAACGAGATCTTCGGCCAGAGCCTGCACCCGGCGGACGGTAGCGTCGGAGTGCCGGATGACGCCAAACCCTTGCTGCCAGCGCTCGAAGGCCCCGGCTGAGGGATGAGCGGGGGGCGCTGGGGTGTTGGGTGATGACATCGGCGGCCTCCATGACTTATATATTGTATTGGAGGACAGTGTAGCCGGACGGCTGGCATCAGCCATTGATGCAGGTCACTGGTTACGGTATTTGCCGTTGGCTTCAGGTCGCCTCGGGCCGGATTGGGTAGCCCCAGTAATAGCCCTGTCCCTGGAGCCCGGGAAACTGCTGGAGCCAGAGCGCGACGGACGCTTCTTCCACCCCTTCCACCACGACGTCCAGATCCAGGGCGGCCCCCAGCTCCAAAGCGGCCTTGAGGATCTTCTGGCGTGCCGGAATCTCCAGGACGTTTTGCAGAAAACTGCGATCGATCTTCAGCTCATCCAGGCGGAAAAGCGCCAGTGTGCCCAGGGAAGAGTGCCCGGAGCCGAAATCGTCCAGGGCAATCCGGAAGCCCGTATTGCTGAGCGCTTCCAGGGTACTGCGGGCCTGATCGGGGTCTGACATCATGGCCGTTTCGGTAATCTCCAGCGTAATATCACCGGGTGACAGCCGGTGCCGGGCAAGGATGCTCCGGGCTTGTTCGGGAAAAGCCGGATGGGCAAGGTCTTTGGCAGAGATGTTGACACTGATGTTGATATGTTCGCCGTACCGTCTTCGGAGAATGTCTGCTTCCCGGCAGGCACGGTCCAACACCCAGCCGGTGACCTGGTGGATCAGGCCGACCTGCTCGGCCAGGGGAATCCACTGGTCCGGGCTGATCATGCCGAACTCGTTATGGTGCCAGCGGAGCAGGGCCTCTACTGAACCAATCCGGCCGTCCCGGATGTTGACCTTGGGCTGGTACTCCAGCCACATCTCGCCGGAGGCCAGCGACTCTTCGAGGTCCAGCATGAGCACCTGTTGGCGGTATTGCCAGTCCGCTGTGGACGGATCATAGGTCGCCATGGGACTGTCGGGTGAGAGTGAGGCAGAGCCCGCAGATGACAGCAGGCTGCTTGCATCGGGCCCGTGTTCAGGGGCATGGGCGAGGCCCAGCGAGGCGGCCCAGGAAAATGAGAAGCGACCTTCACGGAAGTTCTGTGCGAGCCATTGGCAGAGCGTGTCGAGGGCACGGTGGTCCTGGTCCGGGTTCTGCTGGTCCCGATAGAACGCAAAGGCATGATGAAGGGTATCGACAGTCGCAATGGCAGAGCCATTGATCAGGATAAGTCGCTGATCAAAGATTTCCTTCAGGTTACGGTTGACCTGGCGCAGGTACAAACGCAACAGCTCCTCGGCGGACCGGTAACCCAGCGCCTGCTCAAGCTCATTGAAGCGGTTGAGCCTGACCATGCACAGGGTATAGGGGGCGGTCTGGCTGTCGACCGCGGTGAGGGCTTCTTCCAGTACCGGCCGGTTGGGACGCCCGGTCACCCGGTGAGTCTTGAGTACCCGGTCATAATCCTGCTCAATACGGGTACGCAGGGCCAGCTCTTCACGGGCACGGATATCCGCGCTCAGGCGCCGCTTGCGTTCTGCCATCAGCAGACGACCGACACCGCTGGTGAGGATCAGTGAACCGATGGCAGCGCCCAGAAAAAAGGCAGAATCGGTCAGGGGTGTGACCGGCAGCCAGCCGGTGGTTCGTAACGAGGTGACCAGGGCGCCGCCGAAAATAGCCACGATCGACAGCGCATAATAACGCGCATAGACATGGCTGCGGAGCCGCCCTAAAACCAGCCCCAGAATCAACAGGCCACTGGCGGCCGTGAGGGTGAGAAAGGTAGCCTGGTCCAGCAGGTCGATATCAAAAGGTGTGGCCAGAAGAATCAGGCCGGCCAACAGGCTGAAGGCCCTGAGGGCACGGGCTCCGGTTTTGCTGACGGCGACGAAATGTGGGGTAAACTCACAGATTGAGATGAGGCACAGTGGCAGGCTCACCGACAACAGCGCGTTGAGCTCCGGCAGGTTCGGCCAGATCAGCCAGAGCCCCAGGCCGTTCACGACCATTTGGCTGTAGATCACACCGGCCATCAGGACACTGAGCCAGGCCAGCCCGGGGCGGCGTAGTTTGACAACGATACTCAGATTCAGCAGGAGAGCAAAAACCAGCAGGCCGGTCACCACCGATTGCCAGACCAGGGTGTGGCTGCTGTTTCGTACCACTACATTGCCCTCTGCCAGACTCAGCGGCAACATGAGCGGGCCGTTGTTCTGAACTTCCATCAGCAGGGTGGAGGTCCCCGGTTCGAGCACGATGGGCCAGATCCATTGTGGTAAGGGGACGTAACGGTTGCTGAACGGGTAGAGATCGCCCAGCACGGCCAGTGGTTGTATCTCACCCTGAGCATTGATCAGGGCTGGCGCCAGGTGGTCGAGATAGGGCGCCAGTACCACCAGTTGCACGGGCAGTGGCAGAGTGCCGGGATTATGCAGCTGCACCCGGAAGGTGGCCGGCTTACCGGGGTAGCCGATGCCGGAATGGGTCAGCCGGACTTCGGTCCAGCCGGGCTCCTGCCACAGGTCGTCTTGCAGAACCTGCGTCAGGGGTGTAATCCGGTACTCTGCAGTGGCCGGCAGCTGGATAATGGGGGCCGCCCCCCCGGTGGCCGGGGCCAGAGGCGTTTCCGGAGTATGGGGCGGATCGATCAGCAGCGCGGCCGCCAGTCCATAGGCAACCGCTGCGGCCAGGACCGCAAAGGGCAGCCAGTGGCTCAGACAGCGCCGGGCGTACGGAGTCCGGCCGTGAGCAGGCAGGGATGGTCTGGAGGGCATGGCGGTCATGCAGTCGCTGTCCGGGTTGAATATGCGGGAATTACAGTTTGTTACGATTGCTTACTTTACGTAACATTATGAATTTAAAAGAATTTTAATGCATTTGAGGATATTTTACATTTGGAGTTTGAGGCAGATGCCGAAAATGAGACCTGCGCCCACAGGCGCGGCCGGACAGGGGGCTCAGTTGTGACGATTCATATCTTTACGACCGGTGGCACGATCGACAAGGTGTACTTCGATGCCAACAGCACATTCGAGATCGGTGACAGTGTGCTGCCGGAATTACTGTCGGAGTCCAATATTCAGGACGGTTATGTAATTACTGAACTGTTGCGCAAGGACAGTCTGGAGATGGATCAGGACGACCGCGCACGAATCCATGAGGCCGTGCAGGCAAGCGAGCACCGGCGCATGATCATTACTCACGGCACCGACACCATGGCTCAGACCGCCCAGGTGCTGAAGTCGGTCCCGGACCGCACCATCGTTCTGACCGGCGCCATGCAGCCGGCGCGGATGCGCCGTACCGACGCGGTATTCAATATCGGTTTTGCCTGGGCGGCGGCACGGTTACTGCCGCCGGGGGTATATATCGCGATGAACGGCGAAGTGTTTGAAGCCGGGGCGGTGCGCAAGAATCTGCAAGCCCAGAAGTTCGAACGGGTCTCCGGGCCCCGCTAGGGCATCAGAGAACGGAAGCGACTTCGGCGGTTGTCAGCTCCCGGAAATCGCCCGGAGCCAGGGTGTCGTCCAGGATGATCCCGCCGATCTGCAGCCGGTGTAACGCCGTGACATGGTTGCCTGCCGCGGCCAGCATCCGCTTGACCTGATGGTAGCGGCCTTCGTTGATGGTCAGTTCAATCACCCGGGCTGAACGCTGGATGACCTGTGCCGGCCGTGTCGGCCTGTCCTCGCCTTTGAGTTCGATGCCGGACTCCAGAGCGCGTCGGGCGGTCTCGGTCAGGGGCTCGGCCAGCTCTACCCGGTAGGTCTTCGGGCAGTCGCGCCGTGGCGAGGTTACCCGATGTGACCATTGGCCATCGGTGGTGAGCAGCAAGAGCCCGGTGGTGTCCTTGTCAAGGCGGCCGGCGATGTGGAGTTGGCGGGCCAGCTCCGCTGGCAGCAAGTCGAGCGCGGTGGGCTGGCTG
>Ga0209075_1000627_pt1 | contig 34551 bp, 42 predicted proteins | sample Stecom2011_FD_187523 | JGI IMG/M metagenome (GOLD analysis project Ga0209075, IMG submission 187523) | Agricultural soil microbial communities from Utah to study Nitrogen management - Steer compost 2011 (SPAdes) (version 2) | ecosystem: Environmental > Terrestrial > Soil > Agricultural land...
CACAATAAGATTTTATCTAATGCTTTATTTAATATAATTATAACATTATAACCTTTCATTTTTACCTCGCTTATAATAATTAATTATATATAAAGATTTGAATAAAGTCAAAAGGAACTCTTTAAAAATTATAATTTAATGTTATAATATAATTGTGGTAAGGAAAGGAGATGAAAATATGGCAAAGTACAAATGCGATGCGTGTGAGTACATTTACGATGAAAGTTTAGGGGACCCTGAACACAATATTGCTCCTGGTACAAAATTTGAAGACTTACCAGATGATTGGGTTTGTCCTGAGTGTGGTATAGGTAAAGAGAACTTTAAAAAAATTTAAGACTAAAGACGGTTAATCAAAAAAGAAAGTTATTCTAATTGAATAACTTTCTTTTTTGTTATAAGCCCTATTGTTGCTAGAAAGTAAAAAAAATGATAAAATAATAATATATATTGGAGTGATACATATGAAATGTAATTGTCATAATGAAATAGATTTATGTGTTGAAATAGTTCCAATCTTTAATAGTTTATCATTTGATGAAAAAATAGAGTTAGCAAAAATTGCAATTCACAAGAAATTTAAACGTGGAGAATATATTTATCAAGCAGGCGATAAACAAGAATATTTATTTATAGTTCATAGAGGAAAGATAAAAGTTACAAGATATTCTGAAGATGGGAAAGAACAAATAATAAGAATAGTTGGTGAAGGTGAGTTTATTGGTGAACTAAGTTTGTTTGCTAATTCAAATCTAACTGATTATGCTGTAGCCTTAGAAGATACATCTATTTGTATGCTTGCTGGTGATGTTGTAAGAAAATACATTGAAAAAGAACCAACAGTAGGTTTGAAGATAATGGCTGAGTTGAGTAAGAGACTTGATATGATGGAAGAATTAGTAGAAGGTATTAACTTACATTCTGTAGAATGGCGCTTGGCTAGATTTTTATTAAAAATGAAAGATGAACATAATGTAGTTGTTTTAAACACAACAAAGGGTAATTTTGCTTCTCAACTTGGAATGAGTCAGGAAACATTAAGTAGAAAATTAGCTTTATTCCAAGAACAAAAATTAATAAAAATGATAACAGCAAAAAAAATTGCGTTACTTAATATCGAAGCATTAGAAAGTATTAGCTAGAAAAAACAACCGAGAAATATCTCGGTTGTTTATTATTCATCTAAAAGACGCTTTTCTCCTTCTAAATCTCTTAGTGGTTTTATATTTTGGGTAACTTCAAGTGTACCTAAATAATTTCCTTCATGATCTCTTACTGCATAGTAACGAATTAATACGAATAAATCACCACGTTGAATCCAAAAATCTTCATGATCTTTTTTACCAGATCTAAAGCTTTCTACAATCTTATCAACAACATGCACACTTGATGGGGGATGACATAAGCCTACATCTCTTCCAATAATTGATTTTGGTCTTTGGAAGATTCTATCTTCATCTTGTGAGAAGTATTTAACTTTGTTGTTGCTATCTACAAATGTGATATCAACAGGCAGTGTATTAAAGATTGCATTGATTTCTTTAGGTGATAAGCTACCTGCATCAAACTCTACTTCACCATCAATTGCTTTCTTTTTAGCTTCTTCAGTTTTTTTCTTTTCTAATTCTTCTTTATTTTCCATCTTCCATGGATGAAGTGGTTTTACTAAGCAATAATCATATTCTTCGCTAGCTTCATCAATTTGAATCCATTCATAGAATGAGAATGTATCACTCATTAATGGAATTAAGATATTGTTTTCTTTAAAGATCATTTCTATAATTTTTTCTAAAACAGAATCTATCTTTTCCTTTAAGTCATCATTATCTATGTCTGCAGTCCCTAATATTCTATTTACCTCTTTAAGTTCAGCACGGATTTCATCATCAACACCCCACATAACTTTTGGTGGTGCAGTAATTCCGTGTTTTTCTAGGAATGGGAAAAAGACATTTTCTTTTCTTGCATAATGGTGTTCGATTTCCATTAATCGTTCAAAACCAATTCGTAACATTAAATGTGAATTCGGATTTGGTTTTTCGAAATACTTATTTGCGTGAGGTTTTATTTCCTCTTCTATTAATTTTTCAATAGCTTTGTTTTCTTCCATTAAAATATTTACTGGATGACCGATAACTTTGCTATAATCTTTTGTTGCATGAATATCGGAAATAGAACCTTTGAATACAGATGCGTGAACATCACATAGTCTTTGAATTTCTTCAACTGGCAATCCCTCTTTTACAAGCGTCTGCTCAATTTGGGAAATTTCTGTTGTGGATACATTACCAAAGTGTTTTTCAAATTCCGCTTTAACTTCATCAACGGTTTTACCATGGTGAAGTTGTTTGATTATTTCTTTGAGTTTTTCTTGTCTGTGTTCACTATTATTTATAAACTCACTCATCTGTATCCTCCAAAATAAATCCTTCTTTTAGAAATGTTTCTTTTACCATTTCTAAATCTAATTTATGCTTTTGTACACCCTTTTTTATTGTAATGATTCTTCCTACAGTGTTAAGCATTGCTGGGTCAGCGATATGCTTAAAACCTAAAGAAACCATTATTTCTTGAACTTTAGGGTGTTTATCTACAATTTTTTTTATTGGAACTTTAATACTTATTTTTTCCATAAACAACCTCCATACATCTATTTTACCAAAAAAACCATCATTTTGCTTTGAATACTATAATTTTATTATTAGTTAAAATTGGCTGTTTAACACATAATAAAAAGTGGTGGAACGTGAAAAAAATTTCATGATTTTAGGTGAAAATCTTTCATAAATTAATTAATAGACAAATGTAATTACGTGTGTTAAAATAACTAAAAAGGAGGGCCGCATGGTAATTTGTATTGACTTAAAATCTTTTTATGCATCCGTTGAATGTGTCCTTCGTGGGCTTAATCCTTTTAAGGTTAATTTAGTAGTTGCCGATAAAGAAAGAGGAAAAGGCTCAATTGTTTTAGCAGCAAGCCCTCATATAAAACAATTCGGGGTTAAGAGTAGATGTAGAATTTATGAATTACCGAAAAATTTAGATATAATCTACGCTAAACCACGAATGAGAAAATATATAGAATATGCATCTAAGATTTATGATATTTATTTGAAATATGTTTCAAGCGAAGATATTCATGTTTATAGTATTGATGAAGTGTTTTTAGATTTAGGACCATATTTAAAGTATTATAAAAAGTCTGCATATGAAATAAGTAAAATAATTTTAGATGACATTTATAAATCTACTGGTTTACCTGCGGTTTGTGGGATTGGGGAAAATATGTTTCTTGCAAAGGTTGCACTTGATATTCTCGCAAAACATGAAAAAGATGGAATAGCTTATTTGGATCAGGAAATACTGAAAGAAAAGATTTGGTCTCATGAACCGATAACTGATATTTGGGGAATTGGTAGAGGAATTGCAAAACGTCTTTTAAAACTTGGTGTTAAAAACCTTGGAGACCTTACTAAGTGCCCGCTTAAAAAATTAGAAAAAGAATTTGGAATAGTTGGCCGTGAACTTCTTGAACATGCCTACGGAATTGATAACACAACAGTTCAAGAAGCGCGCACATATCTACCTACAAGTAAAAGTTTTGGCTATGGTCAAGTATTATATGAAGATTATAGTTATCAAGATTTATATGTTGTTTTGTTAGAGACTGTTGATCAAATAGCTTGTGAGTTGGTAGCGAAAAAGTTAAATTGTAGTTTAATTGCCTTAGGGATAGGTTATTCCAAAGATGTTGGTGGTGGCTTTTCAAGACAAAGAACATTACCGACGAAAACTAATAGTCGTAAAATTTTAGTTGAAGAGTTTACAAAATTATATTATGAACATGTAGAAGATTTGCCAATAAGAAGAATTGATGTTAGAGTTGGTAAATTAAGCAACGAAGAGTTTATTCAAACAGATTTATTTACTGACCAAGAAAAGTTAAAAAAAGAACACAACTTATATGAAGCACTTGGTGAAATTAAAGAAAAGTATGGAAAAGGTGCAGTCTATATAGCAGCAAGCGGGACTGAGAAAGGAACGTTTGTAAAAAGACATAAACTAATAGGAGGCCATAATGCAGAATAAAGAGCGTAAAGGTAAATGGCAACCATTTGATGCCTTAGAAGGATATAGTAGTGCAATTAAAAAAGTTGAAAAGGAAAAAATGAAAGTTGAAAAACCTATTCTTTTTCCTGATCAACTTGAAGCACTCAATGAAAAGTTAGCATCTGCTTTTACTAATAAAAGCGAAATTGAAGTAGAATATTATAACCGAGGTTATTTAGATAAATTTAAGGGTACTATTAAAAAAATCGATATTGTAAATCGGGAAATAATCCTTAATCAAGAATTTGAGACTAAACGGTTAAAAATCAATTTAATTATTAATATTGAAGAAATAGGAGAATAAATATATGAAGAGAATTGTAATAGCTGGGGGTTGTTTTTGGGGAGTAGAAGCATACTATAAAAGGTTAAAAGGTGTGCTTGATACTAATGCTGGGTATGTAAATGGTAATATTGAAAACCCAAGTTATGAAGACTTACTTAGTGGAAAAGCAACACATGCAGAAGCTGTGGAAATTTATTATGATGAGAAATTAATTTCGCTAGAAAAAATCTTAGAACATATGTTTAGATTTATTGATCCTACTAGTTTAAATAAACAAGGCGTAGATGTAGGAATTCAATATCGCACAGGGGTTTATTATAAAGATAAAGAAGATAGAGAAGTTATTAATGATTTTATGAATAAGATGAATAAAAAGTATAATGGTAGAGTGGTTGTAGAAGTGGAAGAAGAAAAAGGTTTCTTCTTAGCTGAAGACTATCACCAAGATTATCTAGATGTAAATCCAACAGGATATTGTCATGTGGATCTTTCATTAATTAGAGATGATGAGAAGAAATAACCCATAAAAACAAATTGACCCTAACTTTTATTTATAGTATAATAATTGTGGTTAGTACATGCGATGGAGGAGAATATGAAAAAAATTATTCAAAATGCATTTTTAGTAATGCTATTCGTTTTGGCTGTTGGTTTTCTAGTAGCATGTGGTGAAAAAGAACAACCAAAACTAAATGTAGTATCAGAAATTAATGTTGCTTTAAATGAAGAAAAGAAATTAACTGCAACAGTAGAATTTTCTGAAGAAGTTGTAATTAAGTTTGCAAGTAGTGATACAAGTATTGCTACAGTAGATGCAAATGGAAATATTAAAGGGGTAAACATAGGTACTACAAATATCCGTGTAAGCATCGAAGGCTTTGATGTTACAGCAGATGTTAAAGTTACAGTTAAACCATTAGAATTAACTCTAACTGGACCAAACGAAGTTGAAATTGGTAAAACTGTAAAATTCGAAGCTTCAGATGAAAAAGGTGGAAGCGATGTACTATGGAGTTCAGAAGATAGCAAAATTGCCACAGTTGATGGAAATGGAAATGTAAAAGGAGTAAGTGAAGGTACTGTAAATATTATAATTGTATCTTCAATATCTGGAGAAGTAAAAATGAAAGAGATTAAGGTTACAAGACCAGAAGTAGAAAGTATAGATATTAACAAAGTTTCTACTGGAAAAGTATACTTACTAGATGAAGTTAAACTACAAGCAATCATTCAACCTACTGGTGCGGTAAGTGATGTTACATGGACAAGTAGTGATGAAGAAATTGCAACAGTTGATGAAAACGGACTTGTAAAAACCCATAGAAGTGGTGAAGTTGAAATTATTGCTACTTCAGTTGAAAATCCTGAAGTATCAGGAAAATACACATTAGTAATCGAAGTGGATCCAATTGAATTATTAAAGAAATTCCATATCGAAAATCCGATTCATACTCATGCAAAAAGTAATTTAATTCCTGATATTGATGATGAAATTATTGGTAGCGTAAACTATTATTGGTTTGGAGATTTAAACCTTTCTCAAAGAATTTTAGCTATCGATACAAATTTATTAAACCCAACAGAGACAAATCCATATGTTGGTCAAGTTGCAACACCGGAAATTGTTGAAGCAGTAGAACTTAGATCTAGACGTCCTGGTGTATTAAAACCTGAAATTAAATATATTACATATCATGATACAGGTAACTATAATGCAGGTGCAACTGCAGTTATGCATGCAAACTACATTCCAAATTCAGAGCGTTACCGCTCATGGCATTATACTGTAGATGAAACAGAAGTGATTCAACATCTACCAGATAATGAAATTGCATTCCATGGCGATAGTTATGATGCATATGTTTATTCAATAGGAGTTGAAACTGCTATTAATAAAGGTAGTGATTTCTTTACTACATGGCATAGAACTGCAAAATTAATGGCAGGATTATTATATGAATATAACTTAACAGTCGATGCCGTTGAACAACATCACGATTGGAATGGTAAAGATTGTCCACAAGTTTTAAGAGCAACAGGTTTATGGGAAACTGCACTTAAGATGATAGAAGCTGAACTTCTTGTTTTACAAGAACTACAAGACTATACTATTGAATTTATGTCAAATTCCCCTGAGTACCTTTCAAATACTGGTAGAGTCTTAAAATTAGATACACAAGAAAGAATCGTTGAATATGCAATTAGAGCATATAACGATAGTGGCTATGATAGAACTCTTCTTTTAAGATCTGTATTACCAGCTGCAGGTAACTAAGGAAAAATTTATAAAGAAAATTTTCTTTCTATTTGACATTTATCCACTTAGGTGTTATAATAAAAAATAGAATTGGTAAAAAGAAGGAGTGAGACGTTCTCACTCCTTTAAATAATGTTATGGAGACTTATTATGAAAAGTAAAATGGAAATCATCAAAGAGATTGCAAATTCATGTGCAGAACAGTTAGGAATTGAAATTGTAAGTGTTGAGTTTGTAAAAGAAATGGGTATGAAAATCTTAAGAGTAATTGCAAGAAAAGACCCCGTATTTACAATTGAAGATTCTAGTGAATTAAATAAATTAATTGGTGATGAACTTGATAAAGTTGATTTAATTGAGGAAGAATATTATTTAGAAGTTTCATCTGAAGGTCTTGAAAAAGAATTAAAAACAGATAAAGACATTAATGATGCAATTGGGAAATATGTATGTGTTAGGTTGTATCAAAAATTAAATGGAAAAAAAGAATTTTATGGCGACTTGCTAACTTATGAAAATAATGAGATAACAATAAAAGTAGTAGATAAAGGACGAAGAAAAGATATTAAACTTAACAAAAGTATGATTGCTAAGATTCGTCTTGCAATCAAGTTTTAGGAGGATATGATTAAAAATGATTAGTAAAAATTTCTATGAATCCCTTGAAGAGTTAAGCTACGAACGTGGCCTGGCAATTGAAGATGTTTTAAAGAAAGTTGAAATAGCAATTTCCGTAGCTGCAAAAAATAGTGGTTATACAGGGGATATAAAAGTAGAATGGGATTTTGATAAGAAAAAAATTAGAGTATTTGAATATAAATATGTTGTATCAGAAATTGATCCTGAAGGACCAAAAGGACAAATTTTACTAGAAGAAGCACTTGAAATTAAACCAAAAATTAAAGTTGGTCAAGAATTTAGGACTGAAATCAACTTGTCAACTTTTTCTCGCAAAGCAGCTTCCATCTTTAAACAAAGCCTACTAGGTGGACTTAAAGAATTGGAAAGAGAAGAACAATATAATTTCTTTATTGAAAAAGTTGGCGATGTTGTAACTGCTAAAATAGTTGATTACAGTAATGGGTTTGTAGCTTTCAATATTGGGAAAAATGTAATTGCAAATATGCCTGATAAAGAAGGGCTACCTGGTGAAGAATTTATTCCTGGTGAGGAAAAGAAGGTTTATATTACTAAAGTTGAAAAAACTACTAAAGGACCTAAAGTTTTCCTAACTAGAACTTCAAGGGAATTCGTGAAACGTTTATTTGAACTTGAAATTCCTGAAGTAGCAGATGGTTCAATCGAAATTATGGGAATTTCAAGAGATCCGGGTGATAGAACAAAAATTGGTGTTTTATCATTAAAAGAAAACCTTGATCCAAAAGGTGCTTGCGTTGGTCAAGGTGGCCTGCGTATTAAAAAGATTAATGATATCTTAAACGGTGAGAAAATTGATATCTTTACTTGGAAAGAAGAGCCAGTTGAATTAATTGCAGAAGCACTACTACCTGCAAAATCACTTGGTGTAATTGCAGATGAGAAAAAGAAAGAAGCGACTGTAATTGTTCCTGATGATCAATATTCATTAGCAATCGGGAAAAAAGGTCAAAACGCTAGACTTGCTGCGTATGCAATTGGCTGGAAAATAGATATTAAAAATTTAACTACTGCAGAAGAAGAAGGAATTGAATTCGAATATAATGTAGGTAGGAAGTAGGTATCTATGAAACAAAGAAAAATTCCAATGAGAAAATGCATCGCAACAAATGAACAATATCCAAAATCGGAAATGTTTAGAGTTGTAAGAAGTGAAGATAACACTGTATTAATCGACGGAACAGGGAAAGCTCGTGGTCGTGGAGCCTATATTTCAAAAACAAAAAGAGCTATTAATTTAGCGAAAAAAAAGAATTTGCTAGAACGTCACTTAGAAGTTAAAGTACCAGAAGAAATATACGATCAATTATTAAATTTATTAGGTGATGTTATTGAATAAAGAAAAAGTGTTAAAAACATTAGGACTTGCAAGAAGAGCTGGGAAGGTTGCTTCTGGAGAAGACAATGTTTTAAAACTTTTAAGAGAAAATAAATTGAAATTTGTTTTTATTGCAAGTGATGCATCAAAAAAACAAATTGACAAATTTACAAAAAAATGTTTTTATTATAACGTAGATGTTAATAATGATTTTACTTGTGAAGAACTATCTAATGCAATAGGGAAACCTATGTGTAAATATTTAGGAATAACTGATCAAGGATTTTTAGATGCCTTAAAAAAGAGCTTAATGGAGGTGCTGTAAATGAAGGTTAAAGAAATATTGGAAATATTGAAGGTTCCTGAAGAAGAGCTTTTACAAAAACTAGAAAATGTTGGAATTGAAGCAGATATAGAGACTGACATTAGTCAAGATATTGTAAAAAAACTTAGTAAGGTTTATAAGGTTGATATAAAAGCACCTAAAAAAACTAAAGCGGTAGCTTCTAAAACGACTACTAAACAAGAAGAAAAAGTTGAAATTAAAGAAAAACCAAAACAAGAAGTAAAGGAAACGAAAAAAGTGCAAGAAGCAAAAACTAAACAATCAACTAAACAACCAGTTGCAAAGCAACAACCAAAACAACAAATCAAAAAACAACAAGCACAAAAACAAGCAGTAAAACCTGAAAAACCAAAACAAGTTAAAAAAGAAGTAATAGAAGATGATTATATAGAAGAATTAGAATTGAAACGTGTTTATGATGATAAATACGATGAATATGAAAAAGAACAAAAAGTATATACTAGAATTAAAAATGTAAAGAAGAAGACTAAAAAGGGTGATCGTAAATCTAACATCCCTGGTAATGAAAAAGCTAAAGCAAAAGAAATAATCTTTACACCAGGTATGACTGCTGCACAAGTTGCTGATGGTTTAGGCATTTCAATTGGGGAATTAGTTCGAAAATTAGTTATGCTCGGCTATATGGTAAGTGCCTCCCAAGCTTTAGATAAAGATGTTGTTGAAATAATTGCAGATGATTTTGGCTTTACAGTTAAAGACAAGATAATGGAAGACATTACTAAATTTGAAGAAATCAAAATTGAAGATGATGAGGCATCTTTAGTTACACGTCCTCCAATAGTAACAATTATGGGTCATGTTGACCATGGGAAAACTACTTTGCTAGATACAATTAGAAATACAAGAGTGGCTAGCGGCGAAGCAGGCGGAATTACTCAACACATAGGTGCATATCAAGTAAAACGTGATGATAAATACATTACATTTATTGATACACCAGGTCACGAAGCATTCACAGAAATGCGTGCTCGTGGTGCTGTTGCGACTGATATTGTAATTTTAGTTGTTGCTGCAGATGACGGTGTTATGCCACAAACTAAAGAAGCAATCGACCATGCAAAAGCTGCAAAAGTTCCAATCATTGTTGCAATCAATAAAATGGATAAGGCAGAAGCAAATCCTGATAGAGTAAAACAAGAATTAGCAGCACTTGATTTAGTTCCAGAAGATTGGGGCGGAAATACTATTTTTGTACCAATTTCAGCTTTAACTGGAAAAGGTGTAGATGACCTATTAGAAATGGTTTTATTAACTGCTGAAATGGAAGATTTAAAAGCTAACCCTAACCGTCTTGGTGTGGGAATGGTAATTGAGGCAAAACTTGACAAAGGTAGAGGACCTGTCGCGACATTGCTTGTAAAAAATGGTACAATTAAAGTAGGTGACCCAATAGTTGTTGGTAATACTTATGGAAAAATTAGAGCAATGCAAGATGAGACTAAATCAATGCTTAAGTCTGCTGGTCCAGCAAAAGCTGTTGAGGTTACTGGACTTGAAGATGTTCCATTAGCTGGAGATCATTTCATGGTATTTGAAGATGAAAAGACTGCTAGATTAATTGCTGAAGAAAGGGCACAGCGTGCATTTGATAAAGAAATGGGAGTTGGCGTTCCAGTCTCATTTGCAAGTTTATTCGATAATATTAATCAAGATAATAAAGAACTTAACTTAATTATCAAAGGTGATGTTCAAGGATCTATCGAAGCAATTAAATCATCACTTGATAAACTAGATGTTGATGGAGTTAAAATCAATGTAATTCGTAGTGGTGTTGGTGCTATTAACGAAAATGATATTAACTTAGCTGTAGCATCAAATAGTGTAATTATCGCATTTAATGTACGTCCAATGGCTAAAATAATGGACTTTGCAAAAGAAAAACAAATTGAAGTTAGAACATATAATGTAATTTATAAATTGTTAGAAGATATCCAAGCAGCGATGAAGGGTATGCTAGATCCAGTGTACGAAGAAAAAGTACTTGGTCAAGCAGAAGTAAGACAAATCTTCAAAGCTTCAAAAATTGGTACTATCGCTGGTTGTTATGTAACTAGTGGTTCAATAATTCGTAACGCAGATGTACGTTTAATTAGAGATTCTATCGTTGTTTATGAAGGGAAACTTTCATCTCTAAAGAGATTCCAAGATGATGTTAGAGAAGTTAAAACTGGTTATGAATGTGGTATGACAATTGAAAATTATAATGATATTAAAGAAGGCGATGTTATCGAAGCCTACACTATGGTAAAAGTTAAGCAGGTGTAATATGAGTTATAAACAAGAAAGATTGGAAAGAACTATTGAGCGTGAAATTAGTAATATAATTCAAACTGAAGTAAAAGATGAAAGACTAAAGTATGTAACTATTACTAAAGTTGCGCTTACTAATGATTACTCTTATGCAACTATTTACTATCGAGTAATTGGTAATGAAGAACAAAAACAAGCCACTGCAAAAAACTTTGTTGAAGCAAAAGGCTTTATTAGAAGTGCATTAAGTAAGAGATTAGATATTAGGAAAACTCCTGAGCTAAGATTTAAATATGATGAATCTTTAGAACACGGAGAAAGAATTGAGGAAATCTTAAAAAATTTAAAAAAATAAGCCATTTACCAAAATGGCTTATTTGAGGTAAATATATGACTTTAGAAAATAAACTTAAAACATTACCTAAAAAACCTGGTTGTTATTTAATGTACGACGAAAATAAAGAAATCATATATGTAGGTAAAGCTAAAAATCTTGCTAATCGTGTGCGTTCCTATTTTAGAGGGACTCACGATGCCAAGACTACTAAATTAGTTAGCAATATTGTTGATTTTGATTTTATAGTAACTTCAAGTGAAACTGAAGCATTTATTCTTGAGATAAATTTAATTAAAAAACATAATCCGAAATACAATATAATGCTAACTGATGATAAGCAATACCCATATATTTGCATTTCTGAAGAAAGACATCCCCGTCTCTATTATACAAGAGACTTATCACAACCGGGTAAATACTATGGTCCATATCCAAATAGTTATGCTGCAAAAGAAGTGGTTGATTTTTTAAATCGTATTTACCCATTAAGAAAATGTCGCGTTCTTCCGAAAAAACCTTGCTTATACTATCACATCGGACAATGTCTTGGTCCATGTATTAATGAGGTGAGTGAAGAGACTTATGCTGAAATTATTGCAGAAATCCATAGCTTCTTAAGTGGAAATGTAAAAGGATTGCAAAAACAGCTTGAAGAAAAGATGTATAAAGCAAGCGAGGAAATGAAGTTTGAAAAAGCAATTGAGTATCGCAATTTAATTGCAGATCTTAATACAATTGCAATAAAACAAAAAATGGAACTCGATATTGCAGATACGGATGTCTTTGCATATTATGTTGAAGATGATTATATCAGTATTCAAGTATTCCATATTAGGGGTAGGAAAACTGTTGAGCGAAATGGTTACTTATTTGAACTAATCGACTCACCAGAAGAAATGTTTGCAAATTTCATTGCACAATTTTACTTAATTAAAAATAATCCAATCCCAAAGGAAATATTAGTCCCAGAAATAGACTTATCTTTAATTGAACCAAGTTTAACTAAAAATATTAGTATTCCAAAAATTGGTAAGAAGAAAGATTATATTAATTTAGTTTATGAAAATGCAAAGATTAAACTAAATGTTTTAAAACAAAATGAAAAACTTAAATATGATAAAACACTTGGTGCTGTTATTGAGTTAGGTAAACTATTAGGTATACCTACGCCGCATAGTATTGAAGCATTTGATAACTCAAATATTCAAGGTAAGAGTAGCGTAAGTGCGATGGTAAATTTCATAGATGGTGTTCCTGCTAAGAAAAACTATCGCAAGTATAAGATTAAAACTGTTGAAGGTAGCAATGATTACCAATCAATGTATGAAGTAATTACAAGAAGATATTCTAGACTAAAGTCTAGTAAATCTAAATTGCCAAATTTAATTGTTGTTGATGGTGGTAAGATTCAAGTTAATGCTGCCTTAAAAGCTTTAGAAGAGTTAGAACTTTCAATTCCTGTTTTAGGCCTTGGTAAAGATAATAAGCATAAAACTAGTTATTTATTCTATAATGATAAAGAGATCTCAATTGATAAAAATTCGAATCTATTCTTCTTCTTGGAAAACTTACAAGATGAAGTTCACAGATTTGCAATTACATTCCATCATCTTACTCATTCTAAGAATACTTTTGCATCTAAACTAGATGAGATTAAAGGAATTGGAAAAGTTCGCAAGAAACAAATTTTGATGGCGCTTAAAGACTCAAATTTTCAAACTTTTGAAGATAAACTTTTGGAAATGAAATTAAAAGAAGAACAAATTGAAGAAATATTAAAATTAGTGCAGTGACCTCACCTATTATTTATGCATATTATATTATGGATAATAATAGGAGGGATATGATGCAACAAAAATTTCTCACAAAACGCGAAAGAGAAATATTTAAATTACTAATTGCTAATTATGATACTACAGAGATAGCTGAAAAGTTAAATATTAGCGAAAAGACGGTTCGAAATCATATATCAAATGTAATTCAAAAATTAGGAGTTAAAGGGCGCAGTCAAGCAATATTAGAGTTAATTAGGATAAAAGAATTATCATTAGATAAATAATATTACTGGAAGGAAAACTTATGAAGATTTACGGCAAAATTCTTGAAACATTTCATAGAGAAAGAATCATAAAAGTATATACTAGAAAAAAGATATTTTATCTTTATATGTCTAGAAAGTTTTTTAAAGATTTTGGCCCCTATTTTTATACAAAACCCTATGTCTTTGTAAATATAAAAGATAAGAAGAAACGCTATGGTGACTACTTTGCTCATGAAATTATTTCATTTGATAAGGTTGTTGAAAGTAGAAGAAGAGAAAGAAAAGTTTACTATGACATAGATACTATAAGAAAAGGGGTAAGAAGAGTAATTTCAAATGACAAATATAAACTATTCTTAGATTTAGAGTTTTCACTTCCATCATATTATCAAACAAAAAGGCATGTACCAGAAATAGTTCAATATGGTATGGTATTAGAAGATCCTGAAGGAAATATAATTTTTGAAGATGGCAGCCTTGTAATGCCCTTAAAAAGATATTCCTTAAATTTAAGAACTTACAAGTTCTTAAATAAAACTAAAGAGGATTTCAAAAATGCTTGTTCATATATTGAATTTTATCAATTATTAGAAAGTATTATTGATAAATATGATGTAAAAATAATTGCTTGGGGAAGAAACGATATTCTAACTATGGAAAAATCTTTTGAATTAAATAGATTAAAACCATTAGATATTAGAAATAGATATATTAACCTAATGCAAGTTGTTAAAAACTATTATAACTTTAAAGCTGATTTAGGCTTATTTAATACCTACGAAGAAATGAGTGGAATCCCTACAGAGAGTCAATCACATGATGCTTTGGAAGATGCACTACTCGCTCGGGAAATTTATCGTATGTTTAAAGATATAGTCGAATCAGAAGTTCAAATATAAAAAACATTCTATTTTCATTTTGAAAGTAGAATGTTTTTTTTATAAATTGCTATTTTAAAATCGAGTGTTATATTTAATCTATTGAGTTTTTCAAGTTTTAATAAATCAGCATCATTAGTTTTATAAAAATATGGTGTCATCGTAATTAAGTTTAAAATATCTTCATTATCTAAAGTAACTTTATAATTTAAATCATTAGAATTTATTAATTTTAAAGATGAATCTTCAATTAATTTTTCTTTTGTAAGATATACATCATCATATATAACTTGTTTTAATTCAAGTAAATGATTTTCATTTGGAGTAATTTTAATTATATAGCCATTAGGTTTTAAGATTCTTAAAAACTCATCTAAAAAGTGAGGCGAAAATATATTTAAAATTATATTAATGGAATTATTTTTTATTGGAATATCTTTTCCACTAGCAACAAAAAAGTCAATCTTTTTATAAGTTTTTGCAGCAAGTTTAATTGCATCTTTTGAAATATCCATTCCTATGATGTTTGGATAAGTTTTGCTAATTATACCAGGATAGTAACCATCGGCGCAGCCTACGTCCAATATGCAGGGGTTATCGAGGGTTAAATCATCAATAGTTTTAATTACCTCAATTACTAAGTTATCAAAATAACCTTTATGTAAAAATTGATTTCTAGATTTAATCATTTGTTTATTATCGCCAGCTTTAGGCTGATTTAACAATAAATTCACATACCCTTCTTTTGCGATATCAAACGAATGATTATTAAGACATTTGTATGTGTTATTTATTTTCTTTAAAGTAGTTTTACAGTTTGGACAAATATACATTTTTTTCACCTTTTAATATTGTAACATAAAAAGACTAAAGATAAAATCTTTAGTCCTAGTAATTCATAAATATTGGAACGATCATTGGTTTCTTTTCAGTCTTTTCATATATAAAATCAGTTAAAGCGTTCGATATATAATTAGCTAAATGATTTTGGTTAAAGCGTTTTGTAGAACGATAATATGTTTCATATAAATCCTGTGATTTTTTCTGAATTTCTTCCATTAATTCAGTTGATCCTTTTACATATATAAAACCACGACTAATTATATTTGGAACTTTATTTAACTTATTGTTTTTTGATGAGAATATAATTGAAACCATTCCATCATCAGAAAGAATTTTTCTTTCGCGAATAATTTGATTATCAATATCGAAATTATTTGTATCAATATAAATATCTCCGGATTGAACCTTGTGAGTAACTGCAGCTTTTTTCTCGTTGATAGTTAGGACATCTCCGTTATCTAGAATAAAACAGTTATTTGGATTGATTCCGGTTGCTGCTGCTAACTCTGTATGCTTTTTAAGCATTGAATATTCACCATGGATTGGTACAAAATACTTAGGTTTTGTTAGTGATAACATAATTTTTAATTCGGTTTCACTTGCGTGTCCTGAAGTATGAGTATCCGTTAGTGGGCTGTTAATAATTACATTACAACCAGCGCGGTATAGTTTATTAATAGTTCTATTTACAGCTTCTTGGTTACCAGGAATTGGGCTTGAGGAGAAGACGATAGTATCTCCTTCCATAATTTTAATATGTTTATGGGTTCCATCAGCAATTCTTGATAATGCTGCAAGTGGTTCACCTTGTGATCCGGTTGAAAGAATTGTAACTCGATTTGGTGGGAGTTGGGTGAATTCTCTCATATTGATAAATGTACCTTCAGGTGCATTTATATATTTTAGTTTTTTTGACACATTAATTGTTTTTTCCATACTTCGACCGAAGACTATTACTTTACGGTTGTGTTTTACACTTGCTTCGACGATTTGTTGTACACGGTAAATATTTGACGCAAAGGTTGAAATTATAATTCTACCTTTAATCTGACTAAAGATGCTTTTGATGCTTTCACCAATCTTTTTCTCTGATGCTGACATAGAAGCTACGTTTGCATTTGTAGAGTCAGATAGCAAACATAAAATTCCTTCTTCAGCGTAACGTGTTAGTTTTCCGTAATCTGTATGTCTTACAAGCGGTGTGAAGTCAAATTTAAAGTCTCCAGTGTGAACAATGTAACCTAGTCGAGTTTTAATTGCAATTCCAAATGAATCAGGAATTGAGTGATTAGTTCTGAAAAAAGAAATTTCAAAATTTTTAAATTTGTAGATAGAATCATCCCCAAACTCAACTATGTTTGCATTGATGTTTCTATGTTCTGATAATTTATTTTTAATTAATGTTATTGCAATTCCATTTGCATATACTTTTGGAATATTTACTTTTCTTAAAAGATAAGGGATACCGCCGATGTGGTCTTCATGTCCGTGGGTAATAAAAAGCCCAACGATTTTATCTTCATTTTCTTTTAAATATGTGTAATCGGGGATAATATAGTCAACACCATAGTTGGAGTCTGGAAACATTATGCCTGAATCGATTACGATTAATTCATCATCGACTTCAACACAGTACATATTCTTGCCAACTTCATCTAGGCCCCCTAAGGCAAAAATTTTTATATTTTTGTCTTGAAATCGTCTTACTATATTTGTTGTTTTTTTTGCCATTTGTGACTCCTTTCTAAATTTCAATTATTAATATTATACACAAAATATTGGAAAAAATAAACATAAATGTTTATAATCTCATGAATCTTGTATTTTTTCTGTAATTATGCTAATATCATAGTATTATGAGTAAGAAATTATTTTTGTTTGATATTGATGGAACATTATATGATAATGATAATGCGGTAGTACCTCCTTCAACGGTAGAAGCAATAAAAAAGTTAGCTAAATACCATCATGTGGGCATTGCAACGGGTAGAGCAGAATTTATGCTGTACTCGATTGAGGAGTTGTTGGAGTTGTTTAACGATTTTGTTTTAATTAATGGTCAATATATTAAAGCAGATGGAGAGATTATTTATAGTGAACCAATAGATAAATCAAAACTAGCTAAAATTTGTAAACAAATGGATGAGCTAGATATTATTTATGGTTTTCAAGGCAGCCATAAAGAAGCAATTTCTAAACTAAATGAAAGGGCAATTTCTTCGTTTAATAAAGTAGGCTTAGAACTACCACAAGAAGATAAATTCTTTTATTTAGATAATGATGTATTCCAGGCTTGGACATTTTGTAGTGAAGAAGATGCAAAAATCTTAGCAAAAGATAATCCGTACTTCCAATTTATTCGCTGGTTAGATGTTGGTTATGATATATTACCAAAATCAGCAAATAAATGGTTAGGAATTAAACGCCTTATTAAACATTTAAACATCAAAGCAGAAGACGTGATCGTTTTTGGCGATGGAGATAATGATGTAGAAATGCTAGAACATGCCGGTCTTGGAATAGCAATGGGGAATGCAACAACTAAAGCTAAAAGCGTTGCTGATTATATTACTACTAGTGTTGATCAAGATGGTATTTATAATGCGCTAAAACATTTTAAATATATTTAAGAAAAGAGACATCACGTAAAAGATGTCTCTTTATTCTTCTGTGTCTTCTCCAGCAAATAAAATTGGTTTTGAATTTTCCGGAACAAAGAATGGATTAATTTTATCAATTCTATCCATAAACATTATTCCGTTTAAATGATCGTATTCATGTTGAAATACGATTGCGATGTAATTTTCAAACTTCATTGTTACTTCTTCCAATTTTTTAGTTTTAAAATCATACTTATGGAATTTAGCAGTTATTCGTTTTGGACGATGAACTAATCCTTCTACATCTCTATCAACAGAAAGGCAGCCTTCACCTGTTGGTAAAAACGTTAGTTCTGTTGATTCGGAGATTATTTTCGGATTAACTACACCGAAGTGGAATAACTCGCCTTTTTCATTATAAGCATAGATTACAAATATTCTTTTTAAAACACCAATTTGTACGCTAGCTAGTCCAACACCAGGACGAATTTCTAATTCTTTTACTAACTCATCATTATAACCATTTTCTAAATATTCATTTAGATCATGTAATAATTTAATATCTTCATCAGTTAAAGGAATTTCAACTTCTTTAGATTTTTGATAAAGTCTTTGATCGTCTTCTTTAATTATATCTTTATATAAAATCATAATAATTATAACCTCAGTTTTTCTTTTTTTATTATAATTTATTTTATCATATTTTCCCATGAATTGCAATTAAAAAGGGCTATGAAAGCCCCTTAATTAATTGCTTAGAAACGGCCTAAACCAGCAGAACCGATAATTACTAATAGAATAAATAATACAAGAATTAAAGCATAACCATATCCGTATCCAGTTCCTCCGAATGTTCCACAACCATAACTTCCATATGTTCCGTACATAATTGTACCTCCTTCCTTTAATTGTTCACCTTATTATATGAAGAAATTTTTAAAACGTTTAGTTTATATACCTATAAATTGTGTAAAGTGAAATAATTTAATTATTAGTTTTTATCTATATCCAATTGTGATACAATAATATAGGTGATAAAAATGCAAGAGTATAAAATAGATTATGATATGTTTAATGTAAGTGAAATAGTAAAAATTATTGAATTTTTTCGCTTGATTGAAAGCTTAAAAACAAAGAAGGTTAATAAGGATTTATTAATTAATAAATATAATGAATATCGAAAGATAATAAATAACAAAGCATTAGAGAAGAAATATGATAAAATGCTTTATCAAAAATCCAATATTTCAATTTATCAAACTATGAAGCACTACATAGAAAACTCATGAGGGATGTGATCATCATCTATATTTACATAGTCAGATGTATCTCTAATTCTTAAATAGTTTTCAAGTCGAATAACTCTTCTAGTTAGGTTGTTGATTCTTCTTCTATTTTCACGAATTTCAAATTGAAGTCTATCTTCGTGGACTTGAGGGAAAATCATACCTTCAGTTTGCATGCCTGGCTGCATACCTGGTTGCATTCCTGGAAAACCTTGCTGCATACCCGGTTGCATACCACCTTGCATCATACCACCAAATGGATCATGGAATGGTGGTTGATTCATTTGGCCTGCGAACCTAGCACTATTCTTTTTAAACATTGTCAATCCTCCTTTTCTATTTTTATAATATGGTTGGAGGGCCTATTATGTGATATTTTTCGAGGTGAATTGTGAGATTAGATAAATTTGTTTCTTATACATTAGATATAACTAGAAGTGATTCAAAAAGGTTAATTAAAGCAGAAACTATTACAGTTAACGACAAATTAATAACTGATATTGGTTTCAACATTGATGAGAATGTTGATATAGTTAAGTACTTAGATGATGTTTTAGAATATGAAAAATATATTTATTTAATGCTTAACAAACCTCAAGGATATATTTCTGCAACAATTGGTAATGAACCAACTGTTTTAGATTTAATTAGTGAATATAAAAAATATAAATTGTCAATTGTAGGTAGACTTGATAAAGATACAGAGGGTTTAATTTTGTTAACTAATGATGGTGCCTTAAATCATATATTAACTAGCCCGAAATCAAGTATTTATAAAAAGTATTATGTAGAAGTTGCAGGAGTGTTTAAAGAAGAAGATGTAGAGTTATTTAAAAATGGCTTAAATATTACAGATGGTAAAGGAAATCTTTACACTACTCTACCTGCAAAACTTGAAATCATTAATAAAACTTCTGCATACATTAGTATAAAAGAAGGTAAGTACCATCAAGTTAAAAAAATGTGTAGTAAAGTAGGTAAAGAAGTTGTCTATTTAAAAAGAATTCAAATTGGAAAATTAAATCTTGATCCCAATTTAGAGCTTGGAGAATACAGAAAGTTAGAAGAAGACGAAATTAAATACTTAAATTCACTCACATAATTTAGGCATTGGTAATAAATTATAGTGAGGAGGAAAGTTATGGCATCAAGAATGGATGAGTTTAGAGATTTTGTTGGTCGCTATCCTAAACTAAGAGATGATGTAAGAAGTGGTAAAAGAACATGGCAAAACATCTATGAAGAGTGGGTTCTCTATGGAGAACAAGATCCGCAATGGCAACAATACCTAGATGATAACCAAGCAAGCACTAATACTACAAGCAATTCAAATACTCAAACTCAACAACAATCTAACCCCCAATCACTAAATGATAGCATAAAAAATATTTTGTCTTATGTACAAAAGATTAATCCAGAATCATTAAATAGAACATTAAATACAGTTCAAAAGGTAGTGCAAATAGCCCAATCCTTCGGTTCTAAGTCTAATATTCCAACTAATTATATAAATAGTGTATACAATGATTGGTGGGATTAATTTGAAAGATGAAGTGATTAGGAAGTTATATGCTAATCCGGTTTATTTAGATTATTTAAGGCAAAATCCCAAATGGTATTATTATTTAGATTTAGATCCAAAGTATTATAGTGATTTTGAAAAAGCTGTAAAACAGGATTTAAAACTAACAACATACGATAAACTAGAAGCAATAAAAAATCAAATAAATTTTGCGAGTTCAATGTTAAACTATTTTATGAACAAATAACAACTGTTAAGTAAAAGTGCTTGACAGTTGTTTTTGGTTGTGGTATAATATTTAAGAATTTTAAAAATAATATTAATGGAGGAAATAAACAATGGCTGTTAAGCTTAGATTACAAAGATTTGGTGCAAAAAAACGTCCTTACTACCGTATTGTGGCTGCTGATTCAAAGAGCCCTCGCGATGGTCGTTTTATTGAAATAATTGGAACATATCATCCAATTGAAAAAGAAGATAACTTAAAAGTGGATGAAGAAAAAGCTTTAAAATGGTTAGGAAATGGTGCTCAACCAACAGATACAGTAAAATCATTATTCACTAAGCTTGGAATTATTGAGAAACACACAAAACAATCAAAATAAGGAAGTACCAATGAAAGAAATTAATTATGAAAAATTCCTAAGTGATTTGGTTGTACCATTAGTACTACATCCAGAAGATCTTGTAGTAAAAACATTTGATGATGACGGTGATACCGTTACGATTCAAATTATGGTTCATCCTGACGATGTTGGCCGCGTTATAGGTAGAAGAGGACGAGTAATTAACTCGATCAGAACAATTGCCTATGCTTGTGCAGCAAGATATGGGAAAAAGATCGACATCTCAGTTGATTCATTCTAGTTAGCTATTTAGCTAACTTTTTTTTATTTAGGCAGTGCTTTATAAATAGTTGTTTCTATGCTATAATAAGTTCAAGAAAATAGTGTAGAAAGGGTAAGGGCATAGATGAGTACTGGAAATAAGTTTCAGTTTGAATTTAATGAACCTGTTTTTTTGAAAGAATATGATCGTGAAAGTAATTTACAACTTGCTCAATTAACTGATTTATTAGAAAAAGTTGGCGATGATCAAAAAGGAATTATTGAAGAGGAAATAAAAAAGATTAAAGCGGGTCTATATGGAGAAAAGAATGTTGCCTATGAATTGCAAACTTCTTTTTTACCTATTTTGTGTTTACATAATATAAGAGTTGAATATAGAGATTATAGTGCTCAGTTTGATTTTGTTGTTATAACAAATAAATGTATATTTGTTTTAGAAACTAAAACTATGTTAGGTGATATTATTATTGATAGTTATGGAAACTTTACAAGAGTTTTTAGAAACTAAAAAGGTGAAGTTTATAAAAAAGAAGGTATTGCTAGTCCTATAAATCAAAATGAGAAACATGTAGAAATATTAGATAGGTTCTTGCTTGAAAATAATATGCATAAAGATATACCTATTGTTTCTTTAGTAGTGATTGCTAATCCGAAATCAATTATTGAATTTAAATATGCAAAACGAGAAATCCGCGAAAAAATAATTAAATTTGACCAAATTAAAAAAGCTATCCAAGATACTTGTATGACGCTAGATAAAGAAATAAGTAGTAAAGAGATGGTTGAGTTAGCAGAATTTATTTTAGAAAGTGATAAGCCTATTAAATATGATTATATAAAAAGATTTAATTTAAAGATTGTGGAACCTGAAAATACTTTAGAAAAATCATTAGATGATACACTATTTGAAAAGTTAAAAGAATATAGATTTGATAAAGCTAAAGAAAATAATCAACCACTATGGTTCATATATACTAATGATCAACTTGCAGATTTAATATTAAACAAACCCAAAAATAAAGAAGAATTTATTAGTATACCTGGCTTTGGAGAGAGAAAGTATGAATTATATGGTGAAGATATAATTAAGATTATTTGGGATAAGGAACCTGAAAAGGTTAATCATGAGGCTCAAGTAATTAATGAAAAGTTATATGAGGAATTAAGAAGATATCGATTTGAAATGTCGAAAAAGGAAAATATAAAACCATACTTCATATACACAAATGAAGAATTGGAACAACTATCTATTCACAAGCCTACTACAAAAGATGAATTTGTTTCTGTAAAAGGTTTCGGAATTAAAAAGTATGAGAAGTATGGTGAGGATATTATTAATATTATAAAAAAATACACATAAACATAAATTGACAAACTATATTGTTATAAGTATAATTATGAATAGTTGAGCAGATATTCATAATATTTGAGGTATTGATATGAATAATATTGAAAAAAGTGTGAATATGTTTAAAGCCCTTGGAGATTTTACTAGACTTAGGATTGTATTAGCTATATTCGATGGGGGTAAATCTGTTGGTGATATTGCAAGAGAACTTGATATGACACAGTCAGCAATCTCACATCAGCTAAAAACCTTAAAAGATAATGATCTTGTAAAAAGTGTTAGAAAGGGAAAAGAAGTACATTATTACTTGAGTGATGAACATGTTAAGGAGATTGTTGCTCAAGTACTAGAACATACTTCTCATGACTAGGATATGGCAACAATAAAAAAGAAGTTTTTTTTAGATAATATTGAAAGTGAAAGTACATATCGAAAGTTAGAGTATGAATTAGGTTTAAGGTTTAGAAATTCTAGTTTTAAGCTTAACCCTAATAAAAGTACTTTAACTATTGATCTCCAATCTGAAAATGAAGTTGTTGAGCTTAAAAGCTTAATTAGAAATGTTAGTAAAGAAATAGATATTGTAGAACGAGAAATAAAAGAAACCTTTAGAAAAGTATTAGTTTTAGAAAATCTAGATTGTGCTAATTGTGCAGCTAAGATTGAGCGGATTGCGAAAAGGACTTTTGATTATGAAGATATCATTGTTGATTTTACATCAACAAGATTTATAATTGAAACTACTTCAGAAGAAGTAATTAATAATCTTGAAAATAAGGTTCAAGAAATTACTGAACAAGTAGATTCAAATATTAAAGTAATAAATAAAGCAAAAGTTGCTCGTGATGAAATTAAGCCGAGAAAAGTTGATGAAACTAGAAAAAAATACTTTTTTATTGGGTTATTAATATTTTTAAGTGGTTTTATTTTTAAATCATTTATGAATCATTTTGCTTTTTGGAATGAGACAATAAAACTTATTATTGTTTATGTTACTTATTCCTTAGGATATTTATTTATTTCTGGTGATGTTTTATATAGCGCACTTAAAAATGTAAAAAATGGGCGAGTCTTTGATGAAAAGTTTTTAATGAGTCTCGCGACGTTAACTGCATTAATTGTTGGTTATTATGATGAAGCTGTCTTTGTAATGATCTTTTATAAAGTCGGTGAACTTTTACAACAATACGCAGTTAATTACTCAAGAAGATCAATTGCCTCGCTTGTAGATATAAGACCGCAAGTTGCTAATATTATTGTTGGTGATACGATTGCCCCAATCGATCCTCAAGAAGTAATGATTGGTGATATATTAGTGGTAAATCCAGGTGAGAAAATTCCTGTTGATGGGATAGTTGTTGGTGGCGAAGGTTCACTTGATATTTCAGCACTTACTGGTGAAAGTATTTTAAAAGATGTAAAAGTAAATGATGAAGTTTTAAGTGGTTCAATTAATATAGATGGAAACTTGCAAATTAAAGCAACTAAAGCTTATGATGATTCAATGGTTGCAAAAATACTTGATATGGTGGAAAATGCAAGTACTTTAAAATCAAAATCAGAAAACTTTATTTCAAAGTTTGCAAAATACTATACGCCAACAGTTGTAATAATTGCTGTTTTGCTTGCAGTATTTTTACCATTTATTTTGCCTAACTATGATTTAACTTGGGCAAATGGCTTTAAAAATTCGATTTTAACCGCTTTAATTTTCTTAGTTGTTTCTTGTCCTTGTGCACTTGTAATCTCGATTCCACTTGGATTTTTCGGGGGAATTGGCGGTGCAAGTAGAAGAGGAATATTAGTCAAAGGAAGTAACTATTTAGAAGCATTAAATTTTGTAGAAACATTTGTATTTGATAAAACAGGAACTTTATCAACTGGTAAATTTGTTGTTAGTGAAATAGAAAGTTTTAATGATTTTTCAAAAGAAGAATTACTTAGAATTGCTGCTCATGCAGAAGCTAAATCTAGCCATTTGATTGCTAAATCGATTGTTGATACATATGGTATTCAAAACATAGATATGAAAATTATCAAAGGCGGAAGACAAACTTCCAACCTTGGAGTTAAAGTTAAAGTCGATAATCAAGTAGTGTTAGTTGGTAAAGATGAGTTTTTGGAAAATAATAATATAAGTGTTCCTAAGGTAGACAAAGCAGGAATAATTGTTTATGTTGCTATTAATAATAAGTGTGAAGGTTATATAGTAATCTTTGATGAAATCAAGAAGAACGCAAAAGAAGCAATTAAAGAACTCAAAGCTGCTGGAATTAAAAGAACTATTATGTTAACTGGAGATAAAGAAAATATTGCAGATCAAGTAAGTAAGGAACTTGGCATTGATGAATATTATGCTGAGATGGATCCAATTAACAAAGTTGAAAAGTTCAGCGAAGTTAAAGCAAGACTTGATTATGATAAAAAGATTGCATATGTTGGTGATGGAATAAATGATGCACCGGTCCTGAGTAGAGCAGACATTGGTATTGCAATGGGAAGTCTAGGTAGTGATGCAGCAATTGAGGTTGCTGATATTGTATTAATGACTGATGATTTAGGTAAGCTTAGTGAAGCTGTTAAAATAGCAAGAAAAACAAGAAGGATTGTTATTCAAAACATTGTGCTTGCTTTAGTTGTGAAGTTTGCAGTACTTGGACTTGCATTAATTGAACCATTTATCTCGACTACAGTTTTTGCATTTATGTTAGATTTCTTAATATATGAAGCAATCTTTGCTGATGTTGGAGTATCGTTAATTGCAATTGTTAATAGTTTAAGAGCAATGAAGGTGACAAAATGAAATTAAATTTAGTTGGAACTATTGTAGGTACCCACGGTATTAAAGGTGAAGTTAAAGTGAAAAGTGATACAAGCTTCGCAAGATTTACTGTCGGAAATACATTGTATTTAAAACAAGGAAACAATACTAAAGAAATAGTAATTAACTCACATAGAGTTCATAAAAATATGGACTTAATTACTTTTAATAACCTGAAAAATATTAATGATGTATTAGAATATGTAGGTTCAGAAATATATGTAGATGTGAGTGATTTAGATGAACTTGAAGATGATGAGTATTATTATAATGATTTGATAGGTTTAATTGCTTATACAGAAGAAGGTAAAGAACTTGGAGTTATTCAAGATATAAATGAAGTACCCCAAGGAATTATCTTAGTGCTTGAAAAGCCTGATCAAACAACAGCTTTAATTCCGTTTGTAGAAGAGTTTATAGCTGAAGTTAATATTGAAGAAAATAAAATTATTATTACACCAATAGAGGGCTTGTTATGAGAATAGATATTCTAACTCTATTTCCAGAGATGTTTGCACCATTTGATACATCAATAATAAAAAGAGCAATTGACAATGGTGATGTAGAAATTTACATTCATGATTATCGAGAGTTTTCTAAAAAGAAAAGCAAAAGTGTTGATGATTATTCTTATGGTGGCGGAGCTGGAATGCTAATTGAAGTTGAGCCAATTGTAAATTGTTTAAGAAGTATTCCAAACTTTGATAAAGCAAGAAAATTAATTACAAATCCAATTGGAAGAACTTATAATCAAGAATATGCAAAAGAGTTAGCAGATCTATCTCACATTATTATAGTTTGTGGACATTATGAAGGAATAGATGATAGAATAAATAATTATATTGATGAGGCAGTTTCACTTGGAGATTTTATTTTAACTGGGGGTGAAATTGCAGCAATGGCAATTGTTGATTCTGTTGTAAGATTGATTCCTAATGTATTAGGTAATAATTTATCAGCAGAAATAGAAAGTTTTGATAATAATTTACTTGAATACCCACAATACACAAGGCCAGAAGAATTTGAAGGCTATAAAGTTCCAAGTGTTCTTTTAAGTGGTAACCATGAAAACATTAGGAAATACAGAAGATTTGAGTCGCTAAAAAGAACTTATCAACTTAGACCAGATTTACTTGAAAAAGCAAGTCTTACAAAAGAAGATCTTAAGTTTTTGGAACTAATAAAACAAGGAAAAGAGTTAGACCTATGAAAAAACTATTTAGTTTAATCTTACTATTATTTGTCTTGGTCGCTTGTGGTAAAGGTGAAATCAAAGTATATAGTGTTGAAGAAATAGCAGATTTTGATATGATCTTGGAAAATGTAGGTACAACAGGCATAAAAGCCTATGACTTAAGAGAATATGAAGAATGTTATGCAGGACGAATTCCTGGTTTCTTCTGTGCTAGAATATATGAGTTTGCAGAAGAAGATAATATTTTTGATGAGATAGTAAATAATTTAGAATTAATTTTAGGTTCTAAAAAACGCACATTAATTATCCTAATGGATAATGACGGCTCACAAGCCGAATATGTTGCAAATAAACTTTTTGAAAAGGGATATTCTAATATCCATTATTTTAAAGAAGGTTATGAAAAGTATGTAGAACTGCATCCAGGATTTGTTCCGGAATCTGGAGATTGTGATTGTTAGGAAAATTTATTAAATAAAACTATTGATTTTTAAGCATATATAATGTATAATACTTAAGGTTATTAAAGTTAAGATTTTAGTAACTGATCACGGTGTTCCGCTACTATATTAGATAGGAATGAACACTGGCAGAAGGAGCGTGAAAAAAGATGAGTCAACAATTAATTGCTGATATTACTAAAGAATATTTGCGTAATGATGTTCCTGAGTTTCGCCCTGGTGATACTGTTAGAGTTCATGTAAAAATCAAGGAAGGAAACCGTGAACGTATCCAAATATTCGAAGGTTTAGTAATTAAAAGACGCGGTGGCGGCATTAGCGAGACTTTTACAGTTCGTAAAATCTCCTATGGTATTGGTGTTGAAAGAACATTCCCTGTTCATACACCGAATGTTGCTAAAATAGAAGTAGTGCGTCTTGGTAAAGTTCGTAGAGCTAAGCTTAACTACATTCGTACTTTATCAGCTAAGGCTGCACGAATCAAAGAACGTAGAGCAAAAAATTAATTTAAAAAATAAAAAAAGGTCACATTTTTGTGACTTTTTTTATTATTCTATTAAATACTTACCTGCTGTGAAACCAGTTGAAAAGGCAAATGTAATGTTTAGGCCTCCAGTAAAACTATTTACATCAATGATTTCCCCACAAAAAGACACATTAGAGTCTAGTTTTGATTTCATAGTTTTTGGATTTATTTCTTTTGTAGAAATGCCACCATTTGTAAGGAAGGCCATTTTGAATCCACACGTATCATAAACTGTTAGTGGAAAACTTTTTATATTATTAAAAAATTCATCTTCATTTTTTGAGATTGATTCAAAATAGGCTATAAGTCTTTTTGGCAGTAATTTGTTTAAAGCTTGGTTAGATAAGTTATATAAATCTTCCTTAATTATATTAGGAAGGAAATCAATTTCTATCACTACATCTTTATTCTTTTTTAATAATTCTTGTACATAATAACTAGCTCTTAAGGCAACTGGCCCTGAGATACCAAAATGAGTAAAAATTAAATCGTGGATTAATCTTTTTTTTCCAACTGTTAAACTTACATCTTTAAATGATAAACCTTGCAAAGCTTTAGATTGAATTACTGGATCATTAGATACTAAGGGAACTTCTGCTGGAATTAATGGTGTAATCGTATGGCCGAGTTGTTTTGCTAAATCATAACCCGTACCGTCAGAACCAGTATGTGGATAAGTTTTACCCCCAGTTGCAATTATTAAATAGTCGTATTTAAATTCACCTTTTGAAGTTAATAAGGTTTTTACATCATTCTTTACTTCGTGAACTAACACACCGTATTCAACTTTTATTTTTAATTCTTGGAGTTTTTTCATTAGAGTATTTACGATATCAATAGACTTGTTGCTTTTTGGAAACATTCTATTATGATCTTCTTGTTTCAATGGACAACCTGCTTGTATAAAAAAGTCCATTATATGTTTAGCGTTAAAGTTTTGCAAAGTGCTATAAATAAATTTAGGATTTTTTGGAGTGTATTCAATAAATTCTTCTATCGGAATATTACATGTAACATTGCATCTTCCTCCACCGGTAAGGCGAAGTTTTTTGCCAATTACATCGTTTCGTTCTAAAATTGTTACTTCAAAGTTTGGATAATGAGTTTTGGCTGATATTGCTGCCATAAGGCCAGCAGGACCAGCACCAACAACATATACTTTTTTCATATTCATCACCTAATTTACTAAATTATTATACCAAAAAATAAGGTAATTTAAATAATTAGTTAAAAATAGTTTTATTTTTTTAAAAATATTGTATAATAATTAAAAGATTAAGGAGGAAAAATGAACGAAAAGTTAAACAAGTATGCTAGATTAGCTGTTGAGGTTGGAGTTAACCTACAAAAAGATCAAATGTTAGTTATTAACTCTCCGGTTGATTGTAAAGAGTTTACAAGAATGTTAGTAAAGAATGCTTATGAAGTTGGTGCTAGTGATGTAATTGTAAGATGGAATGATGATATTCTTAGTAAATATTTTTATGAATATGCATCTATGGAAAAGGTTGAAGAAGTTCCTGAATACTTTGTTTCTATGTATGAATATTTTGTGAAAAACAAGGCTGCTGTTATATCTATATCTGCGCCTACACCAGGCTTAATGAAAGATGTAGATCCAAGCAAACTTCAAGCTAGAAGTAGAGCTACACATCAAAAATTGAATTTCTATCAAAAACATATGATGGCAAATGGTTCTCAATGGGTAGTTATAGCTTATCCAACAGAATCATGGGCAGAAAAAGTCTTTCCAAATGATGATAAAGCATATGGCAAACTTCTTGATGCAATTCTTACTGCTTCAAGAGTAACTGATACTAATGATCCAGTTCAAGAGTGGAAAGACCATATGGATACACTTGCAAAACATAATAAGATTTTAAATGATTATGATTTTAAAGCATTACATTTTAAAAACTCACTCGGAACAGATTTAACAGTAGAGTTAGTTGAAGACCATATTTGGGCTGGTGGTGGGGAACATTCTAAAGATGGAATTTATTTCTGTCCGAATATTCCAACCGAAGAAACATTTACAATGCCACATAAATTTGGTACAAACGGAAAAGTATATGCAACAAAACCACTTAATTATCAAGGTAAATTAATTGAGGATTTCTACTTAGAATTTAAAGATGGTAAAGTTGTCGACTTTGGAGCTAAGAGTGAATATGATACTCTGAAAGGTTTATTAGAACTTGATGAAGGAAGTTCTAGATTAGGTGAGGTTGCTTTAATTAGCCATGATTCTCCAATTTCAAATACAAATATTTTATTCTATAATACATTATTTGATGAAAATGCATCATGCCATTTAGCATTAGGTAATGCATATCCTATGAATATTAAAAATGGGTTAAATATGACTGAAGAAGAACTTGAAAAGTTTGGCTATAACAAATCAATGGCTCATGTTGACTTTATGTTTGGAAGCAGTGATATGGAAATTACAGGTATAACAAAAGATGGTAAAGAAGTCCCTGTATTTAAAAACGGTAACTTCGTATTCTAAAGTGAGATAAATATCTCACTTTTTTGTGCTTTTGCCTTGTTTTATAGTACCAAGAAAATTAATCTTTCATACTATAATACGAGGTGAGTTAATGGAAAGTTTCCATTTAATTGGTATTAAAGGTACTGGAATGTCGGCGCTAACATCTATTTTAAAAGATATGGGTTATTATGTTACAGGCAGTGATGTAGCAGAAGACTTTTTTACAACTCCCAAATTAAGAAAGAAAAATATTGAAATTTATGAATTTGATAAAAAGAATATAACAAGTGATAAGATATATATTGCTAGTTCAATTTATGATAAAGATAACCCTGAGGTAGAAGAAGTATTTAAAAACAATTATCCATTTTATTATTATCATGAATTTATTGAGAAGTTTTTCAAAAATAAAATCGGTGTATCAGGAACTCATGGAAAAACAACTACGACTAGTATAATTGCAAAGTTATTTTCTAATGAGAAAATTTGTTATTTAATCGGCGAAGGAACAGGAGCGGGTAGGAAAGATTATGATTATTTTATATTTGAAGCTTGCGAATACCAAGATCATTTCTTAAAATATACTTATGATTATTTAATAATTAATAATATAGATTTTGATCATCCAGATTATTTTAAAAATTTTGATGAAGTAATAAAGTCCTTTCAAAAGGTAGCGAAAAATACAAAGAAGTTAATAATTAATTATGATGATATAAATACTAAATATATAATTCATAAAAATAAGTTAACATTTGGATTTAATAAAAATGCTGATATTTGGGCGGAAATCTTAGAAACTCACAATAATGGGTATACAATAAAAGTAAATGTATTAGGAGAAATTTATCAGTTTATACTTCCGTTCACAGGAGAATATATGATTTATAATTTTTTAGCTGCACTTGGGGTTTATTATTTATGTGGACTTGATTTTGACTTAATTCAAGATTTAATAATAACATATAAAAAACCATCTAGAAGAATGGAAGAACATCTATATTATGATAATATTATTATTGATGATTATGCTCATCACCCTAAAGAAATTGATGCATTATTTCAGGCAATAAAACAAAAACACCCTACAAAAGAGTTAATTGTAATTTTTCAACCACATACTTATTCAAGAACTTTAGCTTTAGAAAACGAATTTAGAGAAGTCTTTAAAGATGTGAATTTATACTTAGCATCAACTTTCACATCCAAACGCGAAAGATATAATAAAGATTTAGAAAGACAAATTTTTAATATCTTTTCTAATGCAAAACCGTTTAGAGAAAAAGATATTAAATACTTTAAAACTTTAAACAATAAAGTAATTTTATTTTTAGGAGCAGGAAATATTGACAAGTATATTGGCAGTATTATTGGAAAAATGTAAACGAAAAAGTATTTTCTAAAAAGTCTTGAAAATATTTTCATAATATGATAAAATACTTATTGTAAGAGGGTGAAAAAATGAATCAAGCAAAAATTTATGATATTGCAGGAGCTGCTGGCGTAAGCTTAGCAACTGTTTCTCGTGTCCTTAACCATCCTGAAAAAGTTAAGGAATCAACAAGAAAGAGAGTTTTAAAAATAATTAAAGAAATGGGCTATAAACCAAATGCTAATGCAAGAGGTTTAGCTAGTCGTAGATCTACCACAGTTGCAATTGTTATACCGCAAATTTCTCGTGCAAGTGTTGCAGAGATGATTGCTGGTATTGATGACAGTGCCAAAAAATTTGGCTATACTATTCGCTTGTTCACAAATAATGACCCGAATCTTGCTTCTGAGGTATGGAGTGAAGTAATTGCTTCAAGTGTTGATGGAATCCTTTTAATGAACGATGAAATCACTAAAGAAACAATCGAACACATTAGAAATACTCCAGTACCTGTAGTCTTTGTAAATCAAATTTCTCCTACTGAAGAATTTGGTAGTGTTGGTATTGATTATGAGAAATGTGCTTACGATATTACTAAAGAGATGATTTCTCGTGGTAATAAAGATATTATGTTTATTAGTACAGAACATAAGTATACTGTTAATGAGTTAAAAGAAAGAGGCTATAGAAGAGCAATGGAAGAAGCAGGACTAGATGCTAACATTGTTCGTTCAAGTGGAGATTTAAGTATTAATGAACCACAATTTACTGAGATTATTGAAGAGGGCATCCCTGAAGTTGCTTTAGTTGTTAGGGACTCAATGGCAATCTCATTTATGAATATTGCAATGAACAAGGGCTATAAAGTTCCTGACGACCTACAAGTAATCGGATTCCAAAACACAAGATATGCTGTTCTTTCAAATCCAAAATTAACATGTGTCGAAACACCTATTTATGAAATTGGGAATAAAGCAATGGCTCATTTAACAGAACTTATGAAAAATGAAGACGAGAAACAACCGGCAAATTTACAAGTTGATTATCAAGTAATTTGGCGAGGGTCAACTAAATAGAGACGATGATTAAGGATCAGTATAAATTAAACTTGTAAAAGCAAGAGATTTAGGTGGGTGGTGCGAACCTAAAACAGTTTAATTTAGAATTACACCTTATGAGTTTCATTAATAGATTAAGTGTTTAGCTTTAGAGCTAAAAATTAAGGTGGTACCGCGGATATTTTATTCGTCCTTAAGAGATTCTTAGGGGCGATTTTTAAGTTAATAGGAGGTTAATTAAAATGACATTATTAGAAGAATTGAAATGGCGTGGACTAGTTTATGATATTATAAATGAAGAAGATTTAGCAAAAAGACTAGAAGAAGGACCTATTACTTTATACTGTGGGTTTGATCCAACAGCAGATAGTCTACATATTGGTTCGCTTCTTCCTATTATTACTCTACTTAGATTCCATAAAGCTGGCCATCGTATCATTGCCCTAGCTGGTGGTGGGACAGGTCTAATTGGTGATCCTAGTGGTAAAAGTAGTGAACGAAGCCTAAATGATGTAGAAGTTGTAAAAAAATGGACTAATTTATTTAAAGAGCAATTTTCAAAGTTCATACCTTTTGACGATAAAACAGCATTCTTTGTAGATAACTATAAATGGTTAGGAAGTATGCTTGCTATTGATATGTGGCGTAATTACGGTAAGCATTTCAGCGTTAATGTAATGCTTGGTAAAGACTCGGTTAAATCAAGACTTGAAACTGGTTTAACTTACTTAGAATTTTCATATATGATCATGCAAAGTATTGACTTCTTAAAGATGTATCAAGACCCAATATTGAAATGTGAAATGCAAATAGGTGGTCAAGACCAATGGGGTAACATTACTGCTGGAATGGATCTAATCCGTAAAGTTGAAGGTAGCAATGCAAAAGCATACGGTTTAACAATCCCGCTGATTACAAAGAGTGATGGAACAAAGTTTGGTAAAACAGAAAGTGGTGCTGTTTGGTTAGACTCAGAAAAAACTACACCATATGAAATGTATCAATTCTTTATTAATACCGCTGATGCAGATGTAATTAAATTCTTAAAATACTATACATTCTTAAGTAAAGAAGAGATTGAAAAGATTGAAGCGGAATTTAATAAAGCTCCACATGAACGTTTAGCGCAAAAAGTATTAGCTGAAGAAGTGGTTACATTTGTTCATGGAAAAGAAGCGTATTTACAAGCTAAAAAGATTAGTGAAGTTTTATTTAGTGGAGATATTAGAAGTTTAGATGCAAGCGAAATTGCGATTGGTTTTAAGGATGTTCCTTCGATTGAAGCAAAAGAAGATAAGAATATTATTGATTTGCTTGTAGAAGTTAAAGCTGCATCATCAAAAAGAGAAGCAAGAGAGTTTCTAAAAAACAATGCAATTTCTGTGAATGGCGAAGTTCAAAACTCATTTGACTTTATAGTTTCTAAAGAAAATGCAATTGAAGGTAAATTTACGATTATTAAACGTGGTAAGAAAAATTACTATTTAATAAAACATTAAAAAAGACGGTTCTAAAAATGAACCGTCTTTAATATTATTATCTACCAAGCCCTAATTTTTTATAGACTTTTTGAATTTTTCTTTGTGCTAGCATAGTTGCTTTTTCTCTTCCTTTATCTAATAATTCATCTAGCATTGGAGAAGAGATGATTTCGTTAAATTTGTTTTGAATTGCTT
>Ga0209075_1000628_pt1 | contig 34542 bp, 33 predicted proteins | sample Stecom2011_FD_187523 | JGI IMG/M metagenome (GOLD analysis project Ga0209075, IMG submission 187523) | Agricultural soil microbial communities from Utah to study Nitrogen management - Steer compost 2011 (SPAdes) (version 2) | ecosystem: Environmental > Terrestrial > Soil > Agricultural land...
TGCGGCTTGATTTATTGGGGCAAACGATTAAGGCAATTCGGTTGGAGCGTAATTTGACGCAAGCCCAACTCGGCGAACTTGTGGGTGTGAAGAAAGCACAGATTTCTAAGCTTGAAAACAGTTTGACAGACGCCCGATTTGAAACTATCTTAAAAGTATTTCGAGCGCTTAATGCAAAAGTCAGTTTTAACGTGGAACTCAACCAGACGGAAATAGCACATTAAAAAGCTGACCGCATACTATTTTATATGAGTACAGCTAGCTTTGGTTGGGTAAAAATCCAATTGTTGAGACAATTTTGTGTCAGTCAAAACTGGCGAGAATAAAGGGTGAGTTTTTATCAAATTAAGACACCCCGAGAAGGTCGGATGTTCCACGGAATAATCTATCCAATTTTTCTTCTATTTTCCGATTTATTACCGTTGGATTTATCAAATTAAAACACTCCAGGAAGGTTGGACGTTCTACGGAATAATTTTTCTGGTTTTCTTTTATTTTCCGATTTATTATCGTTGGATTTATCCAACGGCCAAAGCTTTACCGTTCCATTTTTGGGCTTTAGCCCCATTCATCAATTGTCTTTCAAAATGCAATGCAATTGATAATTTCTTTAGAATTTAAAATCGGAGAAAACAGACCCAATAGAGCTATAGCTATTGGATTTCATACTTGAACTTTAGCGCTTCATATTTTGAACTTCGCGAATTTGTCTGAATAAATCGGAAGAGTAAACAAAATCGATTACGTCTTGATTTTCAGTTTTAAAGATATCTTGGTTGGTGCCTTTCCACACGAGTTTTCCGTTTTTAAGAAGTACAACGTTTTCACCGATTTCCATAACCGAGTTCATATCGTGGCTCACCACAACGGTAGTAATATCGTATTCGTGGGTAATTTCCTGGATGAGGTTGTCGATCAGTGTCGCTGTTTTCGGATCGAGTCCGGAGTTGGGCTCGTCGCAAAATAAATAATCGGGTCGGTTGACAATGGCGCGTGCAATTGAAACTCTTTTCTGCATCCCACCGGATATTTCGGCAGGGAATTTTTTATTGACATCTTCAAGGTTCACGCGTTTTAACACTTCGTTTACCCGGTCGAGCATTTCGCTTTTCTTTTGTTTAGTAAACATTCGAAGTGGAAACATCACATTCTCCTCAATATTCATCGAATCGAATAGCGCCCCTCCCTGGAAGAGCATGCCGATTTTTTCGCGAAGGTTGCGCTTTTGATCGTCGTCCATTTCGAGAAGCGATTTATTGTCGTAGAAAATATCTCCTTTATCAGGGGTAAAAAGCCCTAACAAACACTTGAGGAGTACGGTTTTTCCGCTACCACTTTGCCCGATGATGACATTGGTTTTGCCTTTCTCGAATTCGGTATCGATGCCTTTGAGAACCGGCTGATCGCCAAAACCTTTGTGTATGTCAACAACTTTTATCATTAGCTTAAGAGTAATTGGGTAACCACATAATTTGCGGCAATGATTAAAATACTGGTCCAAACGAACGATTTTGTACTGGCTTTTCCTACTTCCAAGGCGCCGCCTTTCATATAAAAACCTTGCCACGAAGGCACGGTTGCCAAGATGAGCGCAAATATGAACGTCTTAAAAAACGCATAGAATACGTGGTAGGGGATAAAATCCTCTTGCAGCCCGGTAATAAAATCTGCCGAACTCACAAAACCACCGTAAACGCCGGCTACCCATCCGCCAAAAATGCCAAGGAACATCGAAATGACAATCACAAAAGGGTAGAAGAGCAAGGCGATGATTTTTGGAAACACCAAGTAGTTCAATGAGTTGATCCCCATAACTTCCAAAGCGTCAATCTGTTCGGTTACGCGCATCGATCCAATACTGGAGGTGATGAACGACCCTACTTTTCCTGCCATGATAATCGAAATGAACGTCGGGGCAAATTCCAATAACACCGATTGACGGGTAGCATATCCTATCAAACTTTTCGGCACAATGGGGTTGTCCATATTCAATGCCGTTTGAATGGAAACTACGCCCCCAACAAAAAACGAAACAAACGCGACAATCCCCAAAGAGCGGATAATCAGGTCGTCGATTTCCTTGAGTATTAAATAGCGCAGCACCGAACGTTTCGTGAAACTTTCGAATACCTTCTTAATCATTAGAAAGAAGGAGCCAATATCCTCTAAATACCTCATTATTATCATGTGGGAGCTAAAGTAATAAAATTAGCTGATTGTTACTCTAAGCAAAGCGTTTTAAGTAACACGAAATTTTATCGCGTTTGTTTGGATGAGATTTACTTGGAATTCCCAGTTGTTTCAGAATCGAAACCGAACAGTTCCATCATTTTAAAATAAATTTCATTGTTTTCATACGTGCCTCCAAAAAGACTGGCTCCCGGGCCTTCAGCAAATACCGGAACCATCGTTGCTGAGTGTCCTGTGGTTGAGAAAACGGGCTTGATGGTGTTGTAGTCGGTGCCGTCTGCCGCCAACGTAAAACCACCTGTTTCGTGGTCTGCGGTAACGATTACAAGTGTGTTGCCGTCTTTTGCAGCAAAGTCGAGCGCAACGCCGATGGTTTCATCGAAATCCAAGAGCTCCTCGATTAAATACTCGGCGTCGTTGTTATGGCCGCCCCAATCAATTTGACTTCCTTCGACCATTAAGAAAAATCCACTATCATTTTGCGATAATTTTTCCAATGCCAATTGCGTAGCCTTCGGAAGGAAATCGCCTCGGCCTTCATTCATCTTAGGCATGCCATCGTCTGCCAATACAATGAGTTCTTTTCTTGCAACATTTTCAGTCGGCAACGCATCGGTTGTCACGGTATATCCTGCAGCTTCAATTTCTGCTAATAAATTGCGTTCGTCTTTTCTGTCGGTAAGAAATTTAAGGCCGCCCCCCGCAAAGAATTCAACGCCAGATTCCGGAATAAACTCACTAATTTCCTCATACATGCGTCTGTGCTTTACATGGGCATAAAAAGCCGCAGGCGTAGCGTGTTGAATAGAGGAGGTAGCAACAATACCGGTGCTCAACCCTCTTTCAACTACCTGTTCTACAATAGTGGGCACGGCGATAGTATCTTTGTTCACGCCAATGGCGCCGTTATAGGTTTTTACTCCTGCTGAAAAAACAGTGGCTCCCGATGCTGAGTCGGTCACTAAATCGCTGGAAGAGGAAGTTTTGCTCAAACCAATCGTCCCAAAACGGTCGAAATTTGGTTCGCCATCTTCCTTGTAAAAAATAGCAGCCGAGACTTGACTGAGGCCCATGCCATCACCAATAAGTAGGATGATGTTTTTAGGTTTGAGCTCTTCTGTTTGGGTTTGTGCTACCTCTTGTTCTGTTTTGTTTGATTGACAAGAAACAAAAGTGATTGATAAGGGGAGTAGTAGTGCTAAAAGCGTAAATTTAAGTTTCATTCGTATTTTTTTCTGTAAAAATAAGGATTATAAATAGTGTTACGTAGGAGATTTGCTCGAAAAGCCAATTTTGGCGCGAATGTTTTTCCAACGTAAATTTCGGATGAATTTCCCTTCTTCTTCCGAAACGATATAGTTTTGATTTTCTTGTTTTGCCACGCGATATCCTTTCAGACAATTGAAAAAATAACCGAGGCTTTTCTTCTGAAATGCAAGTTTTGCCGACGCGATTGTCGTGAGCCAAAATCCATAACGCATCCGATAGAAAGCTTGGCCTTGTTTGAGCTTTGATTCTTTGGTGTACACCTTGCCGGTAGGTTTGAGGTGTTTAACGCGGAGTGAAGGAATCGTTATGACCCGCCAGCCATAATACTGCGCTAATAGTTCGTCCACCGTATCCCATCCCATAGCATTTCTCAAACCACCAATGGCTTCGAAGCACGATTTCCGATAGGTTTTTAGTGCCCCGCGGATATGGTCTTTATTCGTCAAACTTTCCAAAATCCAGTGGCCACCTTTCTTAATATAACAAAATCCGCTGACCATGCCAACTGAGGTGTCTTTTTGAAATTTTTGGGCAATTATTTCTAAATAGTTTTCGGGAAAAATGAGATCTGCATCAAACTTGCATAGCACGTCGTAATTTTCATCCAACTGTTCCAATCCTTTGTAAAAGGCGTGGATTATTTTACTTCCGGGTGCGTGCGTTTTTTCCGATGCGTGATAAACGCCTTTAATGAAGCTGAATTTGGCTTCGTAAGTATCGATGATGTGTTGGGTTCCATCTGTTGAGGAATCGTTGACGACCACGATTTTCTTGGGAAGCAAGGATTGGGAAACCAACGAGTCTAATGTTTTTGACAGAAACGCTTCTTCATTATGTGCCGGTATGACGATGTAGAAATCCATTAATCCTTTACAGCATAAACTAAATAATAGCGTGGCGTAAACCTTCTCAGGATGGGGCGTATGCCGATTTTGTTGACCGGATTTGTAAACTTCTCTCGCTTGACAATCCGCCAGCCCGCTTTTTCCAAAAGCCAATCGAATTGCCAATCTTCGAATTCGTGATAGTGGCGGTCCCACATATCGGTTTTACTTCGATAGGCAGGTGCAAACCACAGTCGCAGCGGCACAGAGGCGACTAATTTCTTAGCGCGAATGTCTTTTATAACATTGAAAGGCGAGACGAGGTGTTCGAAAATTTCGAAGGCTGTAACCACATCGTATGTTTCCGATTTTACCGCATCCGTATCCAAGTCGAGATCTTCCCCTTGGGTATTGGTCACGTCGAACCCTTCATTTTTTAAAATTTCAGCAAAGGGATTCTCCACTCCCAAATCGAGTATTTTCTCGTCTTTAGAAACTACTTTGTTTAGAAAGTGCAACGTGTGTCTATATCTTTTCTTGGGATAGCTGCCGCCGTACATCGTTGTGGTTTACAGGAAGTTGAACTTGGATGCAAGTGAAAATTGCTTGCCTAAAACGTTATACTTTATAAGCAATTGCATTGATATTCATACCAGCACCTACGCTTGCGAAAATGACGATGTCGCCTTTTTGCACTTCGTGATTTTCGAGCTTGCCTCTCAACACTAAATCGTAGAGGGTTGGCACTGTGGCCACACTGCTGTTTCCTAAGTGTTTGATGCTCATTGGCATCACGTTTTCAGGCGGAGTTTTGTCGTATAATTTATAAAAGCGATCGACGATGGCTTCATCCATCTTTTCATTGGCTTGATGGATGAATATTTTTTTAAGGTCATCGATACCGTATCCGCTTTTGTCCAAGCAATCTTTCATCGCTTGGGGCACTTGAATCAGTGCGAACTCATAGACTTTGCGACCGTACATTTTGATGTACCGGCGATTGTCTTTTTTTGCTTTATTATAGCTTTCACCAAAATAGATAAAGTGAGCTTCGTCGTTTGCAAAAGTGGCACTGTGATGCGATAAGATACCGCCTTCTTCATCGGTTGCTTCAATAATAACAGCACCTGCGCCATCGCTATAAATCATAGAATCGCGATCGTGTGGATCAACAACGCGAGATAGGGTTTCAGTTCCCACTACAAGACACCTTTTAGCGATGCCCGCTTTAATGAAGGCATGGGCTTGGATAACGCCTTCAATCCAACCAGGACATCCAAAAAGCAAATCATATCCTACACAATTTGGGTTTTCAATGCCCAAGTTGTGTTTGATGCGCGTTGCAATACTCGGCACGGTATCGCTCTGAGAGCTGCCGTGTTTGATATCGCCATAATTGTGCGCCACAATGAGGTAGTCTATGGTCTCTTTGTCAATGCCTGCGTTTGCTATCGCTTTTTCTGAAGCGAAAGTTCCTAAGTCGGAATTGTTGTATTGGGTGGGGGCGTAGCGGCGTTCACTAATTCCAGTGATGGCTTTAAACTTTCGAATAATCGTTTCGTTTTCTTGACCAATGGGCGATCCTTTGTCGAGATAAAACTCATGGTCTGAAAAAGAAGCATTTTTTGCTACTTCCTCCGGAATGTAACTGCCGATGCCTGTTATTTTTACGTTCATAGGAAAGATATTAAGTAAACATACTGAAAAATAATAAAAATAGAATCAACACATGGGGACTAAATTGTTAATTAAATGTGATAATAGATTCTGATTTTTTTCCTTTTTAATTGTTGTCTATTAAATAATAAGCAATGAAACTGCCTCAAAACTAATTGCTTTCGAGACAGTTTCAAAATAGGATATCTCTTAAATCAAAGAAAAATTTCCTTCGATTTATACTTCCATATAAGCTTCAATTGGGTCGCAAGTACAAACGAGGTTGCGATCGCCAAAGGCATCATCTACGCGTCTGACGGTTGGCCAGAATTTATTTTCGCTTATGTGGTCCATCGGGAAAGCAGCCTCTTTACGACTATAGGGCAAGTCCCAAGTGTCGGCCGTTAGCATGCTTAACGTGTGTGGTGCATTTTTCAATAAATTGTTTGGTTCGTCTTTGGATACGTGGTCAATTTCCTTGCGAATGGAAATCATCGCATCACAAAACTGGTCCAACGCTTGTTTGCTTTCACTTTCTGTGGGTTCAATCATCAGTGTTCCCGCTACTGGGAAAGAAACTGTTGGGGCGTGGAAACCATAATCCATCAATCTTTTGGCGATGTCGGCTACTTCAACACCGTTTTCTTTGTACGGACGGCAGTCGATAATCATTTCGTGTGCCGCTCTACCGCGTTCGCCAGTGTAAAGCACATCGTAATGACCACTCAATCGCTCCTTGATGTAGTTGGCATTGAGAATGGCGTATTGGGTAGATTTCTTTAAGCCATTTACGCCTAACATACAGATGTAGCCATAAGAAATTAAACATACCAAAGCGCTTCCGTACGGTGCTGCCGAAATGGCCGTGATGCCTTTTTCTCCTCCTGTAGGAATTACAGGATTAGAAGGCAAGAAAGGCACTAATTGTTCGGCAACGCAAATCGGGCCAACGCCTGGACCGCCACCACCGTGTGGAATGGCGAAAGTCTTGTGTAAGTTCAAGTGACATACATCGGCACCGATAGCACCTGGGTTGGTAAGACCAACCTGTGCGTTCATATTCGCACCGTCCATATAGACCTGACCGCCATTTTCGTGAATGATACCTGTAATTTCTTTAATTGCAGCTTCGTAAACCCCGTGTGTTGATGGATACGTAACCATAATACACGAAAGGTTCTCTTTGTGTTTTTCGGCTTTTTCACGAAGATCTTCTACATCGATATTTCCGTTTTCAGATGATTTTACAACCACAACCTTCATTCCTGCCATAACCGCGCTTGCTGGGTTGGTTCCGTGTGCAGAAGACGGAATTAAGCAAATGTTGCGGTGGCTATCGCCTCGAGATTCGTGGTAGGCACGAATGACCATCAATCCAGCCAACTCACCTTGAGCGCCACTGTTTGGTTGAAGCGAAGTTGCCGCAAAACCAGTAATCTCGCTGAGTTGCTTTTCAAGCTTTTTCAGAACAATGTGATACCCTTCGGCTTGTTCAACAGGTGCAAACGGGTGGATGTTGCCCCACATCGGATTACTGATGGGCAGCATTTCTGCAGCTGCATTGAGTTTCATCGTACACGATCCTAACGAAATCATCGAGTGGTTTAACGAAAGGTCTTTGCGCTCCAACATTTTAATGTAACGCATCATTTCTGTTTCGCTGTGGTAGCTGTTGAAAACGTCTTGTTGTAAAAATTCGGTTTTTCTTGCTACCGACTGTGGTATTTTATTGCCAGTTTCAAGTTCTGTTATTTTTTTGAAATCCTTTTTTACTACTTCCGAGAACACACCTAAAATGCGATTCAAATCTTTGATAGTCGTAGTTTCGTTTATGGCGATTGCAACGGTTTCGTTGTCTGGATAATAAAAGTTGATGCCTTTTGCTTCCGCAAAGAACTTAACTTTTGTGGCATCGGCTTTAATGGCAATCGTGTCGAAGTAGGTTTCGTTTTCTTGCTCGAATCCGAGTTCTTCCAATTTGCTGGAAAGCGTAAAAGCACTGTTGTGTACTTTTTCTGCGATGTATTTTAATCCTTCCGGACCGTGATAAACAGCATACATACCAGCCATTACAGCTAATAGTACTTGAGCCGTACAGATATTCGATGTGGCTCTGTCGCGCTTAATATGCTGTTCGCGTGTTTGAAGCGCCATACGCAAAGCACGGTTGCCATCTTTATCTTTCGTCACCCCGATGATACGTCCGGGAATGTTTCGTTTGTACTCGTCTTTTGTCGCAAAATAAGCAGCGTGTGGTCCTCCGTATCCCAATGGGATTCCGAATCGTTGCGTGGTTCCAACAACAACATCAACACCAAAAGTTCCAGGTGCTTCTAAAATAACCAAGCTCAAAATATCGGCAGCTATGGCAACTTTAATTTCTGCATTGTTCGCCTTGTCGATAAAATCTTTAAAATCGTGAACGCGCCCAGATTTTCCTGGATACTGAAGCAAGGCACCAAAGTATTCCTCCGAGAAATCGAATGATTCGTGGTCGCCCACTACCAACTCAATTCCAATAGGGGTAGATCGTGTTTGTAAAACGGAGAGTGTTTGTGGAAGGATTTCTTCCGAAACAAAAAACTTAGCCGCTTTACTCTTTTTCTTGTCTCGCGTTCTAACGGCATATAATAACGACATCGCTTCGGCAGCTGCGGAGGCTTCATCTAAAAGCGACGCATTTGCCAATTCCATTCCGGTGAGTTCTGTAACTACAGTTTGGAAGTTGAGTAACGCCTCTAATCTTCCTTGTGCAATTTCAGCTTGATAGGGCGTGTAGGCCGTGTACCATCCTGGGTTTTCCAAAATATTTCGTTGAATTACAGGAGGTGTGATCGCCTGGTGGTAGCCCAAACCGATGTAGGTTTTGAAAACTTTATTTTTAAACGAAAGCTCTGTGATATGCTCCAAATACTCTTGTTCGCTCATAGCGGTATCGAGATTAAGCGCTTTTTTCAACAGAATGTCGTCTGGCACCGTTTCGTATATCAATTGATCCATAGAGCTTACGCCAATGGTTTCAAGCATTTCAGGTAGGTCAGTTTCACGTGGCCCAATATGTCTTAAGGCAAAAGAATCAGTGTTCATAATCTTCCTCGCGGGGGCGGTTTAATTTAAGTTATTTTAAGTTTTAAAAATCGCATGTGCCAACACAAGATTTGCACATAAATATTAAGGCTGCAAAAATACAATATTAAATGCAATTGGTATGGTGTTTTTGAGGTGTTAACCATTGTTTTATAGTTCCTTTCCGTTGGATGCGATGTATTTGTCTTAAATTTGATTGAATGGAGGCTTTAAGACGATTGTTGGCATACTATGTTGAGAGCAGCATTCACGTGGCGCTATCGGTTGTTGCGCTAACGGCCATTACCGTATTGGAGTTCGAAGTTGTCGTGCCCCAAAGGTTGTGGTTTTTTGTGTTTTTGGCCGCGCTATCGGGTTATAATTTCATCAAGTATGTGCCACCAATAACGAAAATCAATGCGGAGTGGCACGTGGCGAAAAAAACTATGTTTTGGTTTACAGCATTGTGCTTTTTAGGTCTGCTGTATGTCTCTTTTCAAATGACAGCCACAGTTCTTTTTATAACCGCACTATTCGGATCGGTCACTTTTTTCTATGCCAACCCTTTAATCAGACATAAAAATTTAAGGGTAATGGCTGGATTAAAAGTGTTTGTCGTCGCCTTGGTTTGGGGTGGTGTTACGGTGATTATCCCGATGATAGCCGCGAAGGCAGAATTAAATATGGATGTTTGGATTACTTTTGTGCAACGCATGTTATTGGTAGTGGTGTTGATGATTCCCTTCGAATTAAGAGATATGTCGGTCGATGCGCTTAGTCTAAAAACATTGCCGCAACAAATCGGGGTGCGGCCCGTAAAAATTCTCGGAGGTGTTTTACTTGTCCTTATTTTTGGTATGGAGTTTTTAAAAACCGCTGGACAGACTGCTTATTTGGTCAGTTTGTTTGTTTTTACTCTGGCGTTGGGTGGTTTATTGATTCTTTCCAAAACCAAACAAAAACCCTATTTCGCTTCTTTTTGGGTGGAGAGTTTGCCTGTGTATTGGTTGCTCCTTTTTGTAGTCATCAAAGAGGGTTTACGAATGGGAGTCTTTGCGAATCTCGGCTTGTAATTTGCTTTTTAACTTGGCTTTTTCTTCATCAGGAAGTAGGTGAAGCTCAACAGAGTTAATGGTGTCGGTGAGTTGTTTGTTCCGCTTGGAATATTCGCGGCATGGCTGGCATAAGAACAGATGGAATTTCATCAGTAGCATTTCGAAGAATTTGAGCTCACCGTATTGGTGTTTGTCGCACTTATGGTTGGTTTCTTTGCACTTAAAATTGAACCTCATATCGAAAATTTAATTAAACCAAGTTTTTTCTAAACATGCCGACATCGATTTTCGGGCTCTGTGAATAATAACCCATAAGTTAGACGGTGTAATTTGATGTTCTTTACAAATAGTTTTCGTATCGATGCCTTCAATGGTTTTCATCCGAAATATTTCGGCCTGCTTTTTTGGCAATTGCTTCAGACACTTTAATATGGCCAAACGCAATTCTTCATTTTCCAAGATGTCTTCTGCGTTGCGATTTTGAGAATCGGCTATGTTTTCCTCAATCCAATCGCCTTCCATCTCTGGAGATGGATAAGACATCGAAACTTCGGCCTGTCCCTTAGCCGAATTGACTTTGCGATAATAATCGATGATTTTTCGTTTCAGAATGGCGGTGAGCCAGGTGCGTTCGGCAGCTTTACCTTTGTAGTTTCTCCTCGCGCGCCAAGCAGACAGCAAGGTTTCAGAAACGATTTCCTGAGCGGCAATATGGTCGTTTACACGCACAATAGTGTAGTTGTAAAGGTAATCGGCATAATTGTCTATCCATTTTTCTGGATTTAATGTTTCCAAAACGACGCTGGTTGAAGTTTCTCAAATTTACACAAGTTTCTACTATTTTATCGCATAAATACACGCTAGATGTGATTAACCTGTGAACAAAAGTTAAAAATTAAAAACATTATTCCTTTAAATGTGTTCGGTTTAAGTTCTATTTTTGTAGGACTCACTAATTTTAAAACCATGAACCTTATAACAAAAAATACCTTTGCGTTTTTGGCGCTAATGTTATTATTTATCCCCCAATCCTTTGCTCAAGAGCCTTCCATCTATGCCCTTATGGAAACAGAAAAGGCTATAGATTTTCAGGAGAATTACCCAGACGATGTCCTTATTTTGTCCAGCACCTCCGAACAGACTGCGGTTATGTTATCGGAGTCCATCACCCACGCAATCCGCGAAAGTGTTACGACACACGGACCCGGGTATATTTATAAAGCGTCGAAAGCAGAAGCGTTGGCGGCATTAGAAGCTGCATCACGCCCTACAAGCGAACTGGAATATACGATTACGGAAGATGTTTTCGTGAATGCTTGCCTAGACCTTGTCGATCCCGATGCAATCGAAACTACCATTTTAGAGCTCCAAGATTACGGAACGCGCTATCATACCAAACCACAAGCAGAACAATCTGTTTTAGATACACAAGCAAAGTGGGATGCATTAATTGCCGCAACCGGACGAACGGATATCAGTACGCGAATCTATAACCACGTGGCAACGCCGATGCCTTCCTTAATTCTTACCATAGAAGGGGCGAGCTCGCCAGACGAATTTGTAATTATCGGTGGCCATATCGACTCTACTTCCTGGAATAATGATGATGCTCCGGGGGCGGACGATAACGCATCAGGGATTGCTTCTTTAACCGAAATCATTCGCGTTTTGTTGGCAAACGAATTTGTGCCCCAGCGAACCGTTGAGGTTATGGCTTATGCAGCCGAAGAGATTGGATTGGTAGGTTCGGGTGAAATTGCAGCGGAATATGCCCAAAATGGTGTCGATGTGATGGCGTTTGTTCAGTTTGATATGACGGGCTATAAAGGATCTGCTGAAGATATTTATATCGCTCAAGATACCTACACCAGCTCGGGGCTAAATACCTATCTCACCGAATTAGTCGATCACTATAACAGCTCCGGAGACCACGTGTTCACTTACGGATTTACTGCGTGTGGCTATGCCTGTTCAGACCACGCAAGTTGGGCAAACAACGGATACCATGCTTCCTTCCCATTCGAAGCCGCATTCGATGATTCAAACCCAAACATTCACTCGCCATTTGATGTGTATTCATTCTTTAATACGCCAAATCACGCCGCTAAGTTTGCAAAACTCGGATTGGAATTTGTTATCGAAGGTGCCAAAACCGAAACACTGTCGGTACCCAACTTCACAGCAAGTTCGTTGATTACTTATGTAAGAAATAAAACACTTTATTTCGAGTTGAAAAATACAACTACCGAAATTAATAAAATTGCGATTTACAACATAAGCGGACAGCAAGTGGTGTCGGCATTGTTCAGAGACCAGCCTGGAGCATTGAACCTACAATCCCTTGCTTCTGGATTTTATATCGCGCAATTTGAAATGGAAAACAACAGGACAATAACCAAGAAAATCGTATTGAATTAAGTTGGTTTTTATTGGTTTAATGTGAAAAACGCTGAAGAAAGTTACTCTTTTTTCAGTGTTTTTTTTTGTGGAGGTTAACCGAATGTTTTGATGTGTAAAAAAATAGTTTCCAATTGATGTTTACCTTTTCTACAAGTCGACACTAATTACAGAGTGACACCGATCAGCGTAGAACACATTTCCACTAAATTGTGTTCTGATTATTTGTCAACCAACTAACCAAAGATGCAACCGCCCGATGATTTCGTCAGGCGGTTTTGCTATTTGTAGCGATGCAGTATTTCTTAAATAAGTCCAGCGCGCTTTAATAATGCTTCGGGACTTGGTTTTCGTCCGCGGAACTTTACATAGAGATCCATCGGATCTTGGGTTCCACCTTGCGAAAGGATGTAGGTATTAAACTTATCGGCAATTGCTCTGTTGAAAATTCCTTTCTCTTGGAAAAGCGCGAAAGCATCGGCATCGAGAACTTCTGCCCATTTATAGCTGTAGTAGCCTGCAGCGTAACCGCCTTGGAAAATATGCGAAAACGACGTGCTCATGCAGTTTTCTGCCACATCTGGATAGAGTTGGGTGTCGGCAAACGCAGCAAGTTCAAAAGCCTTCACATCGGTTATGTCTGACGATTCACGGTCCTTGAGCGGACTCGACAGACTGTGCCAAGCCATATCCAAAAGCCCAAAACTCAATTGGCGCAATGTGGCCATACCTTCCAAGAAATTAGAAGATTCTTTAATTTTTTCGACGTATTCCATCGGAATCATTTCGCCTGTCTCATAATGTGTAGCAAAACTTTCTAAAGTTTCTTTTTCATAGCACCAGTTCTCTAAAACTTGACTTGGCAATTCAACAAAATCCCAATACACACTGGTTCCCGATAAGCTTGGATAATGCGTGTTCGCCAAAATACCGTGAAGTGCATGTCCGAATTCGTGGAAAAGCGTGGTCACTTCATTGAACGTTAGTAGCGAAGGTTTGCTTTTTGTCGGTTTGGTGAAATTGCACACAATCGACACGTGAGGTCTGTCGTTGATGCCATCTTTTATCTTTTGTGACTTGTAAGATGTCATCCAGGCGCCATTTCGTTTTCCAGGTCTGGGATGAAAATCGGCATAAAAAATGGCTTTTAATTGATTGTTTTCATCGGTTACCTCGTAGGTTTTAACCTCAGGGTGGTATTTGTCTATCGTATCAACTTCCTTAAAATTCAAACCAAACAACTTCTTCGCAACGGTGAAAACGCCCGAAATGACATTGCCGAGTTCGAAATAAGGTTTTAGTTTTTCATCGTCAAGATTGAACCGTTCTTGCTTCAACTTTTCTGTGTAATACGCGCCATCCCATTTCTCTAACTTTTGAATTCCGTCGCGATTCTGAGCAAATGCCGTCAGTTCTTCAAATTCGCGGTGCGCTGCGGGTTTTGCTTTGTCTTTGAGCTCTTGTAGGAACTTGGTTACGTTCCCTGGCGATTCGGCCATGCGCTCTTCCAAAACAAAGTGTGCGTGACTGGTGTAGCCGAGCAGTTGAGCGCGCTGATGTCTGAGATTTACGATGCGCAACACAATTTCTTGATTGTCTAAATCGTCGTTGTGAAAACCTTTGGCGCCAAAAGCAATAGCGAGTTTTTTTCGAAGCTCGCGGTTATCGGCGTAGGTCATAAAAGGAATGTAGCTCGGATAATCCAACGTGAACACCCAACCTTCTTTTCCGAGTTCTTCAGCAGTATTCAGCGCGGCTTCGATAGTTCCTTCCGGAAGACCTGCCAGATCTTTTTCATCGGTGATGTGAAGTTGGTATTTGTTGGTTTCTTCCAACACATTTTCACCAAATGTCAAACTGAGTTTAGAAAGTTCGGTATCTATTTTTCTGAGCTGCTTTTTCTTTTCGTCGGATAGATTCGCGCCGTTTCTTGAAAACGCTTTGTACTTTTTATCGAGCAGCATGTGTTGTTCTTCCGATAGATCTAAAGTGTCTTTTTGTTTATAAATAGCCTTTACTCTTTCAAAAAGCGCTTCATTCAACAAAAGATCATTTCTGAATTCTGTCAGCATGGGCGAAACTTCCTGCGCTATTTTTTGAATCTCCTTATTGGTTTCGGCACTGTTGAGATTGAAAAAAATGCTCGTCGCCCTACTGAGTTTTTCACCAGAAAACTCCAACGCTTCAATGGTATTCTCGAAAGTAGGTTTTTCTGTATTTCTGACGATGGCGTCAATTTCTGAACGAGATTGTTCAATCAATTCACTGATGGCAGGCAGAAAGTGCTCGTTTTTTATTTTTGAAAATGGGGCAGTATCGAATTCTTGTAATAACGGATTGTTCATGGTGTTACTTAAAATATAGCATCAGTCCTCCAAATATAAAGGAGGACTTATTTTTGGATTTATTTTCGTGCAATGCAAATGAAGCAGATCAGGAGTTTTTCTTTACGTCTTTCGCACCTGCTTCAACTTTGATTTTGAGATTTTCTTTGTAGGCGATTATTTTATCTTGAATGGATTTATCGGATGATCCGATGATTTGTGCCGCAAGAATACCGGCATTTTTTGCGCCATCTAACGCTACGGTAGCTACCGGAACACCGCCTGGCATTTGAAGGATGGATAAGATACTGTCCCATCCGTCGATGGAATTTCTTGATTTTACTGGAACGCCAATAACGGGAAGGGGAGAAAGCGAAGCAATCATCCCAGGCAAATGGGCGGCTCCACCAGCACCCGCTATAATTACCGATATTCCTCGTTTGTGTGCGTGTTTGCCGTAATCGAACATTTTTTCAGGCGTGCGATGTGCCGAAACAATGTCGATTTTTACATCGATATCGAATTCTTTTAAAACATCGATAGCTTCTTGCATTACGGGCAAGTCGCTTGTGCTTCCCATTATAATTCCTACTTTGCTCATAGATTTCTTTGTTATTGTATTTGTAGTTTTCTTCTGAATGTACCTCTCGACTGGGCCTTACAGAGCCGTTCAAGGCGTCGCTATTCACTAATCACCCGGATGCTGTTCTTCACTTTTTCTGCAATGCTCCGTGCCTTGCCGAGGTCTTTGTTTACAATTGTTACGTGGCCCATTTTGCGAAACGGACGGGTTTCTTTTTTTCCGTAAATATGTGGGGTAACGCCTTCCATCGCCATAATCTTATCGATGTTGGCGTATTTTACCGGGCCGGTATGGCCTTCGTCACCAACCAAATTGACCATCACGCCACCAACTTTGCTGTCGGTGTTGCCCAAAGGCAAGTCTAAAATGGCGCGGATTTGTTGTTCAAATTGGTTCGTGAAACTCGCTTCAATACTGTAGTGACCACTGTTGTGTGGGCGAGGGGCTACCTCGTTCACAAGGATGTCATCGTCTTCGGTTTGAAAAAGCTCTACAGCTAAAAGACCGACGTGTTCAAACGCATTGGAAACTTTTGTGGCAACAGCTCGCGCTTTCTCTGCAACGGTTTCATCAATACGCGCCGGGCATATCACATATTCCACTTGGTTCGCTTCGGGATGAAATTCCATTTCCACCACAGGATAGGTTTTTACTTCCCCCGATGGATTTCTAGAAACAATCACTGCGAGTTCGTTCTTAAACGGAATCAGTTTTTCGGCGATGCAAGGTCCATCGGATAACGGAATAATATCTTCTTCGTTTCTGATAACGCCAACCCCGCGACCGTCGTAACCACCTGTGGCACTTTTCCACACAAAAGGAAAATGAAGTTCTTTTCGAAAAATGGCTTCGTTTAGTGCGTCTTTATTAGCAAATGCCTTAAATGCCGCCGTTGGAATGCGGTGGTCTTTGTAAAATTGTTTTTGAATACTTTTATCTTGAATTTTCCGAAGTGTGGCAGCACTTGGAAATACTTTCACGCCTTCGTTTTCCAACTTTTCAAGCGCTTCTACATTCACTCCTTCAATTTCGAACGTAAGCACATCTACTTGTTTTCCGAAATTGTACACCGTGTCGAAATCCATGAGTTCGCCTTGTTCAAAATGATCGCACGCAATGCGGCAGGGTGCTTCGGCACTCGGATCGAGCACGTGGGTTCGGATATCCCATTTTCGGGTTTCGTATAACATCATTTTGCCCAATTGGCCACCGCCGAGGATGCCGAGGGTGAAGTTGGTGGAGAAGTAGTTCATAGTCGTTGTCGGTTTTTGATATGGTGCAAAGATAGGGAATTCGTTTTTTGCTAAACAGGGATTTCCGAACTTCATCTATTAGCGCCAATAACGTCCAAAACCCAAGACTTGTAGTTATTATGGCTATGGTGGTCTAAAGGTTTCTTTTTACCTTTGAAAGGTTTTGCCACGGAAACCGTCAAAGAGTATTTGCAATATCAGCATACCACAAAGTAAAACTTCAGAAAACAATTAAAAACCATGCTTCAAGATAAGATCGACATCATCAAGAAAACTTTTGAGGAAAGTATTCCGATGCACAAGTTTTTGGGGATGAAAGTAGTCTTGCTCGAAAAGAGTTTTGTCAGGATAGAAGTGCCGTTCAAGGAGGAGTTTGTCGGTGATTTTCGGAATAATCGATGGCACGGAGGCGTTATTGCCACCGTGATGGATTCTGTGGGAGGGATTATTGGCGCGATGCACTTTACATCGATTGAAGATAAAATCGCTACCATCGATCTGCGGGTAGATTACCTAAGAGGCGCCAAACCCGAAGGAATTATTGTTGAAGGTAAAATCATCCGGATGGGCAATCGCATTCTCGTCGCCCGGATGAAAGCTTTTCAAAACGAAAAATTAATCGCAGAAGGAAAAGGTGTTTATAATTTTGTGAGGATGAAAAACCCTTCCAGTGAAACTGAAGAAATCTAATCGATCAACCTAAATTTATTCCTGTGGAAGTCAATAGCCTAAAAGAAATAATAGTATCCGAAATCGCAGTGGGCGTGTATTTTTCTGCTCCCAATTGCAGTGTGTGTCATGCCTTGCGACCAAAAATAGAAACCTTGTTTGCCGAAGACTTCCCCAACATCAAGTTTATACACATCGAATTGGATAAGTCGCCCGGGATTGCTGGTGAATTCAGTATTTTCTCAGCGCCGACATTGTTGGTCTTTTTGGAGGGGAAAGAATTTCTTAGAAAAGTGCGATTGATGAGCATCCCAGAATTGCAGGAAAAAATTGAACGATTGTATGCGATGCTGTTTTAAGGCTATCGATGGCAAGAATTGATACCTTTCAGAATTATCAATGAGTAGTATTCACGATAAACTATAAAGAGTGGAAATAAAAAATCAAAAACAGGCATATATCTATGCCGGAGTAGCAGTTTTATTGTGGAGTACGGTGGCTACCAGTATGAAGATTGCGCTCCAAAACTATAGTTTTCTTCAATTGTTATTCTGGTCTTCGGCAACTGCACTGGTCGTTTTGGGCATTCTTATGTTTGTAAGAAAACGGTTTGGGGAATTGGCAAAACTGACGCCAAGAGTTTTCTTAAGATCGGCTTTTTATGGAGCTGTCAATCCGTTTTTATACTACATCGTTTTGTTCAACGCCTATAGCCTTTTACCTGCTCAAGAAGCCCAAGCGTTGAATTATACGTGGCCCATTATGCTCAGTTTATTAGCGGTGCCGCTGCTCAAACAAAAAATAGGAGTGAAGAATGTAGTTGCTATCGGGATTAGTTTCGTCGGGGTGCTCATCATCGCTACGGGCGGCAACCTGATTAACTTGTCGTTTACCAATGGCACAGGCGTACTCTTTGGCCTTGGGTCTGCCGTTATTTGGGCGTTGTTTTGGATTTTTAATATCAAAGACGAGCGCGATGAACTCAGCAAGCTGTTTCTCAATTTTTTCTTCGGATTTATTTACATCACCATCACCTTGCTTCTCACTTCCGAAATCGTATTTATCGACCTGAAATCCTTTGGTGGTGCGGTGTATGTAGGTTTGTTTGAAATGGGAATAACCTTCGTCATCTGGTCTATCGCCCTTAGAAAATCCATCACCGCAGCGAAAGTGAGCAACCTTGTTTATTTGGTGCCGTTTTTATCTTTGGTGGTTATTTATTTTGTGCTGAAAGAACCGATTAAATTTCCAACCATTATCGGACTCTTCCTGATCGTGGGCGGCTTGACGTTCGATAAAATCAGCTTTAGGCAATTGCGATTTAGACGCAGGGAATAACTCTTGTTTTAAAATGGCGCGTTTGTATGGTAATGAAACAATTGACGTTTGTCTAAAACTCAATAACATCACTTTCTGAAGGAATTGTATTATTGAAAACTTCAGTTTCAGTAGGTTCAAAAGGATAAATCGGATTCAGGTCTAAATACCCAACTGGTGCTGTACCCAATTTTGTAAACTGAGCAAATTTGTAGGGTAAGCTTTCCATAAAAAGTCCATCCGGATATTCATTTAATGTTTTGCCTTCTGGGTTGGTAAGTACGTGCATGTGTAAATGAGGCGCAAAGGAGTTTCCTGAATTTCCCAACCTTCCAATTTCTTGGCCAACTTCCACCATATCGCCTACCGCTACGGTGATTGAATTGGGTTTTAAATGGGAGTAATTTCCAATTGATCCGTCCGCATGTTCGATATAAACAACATTCCCCGTAGCATTATTTATGTCTGTGGGATAGTCTAATTCAAACGGCGTTTGATTGTCTGGAATGCCATCTTTTGTAAAAATGACTTTACCACTTTGGGCTGCCAAAATCGGCAAGTTGTAGCAATGCCAATCTTCGAGCGCTGATCCATCGCCTACATAAGGAAGCCCGTCGACTAACTTTGCATAATCAATGGCATATCGTTGCGGATTGTTTCCGATTAAATAGCCATTTTGGTTGGGATCAAAGACCGGTTCATCGAAAGGAAATAACGCCCGCGTGTGATAGGAATTCATCCCTGGTGCGCCTTCCGCTAACCACACACCATTTGGAACCGGAAAGTTAATCGTGATTGGGTCTGGATAGTGTTCCTCTATGTCTAATGTGAAATTGCTTTGCTGCTGATTGCCTTCCGAATCGCGATAATAGAATTCGTGCTTGATAGCGCTATCTGCCCACCCTGATGCTGGATATTCAAGCCAAATACTCGCGGTGTTAAACCCGTTGTTGCTGATAAAATCGGTGTAGGACAAGAGAAGGTTGTCGTTGTTGAAAATTATGGCGTTCTCGAGGTTTGGCGCCTTGATGTGCATTTCATATACAAGCCACGTGCCTTCCGTGTTTATGACCTTAACAGGAGGCGTAGGAAGAGCGACATGAAAATCGGAATTATTTGGTGTTGCGTCATTTTTATTACAAGAAAATATGAGCGGCAGCATTAGGAAGTAAAGGATTTTGAGACTGGTTGTTTGCATACGGAATCTTGGTTGTTGATTGTGGGTGTTAAAGATAACGTTTTTCTGTTTTTCACATTTTCCTAACACAAAAAAATGCGTTGAAATTTGACCTGATATACGTGTAATTAAGCGTAATCCCAACGCACACTTGACTGCGCAGTAATTTTTTAAAACAACCCTTCGATGTCCCCATTTTTATCAATCGTAATTTTCTCTGCGGCAGGCGTCGATGGCAATCCTGGCATACGTAGCATACTCCCCGCTATCGGAATAATAAATCCGGCACCTGTTGCTATTTCAAACTCCCTGATATAAATATTAAATCCTTTTGGGCGTCCGAGTCGCTTAAAATTGTCGCTAAAGCTTTTTTCTGTTTTTGCGATACACACAGGCAAGCTTCCAAAACCCATAGCTTCAAACCGAAGCAATTGCCCTTTGGCTTTATCGCTCATAACTACATCGTCGGCACCGTAAATAGTATGAGCAATTTTCTTCATTTTGGTGAGCGTATCGTCTTCGAGATTGTAAGTAAGTTCGATTTTTCTATCGCAAGAAGCTGTGGCGGCAATCACTTCTTGTGCGAGGTCGATACAGCCTTCTCCGCCATCGGCCCACCCGTGACTCAATGCTACCGGAATACCCATTTTAGCACAGTGATTTTCTAAAAGATTTATTTCTTCCTCGGTGTCTGAATTAAAAGCGTTTATGGCCACTACAATCGGAACGCCAAAACTTTTTAAACTCTCGATATGTCGTTCTAAATTTGGGAGTCCTTTTTCGAGTGCGTCCACATCTGGTTCAGTAATTTTTTTCAGCGATTTTCCTCCATGATATTTCAAAGCCCGAACGGTCGCGACAACGACAATGGTTTTCGGTGAAATTCCAGCGGCGCGGCATTTGATATTCAGGAATTTCTCCGCCCCCAAGTCAGAACCAAAACCAGCTTCTGTTACGGTGTAATCGCTAACAGACATACCAATTTTGGTGGCGACAATAGAATTGGTGCCTTGCGCGATATTGGCAAAGGGTCCACCGTGAATTATTGCCGGACTTCCTTCTAAAGTTTGAACTAAATTCGGTTTTATGGCATCTTTTAAAAGCACCGCCATAGCGCCTTCTGCGTTTAAATCTCTAGCAAATACAGGTTTCCCTTCCCAGGTATCGCCAACATAAATATTTCCGCATCGTGCTTTCAGGTCTTCTAAATCTGAGGCCAAACACAGAATGGCCATAATTTCGGAGGCTGCCGTAATATTAAAACCTGTTTCTCTGGCAATGCCACCAGATTTTCCACCAAGTGCGGCAACTATATTTCGCAGACCACGATCATTCATATCCATACATCGTTTCCATAGTACGGTTCGTGGATCGATGCCGAGATTTCTCGTTTTGCTTTGAATGTTGTTTTCGATAAGTGCCGCAAGGAGGTTGTTGGCTTTTTCAATGGCGTGAAAATCACCGGTAAAGTGAAGGTTGATGTCTTCCATCGGAATGACTTGGCTCCATCCACCGCCAGCAGCACCACCTTTGATGCCAAACACAGGGCCCAAACTCGGTTCGCGAATGACGACGGCAGCCTTCTTGTCAAGCTTGTTGAGTGCGTCGACCAACCCGATAGAAACCGTGGTTTTTCCTTCACCAGGTGGTGTCGGCGTGATTGCAGTTACTAAAACCAAATTGTTGTTCTTTGCTTTTTCTTCGTCAATAAGGTCTAATGGGATTTTCGCTTTGTCATTGCCATAGAATTCTAACTTTTCTTCTGGAATATCTAAAGTTGCGGCAATTTCTCTAATGTGTTTAGGCGTAACACTTTGTGCAATCTGTATTTCGGTCATGGCGTGTGGATTTGTGTTTATAGATTAAAACTAATGTTTTATTGAAGAATGAATAATGATATATATCAATGTAGAGTGAAGCGTGAATTATTCGTAATAATTTCTTTAAGTTTCTTTTGTTCGAATACATAGGTGGAAGATACACTGCATCGTGGAGCATTTCTTGAAATTTATGCATTGAATACCATCGAAAACAAGAATAAAAACGCGGCAAACCTTACGATTATATTGAAATAGCTGCTTAAATAGGCGTTGACATTTTTAAATTTTTGTACTTTTGCAGTCATTTTTTAATACATCCACAATTATGACCAATATTATTTTATTTGGCCCTCCAGGCGCAGGTAAAGGAACGCAAGCCGAAATACTTAAGAACAAATACGAACTTGTCCATATCTCTACCGGAGATGTTTTTAGATTTAACATCAAAAACAAAACCGATTTAGGCAAATTAGCCAAATCTTTTATGGACAAAGGAAAACTCGTGCCCGATGAGATTACGATCGATATGTTGAGCGCTGAGGTTGATAAGTATCCGGACGCCAAAGGATTTATCTTCGATGGATTTCCACGCACAGAATCACAAGCCGAAGCGTTGGACTTTTTGATGGAGGACAAAGAAACGCAAATCGATGCGATGGTCGCCTTAGAAGTGGACGATGAAATCTTAGTTCAGCGTATTTTGAAACGGGGCGAAACGAGTGGTCGAACTGATGATGCCGATGAAGATATCATCCGAAACAGGATAAAAGTATACTACAACGAAACCGCTATTTTAAAAGAGTTTTACGAAAAACAAGATAAGTATTTCGGTGTTGACGGTGTTGGTTCTATCGAAGAAATCACTGAGCGATTGAGCAAGGTTATCGATCAACTTTAAACATGTCCTAACAAAATCTTATCGTTTGTGTCTGTGGGATTTTGTATATTTCCATATCCAATAGCGGCCGAATGATCGAGTGGTCGCCGCGAATTATTACGTTTGTAATCATATTTTAATAGCTTTATTTAAAACCAGATGACTGAAGGGAATTTTGTTGATTATGCCATGGTTTATGTGTCTTCCGGAAATGGAGGGCCAGGGAGTCGTTCGTTGCGGCGGGAAAAATATGTGCCTAAAGGCGGACCCGATGGCGGTGATGGCGGACGTGGTGGCCATGTAATTATAAAAGCCAATAAAAACCTTTGGACCCTTTATCATTTAAAGTTTAAAAAACACTTCCGAGCCGAACACGGGCATTCTGGCGGAAAACAAACCAGTACAGGGGCTGATGGCGAAGATATTTATATCGAAGTACCGCTCGGAACAGTGGTGCGCGACAAGGAAACCAAAGAAATTCTCTTTGAATTAGTAGAAGATGGCGAGGAGAAAATCATCGTAAAAGGCGGACGGGGCGGTCTGGGAAATGCACATTTTAAAAGTGCCACCAATCAAACACCTCGATACGCACAACCAGGTGAGGAAGGCGAAGAACGCGACATTATTCTTGAAATGAAAATATTGGCCGATGTCGGCCTTGTCGGATTTCCCAATGCTGGAAAATCAACATTGCTCTCTGTGGTTACGGCTGCGAAACCTGAAATTGCCGACTACGAATTTACCACCTTAAAACCCAATCTTGGGGTTGTGGAATACCGCGATTTCAAATCTTTTGTCATCGCCGATATTCCTGGAATTATCGAAGGAGCGGCAGAAGGTAGGGGGCTCGGTTATCGATTCTTGCGCCATATCGAAAGAAACTCGGTGTTGTTGTTCTTGATTCCTGCAGATGCTCCGGATATTAGAGAGCAATATGAAATTTTAGTCGACGAACTTCGTCGCTACAATCCCGAAATCTTAGATAAAGATCGGTTGGTTGCTATCAGTAAGAGCGATATGCTCGACGAGGAGCTCAAAACCGAAATGAAAGAAATTTTAGATGAAGATTTTCAAGATGTGCCATATTTGTTTATTTCTTCTGTAGCGCATCAAGGATTGCAAGAATTAAAAGACAAACTCTGGGAAATCCTGAACCGAGATGTCCAAGACGTAGTGGATTAAGGCTTTGTTAAAGCACCCATTGCGCCATTCCTTTTTTTGTAATTTTATTAAAAATCTTACAATGAGATTCCTCTTCATCTTTTTAGTATCCGTTTCTCTTATGTCATGTGGCGCTACCGTAGCCGTAGATTACGATAAGGAAACTGATTTTACACAATTCCGTAGTTTTAATTTCTATCCCGATATCGATTCGGGTTTGTCGGCATTAGACAACGCCCGGATTATGCGAATTACCGACAGTTTAATGCAGGAACGCGGTTTTACACGCAGTGAAAATCCACGATTATTAATCAATTTTTATGCAGAAGAGCACATTTCCAATTCCCGAAGCACAATTGGGGTTGGCGTAGGGCAAAGCACAGGAAATATGAGTGTTGGCGTTAGTGGCGGCATCCCGATTGGAAGCAGAACCATTAATCAACTCCTGACTGTTGATTTTGTCGATGCCAAGAGAGATCGACTCATTTGGACTGCGGAAATAAATGGCGAATTAAAAGAACGCTTCACCCCACAACAAAAAGAAGTCTATTACCTTTTTGTTCTTAAAAAGATGCTCGCGAAATACCCGCCAGAGGAGTAGGGAAAGACTTTGTGATCTGCGACTGGGTGACTGGGCGATCTGCGACTTGGCGACTTGGTGATTTGGAGACCTGGAGACCTGGAGATGGGGAGAAAACAGCGTTTTGTTTTAAGCAGAATTATTGGCCAAGCACAATCCGTCCTGTCTCTTGCTTCTTGCTTCCTGTTTCCTGTTTCTATCGAAGAAAAGATCCGCGAGAATTCGCTATTTTCTAATACGTAATTAACTGTAGTTTTTTTATTCAATAAATTTGTATTTTAGACAAGTGGAAGAACAAGGATACATAGAATTAAAAGTAACAGGTAAGGACAATTCTTTAAGTCCAAAAGATTTCGATATAAATGAAATTAAAGAATTCATATCAGATGTCGAATCGTTTTTATATCCTAACCGAATAGAAAAGCTGAACAGACCACATATATCCTATTCGATTGAGGAGGGGTCGGCTAAACATAAATTCTTTTTGCCAATTACAGCGGTTATTTTGTTCAATGGTTTGACTGATGAGATTAGAAAAAGAAACAATCTTGATTTCTTGGATTACAAACGACAATCAATCATTGATAAATTTCAAAAGAAAGCTGTAAAAGAGAATTATGTTATCGAATTTAATAATTCGATGACGAATGAACCTTCCTTAATCATTGATTATTCTACTAATTTTGAAATGATTGCTCCGGCTTTTTATGAAAGTGAGTTTTATCTATATGGTGAAATTTATCAGGAAGGAGGCAAAAAGCCAAATCTACATATAAGCACCAAAAAGTATGGCAATCTAGCAATATCTGCTACAAAAGAACAGATAATGGATGGTGAGAAAAAAACCTATAAACCGTATGGCCTAAAAGTTCGAGGAAAAAGAAGCTTAGAAGACGATTCTTTAAGAGATTTGGAATTAATCGAGTTTATTCAATACAAACCTGTTTTCGATAAAACCCTTTTGGATAAAGTTATTGAAAAAGCTTCGGGGAATTTAAGTAAAATATCAAACGTTGATGCTTGGTTAGATGACATTAAAGTTGAAGGAGTATGAAAGAAATAGAAAGTGTTCTTTTAGATAGTTCCTTTTGTATTAGACTTTTAAAATCAGATGCGGATTTCCATCAGAACACAGTAGATTATTTTGAATTCTTCTTAGAGAATAAAGTTGAAATGTATCTGTCAACTATTGTTGTGAGTGAATATGCTGTTGGTGATAATCCGGATAACTTACTTTCATTAAACGCATTTCGATTATTAGAATTTGATTATGCAGATGCTAAATTTGCAGGCCAATTTTTAGCAACTTTACGGAGCCTTGGTAAGTTTGGTGATTTTGGGGAAAGAAAAGTGGTTATAAACGATATTAAATTATTTTCTCAAATTCACAATAGAGATATAGATGCTTATATAACCAAAGACAGGCGGTCATTAACAAAAATAATTGAGCCACTATCCAATACCTACAATTTAAAGTTTGAGTTTGTCGACTTATCAATTCCGTTACGAGATAGATTAGGAAAACTGTTCTAAAACACTATCTTATATCACATACTCTGCATTCGGTAACGAAATCGAAATCCAAATCGAAATTGAAATCGAGACTGGGCGATCTGCGACTTGGCGACTTGGTGATTTGGAGACCTGGAGACCTGGAGATGGGGAGAAAACAGCGTTTTGTTTTAAGCAGAATTATTGGCCAAGCACAATCCGTCTTGTCTCTTGCTTCCTGCTCCCTACTTCAACTATTAAAAAACAACCCACATCTGAAAAAATCGCTTCTCAACTTCAATTTTTGTAGTTTTACACTAAATTTTCAAACTCACCTATGAACATTCATTTTATAGCGATTGGCGGGAGTGCTATGCACAACTTGGCATTGGCGCTTCACCAAAAAGGAGAAGCCGTTACGGGCAGCGATGACGTTATTTTTGAACCCTCAAAAAGTCGCTTGAAAGCACAAGGATTACTGCCTGAAAAAGAAGGATGGTTTCCAGAAAAAATTACGTCCGATCTCGATGCCATTATTTTGGGAATGCACGCAAAGGCCGATAATCCGGAACTTTTAAAAGCAAAAGAACTAGGATTAAAAGTCTATAGCTATCCCGAATATTTATACGAAGCATCTAAAAATAAAACCCGCGTGGTTATTGGAGGTTCACACGGAAAAACGACGATCACCTCAATGATTCTCCACGTTATGAATCACTTTGAAAAAGATGTGGATCATATGGTTGGCGCTCAGTTGGAGGGTTTCGATACGATGGTTCGCATTAAGGATGACAATGAGTTTATGGTGATTGAAGGCGATGAGTATTTGTCTTCGCCCATCGACAGGCGACCGAAATTTCTACTTTACAAACCCAACATCGCTTTGTTGAGTGGTATCGCGTGGGATCACGTAAATGTATTTCCGACGTATGAAAATTACGTGGAACAATTTGAATTGTTCGTCAGTGAAATCGTCGATGGAGGCGCTATCGTTTACAACGAGGAAGATGCTGAGGTGAAACGCGTGGTTGAAAACACGTCCAATGCCATAAAAAAAATACCGTATCGCACTCCGGAATATACCGTTAAGGATGGTGTAACTTATTTAAAAACACAAGATGATTCTATTCCCATTGAAGTATTCGGGAAACATAATTTGAGCAATTTAGAAGGTGCTCGTTTGGTTTGTGAACAGATGGGAATAACTGCCCAAGACTTCTACAAGGCTATTGCGACTTTTAAGGGCGCGAGCAAACGCATGGAGAAAATTGCCGAATCTGATACCGCCGTGGTTTTTAAAGATTATGCACACTCGCCGAGTAAGGTGCAGGCTGCCGTTCGCGCAGTGAAAAGCCAATATCCGAAACGGAAATTACTCGCGTGTTTAGAACTGCACACCTACAGTAGTTTGAGTCCCGAATTTTTAAAGGAGTACCGAAATACGATGGATGCCGCTGATAAGGCCGTGGTGTTCTATTCGCCTCATGCGGTAAAAATTAAACAACTCGAAGCCATAAAAAGAGAGCAGATCGAAGAGGCTTTTGATCGTGATGACTTGGTTGTTTTTACGAGTCCTGCAGATTTTAAAACCTATCTTTATACGCAGGATTATGCCGACAGTTGTTTGCTTTTAATGAGCAGCGGCAATTACGGCGGACTAGACTTTGATGCAATGAAACAATACATCGAAAACGATTAAATCCTTAAACCGTATTAAAAACACAATTGTTATGAAAGTAAGTTTAGAAAGAGTAAACGACAAGTATCACTTTGAAGCTGTGGGATCTTCTGGAGTTCCAATTCATATCGACAGCAAGACAGACGAAGCCTCGAAAGGTGCGAGTCCGATGGAGCTTTTGCTCATGGGCGTTGGCGGATGTAGCGCCATCGATGTCGTAACCATTTTACAAAAGCAACGACAAAAAATCACCTCATATAAAATGGAGGTTTCAGGGGACCGCAAAGAAGTGCGTGAAGCGAAACCTTTTAAATCGATGCACGTAACTATTTATTTAGAGGGCGAAATTGATCCCAAGAAAGCCATCCGCGCGGCCGCATTGAGTTTTGAAAAATACTGCTCTGTTTCAATCACGATGGAAAGCTCCGTAAATGTGACGTACACTATATTTTTAAATGGCGAAGAAATCACTTCTGCATAGTCTAAAACCAATTGTTTTTTCAACGTTATTGGCCGCAAAAGAATCCACACCTTACTTAAAGTTAATTATCTTTGGCGCCGTTGAAAAGTTATGAGGGCAGTAAACTTCTTTATTTTGGTCGTTCTGATAGGAACTTCTCTTTTTTCGCAAGAGAAAAGCGTGAGGCCCGTTTCTATTTCTGCCGAACCGTTTTACGGAAGCATTTTCGAACATAATCCCGAAATTCAACACCTTATTACCGGGCATCCAACGGGGTTTCATATCTCCTACAACAACAAAACTTTCGGAGAAAAGGAATGGGAGCGACGCTATAATTATCCCGATTGGGGGTTTTCTGCCGCCTATCACAATTCCCACAACGAGTACTTAGGAAATGCGTGGGGCGTTTACGGCCACATTAACTGGTATTTTTTCAACCGACATGTTATGGTAGGCGTAGGGCAAGGTGTGGCGTATATAACCAATCCGTATGATACGAGAACCAATTACTACAACAATGCATACGGTTCTCACATAATGAGTACGACTTATGCGAAAGGGAGTTTTATATGGGAAAACCTCTGGAAAGGACTCGGAGTTCAGGCAGGAGCGACTATTTATCACTACAGCAACGCCAATGTAAAAGCGCCAAACAACAGTACCAATACGTTGGTTTTCTCAGTGGGCGCAAATTATCTTTTCGATTACGAAACGTTTCCAGCATACATCGAAAAAGAAGATCCACTAAGCCGAACGTATGCTGAGCCCATTACATTAAATCTTGAAGTGCGGAGCGGATTTAATGAAAACGACGTCATCGGTTCGGGAGCAAAACCGTTTACTATTCTTTCACTTTATGCCGATAAGCGTATCAATTATAAAAGCACGTTTCAAACGGGGGTGGATGTTTTCTTTTCAACGGCACTAAAGGAATATATCCGGTATCGCGCTGTGGCTTATCCCGAAGATGGGATTACGGGCGATGAGGACTATAAACGCGTTGGTCTTTTTGTCGGTCACGAATGGCGGTTCAATAAAGTGGCGATGATTGCACAATTGGGTTATTACGTGTATTGGCCAGTGGCTTTCGAAAATCGACTGTATAATCGCATCGGATTGAAACGGTATCTTTGGCAAGATTCCCTGTTTGCCTCGGTGTCGGTCAAAGCGCATTGGGCAAAAGCTGAAGCAGCAGAATTTGGGGTTGGATACAGGTTTTAAACAAAGGGATTAAGGATGAAGAAAATCATTGGACTAATAATCGTTTTTTTGTGTTTGAGTTGTACTTCCGACTCAGGATGGGACTGTATTAAAACGTCAGGAAGGATTATCCAACAAGAAATACCAGTTCCTGAATTCGATAAGATTACAGTATGGGAAAAGACGAAGCTATTCATCCAAGAAGGAGCAAACTACGAAGTAATTGTAGAAACTGGCGAGAACTTGCTGAGTAAGGTCGCGGTTTCAGTTGTGGATGGAAGGTTGGAAATTCGCAACAACACGATTTGTAATTTACTGCGCGATTATGGCATTACGAAAGTCTATGTCACGGCACCCAACATAACCGAAATCAGAAGCAGCACAGAACTCGGAGTTGAGAGTATAGGCACATTGACATATCCAAAATTATCGTTATTGTCCGACGATTTTGGCGAAGCAGGTTCAACCCATACCAGTGGCGATTTTACGATGCAATTAGATATAGAAGAACTGCACGTAGTTGCCAATGGTCGTTCAAAATTCTACCTAAACGGACAAGCGAAACTTGCGAGCATCGGGCTGTATGCAGGAGACTGTCGCGTATATGCAGAGGATTTAATCATTCAGAACCTCAATCTTTTTCACCGAAGTACAGGGCCTATGGTCGTTAATCCACAAGAATCCATTCGCGGTGAAATTGTGGGGTGGGGCGATGTGATTGCTAAAAACCGTCCGCCTATTGTCGAAGTGGAAGAACTGTATGAAGGGCGGCTTATTTTTGAATAGTGAGGCTAATTTGTTTCGCTTAAACTGAGCTGGTATTCCTCCTTTTTCCTATTCAAAAACGCAATGATTTCCATACTTGTTTGCGTCATAATTATTTCATACTCAGGATCATCTTCACAGAAAAAGAGAAAGGAATATATTTTAAATCGGTCTATTTTTAACGCCTGAGTAAAATACGTTTCGGGAAATTTGTCCAATAAGTTCTGAGTTAGCCGGGTTTTCTCTTCAAGTTTTACGTATTCCTTCAACATTTTTGTGCGTCCAGTCAGCATATTGATAAGGGCATCTACCGGTCCAGAACTTGCGGCGTACAACATACTTTCGGCTTTGGTCAGAGGTTTTAGATCTGCGTTCGGAAGTCCGATAGACGTTGCTGTAATTGGTTTGGTAGTAGGAATGATTTTCGAATCCGACAGTAAATACCCTGTCAGCGGTTTCCGCAGTGTTACTGTGTTCAATAAATTCATCTTTTCGCTCAGCTCGATGACAATTTTCTCACTTTCCATTTGATCTTTTCCAACAATCAGTGTGGTGCTTACGATATGAAGTGCCGAGACATAAAGTGTATCGTTTAGCGATGCTGTAATTCTAAATACTCCTTTGTCATCACTTACCGTACCTGTGTTTTTTGATAGATTCTGGATGTTGATGCCTTCCACGTCGATGTCTTCTATAGTCATAATTTTTCCTTCCAAGCGCTGTGTCTGTGCCGACAGTTGGTTGACAATCAAAATCGCAAATACCAAGACAACACTCTTTAAGCAAGTCGATGTGTTTTTATGGGAATAGTCCGTCGAGGAATATGTCATGGTACAGCGCAATTAATCAACGAATAGAAAGGTGTTGTACATTTAAAAAGAAACGCACCGTGAAGTGTGGCCGATGCGTGGAAGTCAATAAAACTTCTGAAGTTCGAATTTTTTTATCCCAAGTCATGGTCTAAAGATATGTAAATCTTTATTATGAACTCATTGGAATAAGGCAAGGGGAGTGCTTTTATAGTTTAATTAACATGTGGAATAACGTCCTACTACTCCTAAATAAATTATAAGAATATTTAAAATACAACACGCGCTTTCAGACTTGTTGCGAGGTCAATGTTGTAAATAGTTTTTCTAACGTCATACTTTTCTGGTGAAGCTGTAGGATTTTCAAGCCGTTGTCGTGTGCGAAATCAAAAACTTTTCCGCGCATATCTCTTTCTGTGTCGAAGTAAAGGTGGTAGCGGAAGTCGATTGGGTTTTCTACTTTTTCAAGATTTGGCAAGTCATTTAACGCAACGTTTTCGATGCGATAGTCAAACTCTACCTCGATGATTTGCTGTTGATTTTTCTTAAGATCCGACAATGAACTATCCAAGACGATTTTGCCTTTGTCGATGATAATCACACGGTCGCAAATAGCTTCTACTTCTTGCATAATATGGGTGGAGAGCAAGACGGTTTTCTCTTCGCCCACATTTTTTATCAACTGTCTAATTTCAACGAGTTGATTGGGGTCTAATCCTGTGGTGGGCTCGTCTAAAATCAACACTTGCGGGTCGTGCAGCAGCGCTGTTGCCAATCCTACCCGTTGTCGATATCCTTTAGACAGCGAACCGATTTTTTTATTTGCCTCGGGAAGCAATCCTGTTTTTTCGATAATGTTTGTTACTTCCGCTTTTCCTACGCCATAAATCCCGGCATTAAAAAGCAGGTATTCGCGCACATACATATCCAAGTAAAGCGGGTTGTGTTCGGGTAAATAGCCCACACTGCGCTTGATATCTATTTCCTCTTTTTCAAGCTCAAAACCATTGACGATAGCCTCACCTTTTGTAGCCGGAATATAGGTGGTAAGGATTTTCATCATCGTGGATTTTCCAGCACCGTTCGGTCCTAAAAACCCAACGACTCCGCCTTTCTCTATGGAAAATGAAATATTGTCTAAAGCTTTTTGCTCGCCGTAGACCTTCGTAATGTTTTTAACTTCTATCGACATAATTTACAATACAAAACTAATCAATTTTAAATGCCAATCGATACGGATGGTCCGCATTAATTATTTTAATTGCTCTCTCAAATCACATGAATTGGTTATTTTTAACCCGACACAAAAAACATGCGATACGCTGCCAGAAATCAATGCAAATGGCTATTACATACAACGTAAATATTTACGTTTAGTATCGACGGAATGTCCCAAATCGGACATTTCCTTTCTTGATATTACTTTATGGAAAACAACAAACAGTTTCACACTTGGTTAGACGATTTTAAGTTGTCGCACCCCTTTGTCATTGCCGGCCCGTGCAGTGCAGAGACCGAAGACCAAGTGCTTACGATTGCACATCAATTAAAAAATTCGGACACATCGGTGATGCGTGCCGGAATTTGGAAACCGCGTACACGGCCAGGAAATTTTGAAGGTGTGGGATCTGTAGGTTTAAAATGGCTGCAACGTGCCAAAGCCGAAACCGGATTGCTCATGGCAACGGAAGTGGCCAATGCCCGCCACGTGGAGTTGGCTTTAGAGCACGATATCGATGTTTTATGGATTGGTGCACGATCGGCTGTGTCGCCATTTATCGTTCAGGAAATTGCCGATGCGTTGCGCGGAACAGATAAGATTGTGCTGGTTAAAAATCCAGTCAACCCCGACTTGGCATTGTGGTTAGGAGCTGTAGAACGCATCTATAAAGTGGGGATTCGGAAGTTAGGCGTGGTTCACAGAGGTTTTTCTACGTATCAAAAAACGCGCTATCGCAATATTCCCGAATGGCATATTCCGATAGACCTTCAGAATGAATTTCCAGACTTGCCATTGATTTTAGACCCGTCGCATATTGCGGGGAATCGAGATGCTATTTTCGAACTTTGTCAGACCGCATTAGATTTAAATTACGACGGCTTGATGGTAGAAACCCATCACGATCCAGACAATGCCTGGAGTGATGCCGATCAGCAAATTACACCCGATGCGCTGATGGCGATGACGGAAAGATTAATCGTTAGAAAGACAGAAGGAGAAGCACCTGATTATAAAAATAAGTTGGAAACGATGCGGTCGCGAATCGATACCATCGATGATCAGTTGGTGAATTTGATGGGAAAGCGGATGAAAATCGTCGATGAAATAGGGGTTTTGAAAAAAGAAAATAACGTTGCCATTTTGCAAGTTAAACGATGGAATGAAATCCTAAAAAGAATGACGGCCGAAGGTGGTCAGTTGCAATTAAGTGAAGATTTTGTGTTGAAAGTGTATCGAGCGATTCACCAGGAATCCATCGATCATCAAAAGAAGATTATCAATAAATAAAAACGGGCATCGTGCATACATGAAAGGAACTTTATATAAATCTACAGGCAGTTGGTATCGCGTAAAGGCTGAGGATGGTAATTTTTATAACTGTCGTATCAAAGGCCGTTTTAGAATCGGTGGTATTCGAAGCACGAATCCTGTAGCGGTGGGCGATCGCGTAGAAATTCAAATAGAGAAAAAGGGCGATGAAACCGTTGGCGTTATTGTGGGCATCGAGCCACGCGATAACTACATCATCCGAAGATCGGTCAACCTTTCTAAACAAACCCACATTATCGCAGCCAATATCGATACTGCTTTTTTATTGGTTACGCTGAACAATCCGACCACAACGACCACGTTTATAGATCGTTTTTTGGTTACGGCAGAAGCCTATCACATCAAAGCGGTTTTGCTATTCAACAAGATGGATACGTATAGCGATGAGGAATTTGGCGAGCTAAAATACTTGGCCGAATTATACAGAAAAATCGGATATACCTGCATCGGGATTGCTGCTAAAACCGGAAAGAATGTCGATAAGGTAAAGGAGCTCATGCAAGACAAAGTAAGTGTGTTTTCTGGCCATAGTGGCACCGGGAAAACAACGTTGATCAACGCCATTGAACCTGGATTGGATTTGCGAACTGCCGAAATATCGGAACAACACCTTCAAGGGCAACACACCACAACGTTTGCTGAGATGTTCGACCTTTCTTTTGGCGGACAAATTATCGACACGCCCGGAATTAGAGGTTTTGGGGTGGTCGAAATAGAAAAAGAAAACTTGGGCAACTATTTTCCTGAATTTTTCGAACGCAAACCCGATTGTAGATTTCACAATTGCCTTCACCTAAACGAACCAGGATGTGCCGTAAAAGAAGCTTTGGAACATGAGGAAATTGCTTGGTCGCGCTACAAGAATTATCTTCAGATTATGGAAGACGACGACGAGCAATACCGACGCGATATTTATTCGACATAACACAATAATTCAATAGAAATATGAGAGCCTTAGTTCAACGTGTAAAAAATGCATCGGTAACCATCGACAATGAAGTGTTTTCTGGTATTGAACATGGGCTACTGATTTTTCTGGGCATTGAAGATGCCGACGACGAAAACGATATTGCTTGGCTCGCAGCTAAAATATCACGACTTCGTATTTTTTCCGACCAAAATGGTGCTATGAACCTGTCGGTGCAAGATGTGGATGGGGATTGTTTGGTGGTAAGCCAATTCACCCTTCACGCAAGCACAAAAAAAGGGAATCGTCCTTCTTTTATAAAAGCTGCAAAACCCGATGTGGCCATTCCGTTATATGAAAAATTTGTTCAGCAACTCGAAAAAGAAACTGGTAAAAAAGTAGCCACAGGCAGTTTTGGAGCCATGATGGACGTAGAGTTGATCAATGATGGACCTGTTACTAT
>Ga0209075_1000629_pt1 | contig 34492 bp, 24 predicted proteins | sample Stecom2011_FD_187523 | JGI IMG/M metagenome (GOLD analysis project Ga0209075, IMG submission 187523) | Agricultural soil microbial communities from Utah to study Nitrogen management - Steer compost 2011 (SPAdes) (version 2) | ecosystem: Environmental > Terrestrial > Soil > Agricultural land...
TTTCGCTTCTCGAGAAACGCTGAAGTTCCTTCAATAAATTCCTCTGTACCAAAGCAGTTTCCAAATTCTCTGATTTCTACTTCATACCCGTTTACACCTTCTTTATAATTTGCATTCACTGCTTTAATTGCAGATTGAATCGCATTTCCAGAATTGTTACAGATTTTTAAGGCGATTTTTTCTGCTAAATTCATTAACTCTTCTTGAGCTACCACATGATTTACCAATCCCCATTGAAGCGCTTCTTCTGCACTAATCATTCCTGCTGTAGTAATCATCTCCATGGCTTTTCCTCGTCCAACTAATTGAGCCAAACGTTGTGTTCCTCCATATCCTGGGATAACACCAAGAGACACTTCAGGTAAACCTAATTTTGCATTATCTGAAGCCACGCGAATGTGTGAAGCCATGGCCAATTCTAATCCTCCACCTAAAGCAAAACCATTCACAGCAGCAATTACAGGTTTGGAAAGATTTTCAAGTAAATCAAATAGCTTTTCTTGACCTTGTTTGGCTAACTCTTTACCATTTTCAATATCGAAATTCGCAAATTCTTTGATGTCAGCACCAGCAACAAAGGCTTTGTTTCCACTACCTGTAAGAATGATTACACGCGTGTTTTCATCTTGTTCAGCTGCAATAATTGCCTTGTGTAACTCATCAATTGTGGCTTTGTTCAATGCGTTAAGTTGGTCAGGGCGATGCACTGTAATTATGGAAATTTTATCCTTTTGTTGTGTTAAAATATTTTCGTAACTCATAATTTTTTTTTTGGCTAAAATAAGCATTTGTAATTGAATGACAAAAGGATTGTCTTTATGCCCAGTGAAGACTCTACATTTTTACTTTTTTAATCCCAATAAAATGTCTCAGTTTTCCTTGATTTTGACATTTATACCTCACAATAATCGCAAAAGTTAAACATTCCACTTCCAGAATGCTCAAAAGGTTTCTCTGTGTCATAAATTTCAGCCACAATATAGCTTAGTGCCTTTTCAAATAGCTCCATCAGCGATTCTGTGGTGTCGGTTAATTCATTCTTTAGAAAGTAAGGACTATCTTGAAGATTAATCATTGAAATAATTCCCACTTTATCAGGATAGTATTTAAACTTATCGTAAAAGAGCATATTATATACCAAAAGTTGGAAAATGTGATTCTGTCCACGAAGAAGACTAACTAACTTTTGAATCTTCTCCTCTTCAGTGGCATTGTTTTTCGCTTTTGTGATTTTTACGTCTGATTCTGAACATTTCCCTGATTTATAATCTAAAATTCGCTTTTCTCCATTCCATTCATCAACCCTGTCTACTATTCCTCTAAAGTTCAAATGTTTTTCAACACCATTGACTTGAAGTGTGAGCTTTTTTTGGAGTTCCATCTCAAGTCCAATCACATAGAAATGACCTTCTTTTTCTTTTAAATCGGTGAGTTCTTTTCTTAAAAATGAGCGAGTAAGATGATTCGCCATTTCTAGTCCAAGATAATTCCTTCCAATTGGAGTTTCGTCGTACTGGAAGCGCTTTTTAAAATGTGACTCAAGTACTTTATTTTGATTTTTCAACATCAAAGCCACATCTGCTGCGCCTACAGTTTTATGTTGCTTTTCTTTCGTCTTGTTTTCTTTATCTAGTAATGCAAAAGGAAGATAAAGTTCCTCTAAAGTGTCGTGAATTATGCTTCCGAAAGTACTTGCCTCAACTTCTTCCTCGACTTTTTCTTCTTGTCCTAAGCCCAGCAAATATTTATAATAAAAATCAAGACTACATCTTAAATAGGTTTTGAGTGCAGAGACTGAAGTTTGGGTAGAAAAATAGCTGTCTAAACGTTTTAAAATCGTTTCTGTTTTTTCTATTTGCGTAACTCCGATTTGCTCTTCTTCATTAGTAATGGTATAGTCTTTTTTCTGAATTTTAAGGTTTGGATTTGCTCTTGCAAGTTCTAATTCCAGTTGTAAAATATATCTTGAAGGTTCACCCATTCCACCCGATTCGCTATTGGCAGATGAATAAGTAATCCAACATCTTTCTGCGTGGTGCAAAAGTCGATAAAAGTGATGTGCGAAAAGTCCTTGTTTTTCTCTTGGAGTAGGTAAATTAAAATAACGCCTTAAATCCATCATAATCATAGATTGAATAGGATTTGTGGGAGGCATACTTCCATCGTTTAACCCCACGACAATCATGTTTTTAAAATCCAAGAGACGTGTTTCGAGCAAGCCCATTACTTGTATTCCATCCAATGGATTTCCATAGTATGCTACGCTTTCATTGATCCAGTGTTGGTTAAAAAGCACTTTAAAAGTACCTAAATTAATGGAAGGCTTAAATTCTTCCAATACATTTTGTAGCTTAATTAAAGAACGGTCAAAATAGTAAAGTACGGAACGTTCAATCGCGTTTTTTTCATTCTCTAGTCCACTTCTGATTACTTCATTAATCGTTCGAATGTGATTCAAAGGATAATCATCTGCTTTTATCGTCCACGGAGCAAAGAAAAGCGTGACTAATTTTAAAATTCTGGGTTCTAAATTCAATTTCTTGTAATAAATAAAAACCCAGTTGTTTTTCAATATTTCAGATTCAATTTTTGCAATAGAAATTTTCTCTTTTTCATTACAATATCCAGTGATAAATGGATGTTTTATAAACCGAATAAAGTCCTTGTGATAAATTTGATTGTTTTTGAATTGATAATGGTGTTCTTGTACAGCAAACATCAAATCTACCCACGACTTTACAGAAGTGTTTTTTAAAGGTAGCCCTAAGGTAATGTTAGCGTTTAGTACACTTCTTGGAATGTTTTTAATCACTGGCACAACCAAGCTCTCATCACCTAAAAGCACAAGTGTTTCTGAAAGCTCTTCTGGCTTGATTTCAGTGTCTAAAATGGTTCCACTCACCTTAGCTTGTCCAGTAACTTGTGCGCAGTTTATAATCTGTATTTCTTTAGGCTCTTTTTTTAGTTTATCTATGATAAATGGGAGTGATTTTACTTTTAATTTGCTCAGTAAATCTCGAATAAACGCTCCTGCTTCATGATTTTTATTGTGAAGATAAAACTCATCGGCATCGATAAACACCTCTGCTTTACCCATAGTGTAAAGCTGTTTGATTATTGAAGTTTCTGCTGGGGATAAGGCATTAAATCCAGCAAAAATGAAATGTGCTTTTTTATCTTTTTCAAAAACAATGTCAATATGGTTTGCAATGTTTCTATATACTTTACCCATATAACACTCTCCATCTTTCTCTAACCGTTGATTAAAGTGAACATAGTAATCTTGCAGGAGTTCCCAAAAGCGCATATATTTTTTTTGTCCTTCTGTCAATTCTTCAGGCTCGCTAAAACTCCAATTTTCAATATCCTTTATGTCAGATAAGTTTTTGAATAAATCCTTACTATCTATTAAATAACGGTCAATTTCATCGAAGTCGCTAAGCAAAATCCTTCCCCATTTCAGAAACTCATCAAAAGTTTGTGTTTCCTCTTTATCCACTGCTAAATGAGTGTCATAAAGTTTAAATAAGGCGCGTGTTGTATCAATAACAGGAACAGGAGAAAGTTCATGCGCCCAGCGATTCATAGTAATAATTTTCGGAGAAAATATCGGCTTTTTGTAGGCTTTAAATAATGCACTTTGCAAATATTTTCTTGCTCTTTCGGAAGGTAAAACTATAACTAAGTTGGCGAGTGGTAGGTTTTTCTCGACGATATGTTGTGCGATTTTATCGATGAACTTTGACATCTGTGTTTTTTCTGTGAATTTACGAAAATATTCTCCATTGCTGGAAAAATCACTTCTGATTTTCATGCATTATATGCTTTCACTATGAGTGATGCATAGCTGTTGCACTTACCCTTAAAAAGACAAAGCCTAAACTGGAGAAAAGTGTTAAGCTAAGGATGTTTTTCCTTTTCCTCTTATTAAAAAAACGATGGTGACTAATGTCATAAGTAAGAACATCGCTCCAATTTGATGAAATTCTGCAAGTGTTTCATATAAACCAAACTCATCCTTTACGATGCTCGGAACTGCCAATAGGGTGAAGATACCCAACAAGACTTGAAGCAAGATAAATACCACAGACCAAATACTTAAATTTTTCAATAATCTAGACCCTGTTTTTTGAGCAAGCTTCCATGCTTTTATCGCTGCGAAGATTACTAAAACTAGAAGAAGATAAGCCAAGGCACGGTGTACAAATTGAACGCCAAGAGGATCATTAACTAAACTGTATGATTCGAAATTTGGAGGAATCCAATATCCGTTCATTTTTGGCCATGATGGTGCCCATTTTGCAGCGTGTAATCCAGCCATAAACGCTCCATAAAATAGTTGAATTACCAATACACCAATAGTGAAGAGAAAAATGTTTCGAGTTTTTGTGTCATGTAGTAGTTTTTCTCTGGGAATTAACAATTTAAGGGCAAACCAAAGGGTATATGCTAATAAACCTAGAGCAGTAACCAAGTGAACAGAAAGTCGGATGTGGCTTACGTAAAATAAACTCGACTCATCCAGTCCGCTTTTCACCATGTACCAACCAATGAAGCCTTGTAAACCTCCAATTACAAACAATAGAATTAAAGGAAGCACCATTTCCTTCAAAAAATATTTTTTTACCCAGAAATAAACGAAAGGAACTAAAAATACGACAGCAATGAATCGTGCCCAATTGCGGTGAAACCATTCCCAGAAGTAAATAAATTTAAACTCAGATAAGGTAAAGTGACTATTTACATATTTGAATTGAGCAATTTGTTGATATCCTTCAAAAGCTTCTAACCATTCTTGTTCATTTAAAGGAGGCAAAAACCCCATAATTGGTTCCCATTCTGTCATAGATAAGCCAGAACCAGTAAGCCGAGTGATTCCTCCTAAGGCGATTTGGACAACAATCATAAAAACACCTAAAAGTAACCAAACTGCAATTACTTTTCTCTTTCTTGCATCCGCTATTGCAACCATTATTTACCTTGTTAAAGTTGGTGCGCAAAGATAAGAAAAAAAGACGGGCAGGACTCTTTAAATTGAGTGAGATTGTTAAAGAAAAGATAAAACGTAAAAATTAACGCTTTGTTTGCTGTCTTTTCAGTTGGGCTAAACGTTGCCCTCCGCGAACCTCTCGGTGTACTTGTTTGTTAATTGACTCACTAGCAACGACTATTCTTTTCTCAATAAGTTTCAACATAATTTGCACGGTATTCAAGGCTGCTCCTTTACGAAGATTATCAGCAACAACCCACATGTTTAAAGAGTTTTCTTGACTTTCATCTCTTCTCAAACGTCCGACAAAAACCTCATTTTTTCCACGTGCATACAAAGGCATTGGATAAATATTGGTTTCTGGATTGTCTTTTACCTCAACTCCCGGAGAGTGATAAAGCACTTTTCTCACTTCAGCTAAGTCATATTCTTTTTCAAAACTCACATTAATCGATTCTGAATGCCCTCCTATTACTGGAACACGAACAGCAGTTGCCGTAACGCGAATCGACGGATCCAAAATTTTATGTGTTTCATTAATTAACTTCATTTCTTCCTTCGTATATCCATTCTCTAAAAATGAATCACAGTGTGGAAGAACATTTTGGTCAATAGGATAAGGATAAACAACTTCTCCTTGTGTTTTATTCCTTTCCCTTTCCATTTGCTCAATAGCTTTTGCTCCTGTTCCTGAAATGGACTGATAAGTGGAAACTACAATCCGTTTAATTTGAAATAATTTATGCAACGGAGCAAGGGCAATAAGCATTTGAATGGTCGAACAATTGGGATTTGCGATAATAAAATCTTCTTCCGTTAATAAATCGCCGTTAATTTCTGGGATAATTAGTTTCTTGTCTTCATCCATTCGAAAAGCAGAAGAGTTATCAATGACACGACAACCTTTGGCTGCAAATTTTGGCGCCCATTCTAAAGAAATTGAACCTCCAGCAGAAAATAATGCTACGTCGGGGGAACTTTGAAGCGCTTCTTCAAGGGTAATTACCGTGTAGGATTCGTTCAAATACTTCACCTTTGTGCCTGCAGACTTTTTTGAAGCAACAGGAATGAGCTCATCTAAAGGAAATTTAAACTCTTCTAAAACCTTTAGCATTTCTTGTCCAACTAATCCTGTTACCCCTATAATTGCTAACTTCATTTCTTGTAAATTTTCGATAAAGGTAATTGTTATTAAACAATTTTGTAAATGAATAGCTTTATATTTGTATCTTGTTGGTTGTAGATAACACCAATACTTAACTTATTTTATTGATATGAAAAATATATTGCTCACTTTTTTTGTTTTTATAGGATTAGGCGTATGGTCACAGATGAGCGACTCTTTTGATGATGGAGACTTTACCAATAATCCCACATGGGGAGGAGATGTGAGTGATTTTATTGTAAATGCAAACCTAGAATTACAACTCAATGCATCTGCAGCAGGCTCAAGTTATTTGTCTACACCTCATAACCTAACCCAATTGGAAGACAAGGAGTGGAGATACAGAGTGAAATATACTTTTTCTCCTTCAAATAACAATTATGGACTTACCTATTTAACGGCTACAGATGCTGATTTATCATCTCAACCAGATGGTGTTTATTTTAGAATTGGAGAAAACGGAAGCAATGACCCAATTGAGTTGATGAAAAGAGTTGGTGGTGTTGAAACTACTATTTTGACAAGTGCACCAGGTATTGTGGCAAGTAGTTTTGATGTGCGTGTAAAAATTATATACCGCGCCAATGGAGATTGGGAGTTGTACTATGACCTTAGTGGTGGAGATAATTATATATTGGATGTGACAGCGAATGACCCTGTGTCTTTGGTAGGTAGCCACATAGGAGTTTTAGCAAATTATACAGTAACAAATTCCACAAGATTTTATTATGATGATTTTTATGCGGGTGAAATTTATGTGGATGTTATACCACCTGAATTAGATACTGTTTTTGCTACCTCTACGACAGAATTAGAAGTTTTGTTTAACGAATCTATTGAGCAAACCACAGGAGAAGAAGTAACAAACTACTTTGTAGATAAGGGAATTGGAAATCCTGTTTCAGTTGTACAAGACCCAGTCAACAGTGCTTTATTTCATTTAACTTTTTCCACACCTTTTGATTTGGGAGAATTATATACGCTTAGTGTTGAGCAAGTGGAAGATATTGCTGGGAATACGATCAATCCGTCAAACAAAACCTTTATGTATATTGAGGCAGAAACACCAGCGTTTGGTGATATCATTATCAATGAATTTATGGCAGATGAAAATCCTCCTGTAGGATTGCCTGAGTATGAATATGTGGAAATTTACAATCGAAGTAATAAGTATTTTCATATTAATGGATGGAAACTCAGCGACAACTCCTCTTCTGGAACGATACAAGATGCATGGCTTTATCCTGGGGAATATTTGGTGCTAGTACCAACAGCAGCTTTGGCTGATTTCCCACAAGCGATAGGTGTGACAAGCTGGGCTGCACTCAATAATGGAGGAGACGAAATTCATTTGCATTCAGATGATGGTATTTTAATAGATCAACTGGAATATACTATAGATTGGTATAAGGATGAAGCCAAGAAAGAGGGTGGTTGGAGTTTAGAGAGAATTAATCCAGAATTACTCTGTTCTTCCGAAGATAATTGGAGAGCAAGCGTTCATCCAAGTGGAGGTACACCAGGTGCTCAAAACAGTGTGCTAGATTTATCTCCAGATATAACTCCACCTACTGTAATTGAGACGATTGTTGAAGATGGCAACAAACTTAAAATTAGGTTTTCAGAAATGATGGATTCTTTAAGTTTAATGAATGCTACTTTTTCTTTCTCAGGTAACCAAAACCTTGTGTCCCGTGTTGTGAATGGACAGTATCCGACATCAATGACTTTAGAATTTGATGAGGTGTTTGTTGCAGGAACTATCTATGAGTTTACACTTCAATATTTTTCTGATTGTTCAGGAAATTCAAATGATTTTACAGGCAGTTTCTTGTTGCCTCAAGCTCCTCAGAAAGGAGACTTAATTATTAATGAAATATTGTTTAATCCCCTCACAGGAGGCTCTGACTTTGTTGAAATTTATAATCGTTCATCACGCTACATTGATTTAAAAGATTGGGTGTTTGCGAATTATCAAAACGACACAATTTCCAACCATAAAATGATTGAGGTGAATTATGTTTTAGCACCTGACGCGTATGTGGTGGTGACTCGTGATACGGTTTCTCAACTTCAAAACTATCCCATGGCTGTGCCTGGAAAGTTTATTCAAATATCATCACTACCTAATTACAATAACGATTCTTCAACTGTATATTTAATTTATAACGATACGGTAATGGATAAGGTTTCTTATCAAGAAAATTGGCATTTTTCTTTACTGCAATCTAAAAAAGGAGTGAGTTTAGAACGTTTTGACGCTGAACAGCCCTCGAATTTATCTTCAAATTGGCATAGTGCAAGTGAAACAGTTGGTTATGCTACACCAGGAGGAAGAAATTCACAAGCCATGACAGTGACAAATGAAGGCGGAACACTTTCTTTATCTTCTAAGACCTTCTCTCCAGATGGGGATGGCTTTGAGGATGCATTGCTGTTAACTTATGAAGTGAATGCTCCTGATTTATTAGGAAGTATTGTTGTGTACGACGATAAAGGAAGAAAAATTAAAACCTTATTAGATAGAGAACTTCTTGGAGGAGAAGGAATTGTAAAGTGGGAGGGAACCAAAGAGGACGGAACTAAAGCATCGATTGGACCTTACATTATAATATTCGATATTTTTGATTTGAATGCAGCAAAAGTTCAATCGCTAAGAAAGGTGGTTACGTTAGCTGGAAGATTGTAGAATAACCGCTTTTTGCACAAATCGCTCAAAATGAGCTAACTTTAGGGGCGTTTAATTAGGCCTTTTAACTTGTCCATTTTTTTAAAACACTAAAACTTTGTTAAAATTGTATTTCATATAACCTACATAAAAGGAAATACTTGTATCTTGCGACTTTTATCGCCAACATACAATAATGGACGTTATATTAGAATCTTTTGAGCATTTGTTAGACCCTAACTGGATTATGAGTAAAGGGGGACTCTATTTAGTTTTAATTATCTTATTCATAGAAACAGGATTGTTTTTCGGGTTTTTTCTTCCTGGAGATCCACTTTTATTTATCTCTGGAATGATTATCGCCAATGCAGGTGACGGTGCGATTCCTTTTGATAATGAGTTGTATAATCTCTTTTTCTGGGGTATACTTTTTGTTATATCTACCATTTTAGGAAATATAGTAGGGTATTGGTCTGGAAATAAATTTGGCTATTTATTTAAAGGGAATAAAGAGGGAAAAAGACCCCTAATTAAAGAGAAACACATTGAGTCAGCAGAGGAGTTTTATCAAAAAAGAGGTGGTTTTGCAATTCTAATCGCTCGTTTTTTACCTGTTGTGAGAACTTTCGTGCCTATCGTGGGAGGAATTGTGAAAATGGATTTTAAGCGTTTTATGCTTTTTAATATACTGGGAGCAATTTTATGGGTGGTTTCAATTACCACTGCAGGCTTTTTATTAGGTGAAAATCAATGGGTACAAGATAACTTAGAATGGACTATTTTTGGAATAGTGGCTGTTGTTACTTTACCTGTAGTATTTAAGATGGTTTTCAAGAAAAAACCCAAACAAGAAGTAGCTGAATAGGTAAACTTATTGCAAGAAAGAAAATAGTGTTTTACCCGTTTTTCTTAAGCTAAGATTATGCATACACTTTCTTTTCAAGCAGAATAAAGCAGTCAAAAAATATTCAAGAGTATTTACTGCTCAATCAAACCAATTTCTAGCATATTTGGCCAATTCTTTCCAGTAATAAATAATTGTTTTGTAGACTCTTTATACGCAATTCCGTTTAAAACTTCACCGGTTTCTCTATAATCTAAAGCAATTAAACTGGCATCAATAAGACCTGTGACAACTCCCGTTTTTGCATCAATAATCACAATTTGATTGGTGGTGTAGATATTGGCATAAATTTTTCCATTAATGTATTCTAGCTCATTAATTCCTTTTAGAGGACCTTGATTTGAATATACTTCCATGGTTTTTCTGATCGCAAAGGTTTCAGGATCTCTAAAATATAGGCGTTCTGTTCCATCGCTCATAATTAAATACTCTCCATCATTACACAAACCCCAACCTTCGCCAGTATATGTGTAGGTGTCAAGTAGTTCTAAACTGTTTTTGTCATATACAAAGCAGGTGTGTTGTTGCCAAGTTAGTTGATACAACTTATCTCCTAAAATTGTAATTCCTTCCCCAAAGTAATTTTCCCCTATAAATCGTTCATCTGTAATTTCGCCCGTATTTAAATCCACTTTAGCGATGATACTTCTTCCTGTTGCGCCCATTCCTCCTGTACCTTCATACAACTGATCACCGTCGAACTCTAAACCTTGTGTATAGGAAGTTGTCGCGTGTGGATATACTTTAATTACTTCTGCGGTGTAGTCTGTTGGAAAAGTGTTAGGGAATATTTTCACTACCCGATTGTCTCTTCGAACTTTATCGTCAATCGTGGTAGTTTCTATCGAAATTTGATTGGTTCCCACTGACCAATTGTCTGTAGGAATTTCAAAAAGTAGCTGCGTTTTATCTACTTTTCCTTCAAAAATCACGGTGTCTTTAGTGAAAACCTTAAGGTTTTTAATTTGAGCTACATCCACTACACTCACTTCTACACGAATTTCTTCTCCTTTTCTTGCGGTAGCATTATTAAATGGCAATTCAAATTTTGCTGGAATTAAACTACCTGGGCTGATTGAATCGGAGTCGCTGTCACAAGATGTAGAGATAAATAATAGAAAAACAAACGTAAGAGCAAGGGATAAATATTTCATTTTAAATTATATTTTTTATAGTTGAAGCTTTGATTCCATTATGTGAAGCATCGTGAATGACTTCATTGTTTTTTATTAAAATTACTTGAGGTGATTGATGTGTAACACCAGAAATTTCAGCCAACTGATTAGAAACCTCACGATGAGCTAGCAAATCGATAAAGAATAAGGAATAACCTTCATTATTTGTCCATTCCGACTCGAATCTATTCAAAACCATTTTTGAAATTCCACAACGTGTGGAGTGTTTAAAAAATAACGCAGTCTTTTCTTTAGAAGAATTATAGGCCTCGTTCAACTCCTCAATGGATTGAATGTGTTGCCAATTGATATTGTTTTCTTTTTTCTTTCTTCTAAAAATATTCATAATTAAAACGCTGATTTAAATTGTTTTAAGAATCGAACGTCGTTCTCAGAGTACATGCGCAAGTCATTCACCCTATATTTTAATTGGGCAATTCTTTCAATTCCCATTCCAAATGCAAATCCACTAAATTTTGTAGGATCAATATTAGAGGCTTTCAGCACTTCAGGATCTACCATTCCACAGCCTAATATTTCAAGCCATCCTGTGTGTTTACAAACATTGCACCCATCTCCTTTACAAATTGTACAACTCACATCAACTTCAGCACTTGGCTCTGTAAAAGGGAAATAGGAAGGACGTAGTCTTATTTTTGTTTTTTTACCAAACATTTCTTGTGCGAAATATAAGATGGTTTGCTTTAAGTCGGCGAAAGAAACCTCCTCATCTATATACAATCCCTCAACTTGATGGAAAAAACAGTGTGCACGAGCAGAAATGGCTTCATTTCTATATACACGACCTGGAGAAATAGTGCGTATTGGTGGCGTTGAACTTTCCATTACACGTACTTGTACTGAGGATGTGTGTGTTCTAAGTGCCATTTCTCGTTCTCCTGTTTCAACAAAGAATGTATCTTGCATATCACGTGCAGGATGTTCCTCAGGAAAGTTTAAGGCAGAAAAGTTATGCCAGTCATCTTCTACTTCAGGACCTTCAGAAACACCAAATCCTATGCGTTCAAAAATTGAAATAATTTCATTCCTTATTATGCTTATCGGATGTCTTGCACCAATCTCAAATGGTTCACCTGGTCGTGAAAAGTCAATATTTTCACTTTTTTCCTCTTGCGAACTTAACGCTTCTTTATATTGGTCAAAAAGCGCTTGTGCTTTGTCTTTTAAAGCATTGATTTGTAAGCCTACAGATTTTTTATCCTCACTAGGTACATTTTTTAATTCTCCAAACAAAGGCTTTAAGACATTTTTACTCCCCAAAAAACGTATTCTGAATGCCTCTAAGGATGTTGAGTCATTAATTTCAGTATTTTGAATTTCATCTAGAAAAGTCTTTATTTTCGATTGAATAGCTGACATATATTTGATTTTCTTTCTCTTATTCTTCTAATTGAAAGACAAATTTAATGCTATTTTTTGAAATTTACATTGAACCCAAGAGTAATAGTTTTTCTTGAGTTAGAAGTGATGTGCCTAGAGTCGATTGATGTATGAAAGTGAATGCATGCTTTTTAAAAATAGATAAAATCGGAAAGAATGCATTTATTTTTGCTATTCACTAATAATAAGGCTGTTAAAAGATAAATATAAGGCAACCCTTTTTACTTTGTTTACGTATCTTTGATGTGAGAATGAAATTTCTCAGCTTTAATAGATGAAAGATGTGGCTGTTTTCAGCTACTAAAGAGGAAATTTAACAATTCAGAGAAATCGATAGAACTTTAACTTAACTACTACTCAATGAGAAGTATAAAAAATAATAAAAAGAATGACGAGTCGTGTTTTAAAACAACTTGAAATTATTAATAAAAAAACAATAAGTGTTGTTTTAGTGTGTATATTAATGAGCGTAAATTTGTTTGCTCAACTAGAAGGTGCTAACTGGTATTTTGGTAGGTACGCCGGCCTTGATTTTAGCTCAGGAGCTCCTGTTCCTATCTTTGATGGTTCTTTAAATACATCAGAGGGCTGCTCGAGTGTTTCAGATAGAAATGGAAACTTACTGTTTTATACCGAGGGCTCCACTGTTTATGATAGAAATCACAACATTATGTTGAATGGAACAGGGCTATTTGGTCATTCTAGCTCCGCAATGTCTGCAGTGATTTGTCCTAAACCTGGCTCCTGGAATGCTTCAATCGGACGGTTTGATGGCTATATTATATGTACAATTGATTATAACTCAGGATCAAATGGAATCAGTTGGTCAGAAGTCGATATGAATGGAAATGGAGGATTAGGAGAGGTGGTCGCTGCAACAAAAAATACTCACCTCTTCGGAACAACAACAGTGGAAGCAGCTAACTTTGCTGTACATTCCAACGGATGTGATTATTGGTTGATTGCTAAAGAAGTGGGCACTGCAGAATGGAAAGTATATCCTGTTACATCTGCAGGAGTGGGCTCAACTTATGTGTCTAGTTTTGCTGGTCCAAATACTCCAGCTGCGTGGGGAAATATAAAAACATCACCTGATAGCGATGTGATTGGAGCTACATCTTCAGCGAATGGACTTAACATTTTTGACTTTGATAGAACAACAGGACAAATTACTCATCGCTATACAGAAAATACGCATGGAGGTAGTTATTACTCACTTGAGTTTTCTACTAATGGAAGGTTTGTTTACTATACCCGATTGAGTGACCCAACAATCTATCAAGTAGATTTGCAAAGTCCAGATCAAGCAAGTTTTGAGAGTTCAGTTATCCCTATAGGAACTACCGCAAATACAGCACATCATTATAGATTAGGAGCGCTGCAAATGGGACCTAATGGAAAGATTTATTTGGCGCTGCCTAGCTCTGGACACCTTGGCGTAATTGAAGCACCTAATTTGCTTGGAGTCGCTGCAAACTATGTGGATATGGCGATTGATATTACAGGGGTGAATGTAAATGGGCAAAACACAGGAGTCAATCTAGGACTGCCTTCTTTTCCAAGTTTTCTCTTTAAAGAACCAAAACAAATCAGTTACACACAATTATGTTATTCGCAAGACTTGATGTTGCAATTGTCAGATTATAATGATTTGTATGGACAGGAATGGTATGTTAGTCAAATCCTAAACAGCTTCCCTACAACCCCAACTTCTACAGACCAAGTGGTGAATTTGTTAGACTTAGACCCTGGGCAGTATAATATTAAGGTTATCTTGGATTATGACTGTTATTCAGATAGTATCGAACGTGTAATAACCATCTCTGAATTCGATGGGTTAGATTTAGGTGAAGACCTTTGTTATGAACCAGGGATTGTCTTAGAGGCAGTAGGTGATTTTGATACGTATGAATGGCAAGATGGCTCTACCAATAGCACATTTCAAGTCACTGCGCCAGGAGTATATTCATGTAAAGTAGGTAAAGTAGGGAGTAATTTAGTTTTTAATGGAGATTTTGAACAAGGTAACTATGGCTTTACCTCGCAATATGTTTACGACCCAATAATGGTTGGTCAAGGGTTTTACACGGTTGGAACAACAATTTCAAACGCTTGGTGGCATGGGTGTGTAGACCATACTTCTGGCACTGGAAATATGATGATTTTAGATGCCGATTGTTTAGGAGGTGGTTCTGGAAATTCGGGTACAAACTTTTGGTGTCAAACACTATCAGTAATACCCAACACCGATTACTATTTTTCAGTATATTTAGCAAATGCCAATAATGATGCAAATACAGCTGAGATAGGATTAAATATTAACTCAAACTTGATAGCTTCTCACGCTTTAACTCCTGGTGCATGCTCCTTTGAAGAATTTAGCTTTGTGTGGAACTCAGGCGCGAACACTTCTATTGAATTGTGTTTAAATGAACTTACTGGAGTATGCTCAGGAGTAGACTTTGTAGTTGACGATATTGGCTTTTCACCTATTTGTTATACCACCGACACTATTGAGGTTTTTGATTTGCCAACAGCAAGTTTTCAGTTTGATAATGAGTGTGCTGAAGAAGCTGCAACCTTGACAAGCACATCAACTTCTCCAAATGGTAATATATCAGATTATTTTTGGGATATACAAAATGATGGGGTGATAGATTACACAACTATGGAGGTTGACCATACATATAATCAAGCTGGACTTTATACAATTCAACATGTGGTAGAAGATGAAAGAGGATGTAGAGATACAACAACAAATGACATCACAGTATATGCACTTCCTGTAGCTGACTTTATGGTAGATTTTGTATGTGAAGACTCCAATTCTAATTTTGTAAACACCTCTACGATTTCACCTGTAGCGAATGATGTTATTGTTGGATTTGAATGGGATTTTGGAAACAATACAACATCTACTTTGGAGAATAATTCTATTACCTATGGTGATGAAAACGTATACAATGTAGAGTTTATTGTGACAACAAACTATGGATGTAAAGACACAGTTTATAAAGATGCTATTGTTTATCCTATTCCTGAAGTTGATTTCTCTTTCACGGATGTTTGTATAGACCTTGCTACAGATTTCGTTGATTTATCAACAGTTTCTAATGACCATACAACCAACACGATTGACGATTGGAGTTGGGATTTTGCAGACGGACAGGTAAGTAATATACAGAATCCTTCGCATACTTATAACTTGGCTGGAAGCTACGATGTAACTTTGACTGTGGTTTCAAATCATGGCTGTGTGGCTGTTGATGAAAAAGAAGTCACTGTATTTCCAAAATCAGAAGTTTCTTTTGTAGGGAATAACTTAGAGGGCTGCTCACCCGTTTGCCCATCTATTTCCTCTACTTCCACTATCGATGGTAACCACACTTTAAATTATGAGTGGTTTTTTAATGGAACACCAAGCTATGGCAACTCTCCGTATATTTCAGATTGTTTTGAAAATGATGGCTTAAACACGATGAGCTATGATGTTCGCTTAAAAGTCACAACTGATAAAGGATGTGAGTCTGAACATACAGAATTTAATTATATTTCTGTGTTTGCCGACCCGATTGCAGACTTCTATCACACTCCAGAATCGCCGACGGTTCTTTCTCCTGGTGTAAAGCTGAATAACACGTCTTTAAACGCAACGAGTTACTTATGGAACTTTTTAGATGTACCTTCTTCTAATGAAGTTCACCCTGAGATTGTGTTTCCTGAAATAGCTGGGAGTTATTGGGTGGAGTTAATTGCGACTTCAGAAAATAATTGTCGAGATACTATTATAAGACATATTGAAGTGATGGAGGAACTCATATTTTACATTCCAAATTCTTTTACTCCAGATCACAATCAGTATAATGACGTATTCAAACCGGTATTTACTTTTGGTTTTGAACCAGACTCGTATGTAATGCAAGTTTACAATCGTTGGGGTGAATTACTCTTCGAAACCCGCGATGTAGAAGTAGGGTGGGACGGAACTTATGGCGTTGAGCACAATGGTGTTGTACAAGAAGGCACGTATATCTGGAGGGTTTCATTTTTAGAGATGATGTCAGATAAGCGCCACAACTATACAGGATATGTGAATTTAATAAAGTAATTATCTTTTTTCTTTTAAAGGTTTTAAGTTAAGTCCAAAGGAAAGTCTCATTATGGAGGTGTTGAAGCTTGAGCTGTAGGAACTACTGTTAATATATGCAACTTCATTGGTGCGTCCAAAACTAAAGTTTAAGCCTACAAAAACATCTTTGTATCGTATATCAAAGCCAAAGCCTCCTCTAAAATATAAACTTTCATTTTGAATAATTGCCATCGGCTCTATGGTGCCTTTTATGTTTATAAGCAGTGCTTGGATTGGATTATAACTGAGAAGAGGACCAACTTTTGCTCCATTAAAATTATGAACAGCTTTATTTTCTCCAAAAAGAAAACCTAATTCTTGATAAACAACATAAATGCCGAATTTTAATTTCGGGTCAATTTTTATCTTGTTAATCCAGAATATGCTTCCCGCTTCAAAAGAAAATCCTATGCGCATGGCAGGAAAATCAATCCCATTCTGACTCTGAGTGTGGCGATAACTTCCAATTGGAGAAACATAGGAATAATTGATGAAAAACCTAGGATATAGCGGTGCATTTTGATGAATGGTGCGTGGGTGACTAGAAAGCTTTCTGTCATTGTCAACATTTTGGGATATAGATGCAAAAGAAATTCCTAAAACCATAAAAAACACCAATAGATATTGCGTTTTTCTTGACCTTCGAAAGTTGTTATAGATAAAAGCTTTCATTTTTTCTATTTTAGAAATTAAAACCAAAGGTTATATTCATTCGAGAAGTAGGAAAGCGAACCATTTCCACCAATTCTTGCCGATCAAGATTGTATTGACCAAAAGTAGCACCTACACCTAAATATATAGGTTTATATCGAACTCCAATTTCAAATCCGTAATTAAAGATTAAGCTCAAATGATCCCAACTTCCACTGTAAAACAAAGTTGGACCAATTGTAAATGTTCCATCAACCACTAAAGAGCCTATAGGATTGTAAGCTAATGTCGGACCTATCTTAAAGGAGTTGTTAAAATCGAAGTCTTCTAACTTATAGTTATTGATGAAAATAAATTGAGGAGATAAGTAAATTGTTTTTACTCCAAGTTTCATTCTATCACTAAAAAAGTTTATTCCCTCTAACCAATAGAAATAGCCTAACTCAAAGCCTAAACCAATGTTTTTTCCAGGATTAGTGTGCGTTTCCCCGTGAGTGAGCATATCTACCTGAGTTTTTGAATATTTTTCTATGGGTTTGAGGTACGACCAACCAAAGTAAAAGTTGGGGAAGACCGTTTTTTCCTTTATTTTATATCCGTCTATATAATAACGGTCAATAAAAATGGTGTCTATCTCACGAGGTTCTTCTTGAGAAAAAGAATAACTTGATATGAGTATCGTTAAACAGAATATATAGCTAAATCTCATCATGTTTCAGTAATTATAGTTTGTATTAAAAATTAAAGCCTAAAATCACCCTCATTTGATTCGCATTAAATCTTTCAGAATAAACTTTATATCGACCTAAGCTCATGTCAAATCCGATATAGATTGGTTTGAAACGAAGGTTGATTTGAGGGTTAAATCGTGTGGTAAAAATGGTGCCTTTATTCAAAAACAAAAATGAAGGCTCGAACAAAAAAGAAGCTTCTAAAAACAATTTTTTGGTAAGACGTTGTGAAAATGTGGGACCTACTCTGGAAGAAACTATTACTCCTTCGATATCTATGATGAGTAAAGATGTTGAGATATCCATAAGTTCTTCGAAGAATATTTGTGGGGTTATGAATATAAATTTTACTCCTAGATCCATGTCTTTAGGAAGTGCTAACTCATCAAACCAAAAATTTTTACCTATTTCAAAAGTAACTCCGTTTGAGATACGCCCTTCGATTGTATAATTTTGACCGCTATAACTAGGAGAGCTATAAACAGATTTATTTGCGAGAGAAGTAGCTAAATCGTTAAAGGGTCTAATGTATGAAAAACCAAAGAAAAAATTTGGAGGTTTATTCTCTGAAACAGGTGCTTTTTCACTTGTATTTATAGACTGCGTAAATCCAACTAAAGAGGTCAAAAGTAAGCATGGAATCAGAAAAAGTAAATATATGACTGAAGTTGAAGTACGCATATAAGTGTGTGTAGTTTACACAAATGTAAGGCATTAAATTGAATTACAAGTAATTATTGTTCAATTGTTTTATGCTTGTCTCTGAGTTATTTCAATTTGTTTAGCAAGATAACACCTGCATTTAAGCCACTACTTTATCTCTGATTTTCTAATATTTTATAAATAAAGATAAGTAAAATGAGTTTAAAGGGCTTAATCTCTGTTTTTTAAAATATATTTGTACCAAAATTTTTTAAAATATGAGCTTATTAACTGTAGGGAGTGTTGCTTTTGACGCAATAGAAACACCATTTGGTAAAACAGATAAGATTATTGGAGGAGCAGGAACGTATATTGTAATTTCTTCCTCTTACTTTGTAAATCAACAGAATATTGTGGCTGTTGTAGGAGATGATTTTCCGAAGGAGATGATATCTAAACTTGAAGAGAAAGGAGTGAACTTAGACGGACTTCAAATTAAAGAGGGAGAAAAATCTTTCTTTTGGTCTGGAAAGTACAGCAATGATATGAATTCAAGAGACACCCTTGTTACTGAATTAAATGTTTTAGGAGATTTTGACCCAGTTATTCCAGAATCATACCAAAACTGTGAATATCTAATGCTTGGGAATTTAAGCCCAGAAGTACAGTTAAAAGTAATTGAAAGATTGAGAAAGCGCCCTAAGTTAGTAGCTTTGGACACCATGAATTTCTGGATGGATATCGCAATGGATGACCTGAAGAAAGCATTAAAGAAAATTGACCTTTTGATTATTAATGACGAGGAAGCAAGACAACTTTCAGGAGAGTACTCATTGGTGAGAGCAGCCAAAAAGATACGTCAGATGGGACCAAGATATTTGGTGATTAAGAAAGGAGAGCATGGTGCTTTATTGTTTCATGATTCACAAGTTTTCTTCGCTCCAGCACTTCCTTTAACAGATGTGTTTGATCCTACAGGAGCAGGAGATACATTTGCAGGTGGATTTATGGGATATATCGCTTCTACGGAAGACTCTTCGTTTGAAAACATGAAAAGAGCGGTAATTATTGGTTCTGCAATGGCTTCATTCTGCGTTGAAAAATTTGGTACAGAAAGAATTGAAAACTTAACGGTTGATGAAATTAAAGACCGTATTGATGAATTTGTTCAGTTGACAGATTTTGATATGACACGAGCAATATAAATTGAAATAATAGTATGGATAGAGGAGCGTTTATAGAGGCATTAATCGAACTTGTAAACAACGAGGATGTTTTAGGCGTGAGTAGAGAAGTTAACGATCTGAGAGTTCAGTTTAATGATTTTTTGATTGAAGAAACCCGAAAAGCTCAGGTGGCTCAATTAAAAGCTGAAGAAAATAATGAAGAACCAGAAGACGACTCATGGATTCACACACTAAAAGAAGAATTTTATGCCATCTACACTCCTTATAACGAGAAAAGAAAATCCATTAGATTAGCAAAAAAGAAAGAACAAGAAGAAAACCTTCAAGCAAAACGCATGCTCATTGCTCGCTTAAAAGATGTAGTTGAAAAGGAAGAGAATATTGGACTTGCTTTTTCTGCGCACAAGGAAATAAACGAAGAATGGAAAAAAATTGGTGATATACCTCGAGATGTACGTCATCAAATTCAACAAGAATACAGCCGCCTGTTAGAAGAGTTTTTCTACAATATGAATATCTATAAAGAAATCAAAGAGTACGATTTCAAGAAAAACTTTGATGCTAAAACGGAATTAATTGAACGCCTAAAATTACTTCTTGAAGAAGAAAATATTAAAGAAGTAGAAGCCGGAATCAAGCAAATTCAAAATGAATGGGAAGATGTCGGCCCAACAAAACAGGAACTTTGGGAAGAAATTAAAGATGAATACTGGAAGACAGTAAACGCAGTTTACGAAAGAATCCGCTTGCATTATGAAAACCTGCGGGAGAAAAGAATCGAAAACTTAGCGAAAAAGAAAGAGCTTATTGGAAAACTTGAAAAAGTCTTAGCGAAGTCGAGAACTTCTATAAAAGAATGGAATCAAGACACAAAAACGATAATAGGACTACAGGAAACCTGGAAAACAATCGGGTTTGGTCCTAAAAAAGAAAATGATCAAGTTTGGAAAACGTTCAGGGGACTTTGTGATACTTTCTTTAAAGAAAAAAGTGAGTTTTTTAAATCACTAGACGCAGAGTTTGAGAAAGTAGTTGAGGTTAAAAAAGGACTGATAGAAAAGGTAAACGAATTAAAAGACAGTCAAGAATGGGGACCTACAACGAAGGCTATAATCAACTTGCAAAAGGATTGGAAAAAGGCAGGAAATGCAGGTCAGAAAAATGAACAAAAACTGTGGAAAGAGTTTAGAGAAGCATGTGATTTTTTCTTTGATGAAAAAGCGAAATACTTTGCTGAAAAAGACAAAGAATTTGAAAATAATTTAAAAGTTAAAGAAGAAATCATTTTAGAAATAAAGGAATTTAAATTACCTGAAAATAAAGAAGAAGCTATCTCGGCACTAAAAGCGTTTTCTAAACGTTTTGCTGACATAGGGTTTGTGCCTGCCAATGTGAAAGACAAAATTTATAAAGAATACAAAGAAGCTTTATTTGCACATTACGACTCATTAGATATGAAAAGTATTGAAAAAGAGAAGATAATGTTCGAGGCGCGTATTAATACAATAAAAGGAAGTGGAAGCGCAGAAGAGTTGTTCTTTAAAGAGAAACAGGCAATACGTGAGGAAATGAAACAGGTGAAACAAGAGATTTTGCAACTTGAGAACAACCTTGGATTCTTCTCTACTTCTAAAGGTAAAAATCCTTTTAAGGAACAGGTTAAGAAAAACATTTCTGTAGCAGAAAGTAAACTTGAAGCGTTAAAAGCAAAGTTAAAAATGATTCCAAATGAATAGGATTTATAATTCTTGGGTCTTTATTGTTTCAGTTATTGTCTTGCTGTATACGTTTTTCAACTATATGTATGAGACTTTTGGAATTTTTGTAAAAGTAGCACCATTTGTCGAAACCTTTCCAAAAGAATATGTATATGGATTTACAGCACTTTTCATTTTCTTATTAAACGTACGAAGAGCATATAAAAAATGGACGGGAATGTCTGTTGTCAATCAAACCGAACGATTTATTTTTAATGTGCATATAAGTAAGGATAGAAGACAAACAGTAGTTTTGAACAACACCCTTGAAATACTCACCTTCCTTATTTTAGCTATCGCTTTTGTTAGATTGTCAATCGACGCAACAATTGTCTCCTTAGTGTTGTTTATAGTCATTATAGATATGGGAATTAACTTTTTTCTTGGTATTCAAAAGAATAAATACCGAATTGGAATGACGAAAAAGGCAATAGTTTCAGCTGATAGAGAAGTTCTTCCTATATATTTTAAAGGCTTAAAACGTGTAACAAAGCAAGGAATTAGATTGTATTTTGAATATGTAAATGATTTGGTTTTAGACTTTAATCTTGAAAGTTTACCACCCGAAAAGCAAGAGGAATTTTTAGCCCTGCTTCGCAAAACGGTGGACGAGAAGAAAGTATATTTTTCAGGGTTTTAAATGAATTTGAATCTTAAACATATTTCAACCTTTTAATGAAGGTAGATTAAAATGAATAAATAATTATGGATTTTTGGATAAAAGCAGCTCAATTAATACTCTCTTTGGCAATTTTAATTACAGTGCACGAATTTGGGCACTACCTTGCTGCAAGAGCTTTTAAAATTAGGGTAGAAAAGTTTTATTTGTTCTTTGACCCATGGTTTTCCTTATTTAAAAAGAAAATTGGGGATACAGAATGGGGTATAGGATGGCTTCCTTTAGGAGGATACGTTAAAATTTCTGGAATGATTGATGAATCTATGGATAAAGAGCAAATGGCTCAACCTCCAAAAGATTATGAATTCCGATCCAAACCCGCTTGGCAAAGGTTAATTGTAATGATTGCAGGTGTAACCGTAAACGTAATCGTTGGTTTCTTTATCTATATCGCTGTTGTATCTGCATGGGGAGAGAATGTAATTAGCAATGATACTTTGAAATATGGAGTGGCGGTGAACGAAGATATTAAAGCCTTAAACTTAGGATTTGAGGATGGAGATATTATCACTGCAGTAAATGGAGAAAAGGTTGAAAACGCAAATCTTGTTAATATTCAAATTTTTCTACGAGGATATAGAGAAGTAGAAGTGCAAAAACCAAACGGAGAAATCAAAACAATTGTCCTTGATGAAGACATTGATAAATATATGTGGGAAAATGATGCATATATCGCATTTACACCGAGAATTCCTATCATTGTCGATTCAGTGATGTCAGATAGACATGCGTATACAGCAGGATTGACTAAAGGAGACAGCATTGTTTCAATTAATGGCGAACCCGTTTCGTTTTTTAACAATTTACAAGCAAAGCTTGGAGAATTGGAAGCCAAAGAAACACCCATTACAATTGGTGTTTATAGAAATGGAGAAAAATTAGAAATAGAAACATTCACCGATGAGAACAAAACCATAGGTTTTATGCCTCAATCACCAGAGTGGCTAGAAACAACACATATAAGTTACACTTTTGGTGAGTCGATTAAAAAAGGAATTGAAAAGGCTGGGTGGACCATGAAAGATTATGTGGCTCAACTTCCATTGATCTTTACTTCAAAAGGAGCGCAAAGTGTAGGTGGATTTGGAGCTATTGGAGGTCTTTTCCCTTCCGCATGGAACTGGCAAGTTTTCTGGACAAATACAGCATTTATCTCTTTGGTATTAGCCATTATGAACATTTTGCCGATTCCTGCGTTGGATGGTGGACATATCGTGTTTCTACTATATGAAATGATTACAGGTAGAGAAGCACCGCAAAAAGTATTAGAGTATGCTCAAGTGATTGGTTTTATTCTTTTAATCTCATTGTTTATTTATGCCAATGGAAATGACCTGTTTAGGTACTTTTCAGGAAGGTAATAGCCAGTAAACAACAGTAGAAAATAAGAAGCAATTAACACTTTTTATAACTTGACTAATTAAAATTGCATTAATTTTGTTGACAACTTTGTCAAACGTATTGTCAAAATGGAGTGTGATACTGAAGAATTAATCAAACAAAAGGCGAAAGAGCTATATTTTTCTAAGGGTGTTTTTGATGCGAGCACACAAGAAATTGCTGACTTTGCTGGGGTTAATCGTACACTTGTAAATTATTATTTTAGGTCTAAAAAAAACCTATTTCAAGTTGTATATAAGGAAACAATAGAAAAAATGAAAGAAAAATATGCTTCCATATACGTGTCAGACAAACCGTTTCGTAGCAAAGTAGAAGATATTATCGACTTTACGATTCAATTTAAAGAAAAATACCCGTATTTGGAGGTGTTTAATATTCAGGAGTTCAACAAACCGAATGGAGAAGATGAACTTATTTGTATTCCAAAAGGTTCAGAAGAACTTAAGGGCTTTTTAAAGGAAATAGAAGAGGAAATGGAAAAAGGGACATTAAAAAGATATGAGCCCATCAATTTTTTCATTAATATTTTCTCCCTGATTTCGTTTCCTATGGTCATGAAGACCGTATTTGCTGGTTTATTTAATATAAGATCAGACGAGGATATTCAAAGGATTTATAAACAAAGGAAAGAAATGGCGATGACCATTCTATTTAACAATAAAGAATAAAATAAAAAACGATTATATGACTAAAGTAATTGTAATTCTTGTGGCTGGTATTTTTCTTACTGCATGTGGTGGTAATGTAAACGAACAAGTAGCAAGTGGTGTGGAGAAATATAAAGTTTTAGCATTAGAAAAAACGAGTGCTACGCTAATCACATCGTATCCAGCATCGCTTGAAGGTGTGAAAGACATTGATATTCGTCCAAAGATTGACGGATATATCGATGAAGTGTTAGTAGATGAAGGGCAAGAAGTGTCAGAAGGACAACTTTTATTTCGCATTTTTAATCCTCAGTATAGTCAAGATATGAAAGGGCTTAAGGCTGCTGTTGAAACGGCTAAATCAGCGGTAGAAGCTGCAGAATTACAGGTAACAAAAACTAAGCCTCTTGTAGAAAAAGGAATAATTAGTGCCTTTGAATTGCAAAATGTGGAAATTGCACTAGAAGCTAGAAAATCGGATTTAGCTAATGCAGAAGCGCGATACAGTAATGCTGTTACAAATGTAGGATATACACAAATTAAAAGCCCTGTGAATGGAGTGGTGGGAACTTTGCCTTTTCGTTTAGGAAGTTACGTGAATAGTGCTACTTCACAACCTTTAACTCAGGTTTCAGACATCAGTGTAATTCATGCTTATTTCTCTATTGGGGAAAAACAACAGTTAGACTTAATGACAAGTATAGAAGGTAATACTTTCCAAGAAAAAATTGAAAAATTACCTCCAGTAAACTTGATTCTATCCAATGGAATGCAATATGAACATTCGGGTAAGATTAAGTCATTTAGCGGTCAAGTGAATAAGCAAACAGGGGCGTTTAGGGTGCGTGCTGACTTCGAAAACCCTGAAAAACTACTGCGTTCTGGTGCTTCAGCGACGATTCAAATTCCTCAAAAATTACAAAACGTAATTGTTATTCCTCAGCGTTCAACTTTTGAAATGCAAGACAAAAGAATGACTTATGTGCTGGAAGATAATATCGTAAAAGCTGTACCTATTATCACAAGACCAGTTCCTGGCGGACAGTTATTTGTTGTAGACGAAGGATTAGCAGAAAGTGATTTAGTATTAATAGAAGGAGTAGGTATTTTACCAGAAGGGGCAGAAATTGAACCAGAAGTAGTAAAACTATCAGAGTTTCTTAAAGAAGAAAACAAGTAGAATAAATTGAGAATTTCTCGCTTTTAGGAGAATGACAAAAATAAAAGATTGTATATATGTTTGATAAATTTATTGACAGACCAGTTTTATCTACTGTAATCTCAATTTTAATTGTGATTTTGGGTGTGTTAGGTTTGGTAACATTACCTGTGTCTCAATACCCTGAAATTGCTCCTCCAACAGTTAACGTTACAGCTAGCTACCAAGGAGCGAGTGCTGAAGTAGTGATGAACTCTGTGGCTATTCCTCTAGAGGAGCAAATTAACGGAGTAGAAAACATGACTTACATGACTTCTACATCAAGTAATGATGGAACAGTCAATATTAGTATCTACTTTACGCTGGGTACAGACCCTGATATGGCTGCGGTAAACGTGCAGAATAGAGTAGCACGAGCTACGCCATTATTACCAGAGGAAGTGAGAAGATCTGGGGTGATGACGAATAAACGTCAGGTGGATAACATCCTTGTTTTCTCTTTATATAGTACAATAGAGGAATATGATGAGGTCTTTCTTCAAAACTACGCTGATATTAACATTTTACCCGCAGTAAAACGAGTTGAAGGAGTAGGAGAAGCCATGGTTTTTGGTCAAAACATTTACGCGATGAGAATATGGCTAAAGCCAGACGTTATGGCTAGCTACGGTTTAGTTCCTTCAGATATTCGTGCGGTATTGGCAGAGCAAAACTTAGAAGCTGCTCCAGGGCAATTTGGTGAAAGAGGTGATCAGTCTTTTCAATATACAATTAAATACAAAGGAAGGTTAGATAGTGAAGAAGAGTTTGAAAACATTGTGATTCGGGCAACTGAAGATGGTGAAGTGCTTCGTTTAGGCGATGTAGCTAGAATAGAACTAGGTGCACAAAGCTATGGAGGGTTCTCTAAAACACAAGGAAATGGATCTGTGGGGGTAGCTGTGGCACAAACCGCTGGTTCTAACGCACAAAGGGTAATTGAAGGGGTAATTGAAGTACTTGACGAAGCTGAGAAAAACTTCCCGAAAGGAATTTATTATACAGATGTGTATAATGCAAATGATTTCTTAACTGAGTCTATCTCTAAGGTAGTGTCCACCTTAATCGACGCATTTATTTTGGTGTTCTTGGTGGTCTTCATTTTCTTACAAGATTGGCGTTCTACACTCATACCAGCCATTGCTGTGCCTGTAGCGATTATTGGTACTTTCTTCTTCCTAGGCTTATTTGGCTTTACCTTAAACCTATTGACTTTATTTGCTTTGGTTTTAGCCGTGGGAATTGTGGTGGATGACGCCATTGTCGTCGTCGAGGCAGTCCATGCGAAAATGGAACAAGGGGAACAAGATCCTCGAAAAGCAGCCCATGAGGCCATGCATGAAATTACAGGAGCGATTATTTCAATTACGCTAGTGATGTCTTCTGTTTTCTTCCCTCTCGCATTTATTGGAGGAACTGCAGGAGTGTTTTATAAACAATTCGGAATTACACTGGCAGTAGCAATTCTTTTATCTGCGGTTAACGCCCTTACTTTATCTCCAGCATTGTGTGCGATTTTCTTAAAACCACATAAAGAAGTAGAGAAAAAGAATGTAATTCAACGTTTTTATGGAGCGTTTAATGCAGGCTTTGACGCCATGACTAAAAAGTATAAGTCGGGAGTGAAGTTTCTTGTGAAAAAACAATGGATAGCATTTTTAAGTATTGCAGTTTTTGGTGTGATTTTTATGTTGTTTATGGAACATCACCCAAAAGCATTCGTTCCAGATGAAGATACAGGAGGAGCAATGGCAGATATAAGCTTGCCTCCAGGAACTTCCCTAGAGAGAACGCAAGAAGTGATGACTGAAATTGCAAAGCGAATTAACGATATTCCTGAAATAACCAATAACATGGAGGTTACGGGAAGAAGTTTACTGAGTGGATCGGGAAGTAATTACGGAATGATGTTTATGAAGTTTAAACCTTGGGACGAAAGAAAAGGAGAAGACCAAGATTTACCTTCGATTATTAATCGTCTTTTTGCAAGTGTAAGTGACATTAAAGATGCAAGAATTATTTTCTTTGGAAGACCTACAATATCTGGATTCGGATTTAGTGGTGGATTTGAGTTCCAACTACAAGATCAAATGGGGGGAAGTATTCAAGATTTTGATAAATTAAAAGAAGAGTTTATAACTGCTTTGAACCAGCGACCTGAAATTATGTATGCTTCCACATCTTTTTCTCCAAACTACCCTCAATATCAAATGGACGTTGATGTACCTGCGATAAAAAGAGCAGGATTGAGTGTGGCTGATGTGCTTGGAACAATGCAGGGATACTATGGAGGTGTGTATGGGTCTGACTTTAATAAGTTCGGAAAACTCTACCGAGTAATGTATCAAGCAGAACCAGATTTTAGAGCGGATATAGAGTCTTTAAACAAAATCATGGTGCGTAATAATAAAGGCGAAATGGCACCAATTACTCAGTTTATTACGATGGAAAAAGTACTTGGTCCACAAGTAATTAATCGATTTAACTTATATAACTCTATTAGGGTGACGGGAGCACCTGCAGCTGGATTCAGTTCGGGAGATGCGATTACCGCGATAGAGGAAGTTGCTGCTCAAACATTACCTGTAGGTTACGGTTATGAATTCTCAGGAATGACAAGAGAGGAAATTAATGCAGGAGGACAAACTAGTTTTGTTTTCCTATTAAGTTTAGTTTTCGTGTTTTTCTTACTTGCAGCACAATATGAAAGTTACTTACTTCCATTTGCTGTACTCTTACCGCTTACCATGGGATTGGCAGGGTCGTTTATCTTTGCATGGCTGTACGATGTGACTAATAACATTTACTTGCAAATCACCTTTATTATGCTCATCGGATTATTGGCCAAAAATGCCATTCTAATTGTAGAGTTCGCCCTACAGGAGCGGAAGAAAGGTCTCTCCATTGCAAGGGCGGCAATTAGAGGAGCAGAGATTCGACTGAGACCAATTTTGATGACTTCATTTGCTTTCATTTTTGGTTTGTTTCCATTGATGTTTGCCCAAGGTGCAGGTGCAATTGGAAACCATGCAATTGGTGTAGGAGCCATTGGCGGAATGTTAATTGGAACTATATTGGGGTTATTTGTTATTCCAACCATGTTTGCGTTCTTCCAATACTTACAAGAAAAAATTACAGGAAGTGCGCCAGCTATTAAAGAAATTCAAGAGTAAATTTGTTCAAGATTATTGATAATGAAATTAAAATTAGTTAAGTATTTCGCTCTTTTTTCTATAGTAATCACACTTACAAGTTGTGGAGTGGTTACAAAAAACTATCAGGAAATTGAGCTCACAGAACAGCAAAATGAAACTTTGTATCGTGACGTAGAAACGCAAGATACAAATACTATTGCTGACATTAAATGGGATGAATTTTTTACAGACGACAAGCTTAAAGAGCTCATTCAAAAAGGATTAGACAATAACTACGATTTGCAGAATGCCATTCTCCAAATTTCTAGTGCTGAAAACATCCTAAAGCAACATAAACTGGCGTATTTGCCAAGCTTAGACTTCACGCCTTCTGCGACGTATAATAAAACATCTCAGAATTCTTTAAACCTGCCTTCAAATGTCAATATCAACCTTGAAACAACCACTATTTCATTAGGTTTTTCAACGAATTGGGAAATAGAAATATGGGGAAAACTTACAGCAGCAAAAAGAAGCGCTCAAGCTTCATGGTTGCAGTCGGTGGCGGCACAAAATGCAGTGAGAACAGCGCTTATTTCTACCATTGCGGAAACTTATTATGCCTTGTTGGCGCTTGATAAACAATTGGAAATTACGCAGCAAACAATTGCCATTCGAGAGCAAACAGTGGAAACACTTCGCGCTTTAATGGAAGCTGGAAGTGTAACAGGTGCAGATGTCGTTCAGGCAGAATCAAATCTATATGAAGCACAAGTAAGTGTTCCTGATTTGGAAAAAACTATTCGAGAATTGGAAAATGCACTTTGTGTACTTACTGCACAACCACTTCAAAAGATAGAAAGAAACACTTTTGACGAACAAGTTCTGGAGGTGGAAGTTGAAACAGGAATTCCTGCCCTTCTATTATCTCGTAGACCAGATGTTCAAGCTGCAGAACAAAACTTTAGAAGTGCATTCGAATTAACGAATGTGGCTAAAGCTTCTTTTTATCCAAGTTTAAGACTGTCAACAGGTGCGGGAGGAATTAGCGCATTAACAACAAGAACACTATTTGATCCTACAAGCGTTTTTGTGAATTTAGTGGGCGGATTAACTCAACCTATTTTCCAAAGAGGACAGTTGAGAACGAATCATCGCAATGCTAAAATCAATCAGCAACAAGCGTGGAATAATTTTGAAAAAACATTGTTAATTGCAGGACAAGAAGTAACGAATGCCTTGTATGCACTTGAATCTTCAATCGAAAAACAAGAAATAAGAGCTAAGCAGATAGATGCATTAGAACAAGCAGTAGACTATAGAATGGACTTGTTGCAATACAGTAGCTACACCACTTATACTGATGTGTTGCTGGCTGAACAAAGTTTAATTGGTGCGCAATTGGCCGGAGTACAGGATAAACTGCAAGAATTTAATGCACTCATTGAATTGTATCGCTCGCTTGGTGGTGGATGGCAATAAAATCAAGTGGTTTTTACAAGCTAATGAATTTCAATCTTTTAAAAGCTTGATTGTTGATGCTTCACGTTTTATTACGGTTCTTCCTTTAATTTTGAAGGTTTAAATAATTATTGCTTTGATTTTAAAATTAATGTTGTAATTTCGTGATTAATAAACAAAACAAGTATGAAAATTATAACAACAGTTACAGCCTTTTTATTCACTTTAAGTGTTTTATTTGCTCAGGAATTCAGCATAAAGTACGATATTAATTTTGAAACGAATAATCCAGAAATGCAAAGCCAGCTTTTTATGTTGCAAGGTTCTTCGCTTCAGATTTTTTCAAAAAATGAGCTGTCTAGAATCGAGATGAAAATGGGGGGGATAATGGAAACCACAACAATCTCTGATTTATCAAAAGGGGAAGGAGTGATGATTATGGATGGAATGATGGGCAAACAGGCTGCTACATTTGATAATCTTAATGAAGAAGAAGAGGAAGAAGCCTTGGAAGTAGAACTTGTCGACGAAACAAAAGAAATATTAGGTTATACTTGCAAAAAAGCAGTCATATATATAGAAAATGATGCTGAAATGGTGTATTGGTATACAGATGAAATAACCATTAAAAAAGGTTCGTTAGGAAAGTATGCACATAACCAAATTCCAGGTCTGCCTTTAGAATTTTCTATCAAAACTGGAGAAATGAATATGAATTTCACAGCTTCAGAGGTGTCTACGAAAATTAAAAAATCAAAAGGATTGTTTAATTTAACAATTCCTGAAGGGTATACTGAAATTTCTTTTGAGCAGCTACAAAACATGACTGGAGGAATGTAAGATCCCTAAAAAATTTAATGAAAAGCAATAAACGATGCGAAAAAAAATGTTTTTGACAGCAATGATGGCTTTTTTAGCTGTTACTGTATTTTCTCAAATTACTACAGGAAAAGTTTCTTATGATGTATATCTATCATCAGACAATCCGCAAATGTCGGCATATATTGAGCAAATGGAGTCGAGCCTGATGGAGATTTTCTTTGATGGAGGAAAAACCAGAAATGACTTCTTTATGGGCGAAATGTCTACTACGCACACAATTTCTATTCAAGGAGAAGATACAACGCTGGTGCTAATGGATAATATGTACCTTGGAAAAGTAGCCCTAAAAGTAACAGAAAACGAAGAAGATGAAAGCGGAGAATATTCATTCAAAGTGAAAAGCGTGGAATTGATTGATGGAGAAACCAAAGAAGTTGCAGGCTATCAATGTAAAAAAGCTGTAGTCACTTATGATAATGATTTTTCGACTGAAGTGTGGTACACAGAAGAAATTAAGCCTGAACACAGAGTTGGACAGTATCTTTTTGAAGAAATTCCCGGAATGCCTTTAGAAATGACAGGAAAAAACTTTGGTATGGATATGAAGATTGTGGCTTATGAAGTGTCGAATAAACTTTCTAAAAGACAAATTAATTCATTGTTTTCTCTCGAAATACCTAAAGGATATACGCTGAAAACAGTAGAGGAATTAAGGCAATTCGGACAAAATTAATTTATACAAGCTTTGGAAAGCAAAACTATAGAACTTGTTTTTGCCACACATAATAAAAACAAAGCATTAGAAATTCAAAATCTATTACCTGCTCATGTGCACATAAAAACATTGAGTGAAATAGGTTGCTTTGAAGAAATACCAGAAGAACAAGAAACGCTAGAAGGAAACGCTTTGCAAAAAGCAAGGTGTGTATTTCAACAATTTGGAGTCAATTGTTTTGCGGATGATACCGGACTTGAGGTTGAAGCCTTAAACAATGAACCAGGGGTATATAGCGCTCGCTATGCAGGAGAAGATAAAAGTGACGAAAAGAATATTGCATTACTTTTGCAGAACTTAAAAGGTGTTGCTCAACGAAAAGCTCAGTTTAGAACTGCTATAGCTTTGATTATTGATGGTGAAGAACACGTTTTTGAAGGTGTGGTAAAAGGAGAAATAAGAAAGGAAAAGTCAGGGAATAATGGTTTTGGATACGACCCTATTTTTGAACCAGAATCTTCAGGAAAAACATTTGCAGAAATGACTTTAGAGGAGAAGAACCAAATAAGTCACCGAGCTAGGGCGATTAAAAAACTTTCAGATTTTGTTGAAAGATTATAAGTGTGTGAAAATTGAAACAACACCGTATATTCCACTAAAAACAAGTCGTTTTTTTCTTTTTTCTACAATTCATTTCATTAATTGTTGATATTTACACATATTATTAATATAATTGTATTAATTTTAGAAAATTATTTTGTAAATTAGAAGAATTTCACCTTGAATTTTAACGAGGATATTCTTAAATTTGAAAAAAACATTTTGTTAAACTTTGCTATATGAAAAATACGCTACTGATATTATCGATATTACTTTCAACATTAACTTTTGCTCAAGTTAAGCCCGCAGCTGTTGTGAAAGCAGACGTAGCTTTTGAGAGTGGAAAGTACTTTGAAGCGGCTGATTTAGCAGTCAAAGCTTATGATCGAATTTCACCTAGAAACGAAAGAGCTTTAGCACTTAAATCTTCTTTGGCATACAAAGCTGCATATTCATTTGAAAAAGCATTTGATAGCGATAAGGCAATTGAATGGTATCAACGTGCCATTGATTTGAAATATTATGAACAAAATCCTTATGTATACTTTAGACAAGGAAATCTATACAAAAACAAAGGAGAATATGACAAAGCAAGAGTTTCTTATCAAGAGTTTTTAAAGCTCAAACCACTAGACACGCAAGCAGAAAATGCATTAGCTTCTCTAGATAGAGCAGTGGTAATGAAAGACAACAGAACGCGATACACTGTGATTGCAGAATCAAGAGTAAATACTGAAGGAATGGAAATGTCTCCTTCAGTTTCAAATAGAAATGGAAATGCTATCGTATTTGGTTCTACAAGACCTTCACCTTTAACTTCTGGTACAGACCCAATCATTGGAGAAGGGTACTTTAATATCTGGGAAGCAGAAAAAGATAGATCAGGTAACTGGACAGAACCTAGCTTAATTGATGGCGAAGGAATTAATACAGAACATAACGAGGGTACTTTAGTTTTTGATGGTAGATTTAGAAGTGTGTTCTTTACAAGATGTCCTTCTGTACATAAAGAAAATTTAGGATGTCAAATCTGGACTGCAGAGAAAAAAGGAAGATCTTTCGGTGAGCCCACAAGAATTGAATTGGGAGTGCATGACTCAATTAGTGTAGGACACCCACTTCCTAATGAAGACGGTACAGCACTTATCTTCTCTTCAGATATGCCTGGGGGACACGGTGGAAGAGATTTATGGTACACAGAATACGATAGAAGAAGTAAAACATGGTCAAAACCAGAAAATCTTGGCCCAGAAATTAATACATCAGGTGATGAACTATTCCCTACCTATGCATTGAATGGTGATTTACTTTTCTCTTCAGACGGACACAGAGGATTAGGTGGATTAGATATTTATAGAGCTAAGAAAACTACAGACCCTAAGAAATTTGAAAATCCTGTGAATTTAGGAACACCATTGAATTCTGACGCGGATGACTTCCACTTAACAGAATTGGATAGAAAAACAGGTTTCTTTACTTCAAATAGAAGAGGTTCAGCTGGAACAAGAAACACAACTGACATTTGGTCGTATGTATTGCCTCCAAACGTGTTCGACTTGAAAGTAATTGTTACAAAAGTTGGAAGTACAGAAAGAATTGAAGGCGCAACAGTTGAAGTTACACCAGAAGGAGGTGAGCCATTCACACGTGTGACAAATGAAAACGGTGAGGTGTTCTGGGATAGACAACCTGATGGAAGCCGTTTTATTAATGAAGAAACAGATTACTCAGTTAAAATTTTACCAACTGAGGGTTACCACTCAAGTGATCAAGTAGAAATATTCTCTACGAAAGGATTGGAATATGACCAAAACTTTATCCTTGAAATGGGATTAATTCCACAAACACCAATTGTACTTCCTGAAGTGCGTTACGACTTAGGTTCTGCTAAACTTCAAGTAATCGAAGGTGAAATTGATTCAAGAGACTCACTAAACTATGTGTATGAGTTATTGCAAGAGTACCCTGGAATGGTGTTGAAGCTAATTTCTCACACTGACTCGAGAGGTTCTGCTAGATCGAACGAAATACTTGCAAAAAATAGAGCTCAATCATGTGTGGATTATCTTGTGAATGAAAAAGGAGTGGATCCAGATAGATTAGTAGCTGTGGGTATGGGAGAAAACTCACCAAGAGTTGTATACCTGAAAGATGGAGTTCACTACACAGAAAGACCTTCTGGAGATAACGTAGAAATTATTGAACTAACAGAAAGGTATATTAACCAATTCCAAAGAACAGATAGAGAATTATTTGAATTACTTCACCAGTATAACCGTCGTACAGAAGCAGAAGTGGTACGCATGGATTACTCAGCTAACGCAGAAGAAGAAACTACTGAAGAGTAAGAAGTAAAACAGAAAAATATTAGTGACGTTTCCAACACTTAGATGAAATTGTTCAAAAACAAAGTCTAAGTGTTGGAAACTTTTTTT
>Ga0209075_1000630_pt1 | contig 34473 bp, 38 predicted proteins | sample Stecom2011_FD_187523 | JGI IMG/M metagenome (GOLD analysis project Ga0209075, IMG submission 187523) | Agricultural soil microbial communities from Utah to study Nitrogen management - Steer compost 2011 (SPAdes) (version 2) | ecosystem: Environmental > Terrestrial > Soil > Agricultural land...
CGGTGAGCAGGTCGCTCAATACAACAAAGTACACCTGTTTGATGCCGATGTAGGCGGTACACAGGGTCGCTATCAAGAATTAAAACACTTTGCACCGGGCAGTGAGGCTGTCGTTGTTGAAACGCCAGTAGGGCGCTTAGGCTTGAGTATTTGTTTTGATGTGCGCTTTCCACAGTTGTTTCAACGTTTGCGCAGTTTGGGCGCTGAAATAATATCGGTACCGGCTGCTTTTACCTATTTAACCGGTAAGGCGCATTGGCAAGTGCTTTTACAAGCGCGCGCCATAGAAACTCAGTGCTACATTTTGGCGGCCAATCAATGTGGTTGGCACGATCAGAAGCGACAAACTTGGGGGCACTCACACATTATTAACCCTTGGGGTGAAGTGCAAGCTACGCTTAAAGAAGAACCTGGGGTGATCACAGGTGAAATTGATTTGACGCTGGTTAAAGACATTCGTAGAAGAATGCCTTTAACCGCCGTAGAGGTATAAATTAAGCCGTGACTTGTTTAATAAACTGAAACAGTTTTCTGTAACTGCTGCTGGGCTTTTCAGGATTGGCGGCTAGCTCTTTCTGCGTGTTGCGTATTAAGTTACGCAATTGTTGACGGTCAACATCAGGGTACTGCTCAATAAACTCGTTCAGTGCCGTATTACTTTTGATTAGCTTCTCACGCCACATTTCTTGTTGTTTTTGCAAGCGACCATAGATTTCACTTGATGGGTCTAATAAGTCTAAAAACTCGTTAAGCGCATCAAGGTTTTCTTTGCGTAGCAATTTGCCCATATATTGTAAATGACGACGCTTAGCTTCATGTGATGACAGGCGTACGTTTTCTTCAATCGCCTCTAACAGGTTATCGCTGATAGGTAGTTGCGGCCATAAAGCAGGCTTTAACTCCGTCAGTTTTTGACCCAGATCGCGCATGCGTTGTGCTTCGCGCTTCATCTCTGTTTTACTTACGTATTCAATTTCATCGTCGTCGTAAGCATCAAAATCTTCTGTGTTCATAAGTAAAAACTATTCTTCTTCATCAAAGCGGCGAGCAAATAACTCGGATATGGCAGCGAGCGCTTGTTGTGCGTCTTGCCCGTGAATTTCGGTCTGTAGAACACTGCCTTTAGCAGCGGCTAGCATCATGATTTGCATAATGTTTTTGCAATCGACCATGTGCTCAGGATAACCAATACGTATATCACTATTAAATTGACTGGCAACCCCCGCAAGCTTTGCAGCGGATCGAGCGTGTAAACCACGAGTGTTAATCACCTCTAGTTCACTACGAATCATTGCTGAAACCACCTAGTTCACGGTGTCTTATTTGAACCAAACCATCGTGCTGTTTAAAGATTTTAGCAAGTTGCTCGACCAAATAGACCGAACGGTGTTGACCGCCTGTGCAGCCAATGGCAACGGTTAAATAACTACGGTTAGCTTCAATAAAGCTGGGAAGCCAACGGTGAATAAATTGACTGATATCGTTTTGCATATCTTGCACTATTTGTTCTTTTTCTAAGAACTTAATAATGGCCTCGTCTTTGCCTGTGTATACACGCAAAGCAGGATCCCAGTAGGGGTTTGGCAAGTTACGTACGTCAAAAACGTAGTCGGCATCTACAGGAACTCCGTGCTTAAAACCAAACGATTGAAATAAGATGGCAATCTCAGAGCCGGTTTTATTAGCAACACGTTCTTTAATCTGACTGCGTAACTCATGCACAGACATTGTTGTGGTGTCTATGGTGAGGTTGGCTAAGTCGGCAATGGGTTGCAGTAGGTTTTTTTCTTGCGAAATAGCTTCTGCCAATGAGGTATCAGTACCCGTCAGTGGATGCTTACGTCGAGTAGCACTAAAGCGCTGAAGAAGCGTATCTTCGCTGGCGTCTAGATACACTACATCAAGCTGGTATTCGTCACTCGGTAAATCGTGAAGAATTTGTTGAATATTACCAAAAGCATGAGGCAAGTTACGTGCATCAACACTTACCGCAATGCGTGATAAATGATTTTCATGGTCGGTCTGTTGGACAAGCGCAGGCAGCAAAGCAATGGGAAGGTTGTCGATACAATAAAATCCCATGTCTTCTAAAACATGTAAGGCACTGGACTTACCAGAGCCTGAGCGACCGCTAATAATAACTAGGCGCATCAGTGTTCCTTTTGTTAGGGTTGCTGCAAATTGATAGCGCGTTGATATAACTGGTCAGCGTTTGGAGCGTTGCGCAGGGCTTCACGAAAACTGGGTTCAGTAAAGCTACGTGCAAGCATGGCTAAGACTTTTAGGTGCTGACTGTCTGTTTCTTCGGGGACCAATAAAGCGAAGATAAGATCGACTGGGCGATGATCCATGGCACCGAAATCGATGGCTTCATCCAGCTTCAATAAAACCCCAAACGGTTGTTTGCATTGAGGTAAACGACAGTGTGGTATCGCTACCCCTTCACCAATGCCTGTACTTCCAAGGCGCTCCCGGTTAAGGAAGCGCTCAAAAATATCATTGGATGAACTTTCAGGAAGTGCGTGTGCAATAAAGGAGGCGAGGTATTCCAGTAACTTCTTTTTACTGGTGATAGGCGCCTCCGTTAGGCAATGTTCTGCAGAGAGGATGTCCTCAATACGAATACTCATAAAGTTATATTTGACCCTGCTGACGAGCCACTAATTTCTCTTTGTGCTTTTGAACCTGACGGATGAGTTTATCAACCATTTGGTCAATAGCAGCGTACATATCAGTGCTTTCAGCACTAGCGTGTAACTCGCCGCCACCAATGCTAAGGGTAACTTCAGCTGTCATGCGTTCTTTAATGACCGTCAAAGTGACCTGGCCAGAGATAATATTATCGTAATGGCGATCGACTTTTGACATTTTCTCTTCAACAAATGTACGTAGTGAATCAGTTATTTCTATGTGGTGACCGCTAAGGTTTACTTTCATATCCAGACTCCTTGTGTTGCTGGCAGAGATTAAATTAGCTGTTTACGCTCGTTCGACGGTGGTATGTTCATGGCTTCACGATATTTAGCTATCGTACGACGCGCCACTTGGATGCCATTGTCGGCAAGCATAGTCGCTATTTTGTTATCACTTAATGGCTTACGACTATTTTCTTCTGCAATCAGGCTCTTAATCATGGCACGAATTGCAGTCGATGAACACTCGCCACCTTGATCTGTATTCAGATGGCTTGAGAAAAAGTATTTTAACTCAAAAACACCACGTGGAGTATGCATGAATTTCTGTGTTGTCACTCTCGAAATAGTCGATTCGTGCATATCAACAGCGGTGGCAATATCAGATAGTACTAAGGGTTTCATTGCTTCCTCACCCTCTTCAAAAAAGTCTAGCTGATATTCAACAATTTTGCTGGCCACTTTAAGCAAAGTGTCGTTCCTGCTTTGTAGGCTTTTTATAAACCAGCGTGCCTCTTGTAAGTTGTCACGTAAAAAGGTGTTGTCTTGGCTGTTGTCGTTGCGTTTTATCAGCGCGACATAATCTTCATTAACTCTAAGTTGGGGCGAAATATCAGGGTTAAGTTCCACGCGCCATTCATCTCTTACGTTACGCACAATAATATCAGGAATAATATATTCTGAGTGTCCTTGGCTAATGCTAGAGCCCGGCTTGGGGTTGAGTGCTTGTACTAAACGTAGAACTTCTTGTAGCTCATGTTCTTTCAAGCGTGCTCTACGCATTAAGCTGGCGTAATCGCGTGAGCCAAGTAGGTCGATGTGTTTACTAATAACGTCTTTAGTTTCTTGGAGCCAAGGCGTGTCCTTAGGGTATTGGTTTAATTGAATTAGTAAGCAATCGCGTAGGTCGTAGCCAAAAACACCGGCCGGATCAAATTGCTGGAGACGATGCAGTACCGCCAGCACTTCATCTCTGTCTACCTCGCTTGATTTAAGCGATTCTAGAATGTCGTCTACGCTCGTGTGTAAATAGCCATCGTCGTCTACACCATCAATAAACATCATGGCAATGCTACGGTCGAGCTCAGACATTGGCGTCAAGTTCAGTTGCCAAAGTAAATGATCTTGCAGATTTTCAGTGGTGGCGTGGCGAGGGTCAGAGTCAAAGTCACCATCAAACTGGTTGGTGTTATTACTGCTGATGCCAGCGTTTGATTGATAGGTGTCTTCCCATTGGCTATCAACGGGCAAGTCTTCAGGCAGCTCTTGCTTGGACCATTGTTCGTCTAACTCGGCGTTATCATGCTGTAACTCGAGGGTTGAAAGATCGGTTTCAGGGTCTTGGCTGTCTGAGAAATCGTCTTCGTATTCTTGCTCTAGCTCCAGCATAGGGTTGGATTCTAAAACTTGCTGGATTTCTTGTTGTAGATCTAAAGTTGAGAGCTGTAATAAGCGAATAGCTTGTTGCAACTGCGGGGTCATCGCCAGCTGCTGACCCATCTTTAACTGCAAAGAGGTTTTCATAGGTCAATATTGATACTCAAAAAATTAAAACAACATAACTTCATTTTAAGCATGGAAAGCTATAAGCGGAAATCTTCTCCAAGATACTGCTTTCTTACTTGTTCGTTTGCCAATATTTGTTCAGCATTGCCTTCGGCAATGATATGACCGCCACCGACAATATAAGCGTTTTCACAAATAGCGAGTGTTTCACGAACGTTGTGGTCTGTAATTAGAACGCCAATGCCGCGCGCTTTTAACTGACGAATGATATCCATAATGTCAGATACTGAGATAGGGTCAACACCCGCAAAAGGTTCGTCGAGTAAAATAAAAGATGGTTCAGTAGCAAGGGCACGGGCGATTTCGACACGACGGCGCTCACCACCGGAAAGTGCCATACCGAGGCTTTTGCGAATATGTTGAATGTTAAATTCGTCGAGTAGGCTCTCTAGTTTTTCTAAGCGCTGCGCTTTAGTGAGTTCTTTGCGTGGCTCTAGAATCGCCATGATATTGTCTTCTACAGAAAGCTTACGAAAAATCGATGCCTCCTGAGGTAAGTATCCAATGCCTTTTTTAGCCCTGCCATGCATAGGTAAGTGGCTAATATCTTGGTCGTTAATGCGTACGCGGCCTTTGTCGGCTTGGACTAGGTTAACAATCATATAAAAACAGGTGGTTTTACCCGCACCATTAGGACCAAGTAGCCCCACTATTTGGCCGCTGCTAACACTTAAAGAGACGTCTTTAACGACTTCGCGTCCGTTGTAGCTTTTCGCTAAGTGTTCGGCGTGGAGTGTTTTCATTATTTATTATCCTTAGCCGTTTGCGGTTGAATGACCACTTTAATACGAGAAGGCTGGCCGTCTTCAGTTTGGCCGGCGGTGACCATTTCGTTAGTCATATCATACACAATACGTTCACCGGTGAGCTGATTGCTTGCCTGCATCAAGTTGGCGTTGCCCGTTAAAATAGCTTGTTGTTCAGCGGCTAAGTACTCAATTTTATCGGCGTCAGCAGTAGTCAGAGGATCGTCTACTTGAATCTGTTGTTGATAGTGCGCAGGGTTGCCTATGGCAATCGCCTTTTCAAACACGTTGTCTTTACGGGTAACCGTTAGTTGATCAGATTCAATACGCAATGTTCCTTGGGTTAGCACGACGTCACCTGAGTAAGTAACTTGTCCTGTTTTACGATCAAGCAAAGCGCTATCTGAAACAATAGTTACTTCTTGGTCAAAATCGTCGGGCAAAGCGCTGCTTGTCGCGGTGTAAAAAATGCAGCTAACCAGTAATAAGTTATTCAGTAGTTGGCGGTACATAGCGTGTGTTTACCTGATGGATCAAATTCATGGTTTGCTCGGGGATACTGAGTAACATTCCCTGAGCGTTAATTGCAGCGTTAGTGCTGGTGATTTTAACGAGCTTATCGGTTTCTGCAATTTGCGTATTAGTGTTGTAGTGCAGCAAGTCGGTCTTGACTAAGATGTCTTCATTAGGTCGAGGATCGATTGGGCGTATCTCAACCGTATTAGATAAAGTTACCCGTTGCTTACGGTCGTCTTGCTGTCCTTGAAGAGCATCAATTTGCCATTGCTCACCGTTATCACTGGTAACCACTATCTGGGGTTCAGAAAATAGCGTGGAGTCGGACAGCGGAAAGTGTTTTGAGTCGGTGGCTGACAGCTCTTGGCTTAATACACCTTCTTTAGAAAACTGGCGGTGCTTTAATTGGAAGCCGTAGTAATCGGCTTCTTCTTTGTCGTCTAATGTAGGAACGGCAATGGGAGGGTTTTCTTCCACGTACTCAAACAGGAAGTACCCTGCGCCTAAGCTAACAGTGGCAGCAAAAAACAAGAAGCGTTTTTTTAGCCAACGGTTTTGCTTCATTATAAAACACCTGCCTGTAATAAGTTGTGCATGGTTAAGACACCAACCACTTGTTCGTTTTCTTTAACCACTAATGACGTAATTTTGTTGTCTTCCATTTGTTTGACTGCAGAAGCGGCTAGCAAGTTCGGAGAAGTCGACTTTCCGCCTTTTGTCATAATGTCATTAATAGTAAGTTGGCGAATGTCTAAGTCTTTGTCAAAGGCACGGCGCAAGTCGCCGTCGGTAAATATACCTACTAACTGACCTTGGTCTTGAACCGTAGTCATTCCTAAGCCTTTTGAGGTGATTTCGAAAAGCGCTTTACTGACTGGGGTATCAGGGCTCACTACTGGGATTTCATCGCCTGTGTGCATAATATCGGCCACTTTAAGTAATAGGCGGCGACCCAAAGAACCACCAGGGTGCGAAAAGGCAAAATCCTCTGCGCTAAAACCACGCGCCTCTAGTAAGGCGACCGCTAAGGTGTCTCCCATCACTAAGGCGCAGGTAGTGGACGATGTAGGGGCTAGGTTTAAAGGGCAAGCTTCTTGTTTAACGCCACTGTCTAAGTGCGCGTCTGCAGCTTTAGCTAAAGTAGAGTTTGGATTGCCGGTAAGGCTGATAAGCTTGCTGCCCATACGTTGTAATAAAGGTAAAAGGCTGGTGACTTCGTGTGTTTCGCCTGAGTTAGAAAGGGCAATAACGATGTCTTCGGGTTGGATCATGCCCATGTCACCATGGCTAGCTTCACCAGGGTGCACAAAAAAAGCAGGTGTACCTGTGCTGGCTAGGGTGGCAGCAATTTTACGACCAATGTGACCAGATTTGCCCATGCCGGTGACAACGACACGCCCTTGGCCTTGCAATATCAATTGGCAGGCGACGGTAAAGTCGGATGTAAGGCGTTGTTTTAGCTCAGTAACAGCTTGCTGTTCCAAATCGATGGTGCGTTTGGCTGACTCGATAAAGTCAAAATCTAAATTTACGTTCATTAATGCAGCACATTCTTTAAAAATACGTGAGGCTATTGTAAAGCAAGCAGGCTAAATGTGCTTAGCTTTTTAATTTTAGCTATTAGGTTACGACAGTAGATTATGTTTTTCGATGCATTTGTTGGTTAAAAAGTAGTATTTAGTTATGCTTGAACACTTATGTCTTTAATGCTGGGGCAGTTATGTCTGATAGTCAGTCTTTCATCACAATAGAAAATCTGAGTTTTTATCGTGGTGAGCGAGCAATTTTTAAAGATTTAGATGTGTCTTTCCCTCGTGGCAAGATTACCGCCATTGTCGGTCCTAGCGGCACAGGAAAAACCACTCTGTTAAAAATGATCGGTGGTCAGTTAACCCCTGAGAGTGGCAAGGTGATAGTCGATGGTAAAAACCTATCGGAACTTTCGCGTACCGAAATCTTAGAGTTGCGTCGAGAAAGTATGGGAATGTTGTTCCAAGCTGGTGCGTTATTTACCGATCTTAGCGTGTATGAAAACTTAGCGTTTCCTTTGCGTACTCATACTAATCTTCCAGAAAGCCTTATTCGGCACATAGTACTGATGAAATTAGAAGCGGTCGGGCTGCGTGGAACTCGCGACCTAATGCCTGCCGAGTTGTCTGGTGGTATGGCAAGACGCGTAGCCTTAGCGCGCTCTATCGTGATGGATCCTGAATTAATTATGTACGACGAGCCTTTTACAGGGTTAGACCCAGTATCTTTAGGCATGATCGTGAAGCTGATTGAAGGCCTAAATCAAGCACTGGGATTAACCAGCTTGTTGGTGTCGCACGATATTGAAGAAAGCTGCAGTATTGCCGACTATTTGTGTGTTCTTTCTGGCGGTAAAGTATTGGCTTTTGGTACCCCAGAAGAGCTGCTTAACAGTGAAGACCCTGAAGTTCGTCAATTCTTACGTGGAGAGCCCGATGGGCCGCTCGCATTTCACTATCCGGCAGCAGACTATTGCCAAGATTTGTTGCAGGGAGGTAAGTAATGCTTAAGCAACTACAAGAGCTAGGTCATAAAGGAACATTAGTGATTGAGGCAATGGGGCGAGCAGCCATCTTGCTCTTAAACTCCATTATGTGGGGTGGGCCAGGTAGTGCAGGGTTTAAAGACCTGGTGAAACAAATTTACTCGGTGGGTGTTCAGTCGCTGATTATTATTGTTGTGGCTGGCTTCTTCGTGGGTATGGTGTTGGGCTTGCAGGGATACAGTATTTTGGTCGATTTCGGCTCAGAAGCTGCCTTGGGCGTCATGGTGTCACTTACCCTGTTACGTGAGCTCGGTCCGGTTGTAACGGCACTTTTATTTGCAGGTCGAGCTGGTTCGGCGCTCACGGCTGAAATAGGTTTGATGAAAGCCACTGAGCAGTTGTCAGCCATGGAAATGATGGGCGTTGACCCATTGAAGCGAGTAGTCACTCCGCGTCTTTGGGCTGGTATTATTAGTATGCCGATATTGGCTATCTTATTTTCTCTGGTCGGTATTTGGGGCGGTGCGTTTGTTGCCATCGACTTAGTGGGCATCGATGACGGCGCCTACTGGGGCAATATGCAGGCCGCGGTTGAATATTATGATGACGTTATTAAAGGCGTATTTAAATCATTGGTATTTGGTGTGGTAGTTACTTGGATCGCGGTGTATCAGGGGTACAGTGCCGTACCAACGTCCGAAGGTATTAGTAAAGCAACCACGCAAACCGTGGTGATTTCTTCTCTAGCCGTTTTAGGCTTAGATTTTGTATTAACCGCCATGATGCTTGGAGGCTTGTAGTATGAAAACACGTTTTATTGAAATGTCTGTGGGTGCCTTTATGGTGCTAGGTATTGTGGCAATGGTAACCATGGCGCTGCGAGTCAGTGGCTTATCTGGCGATACTTTTGCTGAAACCTATACAGTCAAAGCTTATTTTGAAAATCTAGGTGGGTTAACCGAGCGCGCTAAGGTCTCATTGGCCGGCGTTAATATCGGTCGTGTAAAAAGAATTTACTTAGATAAGGACCGTTATTCAGCCGTGGTCGAGATGGAGATTAACAAGAACATTGACAACCTATCTACCGATTCAAGTGCCGCCATTATGACGGCCGGTATCTTAGGTGAGAAATACATCGCCATTAGTGTCGGTGGAGAAGAAGAGTTTTTACAAAACGATGATTGGATTGATGACACACAATCAGCGGTAATTTTAGAAGAGCTGATTGGTCGCTTCCTATATAATATGAGCAATTCCAATGATTAATGTGAACCCAACGATAACTTCGCTATCTGAGAGTAGTGCTAAACTTTCAGGTGATTTAAATGCTCACACTGTGACAGCGTTGTTACCTCAAGGTTTAAAATTACTTAACCAAGCTCCCGAAGCCTGGTTGTTGGATATGACAGACGTAAAACAGGTATCAAGTGCCGCCGTTGCGCTATTGCTAGAGTGGCTGAAGCAGGCCGAGCAAAGCAATAAGCGCATTGAAATAACCGGCATGCCTGAGCAAATGTTCTCTTTCATTGAAATATGTGGATTAGAGCCCTTGTTCGCACCTTTATTTCGTACTACGTCATAAATCCGTTATCATGTCGCCTTTTATTCGTACTTAAGGTTATTTCGTTATGAGTCCAGCAGAAATCTTACAAATTCTTCAAGCCGCAGAGCCTGATGTTCAGTGGAAAGTAGAGGGTGACGGCTATAAATATGAGATTGATGCTGTGGGTGATGTGTTTGCCGACCTTAATACCGTTAAGCGTCAACAATTTGTTTACAAAATTTTAAATCCGTACATTGCTGATGGGCGTATCCATGCCGTCACTATTCGTACCTCTACGGCAGCTGAGTAAGACAATAAATCTATGGAAAAATTACGTATAGAAGGCGGCTGTCGTTTAGACGGTGAAGTTCGTATTTCAGGTGCAAAAAACTCTGCACTGCCTATTTTAGCTTCTACATTATTAGCGCATGGCGTAATGCGTGTAGGCAACTTACCTCATTTGCATGACGTAACCACCATGCTGGAGCTGATTGGCTGCATGGGCGTACAAGTTGGTATTAATGAAGATATGTCGGTAGAGACCGACTGCTCTAAAGTAACCAGCCACATTGCACCCTATGACTTAGTGCGCACTATGCGTGCGTCTATTTTAGTGCTAGGCCCCTTGTTGGCACGTTACGGTAAAGCGGAAGTATCGTTGCCAGGCGGCTGTGCCATTGGTAGTCGCCCGGTCGACTTGCACTTGCGTGGTATGGAGGCCATGGGTGCTGAAGTAGAAGTATTGGATGGCTACATTAAAGCCCATGTTCCTGGCGGTCGCTTAAAAGGCGCAGATATCTATTTAGATACAGTCACAGTCACTGGTACAGAAAACATCTTAATGGCTGCGGTTCTTGCCGAAGGTACTACATTTATTAAAAACGCTGCGCGTGAGCCAGAAGTTGTAGACTTGGTTAATTGCTTAAACGCCATGGGTGCAAAAATTAAAGGCGGTGGTACTGATACTCTAGAAGTAGAAGGGGTAGAAAAACTTTATGGTTGTTCTTACGACGTGTTACCTGACCGTATTGAAGCAGGCACTTACTTAATTGCTGCGGCTATTACTGGTGGTCGTGTTAAAACGAAAAGTGTTGCACCAGACACAATGGAAGCCGTTCTTAGCAAGCTTCAGGAAGCCGGTGCTGAGCTAACCATAGGTGAAGATTGGATTGAGCTAAATATGCATGGCAAACGCCCAAAAGCGGTAAATATACGTACGGCACCGCATCCAGCGTTTCCAACCGATATGCAAGCCCAGTTTATGGTGTTGAATGCCATTGCTGAAGGTACTGGCACCATAGTTGAAACTGTTTTTGAAAACCGTTTTATGCATGCTCAAGAGTTAATGCGCATGGGCGCAGATATTACCATTGAAGGCAACACAGCCATTGTAAAAGGTAAAGAAAAACTCTTTGGTGCGCCTGTTATGGCAACCGACTTACGCGCCTCGGCATCATTAGTAATTGCTGCTTTAGTCGCCGAAGGCACAACAGATGTAAACCGTATTTATCATATTGATCGCGGTTACGAATGTATTGAAGAAAAATTCCAACAGCTTGGCGCAACCATTCGCCGAGTGACTGACTAAACAAAACCAGAGGAATCAAAGTTAATGACTCAACCTTTAACCATCGCCTTATCGAAAGGGCGTATTTTGGATGACACTCTACCATTGTTGGCAGAGGCAGGTATTTACCCTGCAGAAGACATTCATAAGAGTCGTAAGCTGATTTTTGATTCTAACCATGAGCATATTAAGCTAGTGGTTATTCGTGCTGCTGACGTACCTACCTATGTAGAATATGGCGCAGCCGATTTAGGTGTGGCGGGTAAAGATGTGCTGCTTGAATACGGCAGCGATAACCTGTGTGAACCTTTAGACTTGAATATCGCTCGCTGTAAGTTAATGACGGCTGCTCTTAAAGGTGCGGAAATGCCACAAGGTCGCTTAAAAGTGGCCACTAAGTTTGTCAATGTGGCAAAACGTTACTTCGCAGAGCAAGGTCGTCAAGTAGATATTATTAAGCTCTACGGTGGTATGGAGCTGGCACCTATCATGGGCTTGGCAGATATGATTGTTGATATCGTTGACAGTGGTAATACCCTGAAAGCCAATGGTCTTGAGCCACGTGAATTGATTACTGACATTAGCTCACGTTTAGTGGCAAGTCGTGCTTCCATGAAAGTAAAACACGCACAGATTCAACCCATTATCGAGCAAATGGCTGCGGCAGTTGAACGTCAGCGCCAAGCAAACAAGTAAGGTGAGATCGAAATGAGTTTCAAAATGCGTCGATTAGACGCCGCACAAGCAGACTTTAATGCTCAAATGGATGAGTTGCTGGCATGGGAAGGTGTTTCCGATGCGCAGGTACAACAAACCGTCACCCAAATCGTCAATGATGTACGCCAAAATGGTGATGCCGCATTAATCGAGTACACCAATAAACTAGACCGTACTCAGGTAAACAGTATTAGCGAGCTGGAATTAACCCAAGAACAACTGCAACAAGCGTTAGACGGGTTAGATGAAGAACAACGCAACGCTTTGCTAATAGCGGCAGAGCGCGTCCGTAGTTACCATGAAAAACAGCAGCAAGAATCATGGCGCTACAAAGAAGCCGATGGCACAGTGCTTGGTCAGAAAATTACCCCACTCGATCGAGTAGGTATCTATGTACCAGGCGGTAAAGCGGCCTATCCTTCTTCGGTATTAATGAATGCTATCCCTGCTCATGTCGCTGGGGTGAAAGAAATTATTATGGTGGTGCCTACGCCAGATGGTGAATTAAACTCTCTAGTATTGGCAGCGGCGGCAGCGGCTGGAGTTACTCGAGTCTTTACTGTTGGTGGTGCACAAGCCGTTGCAGCACTTGCTTATGGCACAGAAACCGTTCCTCAGGTCGACAAAATCGTTGGTCCGGGGAATATCTATGTCGCCACTGCTAAGCGCATGGTCTTCGGTCAGGTGGGTATCGATATGATTGCCGGCCCTTCTGAAATTTTAGTGATCTGTGATGGTGAAACCGATCCTGACTGGATTGCTATGGATCTATTCTCTCAAGCAGAGCATGACGAAGATGCACAGTCTATTTTAATTTCGACCAATGCTAACTTTTTAGACAAAGTACATAACTCTATTGAAAAGCTGTTGCCGACCATGGAGCGTGCTGAGATTATTCGTACCTCGTTAACCAATCGTGGTGCGTTGATTTATGCCGCCGATAAAGAGCAAGCGATTAAAATTTCTAACCGTATTGCACCCGAGCACTTAGAGTTGTCGGTAGAAGACCCTGAAAGCTGGTTAGACGGCATTCGTCACGCAGGGGCTATCTTTATGGGTCGTTACACAGCAGAAGCATTAGGCGACTACTGTGCAGGTCCTAACCACGTATTGCCGACCTCTGGTACGGCTCGTTACTCATCACCATTAGGGGTGTATGATTTTCAGAAGCGCTCTTCTTTGATTATGTTCTCAGCTGAAGGTGCATCGGAAATGGGTAAAGTGGCGTCAGTGTTGGCCCGTGGCGAACACTTAACGGCTCACGCACGCAGTGCAGAATACCGTATTAAAGACTAATTCTATTGGTCATATACACACTTTAGATGCTGTTTCGCCTAGTGCGTAACGGCATCTTTTGGTTAAGATAATCCCTTTAAATATTCACACTATTGGCAGAGTGCTCTGCTAAGAGAAGGAACAACGATGAGCCAGTTTTGGAGTCCTTTTGTACGTAACTTGGTTCCCTATACGCCGGGCGAGCAGCCTAAGCTAACCAAGATTACTAAGCTCAATACTAATGAAAACCCCTACGGGCCATCTCCTAAAGCCATAGCGGCAATGCAGTCTGCTGTAAATGATGACTTACGACTGTATCCTGATCCTAACTGTGACCAATTAAAACAAGCCGTTGCTCATTACTATGGTTTAGACGCCGAGCAAGTATTTGTTGGTAATAGCTCTGATGAAGTGCTGGCACATTCCTTTTGTGCGTTCTTTCAACAGGGTAAGCCGTTACTGTTTCCAGATATTACCTACAGCTTTTATCCTGTGTATTGCGGGCTATATGGTATCGAACCAAAAATCATACCGTTGGATGACAACTTCTCTATTAACTTTGAAGAGTATGGAGAAAACAATAGCGGTATTATTTTCCCTAACCCTAACGCGCCGACCGGTTTATTGTTACCGCTAGCCACCATTGAATCTTTATTGCAAAAGAACACTAAAAGTGTGGTGCTAGTGGATGAAGCCTATATAGACTTTGGCGGAGAAAGCGCGGTTAAACTGATTAACCAATACCCCAATTTGCTGGTGGTGCAAACCTTATCTAAGTCGCGCTCATTAGCGGGTTTGCGTGTAGGGATTGCGATGGGTAACGCTACCCTGATCGAAGGACTAGAGCGTGTTAAAAATAGCTTTAACTCTTACCCTCTAGATCGGGTAGCCTTGGCCGGTGCTACGGCTGCCTTTGAAGATAAAGCCTATTTTGACGAATGCTGTGAAAAGGTGATTGCAACCCGTTCAGTGCTGACTGAAGCATTGCAAAAACTTGGATTTGAAGTGCTGCCATCGGCGGCTAACTTTGTGTTTGCGCGACACTCGCAGCATCAAGCGGCGGATTTAGCGGCAGGCTTACGCAAAGAAGGCATAATAGTGCGACACTTCAAGCAAGAGCGTATTGAGCAGTTTCTGCGTATTAGCGTAGGAACCGACGAAGAAATATCGCTGTTATTAAGTGAGATTGCAAAGCTCGTATAAACTAAGGTTATTGCTGTTGTTTGCGTTGGCCGGCAACAGCTTTAGCCTCTAAAACCTTACCGCCGTGCAGGTATTCAATATCAACTACTTCACCAGGGCGTACAGCCGCAATTAAGTTCATGGTTTTGCGGGCATCTTCGGTTTCTACTTGATTAATCTTAGTAATAATATCTCCTACTTTTAAGCCGCTTTTCTCAGCGGGGCCACCCGGATGGATTGCCGTTACGATCAATCCAGTAAGTGCTTTTGGTAAGCCTAGCGCTTCTAATAGAGATGGAGTCGATTCTTGTACCTCTATTCCTAGCCAGCCACGAATGGCGCTGCCGTGTAAGAGAATGTCGTCAACAATACGACTAGCAATGGCGGACGGAATGGCAAACCCAATACCTTGGTTGCCACCCGATTTAGAGAAAATAGCAGTGTTTAAGCCGACCAGCTCACCTTCGGTATTAATAAGTGCGCCACCAGAATTGCCAGGGTTAATGGCTGCATCAGTTTGAATGTAGTCTTCATAAATGGATAACCCAAGCTGCCCACGACCGGTTGCTGATACAATGCCTAGAGTGACGGTTTGACCCACGCCAAAGGGGTTGCCAATTGCCAACACAACATCGCCGATACGTAATTCATTATTGGTTAAATGGATAGCGGGAAGGTTGTCTAATTCTATTTTTAGCAAGGCTAGATCTGAGTCGGGATCGGTACCTACGACTTTAGCTTCTGCTTCTCGGCCGTCTCTTAGTGCGACGACGATTTCATCGGCACCACTAATAACATGGTTGTTCGTGAGCACATAACCGTCTTCACGCATAATAACGCCAGAGCCTAAGCTAGATTGAATACGAGAGTCTGGCTGTGGATTAGTACCAAAAAAATATTGGAATAACGGCTCATCAAAAATAGGATGACGCTCTCTATGAATTAGCGTGCTGGTATAGATGTTTACCACAGTAGGTGCTGCCAGTTCAACCGCTTCGGCATAGCTCGTAGGTGCGTTGATCGGAGATCCATTATTAAAGGTCTTAATGGAATTGAGATCGGGAGCCCATAATAAAATCGATAGCGCTACAATACAGCCAACGAGAGCTGGAATAACAATATAGTGTACTAAGGGTGAAATATAGCGCATTTGCCAAACACCTGAACAAGTTATAAAAAGAGCGTCATAATAGCAGAAATCATATAAAAAGAGGTCATCATGTTAGAGCGTAATGCTTTACTTCAGTATCTTGAAACAGTTTTGCAGCCACAAAAATATAAGGACTATTGTCCAAATGGCTTGCAGGTATCAGGCAGTGAGCACGTTAGACATATAGTGACAGGCGTTACAGCGAGCCAAGCCTTGATTGATGCTGCAATTGAACAAGGTGCTGACACGCTATTGGTGCACCATGGTTACTTCTGGAAGGGTGAAGACGAGCGTGTTATTGGTATTAAACGAGAGCGGTTAAAAGCACTGTTAACCCATGATATTAACTTGATTGCCTATCACTTACCCATCGATTGTCATCCTGAGTTTGGCAATAATATACAACTTGCTGAGCAGCTAGGTTTAATTATTGATGGCACTATCGATCCTAATGATCCAAGTGTGCCGGGTTTAGTCGGACGCTTACCTAAAGCAATGTCGGGTGCAGAGTTCAGTGCTTGGATTGAATCCAATTTAGATCGTGAACCACTGCATATCGGCGAAGAGACCGATATTATTGAAAGTATTGCTTGGTGTACGGGCGCAGCGCAAAGTTACTTACAACGTGCGGTCGACTTGGGTGTCGATGCCTTTTTAACCGGTGAAATTAACGAGCCAAGTGTGCATTTAGCACGTGAAACCGGTACGCATTTTTACAGTGCAGGGCATCATGCGACTGAGCGTTACGGTGTTAAGGTGTTGGGCGAGCACCTAGCCGATGAGTTTGATTTAACGGTTGAGTTTATCGATATAGATAACCCCGTATAAAGCGTTAATTATTCCCTTATAGATTGAAGTCAGAGCTTTGTTATTAGTAAAAGTAATTAAGCTCTGATGTTTAAAAAAGGCAGGTAAAATTTCATAAAACAATACGCCTTTTAATTTTACCCATTCCCTAAAATCTGGTAATCTGCTCTCCCATCTTAAACGAAGGTTAATCACCTTACGTTTGTTATTCTTTTACTCTTCACGGTTTATTTATGACGCGATTTATCTTCGTAACAGGTGGTGTTGTTTCCTCATTGGGCAAAGGCATCGCTGCCGCCTCTCTTGCTGCTATCCTTGAAGCGCGTGGCTTAAAAGTCACCATGCTTAAGTTAGATCCCTACATTAACGTTGACCCAGGTACCATGAGTCCTTTTCAGCATGGTGAGGTTTACGTAACCAATGATGGCGCCGAAACTGACCTAGACCTTGGTCACTACGAACGTTTTATTCGCACCACCATGAGCCGTCGTAACAGCTTTTCTGCCGGTCGTGTTTATACCGATGTATTAGCGAAAGAACGCCGCGGTGATTACTTAGGTGGCACCGTGCAGGTTATTCCTCATATTACCGATGAAATTAAACGTCGAGTATTGGAAGGGGCAGAAGGCCATGATATCGCTTTAGTTGAAATTGGCGGGACAGTGGGTGACATTGAATCGCAACCGTTTCTAGAAGCTGTACGCCAACTAAAAGTTGAGCTTGGTTCAAAACGTGCTCTGTCTTTACACCTAACCTTAGTGCCATACATTGCCACTGCAGGTGAGATCAAAACCAAACCGACACAACACTCAGTAAAAGAAATGCGCAGCATTGGGCTGCAACCAGATATTCTACTGTGCCGTTCTGAGCACAGTATTGATACTTCGTCACTACGCAAAATTGCCTTGTTTACTAACGTAGAAGAGCGTGCCGTTATTCCATTAGAAGACGCCGACACTATCTATCGTATTCCACGCATGCTGCATGAAGCAGGCTTAGATGATCTAATCGTTGAAAAATTCGACCTTGCATGCAGTGAAGCCGACTTAACTGAGTGGGATTCAGTGGTTGACGCTAAGTTAAATCCTGAGCGTGAAATTACCATTGCCATGGTGGGCAAATACATAGAATTGCTCGATGCGTACAAATCGTTAATCGAAGCAATTACCCACGCGGGAATTAAGCACCGTGCAAAAGTGAACACCATTTATATTGACGCGGAAGATATCGAGCGTAAAGGCACCGATATGCTTGCGGGCGTTGATGCTATTCTCGTACCTGGTGGATTTGGTAATCGTGGTGTGGAAGGTAAAATTCGTACCGTTCAATACGCACGTGAAAACAAAGTGCCTTACTTAGGTATTTGCTTAGGTATGCAAGTGGCTGTTATCGAATACGCACGTAATGTATTAGGTTGGGATGACGCCAACTCCACAGAGTTTACCCAAGATACAGAGCATCCTGTGGTTGGTTTGATTACAGAATGGCAAGATGCTTCCGGCAAAAAAGAAGTACGTTCTGAAGATGCGGATATTGGCGGCACTATGCGTTTAGGTGCACAAGAATGTATTCTTGAGCCCGACTCGAACGCAGCAAAAGCCTATGGCAGTGAGCGTATTACAGAGCGTCACCGTCATCGCTATGAGGTGAATGGCTCACTGGTATCCGAATTAGAAAAAGCCGGCTTGCGCGTTGCAGGCCGCTCGGTGGATGGTGAATTAGTAGAAGTCGTTGAAGTGGCTGACCATCCTTGGTTTGTTGCTTGTCAGTTCCACCCAGAATTCACCTCGACACCCCGTGATGGTCATGGCTTGTTCAGTGCCTTTATAGGGGCTGCTTTTGACCACCAAGGTAACCGTAAAAACAGTTAATTTTAAAACTTAAAGCCCTGTTAGTTGGAGAGCAAACGAATGGCTAAAATTATTGATGTCAAAGCACGTGAAGTATTGGACTCACGTGGCAACCCTACCATTGAAGCAGACGTTCTATTAGAAGGTGGTTTCTTTGGTACTGCTTGTGCACCCAGTGGCGCTTCTACTGGTAGCCGTGAAGCGTTAGAGCTTCGTGATGGTGACAAAAGCCGTTACATGGGTAAAGGTGTACTAAAAGCCGTTGCCAATGTTAACAATGACATTAAAGCTGCTCTATTAGGCATGGATGCAACAGACCAACGTGCCCTAGACAACAAAATGCTTGAATTAGACGGTACTGAAAACAAGTCTAAGCTCGGCGCTAACGCAATTTTAGCTGTATCACTAGCAGCGGCTAAAGCAGCTTCTCAAGCAAAAGGTGTTGAGCTGTACGAACACATTGCCGACATCAATGGCACTCCAGGTGTTTACTCTATGCCTGTTCCAATGATGAACATTATTAACGGTGGTGAGCACGCAGACAACAACGTTGATATTCAAGAGTTTATGGTTCAGCCAGTAGGCGCTCCTACTTTCGCAGAAGCACTACGTGCCGGTACAGAAATTTTCCATAACTTAAAATCAGTTTTAAGCGCACAAGGCTTAAATACAGCAGTGGGTGATGAAGGTGGTTTTGCTCCTAACTTAGCGTCTAACGCTGATGCGCTAGCAGCCATTAAAACTGCAGTAGCAAACGCCGGTTATACCCTAGGTAAAGACGTTACTCTAGCATTAGACTGTGCAGCCTCTGAGTTCTACAAAGATGGTAAGTACGATCTAACAGGGGAAGGCAAAGTATTCACTGCAGAAGAATTCTCTGACTACTTAGCTAACCTATGTGAAGAATACCCAATTGTATCTATCGAAGACGGTCAAGATGAGTCTGACTGGGCGGGCTGGGCTTACCAAACTGAAAAACTAGGTAAGAAAGTTCAGCTAGTAGGTGATGACCTATTTGTAACCAACACTAAGATCTTAAAAGAAGGTATTGAGAAAGGTATCGCTAACTCAATTCTTATTAAATTCAACCAAATTGGTACACTGAGCGAAACCTTAGATGCTATCAAAATGGCAAAAGATGCCGGCTACACAGCGGTAATCTCTCACCGCTCAGGTGAAACAGAAGACAGCACTATTGCAGACTTAGCAGTAGGTACAGCAGCTGGTCAAATTAAAACAGGTTCTTTATGTCGTTCGGATCGTGTGGCAAAGTATAACCGTTTGCTACGCATTGAAGAGCAACTTGGTAGTAAAGCACCGTACAATGGCTTAAGCGAAATTAAAGGCCAATAGCCTGTAATGTATGCTATAGCGACTTATAAAAGGGTTGCTAATAGTCACTAAAAACGGGCTTTATGCCCGTTTTTTATTGAATAGGTTTAAATATGAAGCTTTTACAACCGCTAAAACAAATAGGAATTCTTATTCCATTGTTGCTGTTACTGATTGTGCAGTACCGACTCTGGTTTGATGATTCTGGTATTGTGGCCAGTAAAGCTTTATCTAAAAAGATTGAACAAATACAAAGCGAAAACAACTTCCATCAAGGCGAAAATAACAAGTTACTCGCCGAAGTGACTGAGCTACGTCAAGGCACCGATTTACTCGAAGAGCGTGCGCGTGAAGAGCTTGGACTTATTCGAGAAGGTGAAAGTTTTATCTTATTCGCAGATCCTGAAACGCCATGAATGTGAAAATCTGGCCAATTATGCCAGCCGCCGGTATCGGCAGTCGTATGCAAGCAGGTCGCCCAAAACAATACCTATCTTTAGGTGGTCGGTTTCTGATGGACCACACACTTAATACGCTACTTTCCTACCCTAAATTTGAGCAGTTAGTGTTGGTATTATCTAACGATGATGATTACTGGCAAGACAGCCTATTTTATTCGGACGAGCGTATTATTAGGGCTGAAGGCGGTAAAGAGCGTTGTTATTCTGTATTGAATGGATTGCAGGCCATACAAGATCAAGCACAACCGGATGACTGGGTGTTGGTGCATGATATTGCCCGACCCTGTTTGCAGCACAGCGATTTAGATAAATTATGCAGTAGTTTACATACTGATCTTGTTCGTACTCATGGTGCATTACTAGCGACACCTGTGCGCGACACTATGAAGCGTGGCAAGTTGGTGGGTGCTGACTCTACCGTTGATCACAGTGTTGAGCGTGCGCAGCTTTGGCACGCTCTAACACCACAAGTATTTCGCTATCAAGACTTGCTTGGCGCACTAGAGAAATGTTTACAAGATAACCTTGAGGTGACTGATGAAGCCTCAGCAATGGAACATTGTGGTTATCACCCTCTGCTAATTGAAGGACGCGCCGATAACATTAAGGTAACACGCCCTGAAGATTTAGCACTGGCAGAGTTTTTTCTTACACATACAGATAATTAAAGGTTGGCAAATGCGTATTGGTCACGGCTTTGATGTACATGCTTTCGGTGAAGGCACTGAAATAACCATTGGTGGTGTGAAAATCCCATATCACCAAGGGCTTAAAGCTCATTCAGATGGTGATGTGGCACTGCATGCATTAACCGATGCATTATTAGGAGCGGCTGCCTTAGGCGATATAGGGCAACATTTTCCTGATACAGATGATGCCTATAAAGGCGCAGACAGCCGTGTACTATTACGTGATGCCCTTCAATTAATTAAAGATAAAGGCTATCAAGTGGGTAATGTCGATTTAACCATAATGGCTCAGGCACCTAAAATGGCACCCCACATTAGTGCCATGCGAGAAAACATTGCGGCTGACTTACAAGTTCACTTAGATGATGTAAACGTGAAAGCGACCACTACAGAAAAGCTAGGCTTTGTTGGGCGTAAAGAAGGTATTGCCGTAGCAGCAGTGGCTCTATTGGAAAAAAATTAATGACTCACTTACCCGATTGGCCAAACGCATACCCTAAAACCTTAGCGACAGGGGTGTTAAAGCAATATAACCAAGACTTTAAGGTTACTGAAATCCCCCTAGCGATGCCCACTGCTGAAGAAACAGACGAGCATATTTGGCTGTATATTGAAAAAAACGGTGCTAATACGGCTTGGATCGCTAAGCGTTTAGCAGAGTTGGCACAGGTAAAAGAGATGGATGTTGGCTATGCCGGCATGAAAGACCGCCACTCTATCAGTCGTCAATGGTTCAGTATTTATTTGCCGCGAGTTGATGCTCCCGACTTTAGTCAACTCAATGATGATGAGATGGTTGTTATTACACAGACGCGCAGCAATAAAAAAATACGTCGTGGTGATTTGCTTGGTAATCACTTTGAAATACGTTTGCGTAACATTCAAGGTGACAAAAGCCTGATTGAAGCTAATTTAGAGCAAGTGAAAGCACTGGGTGTCCCCAACTACTTTGGTGAACAACGCTTTGGTCATGACGGAAATAATATAGAATCTGGTCGTGCCATGCTGGCCGGAGAAATACGTGTTAAACAGCGTAATAAGAAGAGTATTTATCTGTCTGCAATTCGTTCTTTGTTGTTCAATGAAGTCTTAGCTGCACGTATAAATCAAGGCCTCTGGGGGCAAGTGGTGGAAGGCGATCAGTTAAATGAATATAACGCTGTTACAGGTCCGTTATGGGGAAGAGGGCGCTCGGCAACAACTGCTAATGCGTTAGCCATAGAGCAAGCCATAATCGACAAGTACGCAACCTTAGCAGATGGACTGGAACATGCAGGTTTAAAGCAAGAGCGTAGAGCGCTAGTATCTACCCCCGAACACTTGAACTGGCAGTGGGAAACCTCAGGTGATGAAGAACATTTGTTATTGAGCTTTGCATTACCTGCTGGTCAATACGCAACCTCCGTTTTGCAAGAATTAATGGATGTAATAGAAGTTCGTAATTAATTAAAAGAAATTGCTTTGGGGAAATGTTGGTGGAAGAACAATATCAAGGCGTGGGAATGACCTCCCAACGTACGCGTAACAGGTTAGTTGAACGCTTACGTGAAAATGGCATTAAAAATGAAGCAGTACTAGACGTAATAGCGCAAACTCCTCGTCATTTGTTTATCGACGAAGCTTTAGCGCATCGTGCGTACGAAGATTCAGCCTTACCTATTGGTCATGGTCAGACTATTAGCCAGCCGTTTACTGTCGCTCGTATGACAGAAATATTGCTTGAAAATGGACCTTTAAATAAGGTCTTAGAAATAGGTATGGGCTCGGGTTATCAGAGTGCAGTACTCAGCCCTTTGGTTAAAATGCTGTATAGCGTAGAGCGTATCGAACCGCTGTACACCAAAGCAAGACAGCGCTTGCAAGAACTTAAATATCGTAATGTACAAACTAAGTTAGCCGACGGTAACTGGGGTTGGCCTGAGTTTGGCCCTTATGATGCAATAATTGCAGCAGCGGCTTCAGCCACTGTGCCAGATGCCCTTAAGCAACAGTTGGCTGATGGTGGTCGATTGATTATGCCTATTGGTCTGCAAAAACAACAGCTGATACTCGTCACTCGCGATGGCGACACCTTTAACGAAGAAACGCTCGAAGATGTGTTTTTTGTTCCTTTTTTATCAGGCGTACAGCGCTAGCAAGTACTAACTAAAGAGATTAATTGATGCCACGCTTATTATTGATGTTAAAAGGATTTTTAATGGGAGCAGTAGAGCTTATCCCTGGTGTATCGGCCGGCACCATTGCCTTTGTAACAGGTATCTATACTGAATTACTCGACTCCATTAAAAGCGTTAACCTGCAAGCATTAAAGGTGCTGCGTACCAAAGGCTTGACAGCGTTTTGGCAGGCTATTAATGGTAATTTTCTATTAACATTAGTGGTCGGTATGGGCTTGGCAATAGTGAGTCTATCTAGGATTATTCAGTTCGCCTTAGAAAACTACTCCGTGCTTTGTTGGTCTTTTTTCTTCGGGCTTATTATTGCGGCCAGTTGGTATGTGGCTAAAGATATCCCTAAGTGGAATGCAAACCGAGTGGCATTATTATTGTTGGGTATAGGTTTAATGATTGCGCTCTTTACCAGTGCCCCTGTCAGTATGCCGGTCACACCTGTATCGCTAATCATAGGTGGTGCCGTTGCCATTAGTGCTATGTTGATGCCAGGTATTTCAGGCAGCTTTGTCCTGGTTATATTAGGGCTGTATCAACCGATTCTTATGGCAATTAACGGACTACATTTAGATACGCTAATGTATTTTGCACTAGGTATGGGGATTGGTTTATTAACAATTACTCGGTTTTTAAGCTGGTTATTGCATCGCTTTACATATTCTATGCAAGCCTTTTTAACCGGTATTATGCTAGGCTCGCTATTTAAAATTTGGCCTTGGAAAGAAGCCGTACTAACGCGAGTGAATAGTAAAGGTCAGGTTGTACCACTATTAGAAGATAATATACTGCCCGCGTTTAATGCTGATCTAATCTACGCAGTTATCTTGGCATGTATCGGGTTTGCACTGGTTTTAGCGATAGAAATTGGTATGAGTAAATTGTCAGGTAAGGCAGATAAGTAGAAGTAAATAGTCAGGTGATTTGTATTAGACCTATAAGAAATGGTTTGAAAATCACATAATTATCAAAAATCAAAATATTATTAATGATATTTATTTATCGATAATATGTTTCTAATAGTTAATATGTATTTAGTCTGTTCGATAGTTAACCAAAAAATTAAACAATGAAGCAGTGTTTCAAAAATAAAAATTGGTGTATTCGATGAAATTAATCAGCGCTGCTTTTGTAGGTGTTGTGGCTCTTATTCTTTCTGGATGTATTTCTGGAGCAAACTTTGTTTCTGTTGAGAAAAAGTTCAGCGAAAGAGTTCCGGCCTCTGGAATTCATCATGTAAAGCGTGGTGAAACGCTCTACGCGATCGCTTGGACATACGGTTTAGACTACAAAGAGTTGGCAAGCTTAAACCATATCGGCTCACCTTATACGATTTACCCAGGACAAGAAATTAGAGTAGATGGGCAGAGAAACTCTCAGCCTTATGTACCACCATCGCGCACAAAGGAAACCACATCTACTGCACAAAACTCAACTTATGTTACGCCTAGTTATACGCCACCATCCGAGACTGATAACTCAGAACCGCTATGGAAATGGCCGGCAAACGGTCGTTTGATTTCCGAATATTCAGCCACTGCACCAGTCAATAAGGGGATTGATATTGCTGGTTCTATGGGGGATTCTATTTTTGCAGCAACGGATGGCACGGTTGTATATGCGGGGCAGGGGCTTCGTGGATATGGCAACCTGGTTATAGTAAAACATAACGATACGTATTTAAGTGCGTATGCTCATGCCAGCCGGATTTTGGTGAGCGAACAAGAAAAAGTTAGCGTTGGCCAGAAAATTGCTGAAATAGGATCGACAGGAACAGACAAGGTAATGCTCCATTTTGAGATTAGGCAAAATGGTAAGCCGGTCGACCCCCTTCACTACTTACCAAAGAGAACGGGGGGCTAAAAGCAACGAGTTACTCAAGCTTGCTAAAGTGAGTCCGGAGTAACCAAGGAAGAAAAGGCGGAATACTATGGCTACTCAGCAACGCAAATTGCGTGAATACCCAGTAGAAGACGTTGAAGCAATTGCTTTGACTGACACTGTAAAATCCACAGCAAGGAGTAGTAAGAGCAAGGACAAAGCCAGAAGCTTTAGCTCTGATAATGCCTGGAAAGAAATGGATGCCACTCAGATGTATCTTAGTGAGATCGGCATATCCCCCCTACTATCAGCAGAAGAAGAAGTTCATTTCTCCCGACTCGCGCTTAAAGGTGATGAGAAAGGGCGCAAGCGTATGATTGAAAGCAATTTACGCTTAGTTGTTAAAATATCACGTCGTTATATTAACCGAGGTTTGCCTTTATTAGATCTAATAGAGGAAGGTAACTTAGGTCTTATTCGGGCAGTAGAAAAATTTGATCCAGAACGCGGCTTCCGCTTTTCTACCTATGCCACATGGTGGATACGCCAAACCATTGAACGTGCCATCATGAACCAAACCCGTACCATTCGTTTACCTATTCATGTAGTTAAAGAGCTTAATGTTTATTTGCGTGCAGCACGTGAGTTAACGAAAAAGCTAGATCATGAGCCAACACCTGAAGAAATAGCAGCACTGGTTGACAAACCCGTGGCTAATGTTGAGCGCATGTTAAAGTTAAATGAAAGAATCACCTCATTGGATAGCACGGTTGGTCCATTATCGGAGCAAACACTGCTTGATACTATTGCCGATGAAAAGATTAGTGATCCCAGTGTTGAACTACAAAAAAACGACATTCAAGACAGTTTAAGTCGTTGGATTGAAGAGTTGCCTGAAAAGCAAAGAGAGGTGCTATCACGTCGCTTTGGTATTCGTGGCTATGAAACCAGTACGCTTGAAGATGTGGGCAAAGAAATTGGTTTAACTCGTGAGCGAGTTAGACAAATTCAAGTTGAAGCATTAAAGCGTTTGCGTGAAATTATGGAGCAGCAAGGATTAACAGCTACTACCTTGTTTGGAGAAGGATTTTAGAATTTGTTGGGGTGGTTGCAACGTTAGGCTGCCTTTCGGCAGCCTTTTTTTAGCGCTCTAGATACTGTAGCTTATCTTTAACGCCATCCCACTCTTCTGCATCTGGTAGTGGGTCTTTCCTTTCGCTGATGTTTGGCCAAACTTGTGACAGCTCAGCGTTAATTTCAAAGAACTCTTCTTGATCTGCTGGTACTTCATCCTCTGAAAAAATAGCTTCTGCTGGACACTCTGGTTCACACAGTGCGCAGTCGATACACTCGTCAGGGTTAATCACTAAAAAGTTAGGGCCTTCATAAAAGCAGTCAACGGGACAAACTTCTACACAGTCCGTGTACTTACATTTAATACAGTTGTCAGTAACAATAAATGTCATGGACTGTACTCCTGATTCAATTCTTATGTAAGGGATTTGCTTAAGCTCGACGCTTAAACGGTTTAATTCAATAGTCGAGCATTCTAATTAGCAAAGACCAATTCAGCAAGTCGAAGCGTATATGTAATTGTTATATGTATATTTCTTTAGTTATAAGAAATAGCAAATGTATTTCTTTAAGTTCTTAATATCATTGGCAGTAGGGATAATGATTTATACTACGCCGCCAATTTTAAATTATACTTTTAAGGAAATAAGGTAATGAGTGGGCATACTTTAGAAGTCGCAGCCAGCAGTCAATGGATATCCGGTGTTCAAACAACTAGCCAAATTCGTAACTTTTCACCTGTGCTAATGGATGAACCTAAGGCGTTAGGCGGTGCAGACGAAGGCCCAAACCCACTGGAGTATTTAGTGGCATCATTAAACGGCTGTAAAGGCGTCATGATACCGTTGATTGCTAAAGAGCTTGGTTTTCAATTCAGTGAGTTATCGTTTGATACAAAAGGCGTTATTGATTTGCGCGGACTTATGGGGCAAAAGGGTATATCGACGCACTTTCAAACATTAACCTTTGTGGTCAATATCAAAACAGATGAAAGTGATGAGCGATTACAAGAGCTGCAAGAAGCGGTTTCTACGCGCTGTCCGATTTATAACTTACTCAATGATGCAAAGGTTGATTTGCGCACAGAGTGGAATCGCATTTAAGCTCATAAAGGCTAAGCGTAACAGTGGTTGTTAGGCTGTTACGTTTTTATTTATTTAACTGTCAGCTTTCTTTACTCGTAAGATGCTATTGCCTAGCACTTGGTTGTTTAGGCTCTTCATGGCTGCTTTTGCCTCGCCGGATTTTGGCATTTCAACAAAGCCAAATCCTTTTGAACTGCCAGACTCTTGATCCATAACCAAGTTACAAGATTGAACTGAGCCGTAGGCTTCAAATAGTTCTGAGAGTTCTGCTTCGGTAATTGATCGATCAATATTACGTACTAATAATTTCATTTGTATATCCAAAAATATGTCTAAGTAGAGTGTAGGTTTCATGCACCCAAAAAGAAAGGCTGCCCAAAGGACAGCCTTGCTTTGTCGTTGTTAGCTAAGTTGTAGATTAAGAAACAAAGCTAAGTAATACACCAGCGGCAACCGCCGAAGCAATTACCCCTGCAACGTTTGGTCCCATAGCGTGCATTAGTAAGAAGTTTTGAGGGTTAGCCTCTAAACCGACTTTGTTTGATACACGTGCTGCCATAGGTACTGCAGATACCCCAGCAGAACCAATCAATGGGTTAATCTTGTTGGAGGTTGTAAATTTGTTCATGATTTTAGCCATGATGACACCCGCCGCTGTACCAATGCAGAATGCCACCATCCCTAGTGATAAAATACCTAAGGTTTTCATTTGAAGGAAGGATTCTGCCGATAGCTTAGAGCCAACCGTTAAACCTAAACCTATGGTGATTACGTTAATTAATGCGTTGCGTGTCGTGTCTGCTAAACGCTCTACAACACCACTCTCACGCATTAAGTTACCAAATGCGAACATGCCCACAAGAGGTGCTGCATCGGGCAGTAGCAAGCCGATTAGAAGGCAAAGTACTAATGGGAAAATGATTTTTTCAGCTTGGCCAACAGGACGTAATTGCGTCATGGTAATGGCGCGTTCTTCCGGTGTGGTTAGAAGGCGCATAATTGGCGGCTGAATCATGGGTACTAATGCCATGTACGAGTATGCCGCCACAGCAATAGGCCCTAGTAAATCGGGTGCTAATTGAGCGGTTACATAAATAGAGGTTGGGCCGTCTGCACCACCAATAATGGCAATAGAGGCTGCTTCTTTAAGCGTAAACTCTAAGCCAGGAATCCCTAGCATTCCGATAGCTAATGCGCCTAGTAGCGTTGCAAAAATACCAAACTGAGCAGCCGCACCTAATAATAAGGTTTTAGGGTTTGCTAACATGGGACCGAAATCGGTCATTGCGCCAACACCCATAAAAATTAGCAGGGGAAAGACACTGGTTGGTAAGCCAACATCGTACAGTAACGATAACAAACCGCCTGCTTCTGCCATGCCTGCCCCAGGTAGGTTTGCGAGCACACCACCAAAACCGATAGGGATTAATAGCAGCGGTTCAAAACCTTTCCGTATAGCTAGGTAGACTAACCCTAGACATACAGCGATCATCAACGCTTGGCCACCATCAAGTTGGTAGATACCAGTGTTTTGCCATAAAGTTAAGAGCTTATCCATCATCTAAGCCCTCAAGCTATGGTCAGAAGGCTATCGCCAACCGACACTGCATCGCCAACTTCAACGTTGACTTCACCAATGACACCGGCGCGGAATGCACGGATTTCAGTTTCCATTTTCATGGCTTCTAAAATCATTACAATCTCACCTTCTTCAACTTGCTGACCAGGCTTAACTAAAACCTTCCAGATGTTACCTGCCAATGGCGCTAGTTGCGGTTCGCCATCACCGGTTGGCGCTGCAGGGGTATTGCTTGCAGAAGAGGCTGCATTACCGATAGGCTTCAAGCCTTCAATATCACCGCCTTCGTTAACCTGTACAACATAAGACTTACCGTTGACTTCGACGGTGTAAGCCTGAGGACAGTCACCGCCACCGATAATTTCATTACCGGTAGGCATTGGTTCAAACGCCTCTGGGTTATCACGGTTTTCTAGGAATTTAAGACCGATTTGTGGGAAAAGCGCATAGGTTAAAACATCGTCGATTAGGTTTTCTGATAAACGAATGTTCTTTTCTTTCGCGATGGCTGTTAGCTCTTCAGTTAGAGCGTCCATTTCATTTTCGAGTAAATCGGCAGGGCGACACTCAACCGGCTTTTCACCATCTAGAACACGGGCTTGTAGCTCAGCGTTAAATGGCGCTGGTGCTGCACCGTATTCGCCTTTTAAGACGCCGGCAGTTTCTTTGGTGATTGACTTGTAGCGTTCACCTGTAAGTACGTTAATAACGGCTTGAGTACCAACAATTTGTGAGGTTGGTGTAACTAGTGGAATAAAGCCAAGGTCTTCACGAACGCGTGGAATTTCAGCCAACACTTCGTCGAATTTATCTTCAGCCGCTTGTTCTTTTAATTGGTTTTCCATGTTAGTTAACATGCCACCAGGAACTTGTGCGACAAGAATACGAGAGTCTACGCCCTTTAATGAACCTTCAAACTTAGCGTACTTCTTACGAACTTCACGGAAGTATGCAGCGACTTCTTCCAACAATAATAAATCTAAGCCTGTATCGTGTTCAGTGTTTTGGAACATTGATACAACTGATTCGGTTGGCGAGTGACCATAAGTCATCGATAAAGAAGAAATAGAAGTGTCGACGTTATCGATACCGGCTTCAACCGCCTTAAGAATAGCCACTGACGATAAACCTGCAGTAGCGTGGCACTGCATATGAATAGGGATAGATAGGCTTTCTTTTAATTTGCTAACTAATTCGTAGGCAACATAAGGTGTTAAAATGCCAGCCATATCTTTAATGGCAATTGAGTCTGCACCTAGGTCTTCGATACGCTTTGCTAAATCAACCCACATTTGCATGTTGTGCACTGGGCTAGTGGTGTATGACAGGGTACCTTGAGCATGCTTACCATTCGCTTTAACTGCTTTAAGCGCGCGGTCTAAGTTGCGAGGGTCGTTCATGGCGTCGAACACGCGGAATACGTCTACACCGTTGGTAGCGGCGCGTTCAACAAACTTGTCTACCACGTCGTCTGCGTAGTGACGGTAGCCAAGTAGGTTTTGCCCACGAAGTAGCATTTGTTGACGAGTGTTAGGCATTGCTTTTTTAAGAGCGCGGATACGCTCCCATGGATCTTCGCCTAGGTAACGAATACATGAGTCGAAAGTTGCTCCACCCCAAGATTCAACCGACCAAAAACCAATTTGATCTAGTTTGCCAGCAATAGGCAGCATATCTTCTAAACGAACACGGGTCGCTAGGATAGATTGGTGAGCATCACGTAATACAACGTCAGTAATACCAAGTGGCTTTGTAGCAGTCATCAAGAAAACTCCGTTTGGAAACACTTAGCCGCGACGGGCACGGTGCTGTTTAATTGCAATTTGAATGGCTTGTAAGGTATCTGGCTCAATGGATGCTGTAGCGCTTTGAGTTGAAGACACCGGTGCAGATGCGGGAGGTTGGCTAGGAATGAAACGGTCTAAAATAAAAGCCATTCCGCGGATGCAGAATATGAGTAGGACCAAAAATAGAAAAACGAGACCCATGCCAACTAGCATGAGTTCAACGCCTTCGAGAAGGAGTTGTTGAGAGGTCATAAAAGCTCCATGCTCTGAGATGTAGAGCAATATTGTTATCTAATTCTTCCCGCAAGAGCTGCGGCAATTTATAAATTATAGCTAAAACGAACGAACATTAACTCGAATACACCCTTTATGGCAAATATATAGGTGCTTTTTACCTATAATAATACTTTATAGGAGATAGCCGCTTTTGCTTATAGTGGTTGTAAAACGAGTTGGTCGGTATGATTCGTTTATTGCGACCGCTATCTTACTATTATTACAACGATTTTTTTAGCTCATAAAGTAAATCGAGTGCCTGCTTAGGCGTTAAATTATCTATATCCAATTCTTTAATCGTTAGCTCGGTAGCCGATGGCATAGCGGCAAATAAATCATTCTGCAATGGTGCCTCTGAGGTTGAGGCTGAGTCCCTAGAGTGAACTTTGCTAGACACCGTCTCGGGGCGATTGTGCTCTAGCTGCGCTAGCTGTAATCGAGCTTGCTCAATAACCACCGGAGGAACTCCGGCTAATTGAGCAACCTGAATACCATAGCTTTGGCTGGCAGGCCCTTGTTCGACTGCATGCAGAAATATAATGCGCTCTTCATGCTCTGTGGCTTTTAAATGCACGTTGACTGTGTTGCTGTACTGTTCCGGTAGTGCTGTCATTTCAAAGTAATGTGTGGCAAAGAGCGTAAAGGCTTTAATTTTTTCTGCCAAAAATGCAGCGCTTGCCCAGGCTAATGCTAGGCCGTCAAATGTACTGGTTCCGCGCCCAACTTCGTCCATCAACACTAAACTTTGCTCGCTGGCGTTGTGTAGAATGTTGGCGGTCTCAGTCATTTCAACCATAAAGGTCGAGCGGCCACCGGCGACATCATCCGCTGATCCCATGCGCGTAAATATGCGGTCGATTGGGCCCAGTACGCAACTTTGCGCTGGCACATAGCTGCCAACATAAGCCAGTAAGGTAATAAGCGCGACTTGACGCATGTAGGTACTTTTACCGCCCATGTTAGGGCCTGTAATAATTTGTACTTTAGTGTCATGGTCTAGGTGCGTATCGTTAGCCACGAAAGGATCACTGATAAGGTTCTCAATCACTAAGTGACGACCTTGTTCAATCTTTACCTGCGGTTCTTTAACTAGCTTCGGCTGAACTAAGCGTAGATTTTCTGCGCGTTCGGCTAAGTTGGTTAATACATCGATTTCAGCCAGTGCAGAGGCGCAATCTTGTAGCGGCATTAGCTCTTCTGCTAAAGCTTGAATCAGCTCGTCATACAGCATTTTTTCACGGCTCAGAGCACGGCTTTTAGCACTCAATGCTTTATCTTCAAACTCTTTTAGCTCAGGTGTAATAAAGCGTTCGGCATTTTTTAAGGTTTGGCGGCGTACATATTCAACCGGTGCCGATTCTGCTTGGGCGCGTGAGATTTCAATAAAATAGCCATGCACTCGGTTAAAGCCAACCTTTAATGTGCTGATCCCCGTACGTTCTTTTTCGCGGCGTTCTAGTTCGAGTAAAAATTCATTCGCGTTTTCACTCAGGCTGCGTAACTCATCAAGCTCTTTATCGTAACCCTCAGCAATAACACCACCGTCACGCACAACCATGGGTGGATTGTCGATAATAGCGGCGGTTAGACGTTCTAGCCAATGCGGAAACTCAATTGCTTTTTCTAGTAGTTGGCTGCCTAAGGGAGTGTCTAATTGGCTGAGGTAAGATCTAATTGCAGGCAAAGCAGATAAAGCATCGCGTAAGCGTGCTAAGTCACGTGGACGTGCTGAGCCTAGTGCTACTCGACTTAGTATACGTTCAACATCGCCTACTTGTTTTAACGTACTGTGTAAATCATCGGTTAAGTAGGTGTTGTGTAATTGCGCAATAAACGCATGACGCAATTTCAATACTTCTTGTTGACGAATAGGGCGGTTTAACCAGCGACGTAAAAGACGGCTGCCCATAGCAGTGGAGGTTTTATCCATTATCCATGCCAGGGTGTGTAAGCTGTCGCCTTTTTGGTTGATATCGATTTCTAAATTACGACGACTGGCTGGGTCAATAATAATAGCGTCGTCAGACTGTTCGACTTGAATAGAGCGTATATGCGGCAAACTGTTGCGCTGGGTGTCTTGGGCGTAATGCAGCAAAGCACCGGCGGCACAGATAGCTACCGACATATCGGCACAGCCAAAGCCTTGTAGGTCACGGGTTTTAAGTTGTTGTGTTAATAGTCGTAAGGCGGTGTCTTGCTCAAAGTGCCAGGGTGCAAGTTGGCGAGAACCCTGACGCTCTTCTAAGACAACAGGAAGTTGTACGTTTTCATTTAATAAGATTTCGGCAGGTCGCAGGCGTTCTATTTCGGCCAGTAGTGATTCTTCAGAATCTACTTCTAACACAGAAAAACGACCGGAACTAAGCTCCAGTGCGGCAATTCCGTATTGGTTTGCGTGAGCGTGAACAGATACCAGTAAATTGTCGCTGCGTTCATCTAAATAGGCTTCATCGGTTAACGTTCCTGGGGTAATAACACGCACCACTTTACGTTCAACCGGCCCTTTGCTGGTGGCAGGGTCGCCAATTTGTTCCGCTATTGCTACTGATAAGCCTAAACGAACTAACTTAGCAATGTAACCATCGGCAGAATGATAAGGAACACCGGCCATAGGAATGGGTTTGCCACTGCTTTGTCCGCGAGCGGTTAAGGTAATATCTAAAATTTCTGCAGCGCGTTTAGCGTCTTCAAAAAACAGTTCGTAAAAATCCCCCATTCGATAAAATAACAGGGTGTCAGCAAACTCCGCTTTAACCCCTAAATACTGCTGCATCATGGGTGTGTGTGAAGATAAATCACTCATAAAATTACCGAACTTAAGTTATTGAAGGGTGAACAAAAAGGCAGAGCAGAATAGCAAAGCTTGAGATGGCTTACCAATAATTAGAAAGTAAGCATGGGCGGGTGCTGCCTACTTATTTTGTAGCTGTATTAAAGCCCATTGAATATGTTCGTCAACTAGAAGAGAAAACCCTAAACGTTGCTTAAGCGCATTAATGGCTTCGGCCGTTGACGGACCATTCCCTATGCCAATGGCAAGGTTACGTAGCCAGCTTTGGTAACCAGTGCGACGAATAGCAGAACCTGCTGTACGTGTTAAAAACTCGTCTTCAGACCACATGAACAATTCGACTAAACTGGATTGGTCGAGATTGTGGCGCGCTTTGAAATCTTCTTCATGGGTATGTTGAGCAAACTTATTCCAAGGACAAAACAGTTGGCAGTCGTCACAGCCAAAGACTCTATTTCCCATTAGTGGTCTTAGCTCAAGGGGTACGCTGCCTTTATTTTCGACTGTTTGATAAGTAATACAGCGGGTCGCATCGAGGACATAAGGAGCAACAATGGCTTTGGTTGGGCAAATATCAATACAGGCAGAACAGCTGCCGCAGTGATCGGTAGCAGGTTTATCGTCTGGGAATGGAATATCCGTATAAATTTCCCCTAAGAAAAACTGACTGCCGGCTGACTTATTAATCAAAATAGTATGCTTACCCTGCCAACCTAACCCGGCTTTTTGAGCTAGTGGTTTTTCGAGCACAGGGGCACTATCGACAAAAGCGCGCGCTAAATTAGAGTTTTTGACCTCTTCCTGAATGAGCGCAGCAAGTTTTGATAATCGTTTGCGCATCATCTTATGATAATCGCGACCTAAAGCGTAACGAGAGACATAGGCTTGCTCGGGAGTATTTAATACTTTAACGGCCGTACTGATATCTTCAGGCAGGTAATCCATGCGTGCAGAGATAACACAGACTGTACCAGGTTCTAGTAGTTCTGGTCGGCTGCGCATCAATCCGCGAGTTTCAAACCACTCCATGTTGCCGTGGTATTTATTGGCTATCCATTCTTGTA